>Ga0209958_1000298_pt1 | contig 119523 bp, 96 predicted proteins | sample ThiBio_inoc_plan_FD_183942 | JGI IMG/M metagenome (GOLD analysis project Ga0209958, IMG submission 183942) | Wastewater bioreactor microbial communities from Cape Town, South Africa - Thiocy_inoc_plan (SPAdes) | ecosystem: Engineered > Bioremediation > Thiocyanate > Unclassified | place: South...
AATGCCGCCTTCCTGGCGTTTTAATGCGGAAACAATTTGTGTCTCTGTGAATCTTGTCTTTTTCATCTTTTTACAGTTTAAAATTAATAAATTTCTCTAGTTTTAAACTGTCTCATTTTTAGGGATACTTACAATATGGCTAGTGCCATAAGATGTCACTTTGTGAATATACCTTGATTGAATTTATAACTCACCAACTCCTTACATATATCACAGCTCACTAAAATTTCAAATAATTTTGCAACGCTACACTCATTTTTACAAAACAACAATTTGGGTACATACACTATTAATCCTTACAAACTCTCACTATCGATCAAACAGATATTGTTCCAATTCTTTATTGTAATTTACTAACTGAAGACTATCATAATTCTCCCCAAACATCTCAGTCATATGAGATAAAGCACTCTCCGAACCATTAGCATAAGCCTTAAGCAGGTAATATTTCTGTAAATTGTTGTTCATTTGATTATTTTGCAATATGAGATAAACATCAAAATATGCATCTGAAAGTTTATATTTTTCGACCATAAATAAAGAGTAGAACATAAATTCTCTTCCCATACCACTCATTCGGTAATTATCTTTCAGTCTTTCGTAAGCACCAGTATCCCTACTGACTAAAATTGCCTCGATTTGCTGTTTACGAGTACTATCTGTTAAAAACTCCGATATATACTGAGCATTTAAATTATAATATTTTACAGTGTCGTTATCAAGCCCCTCTCTAATATCTTGACACGAAACAGAAAAAATAATACACCTAAAAAAGAAATTACGAATAATTTCACCATAATAATATATTAATTATTGATATTTTTCAAAAATTTTATCCCAATAACTTCCTTTCCATTGTATAAGAAGAATATAATTGGTTTCGGACACATTATTAGCAGTTTGATTCTCAGAAGTATCCCCGTTTTTTCAAAAGCTGCTTCCGAAAAGCAAATCCGCAATGTATGAGCGGTTTTTTATAAATTTGCAGGAATCCAAAATACAGCAGATATAAAATGAGTGAAGGGACTAGCAACGCAGCAGTACAATATACGGATGACAGCATCCGGACCTTAGACTGGAAGGAACATATCCGACTGCGGCCGGGTATGTATATCGGTAAGCTTGGCGACGGCAGCAGCATGGACGACGGTATCTATATACTGCTGAAAGAGGTGGTAGATAACAGTATCGATGAGTTCAGGATGGGCGTGGGCAGGCAGATAGACATCAGCGTAGATGAAGGCGTGGTGACCGTCAGGGATTATGGCCGCGGCATACCGCTCGGCAAGGTAGTGGATGTGGTCAGCAAGATCAACACCGGAGCCAAATACGACAGCAAAGCCTTCCAGAAATCCGTAGGGCTGAATGGTGTGGGTACCAAAGCCGTCAATGCCCTGAGCAGCTATTTCTGCGTGACCTCGCACAGGGATGGACAGAAAAAAATGGCCGAGTTTGAACGTGGTGAGCTCACCCGGGAATGGAAGATAGAGAAAACAGACCAGCCCAATGGTACCGAAGTAGTATTCCGGCCGGATGATACGGTCTTTAAGAATTATCATTTTATCCATGAGTATATCATCAACCAGATCTGGAATTACTGTTACCTGAATGCCGGCCTGACCATCATTTATAACAATAAAAAGTATTTATCCAGGAACGGCCTGTTCGACCTGCTGACCAATAAGATAAACGCCGAATCCCTCCGCTACCCTATCATTCATATGAAAGGGGAAGATATCGAGGTGGCGATCACCCATAATAACGACTACGGTGAAGAGATCTATTCGTTCGTCAATGGTCAGTACACCACCCAGGGCGGTACGCACCAGCAGGCCTTCCGTGAAGCCTTCGTAAAGGTGATCCGGGATTTTTACAAGAAGGATTATGAGGCTGCCGATATCAGGCAGAGCATCTGCGCCGCCGTTTCAGTGAATGTACAGGAACCGGTCTTCGAATCACAGACCAAAACCAAGCTGGGCTCCCTGAATATTTATGAAGGCGGTCCTACTATGAAGTCCTTTGTACTGGATTTCCTGTCCAAGGAGCTGGATAATTACCTGCATAAGAATGCGGATGTGGCCGATGCGCTGAAAAAACGTATCGAGCAAAGCGAGCGGGAACGCAAGGAGCTGTCCGGCATCCGGAAGCTGGCCAATGAAAGAGCCAAGAAGGCCAACCTGCACAATAAAAAATTGCGGGACTGCAGGATACACCTGAATGATGTGCCGCCAAACAAGAACAAAGAGGAATACCAGGAAAAGATGATGGCCTCCAGCATCTTTATCACGGAAGGAAATTCCGCCTCCGGCTCCATTACCACCAGCCGCAACGTGGAATCCCAGGCGGTATTCAGCCTGAGAGGAAAGCCCCTCAACTGCTTCGGGCTTACCAAGAAGATAGTGTATGAGAATGAAGAGTTCAATCTCCTGCAGCATGCGCTGAATATAGAAGAAGGCCTGGACGGATTGCGGTATAATAATATCATTATCGCAACGGATGCCGATGTGGACGGTATGCACATCCGCCTGCTTATTATGACCTTCTTCCTGCAGTTCTTTCCCGACCTTGTAAGGAACGGCCATATATATATCCTGGAAACCCCGCTGTTCCGTGTGCGGAACAAGCAGAAAACGATCTATTGCTATAACGAAGAGGAAAAGCAGAGAGCTATTGCCGAGCTGAAAGGAAAGCCGGAGATAACCCGCTTCAAGGGTCTGGGCGAGATCTCACCCAAGGAATTTGAGGCATTTATCGGGGAACAGATGCGCAAGGTGCCGGTGCTGCTGTCCAAGGACAGCCAGATCCAGAAACTGCTGGAGTATTATATGGGTAAGAACACCCCGCAACGCCAGAATTTCATCATTGACAACCTGGTGATAGAAAAGGATATCGTAGAAGAAGCCGTATAGCTTCCTGGCAGAAGCGGCTGTCTAAAAAGTCATATTGAGCTTGGTAGTTTATAATAGTTTTAGCAAGGCTTCGGCGCGGCTCAGCCTGACAAACTGAATGACTTCTCATATTGAGCCTGTCGTGCCATATTGAGCTTGATAGTTTATAATGGTTGTAGCAGGGCTTCGGCGCGGCTCAGCCTGACAAACTGAATGACTTCTCATATTGATCCTGTCGTGTCACATTGAGCTTGATAGTTTATAATGGTTGTAGCAGGGCTTCGACGCGGCTCAGCCTGACAACTGAGTGATTTTATCACATTAATTCTGTCGTGTCATATTGAGCTTGATAGTTTATAATGGTTGTAGCAGGGCTTCGACGCGGCTCAGCCTGACAACTGAGTGATTTTATCACATTAATTCTGTCGTGTCATATTGAGCTTGCCGAAGGTAGTTTATAATAGTTTTAGCAGGGCTTCAAGGGGGCTCAGCCTGACAACTGACGTTTCATATTGAGCTCGTGTTGTCACATTGAGCTTGTCGAAATGTGTGCTATATATCAATAAAACCCTGTCATATGGAGCTAACTCGAAATATGACAGGGCAGGGTTGTTTACTTTTAAACAACCTATTCAATTTTATACAGGCTGCTAAAACCTGTGAAATCCGGTAATATCTATGCCTTTTATTTTCCGGTAGAGATCAATGGCATGATTATCGGTCATCCCGGAGATAAAGTCTATCACAGATAGTATATTATCATATAAGCGCTGCCCTTTTACATCTGTTTTGTACTGTGGTTCCACCAGCTGCAGCAGCTTTACGGATTTCTGGTTGTGAGGATAGACGAGCGCTTCGATAAAGGCGTCCAGCAGGATACCGATCACATTAAAGCCGGCAAGCTCTACCTCAATGACATTTTTGTGGTTATAGATACGTTCTACGGAAAAACGGTTGATAGCCCTGATCTGGTCCAGCAGGTGCTCCGGCAGGGCATCCAGAAGGGACATGCCGAATGTTCCGTCCAGGATAGCCGCCTGGTGCTCCATAAACACCTCCGATGTTTTTTCTACCATCAGTCCTATCCACCGGGCCCGGATGTATTGTGCCTGCTGATGCGGGTCATGAAATTGCGAGAGTTGCTCCGTGACTTTCTCCAGGGCATTAAAGCCGGTTTCCGCCGCAAAACAGGGCAGGAAGAGCGCTTTCATTTCCTCCAGGCTCACAATACCCAGCCGCTCCGCATCCTCAATATCTATCACCCTGTAACAGATGTCATCCGCAGCTTCCGTCAGGAATACAAAGGGGTGCCGCACATAGGTATCCTCATCCAGCGCCTTTAAATGAAAAGCGCTCATAATGCGGTGAAATACCTCCTTTTCCGACTGGAAGTAACCGGCCTTTTTAGCTACGATACCGGCGCCCTGCCGGAATCCGCAATGGGCCGCCGTGGGATATTTAATGATGGATGCCAGCGTGGTCAGGGTCAGGTTATAGGCCGAAGCCGGCTCATTGAAGGTATGGGTCAATACGCGTAGCGCATTGCTGTTGCCTTCAAAATACTCAAAATCCGCCAGCTCTTCCCTGCTGAGCTCCTGCCGCAGGACACGCTGGATGTCACCCTTGACATTCCGGAAGTAATTACGGATCGCATCTTCGCCCGAATGGCCGAAAGGCGGGTTGCCTATATCGTGCGCCAGGCAGGCAGAAGTAATAACATTACCCAGCTCATAATTATAAAAATTCAGGAACGCTTCGTCTGCATCCGGGTGCTGCCGGGCGATGCTGCTGCCCACCTGCCTGCCCAGGGAGCGGCCTACACTGGCCACTTCCAGGCTATGGGTCAGCCTGTTGTGCACGAACACCACACCCGGCAACGGAAATACCTGGGTCTTATTCTGCAGCTTCCTGAAAGCGGCAGAAAAAATCAGCCTGTCATAATCCCTCATAAAGGAGGTGCGCAGCTTATCGGGATTCACCCCCTGGTCGGTACGACCTGTAAGGCGCTGCGTAGTATATAGGTATTCCCAGTTCATAATATGTTGTCTGATTAGAGTGCCAGGGATACATAGACCGGGCAATGGTCTGAATGCCGGACATCGGGATAAATCGCCACTTCCTTTACGGCTTCCTTAAGGCTGTCTGATATGCTGATGTAATCTATACGCCAGCCCTTGTTATTGGCACGGGCATTGGCACGGAAGCTCCACCAGGAGTATTGGTGAGGGTCCTGGTTCAGTAAACGGAACGTATCGGTCATACCGTTGCTGAACCATTTATCCATCCACGCCCTTTCTTCCGGGAGAAAGCCGCTGGAATCTTTATTGGATTTGGGATTATGGATATCGATCTCCCTGTGGCAGATGTTGTAATCCCCGCATACAATAAGCGGCTTGCCTTCCGCCTTGATCTCATCAATATATTCAAAGAATTCATCCATCCACTGGTATTTATAGACCTGGCGCTCCTCGCCGCTGGAACCGCTGGGGAAGTAGGCGCCTATCAGTACGAACGGCTCAAAGTCCAGCCTGAGCACACGGCCTTCCGCATTGCTCTGCTCAAAAGTATTACCGTAAGTAACACGCTCCGGCTGCTGCCGGGTGATAACGCCTACCCCGCTGTACCCCTTTTTAGCGGCGGGAAACCAGTAAGCATGATACCCCAGCGCCTCAAAACGTTCGGTAGGAATGCTATCTATAGCGGATTTCAGCTCCTGGAAGCAGATGATATCTGCCGGGTCCGTTTCCAGCCATTCCAGCAGCCCTTTATTAATGGCGCTCCGGATGCCGTTTACATTATAAGATATGATCCTCATCGGATGAATTGTATTTTAAGTTGAAGAAACAATAGCGGGCATCAGGTATAAAGCCCTCCATTTACAGATATGACCTGACCTGTAATATAGCCGGCATCCTTAGATACGAGAAAGCCCACAAGCGCGGCTACTTCCTCCGCCTCCCCGAAACGGTTCAGGGGGATCAGCGACCTGAGCTCCTTTTCGTTCAGGTCTTCCGTCATATTGGTCCTGATAAAGCCCGGCGCTACCGCGTTCACCGTAATGTTCCGCTTGGCAACTTCCTGCGCCAGGGCTTTCGTTGCGCCGATCATACCTGCTTTGGCCGCAGAATAGTTCACCTGGCCGGGCATACCTTTCAGCCCGCTCAGGGATACGATATTGACGATCCTGCCAAAACGGTTCATGACCATAGGATTCAGCACCTGCCGGGTAACGGCGTACATACCGCCCAGGCTGGTATCCAGGACGCTGCTCCACTGCTCATCATTCATAAAAGCCATCAGGACATCCTGGCGGATACCTGCATTGTTGACCAGCACTTCAATAATAGCGGTATCCTTATGCGCTTCCTGCCACTGCCCTATGCTGGCGGCTACCTCAGCGGCATCCGCTACGTCAAATTTCATCAGCACCGCTTCCACCCCCAATGCCGTTACTGCCTCACGGGTAGCCTGCGCCGCCGTTTCATTGCCTTTATAGTTGATGATGATATGGTAACCGGCAGCGGCCAGCCTGAGGCATATGGCCCTGCCAATACCCCTGGATCCGCCCGTTACTAATGCAAATTTTTTCATGTCCCCCTGTATATAAAAGTGTAAATCTAAGATAATCGGTTATTGTATGGCCTGATAAACGGAAAATTTTATTCCTTTATGGTGATCTGGGCCGGCAGGTGCAGGTCGATGCCGGCGGCCTTGAACCCATCCTGGATATGCTGCAATAATGCCGTATGAATAAAGTACATCTTATCCGGCTCCTGCGTATAGACATTGATCTGGTAGGTCACATAATAGCTGTCCAGGGTATTCTGGAAGACGTACGGCTCTTTTTCCTTATTGGTGTATTCCGTACGGCAGGCAGCCTCCCGGAGCACTTCATGTACTTTCCGCCATTCAACCGCATAGGCCATGGTCACGGTAGCGGTGATCACCAGGCCGCCTTCCGACCCGGTAGAAGAGTAATTGATCGTATGCTTGCTCAGTATGGAGGAATTCGGGATAGTGATCTCTTCATTGTTAATCGTTTCTATCCGTGTCACCAGCACCGTTTTTTCCTTTACCCTCCCGGTATCGTTCCCTACCTTGATCCAGTCTCCTACCTTAAAGGGCCGCATATAAGTGATAACAAAGCCGGCAATGGTATTGCTGATAGCGGTAGAGGAGCCAAAGGATATCAGCACACCCGCAAAGACCGAGATACCCTTAAACGCTATGGTATCCGAGCCGGGGAGATAAGGGAACACGAACACGATACAGAACGCTATCAGCACAATACGGATGATCTGGTAAGTGGTCCTGGCCCATTCCGGGTGAAAATGCCGCAGCTTCAGGTCACCCTTCTCCACTTCCAGGGAGAAATAGCGGAACGCATAGATTATATAGCGGAAGAATATAATAATGGCAGCGATCTTGAAGAGATTGGGTATGTAGTGCACAATGCTCAGCCCCACATCTTTCACCGGGTCCAGCACCCAGTCCCACAGCTTACGGGTGTAGGGCTGTGTCTGGGGAAATACATTCAGTATGAATGAAACGGCAAAGTACACGACAACGCCCATGAAGATGATCCTCAGGATGTACAGGACGCGGATAAGGACTTTGAGCAGGAAGGCTGCGCTGAACAGCTCATAATTACGGATGCGGACATCACGGATAACACCCGGCTTATGCCTGCCCAGCACCCGGATCAGCTTCAGTCCGCCCCTGGACAGCAGCCGGAGCAGCAGGGCGGCCACCACCACGATGATCAGCACCTGTGTCCACCGCAGGGCAACTTTCTCCCAGCTATGCTCTACCCTGTTCCTGTCGATACTGAATTTAATATTCTCCAGGTAGGTACGGGCGAGCTGCTGCTTGGTCTGGTTCATCCATAACGCGTCATAGCTGCTTACGGTCAGTATCGTAGTCTGCCCGTACATGATATTGAAATAGTCCGTGAATGGCTGAATGCTGAAGGAGTCCGGGTGGTAGGTATTGCTTTGGAAGAGCGCCAGTATTTTTTCGTGGGCATCCTTTGCCCTTAATTCTGCGGTAAAAGAGCCTAAGGGCGCGTATATCTCCAGCAGGGTATCATTAAAGAGCCTGACGGGATGTCCCTTGGCTATTTTCCGGAGCCTGTCCACCTCATGCTGCTCCTGCACCAGCTTCAGGGAGTCTTCCGTCCTGATCGCCTGCAGCCGGTCCAGCAGCTCCTTATGATCACCCGAACGGGGATGCTTTACCTTCTCTACCTCCAGCATAAGGAACGCTATCCTGAAAGAATCCCTCAGGCGTTGTTCCTCATTCCTTTTAAGCAATTCCTGCAGCAAGACATAGGAGGAGTCCTGCTGGGCATACAGGCGACAGGCTCCTGCGGTGCACAGGAGCAGCAAAATGGCAATGGAATAGCGTATAAAGGAACGTTGCTTCATGGCATATATCTTATCAGGCAATGGTCAGACCACTAAGTTAGTAAAAACAGGCTTACCGTTCAAGCCTCCGGTTGTGACGGCATACGGCTTTCCTTCACCGAGCTTATATCATCTGGCTGGCCTTCAGCTCAAGGTATTTATTCATCACATCCGTATTCAGTTGCTGAGGCGTAGTGAGGATCGCCACGATACCCAGGTTTTTAAGCTGCCTGACGATCTGCTTTTTCTCAAAGGCATACTTCTCAGCGATCGTGCTGACAAATACCTCTTCCAGGGTCTGGCTCTCCCTGTCCGTATAGGCCTTTATAGCCGTATTTTCAAAGAACACCACACATAATAAGTGCTTTTTGGCCAGTTGCCGGAAGTAAACAAGCTGCCGGTCAAACGATATTTTAGATTCAAAATTGGTGTACAGCACGAGCAGGCTCCTCTGTGTGACCTTATGGGAAACGGCATTGACGAGGTGCTCAAAGGAGCTGTCCTTGAAATCGGTATGGTAATTATACAGCAATTGATTGATGCGCAGCATCTGCCGGGACTGCTTGTCTGCGACCAGTATATGCCTGACCGTATCGTTGAACAATATCAGCCCAGCCTTATCTTCTTTCAGCAGCACGATCTTTGAGAGGAGCAGGCTGGCATTCACAGCATAGTCCAGCAGGCTCAGACCGTCAAAGGTATAGTGCATCAGCCTGCCGCCGTCGATGATACTGTAAACCGTCTGGCTTTTTTCATCAATATAGTTATTGACCATCAGGTTCCCTTTACGGGCCGTGGCCTTCCAGTTGATACTGCGTATATCATCTCCCTGCACATAGTCCCTGATCTGGTCAAACTCCATACTGTGGCCTATCTTCCTGAGCTGCCGGTTGCCGGCAAGGGCATACTGGCTGGAAGCGGCCAGCAACTGGTATTTTTTAAACAGCCGGGTGGAAGGATATACCCTGACCAGGTGCGCATGATCTATATTGATACGCCGCTGTATGAACCCAATGGCGGTCTTCAGGTAAACGACCGTCCGTTCAAAACGGAACTGCCCTCTCCTGACGGCTTTTATTTCGTAACGGCGCTCCGTTTTCTCACGTGCCTTCAGCACACCTGGCAGGGCAAAATTCCTGACCTGGAAAATATCGGGTATCTCCTCTATGACCAGGTATTTCAGCTCCAGGTTGGTAAGATTGTCGAGGTGGAGGTCAATGCTGTTAAACTCCCCCAGGTGAAAGACCTCCGGTATGTTCCGCTGCACGGCAACAGGCTGCGCTACACGGTACAGCAACAGGACATCCGCAAGCGTGAGCAGCACAAATATCGCCAGCACACAGACAGCTATATAGAACAGCGGCACCCACAGGTAGGAAGCGAGGAACAGCAGGATGATCCCGAGGAATATAAGGTACCAGTTTTTATCTATAAATATCTTTGCTATCATGCAGGCTCTGATGTTTTTCGTTCTAAATATCCTTAATCTTTACCTTTTTGCCAAAAGGCAGCACCGCTCTTATCTTAGCCCATATCCTCAGGTAAATCTCCTTGTTGAACAGGTTGGAATCATTCCGCGCCTTGATCATGATAAAGACGGCTATGGGTATGAGTATGACATTGGCCAGCCACATACCCTGCCAGGGCGTGAATTTCTGCTGCTCCGCGAGCTTTTCCCCGGTATTGCTGAGAATAAAATAGATAAGGAAAAATATAATGGCGACCAGCACCGGCATACCCAGGCCACCCTTCCTGATAATGGCGCCCAGCGGCGCTCCGATAAAGAACAGGATGATACAGGCGATGGATAAGGTGAATTTATTGTTGAGGGCTATCTGCGCCTTGTTGATCTTGGTCTTGTTAAAGTCCACATCATACAGGATAACGCCTATGGAGCGCTCTACGTTCCGGACGCTGGAAATAGCATTTTCCAGGGCGATATTACGCAGAGAGTCGCTGCCGAAGGTTTCTGCAACAGAATTCCGGAAAACGACCGGCTGCACGGAGCTTTCCCGTATCTTCCGTGCCAGCAGCGTATCCTCTCCCCTTTGCTTAAAGACCGTCAGATAAGGCTGCACATTCATCAGCACACTTTCAAAATTGTTCGCTTCCCTTTTACGGAAGGAATCAACCGTTCCGGAGAGCTGCGCATAGTTCATCATTTCTTCCCGGCCTTTGAACTCTTCCTCGCTGGTACGCTCAAAATCGAACTGGGACAGGTCGAAGGTCATAAACCATTTATTAAAGTGCATCCTGGTCACCTCATCGGTCTCCCGGTCCTTTTTCTCTTCATGGCGCCAGCCGTTGTGCAGCTCGAAGATCAGGCTTTTACCGCTGGGAGAAGTGTACATCCTGCCTTTTTCGGCCATGACGATATTCTTGTTCCCGTCCCCTTTGGTATGATCGTAAATCAGGATGCCTTCTATGTTCTGGCCGTCCTTATGCTTCTTATTGATACGGATGGCGTAATCCTTGAAATCGGTATTGAAAATGCCTTCCGCAAAGTTGCTGGTGGGCTTCTGGTTACGCATATCATACAGCAGGGAATATGCCTTTAAATTGGCCACCGGCAATACATTGTTATTAAAGAAGAAAGCACCCGCCGCCACTACCAGAATGAATACGAACAGCGGCCGGATAAACCGGAACAGCGAGATGCCGGAGGCTTTGATGGCCACCAGCTCATAGGATTCCCCCAGGGCACCCATGGTCATAATGGAAGACAGCATCACGATCAAAGGCAACGCCAGGGGCACAACATTGGGCACCATATACAGCAACAGCTTCAGCATCATACCGATACCCAGCCCCTTACCGATCAGATCATCCATATACAGCCAGTAGAACTGCATGATGAAGGTAAATATCACCAGGACCGACGTGATAGCGAAAGGGCCTAAAAAGCTCTTAAGCAGCAGCCAGTCTAATTTTTTCAGTTTAACATTCATAAGCTCACAATCTCCGCAAGTTTGCAGGTTCGTTCTGCGCTCTGCCCTCCGGATCTCTTACATACTGCGATACAGCGGCACACTCCCGGCTCCCGTTGCGGTAACTATGCAAAAATATAGCGTATCTGCTATAGATACGCTAAAAATACATTTTATAATTCTGATACCGTTACCATTAACTTCCTATTCTGTGCTTCAGGTTCACTACCTGTGTATCCCAAAGCCGCTTCTGATCCTCCACTTCATATTTATCCGCGAAATCAGTGATCTGCAGGATCGTTTCATTGGTCACGTGACTCCGGGAGATCCTGAATTCAAAATACTCGTCATCATCATAATATTCCCAGCGGTATCTTACAGACTCATTCTCAATAGCCTCTATCTGTTCCGCTTCGTCTGTAGCGCCGTTCCAGGTGAAATAAAAAGTCGTTTCCTTGGAATCTACCTTATCCGCAAACCACTCCTGCAGACCATTTGCAGAACTCAAAAATTCAAACAGTATATTAGGGGAACATCTTATAGGATATTCTACAGTATATTGCTCTCTCTTCGTTGCCATTGTAATTGTTTAGTTAGTATAGTAATAATGCCTGCTTTTTTATAAAGCTATTGCAATAATAGATTTTTTTTTAACTTTTCAAAATTATTTCCAATATTTTTTTATGCCCTTTTACTTTATTAAAAAAAATATTTTTGGAAATCTATAAGGTTACTCCTAAATTCGTCTAAAGTTTACAACTCATTAACATTAACAATAACCTTAACAACTCAAACTCTATGTAATTATGTCTATGCGTCAACTTAAGATTACTAAATCTATTACCAATAGAGAAAGTCAATCGTTGGAAAAGTATCTGCAGGAAATAGGCAAGGTAGACCTGATCTCTCCGGAAGAAGAAGTAGAACTGGCACAAAGGATAAAAGCAGGCGACGGCAGGGCACTGGAGCGGCTGACCAAGGCAAATCTCCGTTTTGTGGTATCAGTAGCCAAACAATACCAGAACCAGGGCTTGTCACTCAGCGATCTGATCAACGAGGGTAACCTGGGCCTGATCAAGGCAGCCCAACGCTTTGATGAGACCCGCGGCTTTAAATTCATCTCTTATGCCGTATGGTGGATCCGGCAGTCTATCCTCCAGGCGCTGGCAGAACAAAGCCGGATCGTACGCCTGCCGCTCAATAAGGTCGGGCTGACCAATAAGATCAACAAGGCCTATACACAACTGGAGCAGGAATTTGAAAGAGAGCCTTCCAGCGAAGAGCTGGCCCTCCTTCTGGAGATAGAGCTGGATGAAGTGGAATCCACCTTAGGCATAGCTACCCGCCATATCAGTGTTGACGCCCCCTTCGCGGATGGCGACGAAAGCACCCTCCTCGATATTCTCGAAAACCACAATTCCGCCAAGGTGGACAGCGATATGGACTTTAACGAATCGCTCCAGATAGAGATACACCGCTCTCTCAACACACTGACGGAAAAGCAGCGGGAAGTGCTGAAGCTATATTTCGGCATAGGGCTGGAACATCCCGTTTCGCTGGAAGATATCGGTGAGAAGTTCGGGCTGACCCGTGAAAGGGTACGCCAGATAAAGGACAAAGCTATCACCAAGCTCCGCACCACCAATAAGTGTCACCTGTTAAAATATTTCTTAGGTTAAAAAACTACTGTAATTTGAAGTGATCTGTACACCTGTAAGAAGAGGTTGCGTGCGTTGACGTATGCAACCTCTTTTTTTCCTGGTCATTTCCTGCTGCAATACACCGGCATCTGTGCTGCTTTATACTTACATTTGCATAAAATTTTCAAGCGATGATATATAAAGTAATAGGACTGATGTCCGGCAGCTCATTGGACGGCCTGGATATGGTCTATACTACTATTACCAGCACCGGTCAGCAGTGGGAATATGAGATAGAATGTGCCGAAACCATCCCCTATCCCGGCGAATGGCTCAGCAGGCTGAACACCCTTCAGCAAAACGACATTCCCGCTTTCCTGGAGCTGCATACAGCTTACGGCCGGTATCTCGGCACGCAGGTGAACGATTTTATAGACCGGCATCAGTTGCATCACAAGGTGCATTTTATTGCCAGCCACGGGCATACCGCTTATCATAACCCCTCCGGGAAAACCACCTTTCAGCTGGGTGACGGCGCCGGTATCGCTGCGGTTACCGGGCTGACCACCATTTCCGATCTCAGGAATATGGATATCGCCTACGGCGGACAGGGCGCACCCATCATACCCATTACCGACAAATTATTGTTTAAAGATTATAAGTATTGCCTGAACCTCGGCGGCATCGCCAATATTTCCGTCAAATCCGCCGACGGTACGCTTCACGCGTTTGACATCTGTGCCGCCAACCAGGTGCTGAACCATTTTGCACAGCAGCAGGGACAGCCCTATGATAACGGCGGACAAATGGCCGCTACCGGCACAGCAGACGATCAGGTCATCAGCTCGCTTCACAGCCACCCGTATTTTCAGCAGCAGGGCGCCAAATCCCTGAGCAACGACTTTTCCCGTAGCGTCATCATACCCGCATTACAGCATTTAAGCCCGGCAGACGCGCTGTGTACCGCCTGCCAGCATATAGCCTATGAAATACAGCAGGCCGTTCTGTTACATTCTGTCGATACGGAACCAACGCATATGCTGGTGACAGGCGGGGGCGCTCATAATGATTTCCTGCTATCCTGTATCCAGGCCCACCTTGAGGAATTCCGGGTGACGCTGGTCAAACCCGATTACAAGCTGGTGAATTTTAAGGAAGGCCTGGGTATGGCGCTGAGCGGCATCCTGAGATGGCGGGAGGAGATCAATACCCTTTCTTCCGTTACAGGAGCTACAAACGACAGCATAGGCGGCGCCGTATGGCTAGCACATTAGCATATATCCGCAGAATCTCCGGATACTCTTATATAATAAGCGGCAACCAGTGAAGGTTGCCGCTTATTATATTAAATGGTCTTTATACGGATGTTATTGCCCGGACACTTCTTTTACAATAGCTCTCCAGGATTCCAGCTCCGGAATGCCCGGCTTACGCTTTCCGAACAGCTGTACGATCAGCTCCCCGGCCGCATCATAGACCTCTATGGCATGGATCAGGCCGTCCCTGCTGGGCTTGACCACCAGCCAGGAAGAAGCTATCCTCGTTTCATTCAGGTGCATATTGAAATCCGGGTCCAATACGTTGAACCACGGGCCCGCGTCCATTAATTTATACACCTCGCCGGTATGGATCTGGATACAGCCCCTGTTACCGATAAACACCATAATAGGTACCTGCCTTTCCACTGCCAGGTTAAACACCTTGCGTGTGACATCGTTGTCAAGCTGACGCGCCATGCCTTCAGGTGCCAGCCTTAACGCCTGGGTCCTGGTCACTTTGTGCTTCTGCAGCAGTCCGAAGAAATCATGAGTGTCCTGTAAGGCCATCCATTCCTCACGAAAGGCAGCTGCATCTACATCTTCGTCCTTCAGCTCCGGCTCCGGTGCAGGATAAGGTGTTACGGCCAGCCCGGCAGACTGGTCTTCCGCCCTGAACTTCTCCACCAACTGGTGGTAGGCTTCCCGGTCGGAATCTTCTGTCAGGTATATCTTATGGACCGCTTCCCCGCTTTTATCAAAAAACTGGATGCTCAGCCGGTCATTCTCATTGACGGCAAAAGCATATGCCCAGGCCATCATAAACAGGCGGAGGTCAATATCTTCATTTACGAAAGTACCCACAGGGCCCTGGAAGGTCAGGTTGTCATAGACGCCTTTCCTTTCGTGTACCGCATGATCATTACGGGTCAGCGCCATCACTTTTCCCAATTTGATAATATCACCCAAAATGGCCTTAGGATCGTCCTTCAGCCTGGTGACGTTTTCACCGACACCCGTAGCCAGCAACTGCGCCTCGCTGGACTGCAGCTGTTTCGCGATCTCACGGATACGCATTTTGGGGTTCTCACTTTTCATCTGAGCGTACTGCTCCTTTAAGCTTAATATGTTAGTGGTCATAATATTTAAAATTTAGCAATGGCTTTTATAATGATATCGTTTCTAATTTCCGGGGAGTCACCTGTATATATAGTTGGTCCAGGGAGTTCTTCTCGATCAGTACAGAGATCCCGAAGACCCGCTGTATGTTCTGCTCCGTCAGCACGGAAACCGCCGGCCCCTGGTCTACCACGCTGCCCTTATCCAGCATCAGGATATCGTCCGCATATTGCAGCGTAAGATTGAGGTCATGCACGATAGCAATAACGGTAAACCCGTACTCCCTTGTGAGCTGCTGCATCATCTGCATGAGCTGGTGCTGGTACTGGATATCCAGGGCGCTTACCGGCTCATCCAGCAAAAGCAGCCGTTCCTTCGTGGGACTGTCCCATACCTGGGCCATGACCCTTGCCAGCTGCACCCGCTGCTGCTCTCCTCCCGACAGGGTAAGGTAGCTCCTGTCCATAAGGTGAGTGATCCCGACCAGCTCCGTAATAAGCGTAATGACTTCTTTACATCTTTCAGTAGGATAGGTTTTAAAGTAGCCATAACGTCCCATCTCCACGATTTCCCGTGCGGTAAACGGCAGGGATACCTGGTAATGCTGGCGCAATACCGCCTTTTTCTTACTGAGCTCCGGGGCGGGTAAGGTCTTCATATCCCGGTCATCCCAGCTGATAGTGCCCTGCCGGAACCGGACTTCCCCGTTGATACATTTGAACAAAGTGGATTTGCCTGCACCGTTGGCCCCCAGCACAGCGGTCAGCTTACCCGCTGCAAAAGCGCAGTGTATATCTTCCAGGATCACCCTGCCACCTTTTCCCGTGTACGTCAAGCCTTCTATCCGGATCATACTTTAAAAGATATTTTTATTTTTCTCCTTTAACAACAGGTATATAAAAAACGGTCCGCCTATCAGCGACGTGATGATGCCAATGGGTATCTCGACCGGGGCGATAATAGTACGGCTGACAAGGTCTGAAAGCAGCAGCAGTATAGCGCCGCCTAAGGCACTGACGATGATCAGCTTTTTGTGCTCCGGCCCCAGCAGCAGGCGGAAGATATGCGGTATTACCAGCCCAACAAAGCCTATCATACCGGTCATAGCCACACAGGCACCTACGCCTACCGCGCAGACGATCATAATGATATTCTTCACGCGTTCGATGGGTATGCCCATGGAAACGGCATCCTGCTCACCCAGCGCCAGCGCATTCAGCGGCTTGCCCATAAAGGGCATAACAGCCATGGTCACGGCCACGAAAGGCAACAGCGCCAGGATATTCTTCCAGTTGGCACCGCCCAGGCTGCCCAGGCTCCAGAAAGTGATGGTCCGCAACTGCTCATCCTTGGCAGCCAGCGTGATCAGTCCCGATGCCGCACCGACAATGGCATTGATAGCAATACCCGCCAGCAGCATAATGGCCACGTGCGTCTTCCCCTGTGACCGGCTCAGCCTGTACACTACCAGGATGCTCAGGATAGCGCCTACAAATGCGGATACATTCAGCAGGTATTGCCCCAGTATGGTCTGGAAGCTCAGCAGCAGCGTACTGCCCAGCACGATGGCAAAAATAGCTGCCAGCGTAGCGCCGGAACCGACCCCTATCAAGCTGGCATCAGCAAGCGGATTCCGGAACAATCCCTGGAACCCTACTCCTGCAACGGCAAGAGTAGCGCCTACCAATACGGCCAGCACTACCCTGGGCATTCTTATATACCAGAATACTTTGTAAGCGACATCGTCCACAGGTACCGAGCCCCCCAGCGCCCTGACAATGTTATTAAGGATGTTCCCCGGGGAAATAACATACGCACCCAAACCCAAGCTCAACAAAGCGCTCAATACCAGCCCGGCAATCAATATTCCAACGATATACTTTTTTAATTTAATCACTACAGGTTTTCAATAAAACAGGTATCAAACTTACGAAAGAAATAACGGTTAAGGGTGTAATTTCTCACTAAGCTCTTTTACCGCTTCCCCTACTCTCGGTCCGAAACCGGAAAGCTTCAGGCCATCCATTTCAATAATGCCTTTGTTTTTCCCGGCATTGGTATTGGCCACACCCGGCACCTTTAATACACCCTCCGCACCTTCAAGGCTCTTAAGGCCCGTGTCAAACAGCAGGATATAATCAGGGTTTGCCGCCACCATGGCCTCAGCAGTCAGGGGCTTAAAGCCGTTAAAATCTGTAGCTGCCGGCTCACCGTTCGCGAGCTTGATCATTTCATTCATAGGTGTGCCATTACCGGCTACCTGCAGGGTCCCGGCACCACGGGCATAGATGAATATCACCTTAGGTCTGGTGTCCGTAGCTTTGGCGGCGGCAAGGTCCGTATCGATCTTCGCGATCATATGCTTTGCTTCTTCCTGTTTTTTGAAAGAGTCGGCCAGCTCATTGATCAGCTTTTTCGTACCGGCAATGGAGTATTCCTGGCTGAGCACCCATACTTTTAAACCTGCCTGCTGCAACTGGGTCACCTGCTCCGGTGACAGCCCTCTTTCCTGCGTGCAGATCACATAATCGGGAGCAGCGGCGATGATACCTTCTATATTATAGCTGTGAGAGCTGCCCATCTGTGTTTTTTCCTTCAGGTTTTCAGGATACACGCTGGTAACATCCACCCCTACAATATTGGACTCCATATTCAAACCGGATAATACCTCTGAAACGGTACCGTTCAGGGATACGATCTTTACAGGAACCGGCGCTGTGGCGGCGGGATCAGACGGCGTATTGTTGCAGGCCGCGACTATAAGAGCGCTGGCCGCGACTGCTAAAATTATTTTTTTCATTTGCTTTTTAGTGTTGTGTCAGGGTGCAAAATTCCAACTATTCGGGTGCTCTTCAGTTTCAATATGAGGAAAAAAGCTTTCGACTTCAGAAAACCGTGTCATTTACCGCTGCACAAGCCTTTCCGGTAACCTGCGTATTATTTATACCCCCAAATGCTCCCCAGGTGTAAGCATATATCCTGCACCAAAATCCGGGAGGCGATACCTGTCGCCGGCGCACCCGGGATGCTGCTTCTCACAGTAAAAGGTCATCATCAGACCCAAAACGGCAAGCTCATATGCTTCCCTGTCCCGGGCCGTAAACCCGGCGTTCCGAAGGATTGTAACAATATTTTATTTTATGCGATTAAACTCTGGGCATTAAAATTTGTCTATACAATCGTACAGTTTGTAATTCATAAAAATTTAATTTTTGATATACATTTTATCATTACATTTGCAAAAATTGTAAAAAGCTAAAAATATTAAAATATGTTTTGGACATTAGAATTAGCTTCTCACTTAGAAGATGCACCATGGCCTGCCACAAAAGATGAGCTGATAGATTATGCTATCCGTTCGGGAGCTCCGCTGGAAGTGGTGGAAAATTTACAAGAGCTGGAAGATGAAGGAGAAATGTATGAAGGTGTTGAAGATATCTGGCCGGATTATCCTACCCAGGAAGACTTTTTCTTTAACGAAGACGAATATTAAGATAAACGCTATAAAGGTGCCCCGAACAGGGCACCTTTATTCATATATACTCCCTTAACAATATTTCCGAACGCATCTCTAAAGCCAATTTGACCAGTTTCCATTACCCATAACCTGCCATTATAAAAGCTTAACTGATCTTATAAATTGTGCAAATTCTTTTTCCGCGGTTTGATTCCAGGCTTTAGATTGATGGAAGTTGAAATCATAATAGCAGCCGTTGTGCTCACCTTTCAGCACTTTCAGCTCAACCGGTAACGGCTCTTCTATTTCAATATGCTCGAAGCAATAGCGGGCATCAAATTCATAGAACTTAATATTGCTGATCTCACAGGGTCCGTATGCTTTCACCACCTCAAAATCTTTTAAAATCAGGGGAGTTGCCAATAACGACATTTCCACAAGCTCTTCGAACGTTTCATATCCCAAATATTCCAGTGAAGATTTCGGGGTAATATTTAATGTTATTGTCGGTGAAAAAACACCCTTAAGCTCAGGTTTGTCTTCAAAATATTTGGTCATAACACAAACCGGATCTCCCAGCTCATCCCAGACTTCATCAATATCCATATCAAGTCCCGTTCCGATTTTTTGTTCACTTTTTAATTTCCCAAAATCCTTTACAGCTATAAAGCCCCAATCTTCGGGTTTATGAAAAAGGATGCCAAGCTTTTTGTTTACATAGATATTATCATTAGTCGCTACAGCTTTTAAAGGATCAATTACAGCTCCCGCAAAAGCTAAGCTTATGAGCCTGATAAACTCTCTTCTTCCCAATCCCATAATAGTTATTTATTCCATACCTGTCCGTAAAACCTGTAAAATAATATCAGATTATCCTGCAAATATATATTGTTCAGTAACATTCTCAGGCATTCCTCTGAACTGGCGATTCCCCGGTCTTTCTCTGCAGCGCCTATGCTCATTACTTTTGATTTTTTTAAGCGGTGCCCTTCCTATAGAAAACAATCTTTTGTTACGGGTACGCTTCGCTGAGCAGCGTCCTCTCTGCGGGTCAACGACCATCTTTGCTATAAAGGGCTGAGAATGCTGGTCATTCAGAACGGATGTGAGGAATCTCTTATAATGGCTTTGTTTCCGATAAAATAGCTGCGGTATTTATCCCTTGCTTCCAGCTTAAGCCCTATTTCGGAACCAGGTAAGGCTTACCCGGATGCTCCAAAATCTGTAAATGCAGTTTTACAGATTTTGATATCTCTCCTTTTTATTCATTTCAAAAAAATATTATTGCAATATTGTTGCATTTATAAAAATATCACTACTTTTACAAACGCAACAATGCTGCAATATTGAAGTAAATTTCAAAATCTATATTATGATACCCCAAACTTTTGAGCAGTGGAAAAGCTGCATTATCAACGACTGTAAGATCAACCTGACCAGGCAATTTGCACAGCAGCGTATAGCGGTTTACCGGGACAGAAAGAATCCCGAAACAGAGAAATTCGTTTCATTATATGGCGAGCAGCATTTGCAAAATATTATTAACTGGTATTCCTTAGTTCTGAAAAGCCAATAAAATCCTGCTCCGCACATTGCAGGCATTCAATTCAACAATTATTTCCAATAAAAATGTCTTTAAAATACAAAACAAAAAACTATGACCTGCTGGGAGCGATTTCCGCATTCCTTTGCCTGGTGCATTGTGTAGCGTTTCCGTTACTCATATTTATACCGATCGGTATTTCGCACAACCCTTACATAGACCTCGTATTTCTCCTGTTAGGAATATGGAGCGTATATAAAACGACAAAGCAAAACGGTTCGGTCGCAGTAAAATATACGCTCTGGATCTCAGTCTTGCTGATTTCCATATCAGTACTGCTCCATATACTGTTGCACGCGCATACTCCATTGATATATATAGGCGCTGTCGGCTTGATAGCAGGACATCTTATAAACTTTAAAAATCATAAAATATCACATATAAAATGATACAGGACAAACTTCCCGTAACCGTTTTAAGCGGTTTTCTCGGAGCAGGTAAAACTACTTTGCTCAACCACGTCTTGCATAACAAAGATGGGTTAAAGGTAGCCGTAATCGTGAATGATATGAGCGAAGTAAACGTAGATGCCCGGTTAGTAGAAAATGAAAACACACTTTCCCGGACAGAAGAAAAGCTGGTAGAAATGAGCAACGGCTGCATCTGCTGCACGCTCCGTGAGGATCTGATGATAGAAGTAGCAAAGCTCGCAAAGGAAAAAAAGTTCGATTATCTGCTGATTGAAAGCACCGGCATCAGCGAACCTGTTCCGGTGGCTCAGACATTTTCTTATGTAGATGAAGAAAACGGCATTGACCTGTCAAGATTCAGTTACATAGATACGATGGTGACCGTAGTGGATTGTTTCAATTTTTTCAGGGATTTTGGCACGAACGAGCTCCTGCAGGATCGGCATCTCACTGATATGGAAGGCGATTACAGAACGATCGCAAACCTGCTCACCGACCAGGTTGAATTTGCCAATGTGATCATCCTCAATAAAACTGACCTGGTAGATAAAGATACCGTGGGTCTGCTCAAAGCCACTATTCGTAAACTGAACCCGGCAGCCAGGATAATACAATCAGAGTTTGGAAAAGTAAAGTCCGGGGATATACTGCATACAGGTTTATTCAACTTTGAAGAAGCCGAGGCCTCAGCCGGCTGGCAAAAGGAACTGGAGGCCGGGACCCATATTCCCGAAACAGAAGAATACGGCATCAGCTCCTTCGTATTCCGCAGCAGGAAGCCATTTCACCCCAGGCGTTTTTGGGACTATCTCAATCATGCTTACCCAGGGGGGATTATCAGGGCCAAAGGTTTGTTTTGGCTGGCTTCACGCCCTGACGATGCGTTTAACTTTTCGCAGGCGGGCGGTTCTTCAAGGCTGGAAAGAGCCGGCGTCTGGTGGGTAAGTATGCCATTCAGCGAACGGGTAAGGTATGCTTCCTTCATTCATAACCGGGACGTGATAGAAAGCCGCTGGAGCCAGCAATGGGGCGACCGTATGAATGAGCTGGTATTTATCGGGCAGCATATAGATAAGGAAAAAATGATGGCCGACCTGGAAGCCTGCCTGTTGCAGGACCATGAACAGTACCTGTTTGACAAAAACATCAGGTTTGAAGATCCTTTCCCTAAAGACATATAGTATTACAATATCAAATTTGAGAAAAAGATATGCTGCATACACGGAATTTACAGTTTGCATATAAGTCCATTGCGTTTAAATTCCCGGATATCCATTGTGCTCCGGGAGAAGTACTGCTGATAACCGGGCAGTCCGGCAAAGGTAAAACCACCCTGCTGCACCTGCTGGGCGGATTGCTCAGGCCTGAAGCAGGCAGTATTACTATTGGCAGTACCGAGATCCAGAAATTGAGCAATAAGCACCTGGATAGATTCAGAGGCAATCATATTGGCATTATCTTCCAGCAGGCCCATTATGTAGCATCCTTATCTGTCCTGGATAACCTGTTATTGGCAACCCATACCTTAGATAAAAAACGTAAGCTCCAACAGGCAAAGCGACTGCTGCAACAGACAGGAATGGAAGCATTGATGCACCAGAAGCCGGACAGCCTGAGCATGGGCCAGCAGCAACGTTTGTCTATTATAAGAGCTTTGGTAAATAAGCCGTTGCTGTTGCTGTCAGATGAGCCTACATCAAGCCTGGACGATGACAACTGCTATAATGTTGCCGCTCTTTTGAAAGAGCAGGCATACAATAACCAATCGGCCCTGGTCATTGTAACGCATGACCGGAGACTGAAAGAAATTTTCCCTAAAAAAATAGAGCTATGACGATGCTGAAACTTGCCTGGAAAAACATTTTGAACAAACCACTGAACGCCCTGCTAAGCTGGACAGGCATTAGCATAAGTGCAGGCATTATTTCAATGCTGCTTATTTTTCAAAATAACTTTGAGCGGCAGTTCGGGAAGAATATTGACGGTATAGATATGGTCATAGGAGCTAAGGGAAGCCCGCTACAATTAATATTATCGTCCGTTTTTCACATAGATGCGCCTACCGGCAATATTCCATTGAAAGAAGCAGAACAATGGATGCATCATCCTTTGGTAGAGAAAGCTGTTCCACTGGCTTACGGCGATTCTTATGAGGGCTACTCTATAATAGGCACTACGGAAGCGTATTTACAACATTATGAAGCTGTGATCGCAGCAGGTAAAGCTTTTGAGAACAACTTTGAAGTGGTGCTCGGTCATAATCTGTCGCAAAAATTATCCCTGAAAGTAGGTGATACCTTTTTCAGCACCCACGGCCATGACGAACACGGTGAAGAGCATACCGACCAGGCTTATACTGTCACCGGGGTTTTATCTCCTACCGGTACGGTGCTGGACAACCTGATCGTAGGGAATATAGAAAGTGTGTGGAAGATACACGACCACCCTGATGAACACCAGCATTGTAACCACGAAGACGGGCATCATCACGAAGATAAGCACAGGGAACTGACGGCTATACTGGTCAAATTCAAAACCCCGATGGCCCTGGTTCAGATGCCAAGGCTGATCAACCAGGAAACCTCTATGATGGCCGCCGTGCCCGCCATAGAGGTAAACCGCTTATTCTCGCTTTTCGGAACAGGGGTAACTGTTTTAAAGAATATAGGTTTCGGGATCATGCTGCTTGCTGCGCTCATTATTTTTGTATCACTGTATAATGCCCTGAAAGAGCGTAAGTATGAGCTTGCCTTAATGAGAACTGTGGGTATTTCCGGGCTAAGGATTTTCATTTCACTCCTGGCAGAAGGATTGATCATAAGTATCACAGGGATATGCTCCGGACTTGTATTGAGCCGGATAATCCTGTTCCTGCTTTCAGGTGCTATACAGGACAACTATCACTTAGCCTGGGATAAGCTGTGGAGTCCTGTCCCGGGAGAACCTGCACTGACCGTTATCACCTTATGCTTAGGCCTGTTAGCTGTATTGATCCCGGCATTAAGGATATGGTCCTTAAATATCTCTAAAACACTGGCCAATGGATAAACTAATTAAAAAAGCATTGATCTTTACTTTTCTGACAGGACTGACAATGGTAAAAGCATCTTTCATTTGCCGGCACAATGTGGCGGCAGCCGCGAATATCCCTTTCGTTTTCAATAGTAAAGGGACGACAGGCGGCGAAACGGACGAGGATCATACTTCAGGAGAGCTTACCGGTTATACTGCCTCCGGGGAAAAGGAGGCACAGCTCATAGCATGGCAGTCTATACGGGATGTTACCTATGAAGTGAGGTATAATGAACAGCTTAAATCAAAGGTGCAATACCCCGATTTTGGAAAGAATGTAAAAAGTCTTGCCGGCAAACGGCTCAGGATAACAGGCTATATGATTCCCCTGGATATAAATTCCGGGTTATATGCCGTATCAAGATACCCTTATGCCTCCTGTTTCTTTTGCGGAGCGGCAGGTGTCGAAACGGTTATTTCTCTAAAGTTCAAAAGTAAGCCAAGGAGATTTAAAACGGATGAATACCTCACCATTGAAGGCACTTTTGAACTGAACGACACCAATGTCAATGATTTTATATACATCTTCAGAAATGCGGAAGAAGTAAGGGATTAAATAAATGAATAATGCAGGGTAATAATAACACGCTATAATATTCCCGCTTGTGCCGGCTCCTTCGGAAAACAGCTAATCTACAGATAGTCAGTAAATAATAAATAAAAATCCCATTCCGGATATCTCCGGAACGGGATGTACCGTTAAGGCAACGGTCTCCATTATTCCTTCACAAATTTCGTGTTGGCAGTTTTACCCTCTTTGGTGGTAAAGTTAATGATATATAATCCGCTGCCCAAAGCAGACACGTCAATATATGCATTTGCCTGTTGCAGCGTGCTGTGCAATTGCACCTGCCCCAAGCTGTTGCGGATCTCTATCCGGGTACCCGGGGTAGCTCCTGCTATGGCAATAACCCGCTGTACAGGATTGGGATAGACAGTAATGCCCAATGTCTCACTGTCCCGCTTGTCAATGCTTACAGCATTACCATGGCTCAAAACGCCATCCTGGTTGCCGGCAACGAACACAACGCCATCTATCACTTCAACTGAGGATACCGGCAGGTGATTGAATTGCACAAAATCCAGCATATTGCCCGTTATATCGGTCCAGCTTTGTCCTTTGTCGGCACTATGCATAATCCTGTTGGCCAATTCAGCATTGGAGCGCTGAAAGCCGGCATATACATCGTCGTTATGAAGCCACATCGTTACCAGCCCGGAACTGTTGAAGCTTACGGTATCAAAAGTTTCCATACCATCATAGGTATTGATAAAATGATAAATGTACTTCAAAGGTGTCGTAGTGGTAAATCCCCTGTGCGTACCGAACATCTGCTGTTTATCATGTTTGCCGTGCCATACACCGAATGTCCAGTCGCCGTTGGCAGGTAGCACGGGGCCCCAGTCTGTTGCCCTTACCGTCCAGTTCTGCCCCATATCCGTCGTCAGTGCCATAGCGGGTGCCGGCTGGCCGCTGGTCAGTATTAAGGTATCGCCTTTGGAGAAAATGGTAGCGGGGGTATTAAAGCGGCTTTCCGGAACGCTAAGCGTTGTCCACTGCGCATCGGCATTTTTCTTATACAATACAAAATTGGTTTCTAATTTTGCCACCACATAATCCTGGTGTGTATAAAAATTAGTGACGTGCTGAAATGGTGTGTGCCCCGCAGTATCCAGGCTCCAGGTTTGTCCTGCATTATTGGTCCTGTAAATTTGTTTGTTACCATTACCTCCGAATGCTACATAAACATAATCGCCCAGTTTGATAATATCTTTCACATCGGTTTGCGTGACGTTAATACCGCCGGAGGTAACCTCCGACCAGGATTTGCCCTTATCTTCGGATTTGTAAACCCTGGAGCGGCTTCCAGCCCAAAAGATATCATTGTCATAATAGAGCTTGGTAATCCCGTAGGAGCTGTTCACATCCGTTCTTAAAGATGTTTCCTGCCATTGCGCATTTGATTTTGTAACAGTCAGCAACAGGCAAATGGTCAAAGTGGTAATACTTGCTTTCATCAGATTATAAGTTAAATTTGTAAAGAATATAGATTTTGTAGTTTACAAGGCACCCTCCCGCTTAGTTATTGGCTTTAATATAAGCTATCAGGTAATCATTGTATTTATCCAGCGCATTCAGCACCGCTTTTTTGTAAGCCTGCGGGTCAGCATAGATCATAAATGTGTTTTCTGCCTTACCCCGGCCGCTTTTGACGGTACCGCCCGAAAATAAATTGACCATATCTCCGGCAAAAGCGCTTTTGAACTTTTTCATTTTTTCAGGAATACCATCGGCCTGGTCCAATTCCGCGGCATAGGGGATGTCAGAAGTTACCGCATATCCGGGCTGCAATATGGCATTACAGTAGCTCCAGTTACCACCGGTGAATTTGGCATAAGTACCGTCGCCTTTAAATTGCTTGCCCAATGACTGGGATGTAATACCTTCTATTCTTATTACGGGTTGTATATCTGTTTCAAACTTGTCTGTACGGTAGCCCCACAGATCGCTGCTGCCCTTTTTTATCGCTTGATTGATATCAATAAAGTCCACAGTGATAAACAGTTGACCCACAGGCATTTTTAAATCATTTCCCAAAGAAGCGTGAGCCCCCATCATTCCGGTAGGATATTCAATATAAGGAGCATCATTTGCGGTGAAGATCCTGGCAATCCCCCAGTTCTTTTTTTCCGTCTCACGCTCCCGGTCACTATTGTTTTCCACCAGCTTCTGGTAAGACTTACTATCCTTATAGGTTTCATTAAGCGCAAACCCGTTTTCTTTCAGCTTTGAAGCAAGCCGCCTGTAATACTCATCGGTTATTTCCTGCAACAGGGTATCATTGACGCCTTCCAGGAATCCCCAGGTAATAATATTGCCTACACCGCGTTTCTCCTGCTCCTGCCGGGTGGCCAGCTTAAATTGCAGATTAACGCTGACCAGTGCGACTTCATCAGCTTTTTTAAACGGCGCACGGTGCGTTCCTTTGGGCGCAAACATTTTTTTCACCTCCTTATCGGAAGAGGATTGCGCCATAGTAAAGGAGGGCGTGATCAATGCCGCAATAGTTGCCCAGGAGAAAAGAAGCCGGCCGGATATTTTTTTCATAATGCAAAATTTGTTTACAGATGGAATGTTGTGAATATTTATTTTTACCTTTATTTACTCCTTACAATAACATACTGGAACCTGTTCATCAGCAATAAATAAACGACACCATTATCTTCGGTAGCGTCTATCAGCTTTGAACAGGGGTCTAAAGGTTCCGGCAATACAAAAGGTATTTCTTTTAATACGGTACCGTCAAATATGGCCAGCCCTGCACATCCACCCGGACTTTTTTCATCCCCCAGCATCATATACAGGTTACCGTTATTGCTTACCAGGATGTCGCCCCTGAGCACTTTCCCTTTTGACAATCCCTGCACTAATTGATCGTTGTCGTAGTTTTTTATCTTGTCGTTTTCGTAGCCGATGCCCCAGATATGGCTGTTGATGGCAGCATAGCTGGCAGCATCTATGCTGTTGAATCCGATTTCACTGATAAAGGTGTATTCGGGCCCGGTACTGAATGTATTGTTATTGTAATAATGACCCCTCACGCGGTATTCGGTCCTGTCCTGGCCGGATGTAAGCTGAATAACCTGGGTAAATGCCACTTCCTTATTGTCCGTAGCGACCGTACCACTGCAGGACATATTGTACTCTTCAGGCTTTTTGACCAACTGGTTGCCGGAAAGCTCCCAAATTCTTGCAGTGTTCGTTGTGGTAGCCACCATGTGCAGCTTCCCTCCAAACGCCCAGAGGGTAATATTGCCTATGTCCGATTTTTCAATAAGATTATTATCGGTATATTCAAGCGTATCAATGTCTTCAAAATTATTGTTCTTCCACCTGAACAGGATATAGCTGTTATAATATTGTATGACGGGTCGTGTGGTTTTAATGCTCATCCTGTGCCTTATGCCATACAGCTCGCCGTTAAAGGCTTTAAGGTTGCTGATAGCTTCATCGGTGGTGGCATAGCGATACCACTCTTCACCGATCTGATAAAAGAAAGTAGCATTCAAATGTTCATTAAGCGAGCCGGAGCTGCCGGGACTGATGCCCCTGTGCCCGAATGTGCTGAAAAATACGTCGCCATTGAACACGGTAATTTTGGCACCGCCACTGTAAGAATCGTCCTGGTGAAAGTTACGCACGATCTCCCAATTGGGCGCCTGGGGCATATCGCCGGGCTTGTCTTTTTTCTTGCAGGCAGCCAGCAACAGGATAGAGAGCGTAATAAATGTAAAAGATGATTTCATTTCCGGCAGTTTTTAATATATACATTTTTCAATTACAAAATTGATGCTTATATCCGTCAAATAAAATAGTACGGATGTACTATACACTGTTTCAGCAGGTAATATTTGTACTTTTGTACAGATGTATTTTAGGAAAATAGCAGGCTTTCTTTTATTATTGACCGGCACAGGCTGTACAGCCTGTGCCCAGGAGAACAAGTATGTTCAAAGCTTCCGGCAATTGACCGGACGCTCCTGTACAGACCGTACCTGTGCAGATAGCATGTTCCGTTTATTGTACATCTTGTCTTACGAAGAAGAGGCGATTACCGATTCGCTCAGCCGCAGGTTTACAGCATATGCGGCTCAATTTAAGCAGCATCCTTACCTTATGGCAAAAGCCTCCCTGATGGGAGCTTATACGAATTGCTATATCAGGAACGATCTGCCGGCTGCATTTAAAGATGCAACCGCAGCCATCCGTTTTTTCGAGAAAGAGCCGGCAGGTAAGGATCTGTGCTTTGCATATCAACTGTTGTCATATGTTTACCAGAGTACCAATAACTTTAAGCTTGCCCATGAAACCAATTTAAAGGCGCTGAAGATAGCCAGACAACTGGATATCCCCGTCCTGATCGCCAATTCCTATAACGATCTGGGTATTGATTACAACCAGGAAAAAAAATATGATAAGGCAAAGCAGGTATTCTTAAATACGGTTACTTTACTGGAACCCTCCGGCGATACAGCCACCCTGGCGCAGGCTTATCTGAATGTGGCTACTGCCTGCCGGAACCTGGAAGAATATGACAGTGCCTTTTACTATAATGAAAAGGGATTAAAACTGGCTGAGCAGATCAATCACAGGTCATATATAGCCTATGCTTACAATGATATTGGCTCTTTTTATGTATTCCGTAAACAATATGCCCTGGCGGTTCCTTATCTTGAAAAAGCAAAAGCCATAAGGGAAGCGCTGAATGAGCCCAATGAACTTTTCTGGACCTATATTTTCATGGGTGACAGCTATACCGGGATGCACCAGCATAGCCTGGGAAAGCAATTTTATCATAAAGCCATACAACTGGCCGCTTCCAAGGAAAATACCCCCCAGCTATATGAAGCCTGCTTAAGACTGTCGGCCATGTATGCCGGGATGCACCAGTTTGATTCCGCTTACATTTACAATAATCGATACAGCCTGTTAAAAGATTCGGTAATGCAGGCGAAGAAAGACCTTGCGGCAGATATATTCATCGCTTCCTATGAATTGGGAGAAAAGGAACAGCAAATACAGTTGCTGGATGAAGAGATGAAAAACTCCCGGATGAAATTACAACAGCAAAGATTACTGCTTATCTTTTCCTTATTTATTGCTTTAGTATTGCTGGCAGTGATACTATTGGCAAGAAAATTAAAGAAGCAGCAATTTGGCAGACTATTACTTGAAAAGCAACTGACAGAAGAATCGGCCAAGCGTGTAGCCGAAGAAAATTTGCGGAAAGAGAAAGAACGTATCGCAGGAGACCTTCATGATAATGTCGGGAGCCAGTTATCATTCATTATCCATTCTTTAGACGGCATTAACCAGGATAATGCGGAGAAACGTGCCGTCATTACCCAGAATATTACCCGGTCAGTACGTAGTGTTATCAGGAATCTCCGGGAAACCATCTGGCTGATCAGCGATAGCAATACCCGGCTACAAGACTTTTCGGATAAGCTAAAGGTCTTTGTAAGAGACTTGTTCCGGCTCAGCGATATCAAAATAGATTTTACAGAAAATATACAGGAAGATACGGAATTGAATTCTTTGCTGAGCTTAAATCTTTACCGTATCTGCCAGGAGATATTGACTAATGCCTTTAAGCATTCGCAGGCTCAAAACGTACGTATAAACCTCTCCTTTGACAAGCATACATTATCTATTAAAATTACAGATGACGGCATCGGATGCAGGCTGGCCAATACGCATCCTGAAGGATACGGGTTGCGTAATATCCATAAGCGTGCACAGGAGTCTGATATAACTGTGGCCTGTACATCGGCAATAGAAGGAGGAACTGAATATGTCGTTTCCATAACTATAAATTCTTAACAGATGATATATATAGCCATTGTTGATGATAGTAAAAATCTATGTCTTACGCTTAAAGACCGGCTGCTCCAGTTTACAGGATATGAAGTTTTGTTTACTGCGGAAAACGGTAAGGATTTCCTCGAAAAAATGAGAGATGCAAGAAAGGCTGTAAGCCCTGATATTATATTGATGGATATTGATATGCCTGTGATGAATGGTATTAAGGCAGTATCGGAAGGGAAAGCACGTTTTCCCGGTACAAAATATCTGATGCTGACCATTTTTGATGATGATGATAAAATATTTGATGCCATCAAAGCCGGTGCGGATGGTTATTTGCTGAAAGATGAACCGGTGGAAAAAATCAAAGAGGCCATAGATAACCTGCTGAACAATGAAGGCGCGCCCATGTCGCCCAGCATTGCCAGAAGGGTGCTGAACCTGCTGATGCATTCAGAAAAAGAAACCAGCCGGCCCGGTGCTCCGGCAGCCAACGACTATAACCTGACAGAAAGAGAAAAAGATATCCTGCACCTGCTGATAAAAGGATTGGAGTATAAGGAAATAGGATCGGAGCTGCATTTAAGCCCCAATACGGTAAGGAATCATATCGCTAAAATATACAAAAAGCTGCACGTTTCATCCCGTGCCCAGGCAATCAGGATAGCGGGTGATTTATAGTAAGTACAATAGGAGCCATCATACCTTAATAGCAAAGTGCCTGCCGTTCCCGAGGAAGGGACACTGCTCGGCGTAATAAGAGGCTGTTTTCTTTAATTCATTGCAAAAATGACATTCAGTAACCTTTTATATGAAGTATTCATACTTATTCCGTAAGTCTCCTGGCGTGGCTTACCTGTGCATCAAGATAGGAAAGCAGCTTATTCAGCTCTTCTTTGGTCAACGCTTCAACGAGAACAGGGCGGGTACTTATCGTCTGATTATTTTCTTTAAACCGGATACTGACATGAGAAATATTACCTTTTAAAAAGGATTGGGTATCGTATCCTGTTATATTGCGGGCCGGGACCATAATCCTGTGTCTTTCCGGCTTGTCATTCTTCCCATCCAGATCAAAATCTATGATAAGAACATCATTATCAACAACAGCGAGAAAATAGGATTTGCTTTTCAGGATCTTTCTGAAAGCTGCGGCAATCAGTATCGCAAATAAGATCAATACGATGAATACGGATATTTCCTTTGACACCAGGTAGATATAAAGGCAATAAGCCGGAATCATAAAAAACAGCAGGGCAATGCCCCATTTTTGCCGGGTGCTGAAACGATACACCCGGTTATGGCTTTGCACAATTATATAGGATTGCGTAGATAGCGGCAGTGCTGTTGTTGATTTCCCTGGCATATTCATAATGCAAAATAAAGGCAATTACTCAAATTATAGAGTAGCGAGACCCATAATGCTCCAATTTACAATCCGCTACGTGACGGCAGCGGCACCGCACAGACGGAGCGCATAATGCCGCCGGTTAGGTCTTCACTTTTCGGCTTAAAACAAAAAAGCCGGCCATATAAGAACTTATACGATCGGCTAAAATTTCAGGCTGCGGTGAGAGAGGGATTCGAACCCCCGAACCTGTTACAGTTAACGGTTTTCAAGACCGCCGCATTCGACCACTCTGCCATCTCACCGGGCGCAAAATTAAAGCAACGGGTTGAGACGGCAAAATTTTTTTACGCAACTTTTTTCACCGGGATACGGGGGATTTAAAACATCCGTACACCATTGAAGATCACCGGGAAAGCGTTACCGTAGAGAATGTCCGGTCAACCGTATCGCCGGCCTTGCTCTGTATGGTTTCCGTATGGGTAGCCGCGCCGGTATAACGGAAAGCCGTAGACTGCGCCAGCAGCTCGATATCTTGTGTATTATACAGTGTAAACCCGAAATGTGTAAAAGGCAACTGCTGCATAAAATCCTTATGCGCAAAGGTGATGTTCAGCAGACCGCCCGGCTGCAATACGCGGTACAGCTCCTCCAGCAACTTTTCAGGCTCCTGCCAGAAGTAAATGGTGTTCACCGTAAAGATCCGGTCAAAGTACGCATCAGGAAAAGGTATCTTACGACCGTCATACATCCCGAACACAGCCCTGCCCTGCTCTGTATATTCGCGGTTGAGCTGCTGCGCCTCCCGGTGCATCAGCGCTGATATTTCAAGACCGTGATAAGCTATATTCCTGCCTGCTGACAGCAGGAGCTCCAGGTGACCGCAGTTCCCATGTCCCAGCTCCAGTATCCTGTTATGATCGCCGACCTGCAGGTGCGCTATCGCATGCCGGGTCATCCCGATATTCGTTTCGTGCATATTATTGGCCACGAGTATGCCGTCTTCACCTTCCGGCCGGCCCAGCTGGGCTGCCAGATTCTTTAATGCGTCCGTATCCATAAAAGCTGATTTTGATTTAATGAGTAAGAAATAATGCAAACAAAGATAACAAATGCTGCCTTTTTGCGATCTGTTTAAAATACCGGCCCGGTATTTTTACCAATACCAGACACACTGCTCTCACGTTCCCGGGATCAGCCATAAAATACATTAACTAAGTATATAGCAGCAAAATGCACTTTCCGGCCGGAAAGTGCATTTATAATATCGTATTGCCTGTAAGCGCTGTTAAGATAGCTGGGAACCGATCAGCCTTAAAAAGTCAGAACGGGTTTCCGCATCTTCAAACTTACCGCTGAAGGCATGAGTAGAGGTAAAGCTGTTCTGCTTCTGCACGCCGCGCATCATCATGCACATATGCCGGGCTTCTATCACTACCGCTACACCCTGGGGGCTCAGCGCCTCCTGTATAGCGTCCAGTATCTGGTGGGTCAGCCTTTCCTGCACCTGCAGCCTCCTGGCAAACACATCCACTACCCTGGCTATTTTACTCAGTCCCGTGATATAGCCGTTAGGAATATAAGCGATATGCGCTTTCCCGATAAAAGGCAGCATGTGATGCTCACAAAGCGAATATAATTCAATGTCCTTTACAATGACCATTTCCTTATACGACTCTTTGAATTTTGCAGAGTTCAGGATCTGAACCGCATCCTCGTTATAGCCTTTGGTCATGTACTGCATAGCTTTTGCCACCCTTTCCGGGGTTTTGAGCAGGCCTTCCCTTTCCGGGTCTTCACCCAACAAACCGATAATGCTCTTATACTCCTCCTGCAATTGCTCAGAGATTGCTTCCGTGTACTTTTCTATGTTATTATATGCCATTAGATATATACAGTCCTCTGAAATAACAGCTTTCAAAGGCAATGTTTAATGTTATAATGATGCTTCGCCGTAATATTCCGTATAAATAGTAGCTGTTTCATACAGCTTGATGCAATGCAGCCTGACACCGTCCTTCTCCACGTGAGGCTTCAGCTCGTCCCAGATTGCAATGGCCAGGTTCTCCACTGAAGTGAGCTTGCCTTTCATAAAATCGACATCTATGTTCAGGTTCAGGTGGTCCACCTTATCAATGATCACTTCTTTTACAATATCTCCCAATTCCTTCGCATTGAACACAAAGCCCGTATCAGGGCTCGGCCTACCTTTCAGCGTCACATGCAGTTCATAATTATGACCGTGCCAGTTGGCATTGGAGCATTTACCGAATACCTCCCTGTTCTGCTCTTCCGACCAGTTTTCATTATATAACTTATGAGCCGCATTAAAGCGCTCTATTCTGGTTAAATAAATCATTCTAATTTGAAAATGAAAATTTTGTGCAAAGTTACGTTGTTTTACGCTTTATTCTTTACCATGCAACCGTTAATTTTCCCGGAGAGCATAAACTACTGTATTTTTGCAGCAATTTATTTTCCGTATGTGGTCCACTTCCATTTCCTATAAACAAATATTAAAGCAGGCCGTCCCTATCTCCTTTTCCCTGCTGGTGCCGCAGATCAGCTTTTTTGCCAATGCCGCCTTTTTAGGCAGGGTCGGAGAACATGAAATGGTGATCAACGGGCTGGCCTCCATCTTTTATTTATTGCTCAACTGGGTCGGCTACGGCCTGTCCAGCGGTATTATGGTGGTGCTGTCCAGGCGTATAGGCGAGCAGCGCCGGGATGCTTTGAATCCCACCCTGTACAACGGCCTGCTGCTCAGCGCCGTCACCTGCGTCTCCCTGATGGCGCTTTCTTATATGGGTATGGACCTGCTGTACAGCTATGCGCTGGATAATACGTTCCTTAAGGACGGCATTGTCAGCTTCCTGCATATCAAGGTACTGGGCCTGCCGTTCCTGATGTTCACCCAACTGTTCAACGCGCTTTTCATAGCCCTGGGGCGTTCCCGTCTCCTCATCTGGGGCGCGCTGACCAGCAATCTGACCATCGTATGCCTGGATTACGGCCTGATATTCGGCAATTTCGGGCTCCCGGCCCTGGGCGTGCAGGGTGCGGCATGGGCATCCCTGGCCGGGGAAGTGGTGCTGGCCCTCACCACGTTCCTGATTTACCGCTGGAGAGGCCTGCACCGGGAATTCCCTGTCCTTTCAGACGCAGGCAAGGATAAGCAGATCATCCGGAACATCATCAAAGTCAGCACGCCGCTGGTATTGCAGTATATATTCAGTATCGGGGGCTGGCAGTTGTTTTTCATCTACGTAGAGCATCTCGGCACTTCCGAGGTGGCCATATCCCACGTCCTGAGAAGCATATTAGGCATCGTTTCCGTGGGTACCTGGGCGCTGGCTTCCACATGCAATACGCTGGTCAGCAGGCAGATAGGCGCCGGTCAGGAGAAAGAGGTCTACGGTACCATACTCCGGCTCATTACGGTGAGCATAGGCTATACCGCTATCATCTCCGCGATCCTGCTCCTCTTCCCCCGCCAGGTGCTGAGCATTTACACCGACTCCTCCTACCTGGTATCCCTGGGTATGACCATTACCCCTATTCTCGCCTTATCGACGCTTGTTATGAGCATTTCCACCGTTTGCTTTAATGCCGTGGTAGGGACCGGTAATACCTGGATCAATTTTTCCATAGAATCATCCACCGTTATCTTATATTGCGTCTTTATTACCTATGTCATAGGCTACCTGCGTATGCCTATAGATATTTCCTGGACCTCCGAAATATTTTACTGGACCCTGCTGCTGGCTGCGTCGGGCGGCTACCTGCTTTCCGGTAAATGGAAAGGCAAAACCGTATAATCCGCTATGAATACTATAGAGAATATCATTTTCGATCTCGGGGGCGTGGTGCTGAACATAGATTATCATCTCACCACCCGGGCCTTTACAGAAAAAGGCGTCCCTCATTTTGAGCAGTTGTATTCCCAGCTTTCCCAGTCGCACCTGTTTGATGATTACGAGACCGGCAAAATAGATACGGCCGCATTCATAGCCAGGCTGACTGCAACGGCTCCCGGCCTGCAGCCGGAAGAGGTTGTCCATTCCTGGAATGCTATGCTGCTGGACCTCCCAGCCGACAGGATAGCCTGGCTACAGGCCCTGAGACCCCGTTATAAGACCTTCGTGTTCAGCAATACCAACGACCTGCATGAAACGGCCTTTAACAGGGAGGTAAAGCGTGTTACCGGGGCTGATAATCTCTCCGCCTTTTTCGACAGGGTGTACCTGTCTCATAAGATCGGATACCGGAAGCCCCACCCGGAAGGCTTCCGAATGATACTGGCCGATAACAACCTGCATCCCGCCGCTACCTTATTTATAGACGACAGCCCGCAACATATAGCAGGTGCAAGGCAATTAGGCCTGCAAACCTTATATTTGCCTGGGGACAGCAACCTACAAACGGAACTTTCAGCTATTTTAAACCATCTATAATGCTTTATATCGCGGCAGATACGATCACACCCAGGCTTACCTATACCCTGGACTGGATATTCCGGGAGCAGTTGGGTATGGACTATACCTGCCTGCCTTCAGACAAAACAGATGGCCTGTCCGGCAAAGCCCTGCTGAACTATTCCTCCAGGCAGATGCCCGGTGCTGTAAACATCCGGCCCCAGGGCATCCTGTACCAATCGGATACCAGGGAGCAACCCGTTACCTACCACCGGTGGAAACATACCGCTGTCATCTTTTACAACCAGCCGGGCGCTCCCATTCCTTTCGACCTCTTCGGAGCGGTCTTTTTTATGCTGTCCAGGTATGAAGAGTACCTGTCGGGCGCCAGGGATAAGCATGGCAGGTACCCCGCCAGCCGGTCCGTCGCCACAGCTTACAGCTTCCTGAAAGAGCCTGTAGCCGATCTCTGGGTATGGCACCTGGGACGGCTGCTGCAAAAGCAGTTCGGTCTGGAACCCCGGGAAAGACAGTTTACCTTCCTTCCTACTTTCGATATTGATACCGCTTATAATTACCTGGACAAGCCGCTGTGGAAGCATATGCTGGGCGGCATCAGGGATATAGCCAAAGGGAAGGTGGGGCAGGCTGTCCTGCGCTATAAGGTATGCAGGGGCCGTGCAGAAGACCCCTATGATAATTTCCGGTGGATGGAAGATATTCATCATCAGTATGGTTTCAAACCCACCTATTTCTGGCTGCTGTCGGACAGGCGGTCGTCTTTTGATACCAATAACGACCCGGACAGCGAACGCATGCAGCATTTGCTGCAACGCTACCGCGATACCGTTGCATATGGCATTCATCCTTCATACGACAGCCACCGGGACCCCGGAGTGCTGCGACAGGAGATACAGCTCCTGGAACAATATGCTGCACCGGTAGCTAAAAGCCGGCAACACTACATCAGGTTCACGCTGCCGGATACCTACAGGACACTGATCGCACAGGGCATTACGGAAGATTACAGTATGGGATATGCCGACAGCAACGGCTTCAGGGCAGGCACTTCCAATCCTTTCCCGTGGTTTGACCTCCGGGACAATAAGCGTACGGACCTGCTGGTGTACCCTTTCGTCTTCATGGAAGCGACATCCATCTTTTACGAAAAGCAATCGCCCGACCGGGCTTTTGAGGAGCTGGAAAGACTTTACTGGGCCATCAGGAAGACCAACAGCCTTATGATCACCGTATTTCACAATTATACTTTAGGCACAGCCGGGGAATATAAAGGCTGGCGGCAGCACTACCTAAGGCTCCTGGACCTGGCCACTGGCAATTTCGCGCCTAAGCCAATCTTGTGATCTTCAAACCATGGATCTGCTCCAGCTTATCAAGGCAGGCCTTTTCATTTTTTAATGGAACGGATATCTGTATTGAGCAAAACAGCATAAGATCATTTTTCAGAATAGCGGCCTGGTGCTGCTTAACCGTGTACAATACCTGGTTCATAATAGGATATTCATACTCCAGGTCATAGACCGCCTCCAGGTCGCGCTCTACCCGCTGCACCTCCTGGAAGGCTGCCGCGGCTACGGTTTTGTAGGCATTGATCAGTCCCGGCACGCCCAGCAGGGTACCACCGAAATAACGGACCACCACAACCAGCACATTCGTCACGCCGGCGCTGTCTATCTGGCCGAGAATAGGCCGGCCCGCGCTTCCGGACGGCTCCCCGTCATCATTGGCACGGAACAGGGTGCCTGATACGCCCAGGCGCCAGGCATAACAATGATGAACAGCTTTGGGATGCAGCTCCTTCAGGGTCTTCAGGTGCTCTTTGATCTCCTCCTGTGTACGAACGGGATAGGCATAGGCCAGGAATTTACTGCCCCTGTCCTTAAACTCGGCCTGAGCGGCTGCTTCAATGGTCCAATAAGTATATTGCATGCGTATTTTTTCTGTAGCACCGGTCAATCCCCGGCATTGTAATATCCGCCGGTAACCGCCGGGATAACAATGTTCTGTCAGTAATAATAGTGCGAGACCACATTATCGTCCAGCATATAGCTTTCGTTGCGGGGAGCGGCATCGAAAGCGGGCGCTTTGATACCTTTTCCAAGCACCACACGACTTTGGAAAGTAATGATCTCATCATAATAGCGCGCATCTATAAATGCCTGCAGCGTACGGGCGCCGCCTTCCACCATCACCGCCATGATATGCTTCTGATACAGATCTTCCAGCACACCCTCCAGAAAGGAGGGGGTATCGATCCTGATCCATTGGGTCACTTCTCCATCCATACTGAAATGGCGGTTATAGATCCATGTGGGTTGCTGACCGTCAAAGATATTACTCTTGCAGGGCAGCTCATTTTCAGGATCCAGTATGACCCTGACAGGTTGTTGCCCGTTAGGCCATAAACGGTTGCTGAGCCGGGGATCATCCTTTACAACGGTGTTGAAGCCGACTGCGAATGCCGGGATAGTGCCCCGCCATTTATGCAGCAGCAACTGTGTCGCCCCGTTGGATATCCGGAGCGGCTGCCCGTCCTCAGGTCCCATGAAGCCGTCAGCGGTCATCGCCCATTTCAGGAATATATAAGGTCTTTTTTTCTGATGGAAAGTAAAGAAGCATTTATTCAGGTCTGTGCATGCCGCTTCCAGGACGCCCACCGTGACCTTTATACCTGCGTCTTCCAGCATCGCTATACCCTTACCCGCCACCTTTCCGAAAGTGTCCACACAGCCGATGACCACTTCAGGGACATGCTGCTGTATCAATAAGGAGGCACAGGGCGGCGTTTTGCCGTAATGCGCGCAGGGCTCCAGGCTCACATACATAACGGCAGCGGAAATAAGGTGCCGGAGGTGCTCCGGTACGTTTGCTATGCAGTTCACTTCTGCATGCGGGCCACCGTACTGCTGATGCCAGCCTTCACCAATGATGCTATTATCATGAACCAATACAGCACCTACCATAGGATTGGGATACGTATGTCCCTCTCCCAGCCGTGCCAGCTGCAGGCAACGCCTCATGAAAAATTCGTGATTATGTACTGTATTGGTTTGTATAAGATAATATTTTTAATGCAGTTTAGTGCGCGTGCGCATCCAGGTATTTGTGCGGATCTTTATCAAATTGTTCCTTACATACCGGGGAACAGAAGTAGAAGATCTGGCCATGCGTTTCGGTATATTCTGTCCAGGAAGCATCTTTCTCCATTTTACAAACCGGGTCCAGCACTTTCGCTGTTGCGTTTTCCGGGGTAGCCTGTTCAGTGCCGGAATTACATGATGCCAATGCCAGCAATATACCGGATGCTAATAATAATTTTTTCATAATAATTTGATTGAGATGTAACGCTCCAAAGATACAGAAAGTTTATGGTAAGGGACAAACAGGCACAGGATAAGTTTAAAGAACGGCCGGATTGCAGAATTGAACTGATTTCATTTTACTTTTGCAATCTATGAATGCAGCGTTTATCAAAAAATCCATGGATGAATTGGGCCGTTCCGACAAGGAAACGGCCAGGAATAAGCAACATTTACCGGTCTGGATCCTGCTGGACGATATCAGGAGCATGAATAATGTAGGATCTGTATTCCGGACCGCAGATTCGTTCAATCTAGAGGGTATTTACCTGTGCGGCTATACGCCCCGTCCGCCACACAGGGATATTCACAAGACAGCCCTGGGCGCTACCGAATCGGTCAACTGGAAGTATGAAGCGGATATAACAGCCGCTATCCTCCGCCTAAAGAGCGAAGGCTACCGCATACTGGGTATCGAGCAGACCCATAACAGCATCTGGCTGCAGGATATGCATCATAAGGTGCCGGGTAAATGCGCCTTTATTTTCGGCAATGAAGTAACGGGCATTTCTGACAAAGCCCTGGCCCTGTGTGACCACGTGATCGAGATACCGCAATTCGGCTCCAAGCATTCGCTGAACATAGCTGTTACCACAGGTATTGTGATCTGGGAATGTATTAAGCAGTATATACCGCAACAGGATAATTAAGTTCTCCGGATCGTAAGCCGGAGGATATGATAGGTTTAAGGCCGGCTATACTGTTCAGACTGATCAATCATTGATGTAGATTCTTTTGACCCTCTGGGATATGCTGGTCAGTATCTCATAGGGAATGGTGCCGGCCCAGGATGCCAGCTGCTGGATCTGCAGCCCTTTGCCGAATACGATGACCTCATCGCCTTCCATTACATCCCCGATATCGGTAACATCCAGCATACACATATCCATACAGACCACACCCACCAGCGGTGCCGGTTGTCCGTTCACCAGCATATGCGCCTTACCGTTCCCGAATTGCCGGGAATACCCGTCGGCATACCCGATATTGACGGTAGCGATCTTACTGTCACGCGTCAATACGCCTTTCCTGCTGTACCCTACCGTTTCACCCGCTTTCAGGTGCTTGATCTGCGTGATATGGGTCTTTAAGGCAGCAACGGGCTTCAGCTTATGCTGGATGGTTCCCATAGTGTCTATACCATACAGGCCTATCCCCAGCCTTACCATATCATACTGCATTTCAGGATAAGTGGTAATAGCCGCGGTATTGGACACATGTCTCAGCACCGGGTAGCCGAGCGCGTCCAGGATAATCCGGCTTAGCTGCTCATATTGCGCATGCTGCCGCTCGGTATACGCTTTGAATGTTTCGCTGTCGCTGCCGGCCAGATGCGTGAATATGCTTTTCACCTTCACTGCCGTTGTATTGAGCAATATATCCAGCAGCGCTTCCAGGTCCGGCTCTTCAAACCCCAGCCGGTGCATGCCCGTGTCCAGCTTGATGTGTACGGGATAATGCTCCAGGTCCAGCTCCTTAACGGCTTCCATTACCTGGAGCAGGGAATTCTTATTATACACTTCCGGTTCCAGGTTCCAGATGATCATCCGGTCCAGCATCTGCAGGTCAGGATTCATGACCATAATAGGCGCTGTAATGCCTGCCTGCCGGAGATCGATACCTTCATCAATATAGGCCACCGTCAGGTAGTCCACGCCCGCCAGCTGCAGCTGATTGGCGATCTCGGCGCTGCCGCTGCCGTAGGAATAAGCTTTCACCATAGCCATCAGCCGTACATCCGGCCGCAGCATATTCCTGTAGATATTCAGGTTGTGCAGCAGGTCTGACATATTGATCTCCAGCACGGTGTTGTGGATCTTTTCTGCCAGTATCTTCTCGATCTTTTCAAACCTGAACGCCCTCGATCCTTTAAGCAGCACTGCCTGCCGGTCAAACCTGAACAGGCTGATCTGCCGGATGAATTCTTCCGTACCGGAAAAGAAATAGGCATCCAGCTTCGGGATATTTTCAAAAATACTTTTATGCTTCTGGATAGACGGTCCGATACCTATAAAGGTCTGTATCTGCTTCTGCCTGATCTGCTGCACCACCTCATTATAGACCTCCATATCCGGCATACCTATCTGCAGCATGTCCGACAGGATAAGCACCCTGTTGCTGAGAGGCTGCTGCGCCAGGAAGTCCAGGGCTATGTTCAGGGAGGTCAGGTCACTGTTATAGGTGTCGTTCACGATAATGCTGTTATTAATACCGTGCTTCAGCTCCAGCCTCATGGCTATCGGCTGCAGTTGCTTCATACGCTCCCTTATCCTGTCCTCGGGAACGCCCAGGTGCAGCATGATGCACCAGCAGTGAATGGCATTCTCAATATATGCCTTGTCCTTAAAAGGAATGGTAATGTATATCTGGTTGCCGTTATAAAGCGCCTTGATGTCAGTATGATGTCCTGTTGTCTCCGTGCCCGTTATACGGAGCATAGCAGGCGTATTGAAGCTCCAGTCAAACAGTTGCAGGCCATCTGCATCTTCTTTGACCAGGTGGGTAAAGCCAACGATATTCTCATGCAGCAGCAGGTAATCCTTATTATATACGATCAGGTCGGCCTGCCTGAAGAGCTGCAGCTTTTCGTTGATCTTCTGCCTCTCATTCAGAAAGCCCTCGTTATGCGCTTCATTGATATTGGTAAAGATGCCGATAGTGGGCCTGATCATATTATAAAGCCGCGACATCTCACCGGGCTGGGAAATGCCCGCCTCAAAGATGCCCAGCTCGTGCTCCGGCTGCATCTTCAGCACGGATAAGGCCACCCCTATCTGCGAGTTATAGCTTTTGGGACTTTTTACGATATTATAATCCGGTGCAAGCAGTTGTCCCAGCCATTCCTTGATGATCGTTTTACCGTTGCTGCCCGTTATGCCGATAACCGGGAAATGGAAGCCGGACCGGTGCGCCTGGGCCACCTGCTGCAGCGCGGTCAGGGTCTGCTCCACCTTTATAAAGAACGCTCCGGGAAAATTCTCCGCATCCACATCAGCCGAAATGATAAAATACCGTATTCCTTTCTGGTAGGCGTCACCTATAAAATCGTGTCCGTCCCGGTAGGCCTTCAGGGCTATAAAAACAGCTTTTGGGGCATTTTTTATCTTCCTGGTATCATTTACAAATTCATCGATTTCCACATCTTCAAAGGGTCCCGAAGGGCTACCCTTGCATGCTTTAATAATTCCGGATAACAACATACGAACGAAAACGAAAAGATTTAATTAGGTACTCTAAGTTAGTATAAATTTCAGCAACAAAACCGCAGCGGCAGTTTAAATTAGTCTTATTACCCCGCCTGAATGGCTACCTGGAAGGTAAACAATCCTTTCATATAGAGCTTGATCAAATACCGAAGGGTTGTTGATTTGTATATAGCACATTTCGACAGGCTCAATGTGACACACGCCTTATCCTGTCAGTCAGGCTGAGCTCCGTCGAAGCCCTGCTACAACCATTATCAATCACCCTTCGACAAGCTCAGGGTGACAACATAGGCTCCATGTGACAACTGTGACAAATCACTCAACTGTTAGGCTGAGCCCTGTCGAAGTCCTGCCAAAACCATTATCAATCGCCCTTCGACAAGCTCAGGGTGACACCATAGACTCTATGTGACAACACAAACACAATGTGACAAATCGCTCAACTGTCAGGCTAAGCCCTGTCGAAGCCCTGCTACAACCATTATCAATCACCCTTCGACAAGCTCAGGGTGACAACACAGCTCAATGTGACAAATCGCTCAACTGTCAGGCTGAGCCCTGTCGAAGCCCTGCTACAACCATTATCAATCACCCTTCGACAAGCTCAGGGTGACACCATAGGCTCCATGTGACAACACAAACACAATGTGACAAATCACTCAACTGTCAGGCTGAGCCCTGTCGAAGCCCTGCTACAACCATTATCAATCGCCCTTCGACAAGCTCAGGGTGACAACATAGGCTCCATATGACAGCACAAACACAATGTGACAAATCGCTCAACTGTCAGGCTGAGCCCTGTCGAAGCCCTGCTACAACCATTATCAATCGCCCTTCGACAAGCTCAGGGTGACACCATAGGCTCCATGTGACAACACAAACACAATGTGACAAATCACTCAACTGTCAGGCTGAGCTCCGTCGAAGCCCAGCTACAAACATTATCAATCGCCCTTCGACAAGCTCAGGGTGACAACACAAGCTCCATGGGATAAGACAGGCTCAATGTGACAACAATCAGCCACAGGCTTATTTACCAAACTTTTTCCTGAGCAGGCTCATCGCATCATCAATATTATTGCTGGCAGTTTCCTTTTTGGGCGCTTTCTTTGGCCCGGATGACATGGCAGGCGCCTGCTGGGTCTGCTTGATGGACAAAGCTATACGTTTGCGGGGCAGGTCCACTTCCGTTACCAGCACTTCGACCTTATCGTTGAGCTTCAGCTTTTCGGAAGGGTCTGTGATATACTCATGAGAGATCTCCGAAACGTGCACCAGGCCGTCCTGCTTCACCCCGATGTCCACAAAGGCCCCGAAACGGGTGATATTAGTCACAATGCCCGGCACGGTCATACCCACACGCACATCCTCAATGCTGTAAATATCGGCAAATTCAAAGGACTGCAATTCGCTGCGCGGATCCAGGCCAGGCTTCTGCAATTCCTTTATGATATCCTGTATGGTATGCAGGCCTATCGTTTCCGATACATATTTCTGTGGAACGATCTGCTTAATGACCACTTCATTGCCTATAATATCCGCCACGTTCACAGAAAGGTCCCTGCACATCTGCTCCACGATATGGTACGATTCCGGGTGTACCCCGCTGGCATCCAGCGGATGCTCACCGTCCTTGATACGCAGGAAGCCCGCGCATTGCTCAAAGGCCTTATTGCCCAGCCGGGTCACTTTCAGGAGCTGCTTCCTGTTGGAGAAGCGGCCTATTTCCTTCCTGTATTGTACGATATTGTCCGCGATGCCCGGCCCGATACCGCTCACATAGCGCAGCAGGTGCTTGCCGGCTGTATTCAGGTTGACACCTACCGCGTTCACACAACTTTCCACCGTCTGGTCCAGCTTTTCCTTCAGCCTGACCTGGTTGACGTCGTGCTGGTATTGCCCTACCCCGATGGATTTGGGATCGATCTTCACCAGTTCCGCGAGCGGGTCCATCAGCCTCCGGCCGATACTGACCGCGCCGCGGACCGTAATGTCATAGTCAGGAAATTCTTCCCTTGCCGTTTCCGAAGCCGAATATACGGATGCCCCGTCTTCATTCACCAGGAAAATAGCCGCATCCAGCCCCAGCTTTTTGATGAACTGCTCCGTCTCCCGGCCCGCAGTCCCATCACCGATGGCAAATACCTGGATATTATAATTATTAAAGTGTTTCCTGATGATCTGCTCAGCCTCTGTGAGCTTATAGTTCTTTTCGTGTATATATACCAGGTCGGTGGTCAGCAGGTCACCCTTTTCATCCAGCACCACCACCTTACAGCCCGTACGGTAGCCGGGGTCAATGGCCAGTATCCTTTTGCCTCCCAGGGGAGACGATAGCAGGAGCTGTCTCAGGTTTTCCGCGAACACGGTAATGGCCTCCTCATCCGCCTTCGTTTTAAGCGCGAAGCGGAATTCACTCTCCAGGCTGGGCTGTAAGAGCCTCCTGTAGGCGTCACGGACGGCTTTCTTCACCAGCTCCGTACCGGCAGCATTACCGGGCCTGAGGTATTGGCGGCCTATAAGCTCCAATGCCGTTTCCTCATCCGGGAGTATGGACATTCTCAGGTAGCCCTCCATAAAGCCCCGCATGATAGCGAGAATACGATGGGAAGGCACCTGCGCTATCCGTTCGCTGAATTCAAAGTAATCCTTATACTTGACGCCTTCTTCTTTCTTATCTTCGATCACGGTGCTGACCAGCTGTCCTTCTTTTTCAAAAAGGTTACGGAGGCCGGTACGGATGGCCGCATCTTCGTTGATCATTTCAGCGATAATATCTCTCGCACCCTGCAAAGCAGCAGCCATATCGGGCACTTTTTCTCCTATGTATTTAGCGGCTTCCGCTTCCGGGTCAGTGCCGGTCTGCTCCAGTACCAGCAAAGCCAGGGGCTCCAGGCCGTTTTCGCGTGCCGTCTGCGCTTTAGTCTTCCTTTTAGGCTTGTAAGGCAGGTAAATATCTTCCAGCTCGTTCAGCGTAACGGCAGCATCCAGCTTACCCTGCAGCTCTTCTGTCATTTTACCCTGCTCCGTAATGGTCTTCTCTATAAATGCTTTACGGTCAGCAAATTCCTTTTCAAATTTAGCGCTATCAATGATATGGGTAATAGCCACCTCATCCAGGGCGCCTGTCTGGTCCTTACGGTACCTGGCGATGAACGGGATCGTAGCTCCTTCCGCCGTAAGGTTCAGCACAGCCTTTACGTACTGTTCTTTAATATTGAGCTTTTGGGAAACAATGGCACTGAATTCTACTGACATAATACTGGTATTTAAAAAAATTCGGACTGCGAATATAGGCAATCTTGCCAAGCTTCGGGTGTAAAAAACGAAAGACTTTATACACATAATAAGCATCTTAAAACATCCAAGCGATAAATATGGAAATAAGCATATAAATAATATAACATACCCATAAAATTCCAATACGGATATATCTTATACTCCGGCGCTTTGCACATAAAATGTGTATCTTTATTCCAACCAAAGCGCTCATATTCATGAAAAAACTACTATTCGGCAAGCCCGGACCTGCCGCGGTCCATTTTGCCCTGCTGCTGCTGCGGGTCGTATGGGGTGTTACGATGATACCTGCCCATGGGTGGCCCAAGCTGGCCGGCTTTGATCAAAAGAAAGCCGCTTTTATGGACTTTATGGGACTGGGTAGCACCTTATCGCTGGGACTGGCCGTCTTCGCGGAATTCTTCTGCAGCCTGCTGCTCATAGCCGGTCTTTTTACACGACTGGCGACCCTGCCCCTGATCATTACGATGCTGGTGATCATGCAGCAGCACGAATGGGCGCTGATCGGGAAGTACGAATCGGTTATCTTTTTCTTTACGGGTATGTGCTGATCCTGATATTAGGTCCCGGTAAATACAGCCTGGACCAGAAGTTCATTTATAAATCCAGATAAGCACTGCTCATTCTAAAACCGACCATATGCAGGATCCAGAACCGCAAAAGGAACTATCATATATCAGGCAGCAGCTATCCCTGCTCCAATTACAGCAACAGGAGCAGGATGCCGCTATCCGGCGCTTACAGCAACGCCTGCAGCACCTGGAAGCCCGGTTCCCGGAACACCGGCCGACTGCCGGTGACGTTACGGATGAACATCCAACTGTAACTACAGCGCAGGTACCTCCTGCCATCCCCGCGGTAAATGATGCACCTCCTGTGGCCGCCCGCACTGCTGCACCTGCCGGGAAGAAGGCACCTGCGCTGAACTGGGAAAAGTTCATAGGGGAAAACCTGATCAACAAGATCGGCATCGTTATACTGGTAATAGGCATCATCATAGGCGCAAAATACGCGATAGACAAGGACCTGATCAGCCCGGCAACGCGCATCATCACGGGTTATGTATTGGGGCTGGGATTGCTGGGATTTGCTTACCGGCTGAAGACAAAGTACCATAATTTCAGCGCGGTATTGCTGAGCGGCGCGATGACCTCCCTGTATTTCCTGACCTACGCCGCCTATGCCCATTACCACCTGCTGGGTCTCACAATAGCTTTCGGACTGATGCTGCTTTTTACCATCTTTACCGTTCTTGCCGCCCTGAAGTATGATAAGGAGATCATATCTGTTCTGGGCATGGTGGGCGCCTATGCCCTGCCGGTACTGTTGGGAGAGGACACAGGAACACCTGTAATGCTGCTGAGCTATATGGCCATCATCAACCTGGGCATTTATTATATCGTGTACAGGAAGCATTGGTACAGCTCCCATTTGCTGGCATCCGTCATTTCCTGGCTGGTGCTGCTGACCTGGTACATCTTGCACGATCATACGCAGCATAAGCCGGCATTGTTCGCCTTTGCCATCCTTTTCTTCCTACTGTCGGCACTGACGCTCATCCTGCTTTTCCGGGCCAGGCCCGAAAAGCCGCATAAGCTGGTGATGCTCTCGCTCATCCTGAATGCCCTCTGCTTCTTCGCTACGGGCTACCTGCTGACGGAAGCCTTATCCAAAGATGTATCGCTTACCGGGCTGTTCACCATAGCCAATGCCGCTTTCTATCTTACCGTATGTTACTATTTCCATAAGCAGCAAGCCCGGCAGACCGCCTTTTACCTGTTCCTGGGCCTCGGTTTAAGCTTCCTGACCATCAGCATTCCCATCCAGTTTGACGGCTATTTCGTCACGATTCTCTGGTTGACGGAATCCCTGCTGTTCCTGTGGACTGCCAGGAAAAAAGCGCTGCCTTTCCTTGAAAAGCTAAGCTATATCGTATTTGTACTGGGCTGCATCAGCATCATGGCAGACTGGTTCACCCCGGCGTTCTACACAAGGACGCTCCGGCAATGGCCGCTGCTGAACGCACCGGCTTTATCATCCATAGCTGCCGGCACGCTGGTCCTGGGTCATGCATGGATCATAAAAAAGCATCCTGCCGCTGTTACCGTCCGTCAACAATCACTTTCACTGGTATATACCATTTGCGGCGCCGTCATACTTTACATCACCGGCACAATGGAAATAACGGGACACACCGCACTTCAACGGATGCTCGCATTCAGGCAGTACAGCCTGCGGGACCAGCAACTGGCAGATACCTTTTACCAGTATTATACCAGCCTGTCCGCCACCTGGCTCCTGGTCTATAATTTCCTGTTCCTATCCGTGACAAGCCTGCTCGTGCTCCGGTACGCGAAACATCGCGCCGGTGCTGCCTTACAGCTTGGCCTTAATTACCTGCTACTCCTCATTTTCCTGGTGATCGGGTTATATAATATCAGCGAATTGCGGGAACACTTCCTGGTTCCGGAGCACCGTGCCGCATTCCATATATCCGGCATATGGCTGCTGTGGAGATATACCTGCATAGCCCTGGCCGTGCTGATCCTCTTCCTCAACAGCAGGCTGCAGCAACGTTATTATCCTGAGAAAGGCATCCGGCAGGCCGCTGCGCTGGCTGCCTATGCCACGGGCATCTGGATGCTCAGCAGCGAGCTGATACAATGGCTGGATATGGCTGGCTACAACCATACTTATAAGCTCGGGCTGTCCATTCTCTGGGGAACCTGCTCGCTCTACCTGATCTATAAAGGCATATTCAAATCAAGGCCCTATATCCGTATCGCGGCCATGGTGCTCTTCGGAGTGACGCTGCTTAAATTATTCTTTTACGACCTGGCACACCTGAATACGCTGTCCAAAACCATCATATTCATCATCCTCGGTATCCTGCTGCTCATCATATCCTTCCTGTACAATAAATACAGGCATATGATGCATCCGGAATCACCGGCAGAGACCGGGCAAGAGGATTAGCAGGCTCCGGCACAAATCCTATTAACATTTAATTAATCTATAATCATATTTTAAGTTATATATATTACCGCAATCTTGGTAAATTCGCACCTTAATAAAGCAATCATAATGAAGTTAACATCCCTTTTATCTGTCCTGGCTATAGGAGGCCTGATGATTTTTCAGTCCTGTGGTGATAAAAAAGGACAGCCGGCCGCCGGCAAGTCTTCCAATGGCGCTACTGAAACAGCTACCAAAATAGCTTATATTAACCTTGATACCCTGGATGCCAAGTACCAGTACATCGTGGACGGGAAAGTAAGGTTTGAGGCGGAACAGAAAGCTATGGAAGCTGAATTAAAGCAACTGGAACAGGCTATCAAAGGACAATATGCCACGTTACAAAAGAAAGTGAACGATAAAAGTATCTCCCAGGAAGAATACGAGACCATCGGCGGACGCATCCAGTCCATGGAGCAGAATTACCAGCAGAAAATGCAGGGTATGTCCAACCGGCTGATGGCTAAAACGGATTCTTTCCAGACCGATTACAGGAAGAAGGTGGATGATTTCCTGGCTTCCTACAACAAGGACGGCAAGTATGATTATATCTTAAGCTACCAGTACGGGGTGTCCCTGGTATTATATGCCAATCCCGCACTGGATATTACCGATGATGTGGTCAACGGGCTGAACGAGCTGTATAAAAAAAGCGGCGTATCCAAACCTGTCGCACCGGCGGATTCAACAAAAAAATAAACATATCCCCTTATATTCTTATCTTTACTGATGAAACCGGCTGACATTGTTGTTGACCGGTTTTATCATTTAATCACAACGATCAGGAAACAGCTAACTGTTTTGTGCCCTGCTGCTCCTTTCTGATCCTAAAATCAGGCATCTCCAATGAGCACCGTCAAATATATATGCCTCCTGCTGCTTTCCGGGCTGTGTCTCGGCTCCTGCAAGGTGGGACGCTTTGTCTATTACAATTTTGCGGACATCAAAGATTACCGGAAGTTTCCTTCCAGGACGATCGAAAAAAGCGGTACTCCCTACCTTTATCCCGCAGCTGCTGCGGGAAAGGCACCTAAAGCACTGCATATTGACGGGCATGACTACCCCTTTGAAAAATACCTGGAAGACAACCAGACAGTGGCTTTCCTGGTCATACAGAACGATACCATCCAGTATGAAAAGTATTTCAGGGGCTATGATGCCGCCTCTATTGTACCTTCCTTTTCCGTTGCCAAATCCATTACCTCCATTTTGATAGGCTGTGCCATAGACGATCAACTGATCGCTTCCATAGAGGAGCCGGTAACGAATTATATCCCGGAGCTGAAGCAAAACGGGTTTGACAAGGTAACCATAGCGCATCTCCTGCAGATGACCTCCGGCCTGAAGTATAATGAAGGCTATACCAACCCGTTCGGGGATGTAGCCACATTTTATTATGGCCGCAATCTCCGCCGGGCCATCAGGAAAATGAAATTAAAAACGGATCCCGGTCTGCAGTTCGAGTATGCCAGCGGGAATACCCAGTTGCTGGGACTGGTGCTGGAGCGCGCGCTGAAAACCAGAACGGTCAGCGCATACGCCGGGGAAAAGCTGTGGCGGCCGCTCGGTATGGAATATGATGCCAGCTGGAGCCTGGACCGGAAGAAGAACGGCCTGGAAAAGACATTCTGCTGTGTCAACGCACGTGCGCGGGACTTTGCCAAAATAGGACGCCTGTACCTGAACAAAGGGAACTGGAACGGCAGGCAGATCGTATCCGCCTCCTGGGTGGAGCAATCCGTCAGAAATGACGATACGCAAAACGGCAGCGCCTGGTATTACCAGTACCAGTGGTGGATGCCCTCCGACAGGGGGGATTTCCTGGCAAGGGGCATATTAGGACAATATATTTACGTGTACCCGGAAAAAAACCTGGTCATTGTGCGCCTTGGCAAAAACAAGGGAAAAGCCAACTGGCCGCAACTGCTCTCCAGCCTGGGACAGAACTACTGATGAGCTGCCTGCAATGAACAAGCCATAAGGCCGCCAGAAAAATAAAACAACCCTGTCATATAGAACGAAGTCGCAATATGGACAGGGTTGTTTATTGATACATAGCACATTTCGACAGATTCAATGCGACAAATAATCCTCTCAACTTCAGGCTGAGCCCCGTCGAAGCCCTGCTAAAACATTATAAACCGCCCTTCGACAAGCTCAAGGTGACACAACAGGCTCAATGCGACAAATAATCCTCTCAACTGTCAGGCTGAGCCCCGTCGAAGCCCTGTTACAATTATTATAAAACACCCTTCGACAAGCTAAGGGTGACACAACAGGCTCAATGCGACAAATAATCCTCTCAACTGTCAGGCTGAGCCCCGTCGAAGCCCTGCTACAACCATTATAAACCACCCTTCGACAAGCTCAGGGTGACACCATAGGTTCAATGTGACAACAGGATGAATGTAACTATATAAAAGGTTTTTCAGACATCCGTATCATCTTTTTCTACTTTTCCGGAAGTATTAAAAGGTCAGCTCTTCATAGACGCTTCGCAGCTCGCTGAAAGCGTGCTGGTCGCCGATAGCCTGCGCTACTTCCATACCCGCCCGGTAGGTTTCTATGGCTTCCTGCTCCATTCCTTTATTTTCATAGAGCTTGCCCAGGTGGTAATAAGTAGCGATATACTTACTGTCCAGTTCCAGGTTCTTTTTAAAACAGGCCTTCGCCTGCTCAAAATCTCCCGCTTTGGCATATTCCAGCGCCAGGGCATGTATCAGGAAGTTATCCGCCGGGCTCTCTTCCAGGAAAGCAAGAAGCTGCTCTATTCTTGTGCTCATACTTACATTATTTTTCAATAGCCGCGATCGTCTGCTCCAGGTCACTGCTGTAGGCCTGCAGCCACCTTTCCAGCTGCGCCCTGTAATCTTCCTGTTCCAGGCGCTCATAGAAATCACCGTTTTCCATGATCCTTGCCAGCAGCGCATCCTGCGCCTGTATGGCAGCCAGCGCTTCCGCATAGGGCGTCTGTGTAAACGACACCATCTCGTACACGGAGTTATAATATTCCGGGAACATCTTACCCAGCTCTTTTTCTATCTTTTTCCGTTCCAGGAATTTCGGGTCGGCCACCTTGTCCCTCATTTCAATGAAATTCTCCAGTGCCAGGTCGGCTACCGCCTGCCCATTGGCCGGCCTTATCCTGTTGAACCGTTCAAATATCCGGCTCCAGTCTTCTTCACAGGTATCCATCAGTTGCGCCAGAATGGTACAATCCTCAAACCCGGCATTCATGCCCTGCCCGTAAAAGGGTACAATAGCATGCGCCGCATCCCCTATCAGGCAGCTTTTATCCTGGAAAGCGTACTGGTCAATACGCGTGGTGATCAGGGAGCCCACAGGATTGCGCTTGTAATCTTCCAGCAGGGTCGGCATCAAAGCCACGGCATCGCCAAACTCTTCCTCAAAGAAGGCGCGGATCTTATCATCCGTATCCAGGCTTTCAAAAGACGGATCGCCTTCGAAAGGAAAGAACAATGTGCAGGTAAAGCTGCCATCAAAATTCGCCAGCGCGATCATCATATACTGCCCTCTCGGCCAGATATGCAACGCATTTTTTTCCATCAGGAACGTATGGCCGGGACCCGCAGGAATAAACAGCTCCTTGTAGCCGCAGGATATATAGTGCCGGCTGCTGTTCACCCGGTCTATCAGCGTATAGGCCTGCCTCAAGGCGGAGTGGGCCCCGTCCGCGCCGAATAGCAGTTCCGCTGTTATCTTTTCTGCCTGCCCGTCCCTGTCCTCCAGCGTTACCGTATTGGTCTGCAGGTTCACATCGGTACATTTATGCTCAAAGTGTATCTTTACCCCGTTTTTTTCCGCCAGGTCCATCAGCTTTTTATTCAGCTCTCCCCTGCTTACGGAATAGATGGCCTCCCCGTTCTTACCATATGCCTGGAATGCCGAAGAGCCGTCTTTCTGGTGGAGGAACCTGCCGGTCATAGGAATGGCGATCTGCTCGATATCTTCTTTCAGCCCCGCCAGCTCAATGGCTTTCCATCCCCTGTTGCTCATGGCCAGGTTGATGGATTTGCCCGCGGAAATGCTTTGCTTACGCATATCCGGGCGGCGTTCGTATATCTGCACCTCATATCCTCTCTTTGCCAATATAACGCTCCACAAGGATCCTACCAGTCCCGCCCCTAAAATTGTTACCGACTTTTTCATAAATACCTGAATGCGTGCTTTTATTGTTTTTTTAATGCCTGCAAGTTAAAAAAACGGATTTAATTCCTGTGAATTAAGGGTATAAAAATAATTTGGTTTAAATTTACCCCCATATTTTAAACATTTCTCGAGGTATGAATTTAGAATTCAATAAAAATGAAGATGCTATGAAAATGGCATTGAGCCAGTGGAAACAGCGCAGGAACAAAATAGAAGAAGGCGGCGGTAAAAAGGCTTTGGAAAAGGCTAAGGCGAAAAATAAATTATCTCCCCGGGAACGCATCCAGTATTTAACAGATAAGGACAGTGATTTTACAGAGATCGGCACTTTTGCCGGTTATGATATGTATAAGGAAGAAGGCGGCTGCCCGGCGGGCGGTACCGTAGCCGGTATCGGTTATATCTCCGGGCGCCAGTGTATGATAGTAGCCAATGATTATACGGTAAAGGCAGGCGCCTGGTTCCCCATTACCGGGAAGAAGAACCTGCGCTTACAGGAAATAGCGATGGAGAATCACCTCCCGGTGGTCTATATCGTGGACAGCGCCGGCGTGTATCTCCCTATGCAGGATGAGATCTTCCCCGACAAAGAGCATTTCGGGCGTATCTTCCGCAATAATGCCCGCATGAGCGCGATGGGCATCACCCAGATAGCCGCAGTTATGGGTCCCTGCGTGGCCGGCGGCGCTTACCTGCCCATTATGAGCGACGAGACACTGATGGTAGAAGAGAACGCCTCCATATTCCTGGCAGGCCCCTACCTGGTAAAGGCCGCGATCGGTGAAGACATAGATGCGGAATCACTGGGCGGCGCCAAAATGCACAACGAGATCAGCGGCATAGCAGATTATAAATTCAAGACGGAACAGGAATGCCTGGACCAGGTAAAGCGTATCATCGGCAAGCTGGGCGATACGCCCCGCGCAGGGTTTGACCGCATTGCCTCCAAAGCGCCGAAGACCGATCCAGGCCAGATATACGGCTATGTGTCTGTGGACAATACCAAACCGTATGATGTAACGGATGTGATCAATTGCATCGTGGATGAAGACAGCTTTGACCAGTTCAAGCAGGAGTACGGCAAGACCATCGTCTGCGGCTATGCCCGTATAGACGGATGGGCGGTAGGTATCGTAGCCAATCAGCGCCTGATCGTCAAAAGCGGCAAGAAGGAGATGCAGCTGGGCGGTGTGATCTATAATGACAGCGCGGATAAGGCAGCACGTTTTATACAGAATTGTAACCAGAAGAAGATCCCCCTGCTGTTTTTACAGGATGTGACAGGCTTTATGGTGGGTAGCCGCAGCGAGCAAAGCGGCATCATTAAAGACGGCGCCAAGCTGGTGAATGCCGTTGCCAATTCGGTGGTTCCCAAGATCACGATCGTGGTGGGCAATTCTTACGGTGCGGGCAATTATGCCATGTGCGGCAAGGCCTATGATCCCCGTTTCATTTACGCGTGGCCGAATGCTAAAATAGCCGTAATGGGCGGTGAGCAGGCTGCCAAAACCCTGCTCCAGATCCAGGTGGCTTCTGCCAAATCCAAGGGCGAAACCATAGATGCAGACAAGGAAAAAGAGCTGCTGGATAAGATCACAGCCCGTTATAATGAGCAGACAAGCTCGTATTATGCCGCGGCCAGGTTATGGGTAGATGATATCATTGATCCTTCCCTGACCCGCAAGTATGTAAGCGAAGCCATCAAAGCCGCCGACAACGCACCTATTAAGGAAGAATGGAAATCGGGCGTATTCCAGGTATAAGCCTGCACGTCCGGATATAAAATAAAACTATAAAGCAGTATTCCCGGGTAATACTGCTTTTTTATGAATAAGCTACTGACATATCTCGGTTTTAGCAGCCTGTGGGCTGCTCTCTGCGCCTACAGCCTGGTATTGCTGACCATCATTGTAGGACAGGGCTACCGCATATCCTATTTTCACCCGCTGCTGATGTTCGTTTTCGGGAGCACCCTGCTGGTCTATAACGCGCACAATTATTTTAAGGTCCGCAAACGCATCAGCACACAGCGTAACGCGTGGAACCTGTCCCATACCTTCAATATTATCTGCTGGGGAGCGGTGGGCTTTATACTGGCATCCGTATTCGTGTTCCACCTGCACCGTAACGGGATCTCGCTGCTGATCATCCTGACCGTACTCACGCTCTCCTATTCCTACCCGCTGCTGCGCTTTAACCGGAGCAGGGTCGCTCTGAAGAGCATGGGGATATTAAAGCCTTTCCTGCTGTCGCTCGTATGGGTAGCGGTGACATTCCTGCTACCGATAGTGGAGCTGGCCATCCCGCTCAGCCCCGAACTGGTGCTCAGGGGAGCAATACGATGGATTTTTATCCTTATCCTGTGCATCCTGTTTGATATCAAGGATATACAGGTGGACAGTGAGAAAGGCATCAAGACCTTTCCCATCCTGCTGGGTACCCGTCTGCTGGATTTTCTTCACCGCGTCATCAACGGTGTGATCCTTTTGCTGGGTGCGGCATTCTTCTATTTTGGCATGCATCTCTTTTATGTGGTGCAGATCCTGGCATTCCTGCTGCTGAAGATCATGCTCCGGCGCATCCGGCCCAATAAAAGCGAGCTGTTTTACGTGATCAATGTGGACGGTATGATGCTGCTGTACAGTATTCTGCTGATCATCTGTACCGTCCTTACCACCTGGCTGCATTGAATATAGTTTTCCCTGAAAGCCGTGCCCGGCGTCAGGCTTACCTTTTCTTTTTCTTCCCGGCACCAGCTTTGGGCTGCTTATCTGTTTTAGCAGTCCTGTCATTGCCGGTTGCGGCCTTTTCCGCCGGTACCGCTCTTTTTGTTTTTTTAGGTGCGTCACGTTCCTTGGGCAGATGCTGTCCCATGGTCACAAGATCAAAATCTATGGTCCTGCGTTCCAGGTCGGTAGCTACTATCTGCACTTTTACAGCATCCCCTATCCTGAACTTCACGCCCGTATTCAGCCCAAGCAGAGCATAGTCATGCTCTATAAATTCAAACTGGTCAATGTCCACAAGATCTGCAATGCTTACCAGCCCTTCACACTTATGCGCTACGGTCTCCGCCCAGAACCCGAAACTGGACACGCCGCTGATCACCGCGTCAAAGGTTTCACCGATGAACTGCTGCATAAACTCCACCTGCTTGTATTTGTTGGCCGACCGCTCCGCTTCCATCGCCTTTCTTTCCCGCTCGCTGCAATGGCGTGCCTTGAGCTCCATTTTCTTATCCGGAACGATCAGCTCGTCCAGGCATTGCTGCAGCACACGATGCACCATAATATCGGGATAGCGGCGTATAGGAGATGTGAAGTGACAATAGTCTTCAAATGAAAGGCCGTAGTGGCCTATATTTTCGGTCGTGTACATAGCCTTGGCCATGGTACGGATGCCCAGCTGCTCCAGCACATGCTGTTCCGGCTTGCCTTCCACGGCTTTCAGCAGCTCGTTAAAAGATTCGGCAATTTTTTCAGGGCTGTTGAGATTCAGCTTATAGCCGAAACGGGCGGCAAAGGCGGCAAATACGCCTAATTTGGTTTCATCGGGTACGTCATGCACACGGTACGGGAATGGTACCGGCTGCCCGTTTTCCCGCTGCTGACCGACGAATATCGCCACGTGCTTGTTGGCCAGCAACATCAGCTCTTCTATCAGTTGGTGCGCTTCCTTGCTTTCCTTTACCTGTATGCCGACAGGGATGCCTTTTTCGTCCAGTATAAAGCGGACTTCCTGCGATGAGAAATTGATAGCTCCTTTTTTAAACCGCTGCCTGCGGAGGTGCTGGGTGATATCCCTCAGCTTTAAAATGATGTCTTTATGGTCGCCGTCCGCTCCTTCAATGATCTCCTGCGCTTCCTCGTAGGTAAACCTGCGGTCGGAATGCGTGACCGTTCTTCCCAGCCAGACATCTTTTACAATGCCCTGGTGGTTCATCTGGAAAACTGCGGAAAAGGTGAATTTATCTTCATGCGGCCTGAGGGAACATAATTCGTTAGAGATGCGTTCCGGTAGCATAGGGTTGACCCTGTCCGGCAGGTACACGGAAGTAGCACGCTGGTAAGCCTCCTTATCCAGCTCCGATCCGGGCTGTACATAATGGCTTACATCGGCTATATGGACCCCGATCTCAAACAGGCCCTCACCCAGGTCGCGGTAAGAGATCGCATCATCAAAATCTTTTGCATCCACCGGGTCGATGGTAAAGGTGAGCGTATCTCTCATATCCCTGCGGAAGCTGACCTCCTGCTCATCCAGCACCTGCGGCAGCGCCTCAGCTTCGCTGATGGCAGCTTCCGAAAACTGGAGCGGGAAACCGTTCTCTACCAGTATCTCCATCATAGCGATGGAGTTCAGGCGCTCCTGTGTGAGCACCTCTATCACTTCACCCACAGGGTTCTTACGCTTGCTGTCTCCTTTCCATTCCACTATTTTCACCACTACCATATCACCGTTCTTCAGGCCCTTCACCTGTGCGGGCGGCAGGAAGATGTCGGTAGGCATCGCACGGTTGTTCGGGATCATAAACCCGAATTCACCCGCCAGTTGAATACGGCCTATAAAAGAGGTCTGGCTGCGTTTCACGATCTCCGAAATAAAGCCTTCGGGACGCCCTTTACCAGATACATAGGTCACTTTTACCTTTACTTCATCGCCGTTAAGGGCCGATTTCAGGTCTGCCTCCCTGACGATCACGTCCTGGGGCAATCCTTCAACGCTCACATAGCCCATACCGTTCCTGGCAAGATCCAGCTTACCGGTAAGCGTCATGCCTACCATCTGGTGCTGGGACGATTTTTTAGGCTTGGGTATATACGGAGCTTTCTTATTTTTCTTTTTCATAATTTGTTGTTTTATACGAATCCCCTCATTTTCCATACGCCCAGCACAGCTTCCTTTACAATGCCTTTCGACATTTTTGACACACCTTCCTGCCTGTCTATAAACTCTATGGGGATCTCTTTGATTTTAAAGCCTTTTCTCCAGGTCCTGTATTTCATCTCTATCTGGAAAGCATAGCCTACAAAACGGACCTCATCCAGCGGTAAGGCTTGCAGCACCCTGCGGGTATAGCATACAAATCCGGCAGTGCAGTCTTTCACCGGCATCCAGGTGATCATACGGGTATAGAGGGAAGCGCCGTAGGAGATGAGTATCCTGTTGAACGGCCAGTTGACGACACTGCCGCCTTTGACATACCTGGAACCAACCGCCAGGTCTCCCTGGCCGGTAGCACAGACCTCGTACAAGCGGTCCAGGTCATCCGGGTTATGCGAAAAATCCGCATCCATCTCAAAGATATACTGGTAATTACGCTCCAAAGCCCATTTGAACCCGCAGATATAAGCCGTACCCAGGCCCTGCTTTCCCTCTCGCTGGGTTAAGAACAGACGGTCGGGAAATTCCCGCTGCAATTCCTTTACTTTCTGTGCCGTGCCGTCAGGAGAACCATCATCTATGATCTTAATATGGTAACCTCCTGACAAAGAGAACACTTTACGAATGATCTTTTCTATATTCTCTATTTCATTAAATGTCGGTATGATAACTACTTTGTCCAAGCGTATATAGTCTGTTTTTAGAATGTAATTTGCAATTTACTATAATATTGCTACAACTTTTATATTTATTTTTTATTGAAATACATCGCCTTAAGTATCTCGCTTAAACATTGCTTGGTGTGCAGGGTGAAGTCCGACTGCATGATCCAGTCATAATACTGCGGCTCTGCCCGAAGCACTTCCACCACTTTCTTTCCCTTGTGCTTACCGAAGTTGAAATAGTGCTCATTATCCTTGATGATAATTCTCCTGGCATAATCCACAATATCGCCGCTGCCGGTAAAATTATGCAGGGATTCCGCCGTATTACCGATATCCTCATATCTTTCCAGTTGCGCTTTCAGCACATCCACGGTCGCCCTGACATCGGCCAGCGCGCTGTGGGCATTTTCCAGCTCACGGTTACAGTAGAATTTGTATGCGGCGGCCAGGGTACGGGGCTCTTTCTTATAGAATACCTGCTGAACATCTATCAGCTTCCTTTTATTGAAATCTACGGTATGCCCTGCCCTCAGAAATTCTTCGGCCAGGACGGGAAGATCAAACTTATTGCTGTTGTAGCCGCCAAGGTCACAGTTTTTGATAAAAGCAGCTATTTCGTGGGCTACCTCCTTAAAGGTAGGCGCATCAGCCACATCTTCATTCGTGATCCCATGAATTTCCGAGCTTTCCCTGGAAATGGGCATCTCAGGATTGAGGCGCTTTTCATATTCTTCTACGGTGCCATCGGGCATCCACTTGACAATGGCAATCTCTACGATCCTGTCCTTAGCCTGGTCTAATCCTGTTGTTTCCAAATCAAAAAATGCAATGGGACGCTGTAACTGAAGTGTATTCATAAATGTACTGAGGTGTAAAATATTATTGAATCGTATTTCGCAGTGAAGATACTTTTGGTAAAAATAGAGCATTTCAGAGATTTAGCCACTTTATTTTTATAATAAAGAGCCTTTGGAACACAGCCGCCGCATTTTTTTACAATGTAATGATGATCGGATGTATGCTGCTCCTGTACAGGCGGAACACAGGCACTTCCCGCCATTATTCATCCACCCTCCAGTGGAACCCCTGCTGAAGCGCCGGAAGCTGCTTATAGCCGTCACGGATCACATCCATCCGTAAACTGTCACCCTGCCATATGCCGGTTATAGTGTACCGCAGGCTATCCTTCGTTTCAAAGAACAACTCAGAGCGAGCTCCTGAAGGGTCTTCCATATAAAGCCCGCCACCAGCACCGTAAGAGAACGGGTAATCCTGCATGATATCCTGGTCGTCCTGTACAATCAGGTATTGTTTCCGATGCACAAAGATGCGCTTCCACGCCAGCTCATCCTTCCCGAAGGTGTCCCCGTTCATAATGATACGCTCCGGTGAATAAGCGCCATGATAAGGCGGCCTTGGAGTCCTGTCATCGTTATAGTTACCGGAAATGACATAAGGGTACAGGGTACAGCCCAGCATCAACAGGATCACCGTATATTTCAATATGCCGTACCTGCGTGTGCTGCCCGCATTGTTCCTGATACCGGGCAGCGGCGGTACGGCAGCACCTGCCAGGAAGCGTATAATACTTTTAAGATACGGGAACAGCAGTATACCGGCCAGCAGCAGGAGATAGAGCGACAGTATCTTTACAGAGATATCATAGCAGAAATTCACCGCGGCTACCTGTACCAGTATCACAAAGGCAGCAATAGCTCCCGACACGAAAGTACGCCGCCACAATAATAGCATACCCGCCAGGCATTCCAGCGCGCCTGTAAACAAGGAAAAGCCATAAGATATGCCATTCACGCTCCAGTACAGCAGCTCTTTGGGCAACATACCGAACGGCGTATATAATATATTAGGTTCCGGCTGGAAAAACTGGTATTTGAAGACCTTATTCAACCCGTATTGCAGGAGCTTAAAAGCCAGCAGGTACCTTACAAACACTGTAAAAAGAGCGATCCCCCTGGCTGAAAGCTCCTTCTTTTTAAGACCAATGGTATAAACAAGGCTCCCTGCGACTGATAATAAAGCGATATTCAGCATATACAGGTACAGCCCGGTACTGTCTGACTGGACGTGCATCCAATGTCCGGACGGCCTGAAGCCATAAAGATAGCCGGACAGTATGGTATTGCCTTTTGAAATGACGGCCATCAGCATATAGGCTTCCTGCCTGAATAAGGCAGTATCAAGCATAAACGGTACAGACAACCCCACTACCGTCATCATGATGCTTCTTGCCAGGATGAGGCGTAAGGTATTATTGAGATATTTTCGCACTTCTGATATTTTAAAATGTCTTTTGCAATTTATTGATTATATTCGTAAAAATAATTGCAATGAAAACAACCTGTTTCGCGCTGGCTTTCCTGATAGGAGGAATCGTAACAGCCGGTGCCCAGACACCTAAAATATTTCATTACAGCCACAGCGGCTCACCACAATCACTCAAGACCTCCAACGGGCAGAATTTCGGCATTGTGCACCCCCATAATATAGAGATAAAAAAATTGGATACCATCCAGCCGGTGAACAATACAACACCCAAACCTACGTTCAGCAATGCCCGGTCGGCAGATTCCGTCAATAAAAAGAATCCGCCGGTTAAGCCCAAGACGCCTACCAAACCTGATACACCTAAGAAAAAGTAAATAACAGAAAGAATGGTAGATTTATCATAATGGCCATACCTATCCTTTTCACTATATAACGGTTATCTATAATGTCACCACTTCGTGGTTAAATGGATAATGATATTTGTTGGGCTATGATAATATCAGCCCTTCGGGTTTATTGAAAAATAACCATACTGGTCAAAAGCGTAAATTTTGACAATAATGCCACCACTTCGTGGTTGAATATAATAATGGCATAATAAGCTATAATAGTGTCAGCCCTTCGGGCTTGTTGACACCATACCAAATCAGGGATGTCATTAATTGGTAGAAAAGCATTTTTTTATCTTTTCCGGCAAAGCGTCTACGATATATCTGCCCAAACGCTACCCGGTCACCCTCATACCGCATAACCGCGAAGCGGTGTATTAATTTTAAGAGATCCCTGCCCTCGGAACAATACCACATAACCGCGAAGCGGTGTAACAATTATAGCCATAAGATATTTGTCCCAACCTAACCCTGAAAGGATAACAGAACCGTCTAATGATCACATCTACCCTTCCTATCATATAACACCGGTCAATTCATAATACCACCATTTCGTGGTTTAATCAATAATGGCATAATAGGCTATAGTAATGTCAGCCCTTAGGGCTTGTTGATAACCCGTACCAACCCAAGGTGTACATAATTGGAAGAAGAACATTTTTATCTTTCCGGCAAGGATTTTACGATATATCTGCCAAAACTCTACCCGGTTCGACCTCCATACCGCATAACCGCGAAGCGGTGTAACAATTATAGCTATAAGATATTTGTCCCAACAACCCTGAAAGGGTGATAAAATCGTCTAATGATCACATCTACCCTTCCTATCATATAACACCGGTCAATTCATAATACCACCACTTCGTGGTTGAATATAATAATGGTATAATAGGCTATAATAATGTCAGCCCTTAGGGCTTGTTGACACCGTACCAAATCAGGGATGTCATTAATTGGTAGAAAAGCTTTTTTTTATCTTTTCCGGCAAAGCGTCTACGATATATCTACCCAAACGGTACCCGGTCGCCCTCATACCGCATAACCGTGAAGCGGTATAACAATTATAGCCATAAGATATTTATCCCAACCTAACCCTGAAAGGGTGACAGAACCGCCTAATGATCAAACCGGTCAGGAGATTTCATCCAGGATCGCACGGGCCTTCTCCAGAGCCTCAGGTTTCCCTACATCCAGCAGCACATCTCCGGTATGGTCAAATCCCTTAATGATATGGCTGTTCATACAATAGAGGTACACATCTATAAGAGAAAATTTCCCCTGTAGCGGAATATCCTGGTACAGCTTCCTGTTCAATATCTGAATACCGCTGAAGGCAAAAGGTACCAGATGTCCGGTACTACCCAGATCAGCCGGCCTGACCTCCCCGGTCACATTATTTTGCCATCCTTTTAGATTCCCGTCCCTGTCAAAGAGCAGGTTGCGGGATGTTGACCTGTGCTGCACGGCAAGTGTGGCTGCCGCCTGGTACTGCCGGTGACAGGCATACAGGGCATTGATATCTATATTGGATAATATATCCACGTTACACACCAGGATATCCTCTTCATTGTCAAACAGGGGTGCAGCTTTCTGAACGCCTCCTCCCGTTTCCAGCACTACTGCCGTTTCATCCGATATCAGCACATTGGCACCGAAGCCGTTATGCTGCCTGACCGCTTCAATGATCTGGCCGGCAAAATGGTGCACATTTACCACTATATCACGGATGCCGGCGTGTACCAGCTTCCTGATATTGATCTCCAGGAGGGTACGGTCGCCAATGGGTGCCAGGGCCTTGGGATGGCAGTCGGTAAAGGGCCTGAGCCGGGTACCTAACCCAGCCGACAGCAGCATTGCTTTCATAGCTTCAAATATAACGAAATACGATAGAATAAACAGTATGTTTTCATTTTTTAAAGCAACAATCAATATCTTTGAATTTTCAAGAAGCTCACACCTTAAAAAGATAACGATATGAATTTAGGACCCGCCGGAGGATTTAATTTTTTACCACCCGTTATTAAGAATCTGATCATCATCAATGTATTGTTATTTATCGTTACCGGCTGGCTGATGCCATCCCTGACACCGTATCTAGCATTATATCACTGGGCTTCTCCTTTGTTCAAGCCCTGGCAGATCCTGACCCACCAGTTCATGCACGCCAACTTTGCCCACCTGTTTTTTAATATGTTCACCTTATGGATGCTGGGAGCATCCGTAGAAAGCCGGTTGGGTTCACAGCGTTTCCTGATCTTTTACCTGACCTGCGGGTTCGGGGCCGCCTTATTGCACCTGCTGGTCTTTTCCTGGGAAAACCAGGCGGCCATTCAATGGTTCCAGACGCTTACGGAAAATGAGCAGATCAACGCGGTAAATCAGGTGCTTCTTACGAACTATGGCAACCCTAACGTATTTCCTTTAGTTACCCCTATGCTGGGCGCATCCGGGGCTATCTTCGGCGTGCTGTTTGCCTTTGCCTACCTGTTTCCCAATGTACAGATCATGATCTATTTCCTGTTCCCTATCCGGGCTAAATATCTTGTAGCCATTATGGCTGTCATAGCCCTCTTTGCAGGACTCAGGAATGACCCCGCCGATAATATAGCCCATTTCGCCCACCTGGGCGGTATGATATTCGCTTACCTCCTGTTCAAATACTGGAAGATACGTTCCGGCGGGTTTAACAGGTGGAATTAGCCGGGAGGGATTAACCACATAAAAAAAGCATTACAGCGATCGCTGTAATGCTTTTTGCTTCGATATCCCTTTTAAATCTCTTCTACAACTTTTACTGCTGGACATCATATCCTCCTCCAAGGACCTTATAAAGCTGTACCAGTTGCTGCACCTGCATACGCTTTAATTCAATGATCTGCAGATCGGCTTCCAGCTTGCTCTTACGGGCGGCTATCAGCTCCAGGTAGTTGGCATACCCGTTCATATAGAGATCCTGGGATATTTCCACCCCGCTGGTAATGGCCCTGGATTCCTTTTCCTTTTCCGCATACGCCAGATTGGTATTGCTGATCTTCCGGAGCAGCAGGTTCACTTCCCGGTACGCCTTCATAGTGGCTCTTTCCAGCTCAATAAAAGCGATCTCCTGCTGAGCGGTAGCTATTTTAAAATCGCTCCGAATCTGGTTCTTATTGAGTATAGGCGCCGTGATCCCACCAAGCACCTGCCAGCCCAGGGACGCGGGGTTAAAAAGCATCTCACCGCTGAAAGCATTATAGGCCAGGTAAGCTGTTATATTAACTGACGGGAAAAATGCCGCTCTCGCTGCCTTTGCGTCCGCATGCGTGGCTTCCAGCTCATGGAGCGCCTGGCGTATGTCCGGGCGGTAAGCCATTACCTGTACCGGTACGGCGTTATTGTACAGATAACGCACAGCCTGTATATCAATACTGTTGCTGCGCACCACGCTGCCCTCATACTCTCCTATAAGCTCCTGCATAGCCGTTTCCGCTTCCTGCAGCTCCTGCTGTTTCAGGTATAAAAGCGACCTGGAGTTATTTAATTGCGCTTCCATTTGCTTAACGGCCAGCAAGGTGGATCTTCCTACTTCCTGGTGTATCTGCACCACCTCAAAAGCTTCCTCCTGAAGCCGGATGTTATTATGCAGTATACTGATCTCCTGGTCCAGGGCGATCAGATCGTAATACACCAGGGCCGTCTGGGTGACCAGCATGGATTCCAGCAGCTTCTTCCCTTCTACTGTCGCCCAGAAGCGGGCTTTGGCCGCACGCTTCATATGCCTGTACTTCCCCCATATATCCAGTTCCCAGTCGGCTCCGAAGCCCAGAAAGTAATTGGGGGTAGGATGCGTGTCTATCTTCTGGCTTTCTTCTATATTGGGAGAAAGGTTGGTATCAAAGTTACCCACGCCTTCCATCGTGTATTTTCCGTACTGCGTGGCTGAAGCATTGCCCAGCCCTTTCAGCGATGGCCACAAAGCCCCCCGGGATTTGGCAAGATATGCCTCCGCTATGCTGATCCTTTTAAAGGCAATACGATAATCCGGGTTGTCCCGCAGGGTTTTCCGGATCAATTGTTTCAGGTGCTGGTCAGCAAAGAAGTCATCTATGGTCAGTTGCTGTATGTTCAGGGTATCGGACGCCGGGATCACAAATTCCCGCGGCAGCTCCTTACCGGCCGTATCGCTCAGCACAGCCGGCACTTTACAGCCGGCGGCCAGCAATATAGCAGAAGAGAGTATATAATATCTAAAGTTTATGGATTTCATCATTTTCAGTTTAAGACACCTGTTCCTGCTGGGGAACCGTTGATTTGTTTTTTTTCTCCATAGACGCAAACAGCACGTAGAGACCGGGGATAACGATCACACCGAATATGGTACCGATAAGCATACCTCCCGCCGCGGCAATACCGATAGACCTGTTACCCATGGCACCGGCACCGCTGGCGATACATAAGGGGATCAGGCCCGCAATAAAGGCAAAGGAGGTCATCAATATGGGCCGCAGCCGCTGCGTGGCGCCATCTATGGCCGCCTGTATCACGGAAGCCCCTTCCTTACGGCTCTGTATGGCAAATTCCACGATCAGGATAGCGTTCTTGCCCAGCAGCCCTATGAGCATGACCAGTGCCACCTGTGCATATATATTGTTTTCCATACCGGTCAGCTTCAGCAGCAGGAAGGAGCCGAATATACCTGCCGGCAGGCTCAATAGCACCGGTAAAGGCAGCAGGAAGCTCTCGTACTGCGCCGCCAGCAGGAGATACACGAAGACCAGGCAGATCGCAAATACATATAAGGCCTGGTTGCCGGACAGGATCTCTTCCCTCGTCATACCGGACCATTCATACCCGTAGCCCCTGGGCAACTTTTCAGCAGCGATACGCTGCACTTCCCGGATGGCATCACCGCTGCTCTTACCGGGTTGCGGCTCCCCGTTGATCATAGCGGCCGTGTACATATTATAGCGCGTCAGCTGCTCCGGACCATATACCCTTTCCATCCTGATAAAGGAAGAGAACTGCACCATTTCTCCATAGTCGTTCTTCACATACTGCCGTAAAATATCTTCCGGGTTCTTCCGGTATTCCGGGTCCGCCTGCACCATTACCTTATACATCTGGTTGAACCGTATAAAGTTGGTGGCATAGTAGCTGCCGATCAGGGTCTGCAGGGTTCCCATAGCATTTTCTACGGTGATACCTTTTTTAGCGGCCATATCATAGTCCACCCGGATCAGGTACTGCGGGAAAGAGGCGTCGAAAGAGGTAAAGGCATTCCGCACCACGGTACTTTTGTTGAGCTCTTCCACGAATTCCCTTGTGATATCGGCGCTCGTAGCGATATCTCCGCCGGTACGGTCCAGCAGGCGCAGCTCGAAGCCGCTGGAGTTACCAAAGCCCGGCACCGTCGGCGGCGCGAATATCTCAATGCTGGCATCGGAAATATGCTGTACCCTGCTTTTAAGCTCCTGAATGATATCGTTAACGCTTACGCTCCGGTCGCTCCAGGGCCTGAGGTTGATCATCCCCATACCATAGGACGCACCTGCAATTTCATTCACCAGGCTGTAGCCGGCCAGCGTGGTCACCGCTTCCACGGCCTCTATGGACCTGGCTTGCTCATAAATGTCATCCAGCACCTTTTCGGTACGTTCCACGGTGGCGCCCTGCGGCGTGGTCACGTTGACATATATCATTCCCTGGTCTTCCGTGGGAATAAAGCCGCTGGGCAAAATAGCCGATGTACCCCAGGTCAGCAGGATGAACAGGAACATCAGCCCTACGGTCAATCCTTTCCTGCCGGCCATTTTCCAGAGCAGGCCCTGGTACCTGCCGTTCATTTTATCAAACCCCGTATTGAACTTCCTGAAAAAACGGTTTAAAAGATTGTCCTTCTTATGATGGGATACCGGCTTTAGCAACAGGGCGCAAAGCGCCGGTGTCAGGGTAAGGGCATTGATGCCCGAGATGACAATAGCAAAGGCCAGCGTCAGCGAGAACTGCCTGTAGAAGATGCCAACGGGACCGCTCAGGAACGCTACGGGCACAAATACGGCAGACATGACCAGCGTGATGGCGATAATAGCGCCCGTGATCTCTTTCATTGCGCTGATCGTGGCCTCCAGGGGCGGCAGGTGCTCCTCATGCATTTTTACGTGCACCGCTTCCACCACCACAATAGCGTTGTCCACCACGATACCGATAGCCAGCACCAGCGCAAACAGGGTCAGCAGGTTGATGGAAAAATCCAGCATCAGCATGCAGGCCAGCGTGCCTATCAGCGCTACCGGCACCGCCAGCACCGGGATGAGCGTGGAACGCCAGTCCTGTATGAATATGAAAACAACGATGCCCACAAATAAAAAGGCTTCGAGCAGGGTCTTCAATACTTCGTTAATGGAAGCGTCCAGGAAGCGCGAAACGTCATAAGCCAGGTTATAGTCCATTCCCGGGGGGAAGGTAGCGGTCTTCAGCTCAGCCATACGGTCCTTGATATCCCGTATCACGTCACTGGCATTGGAGCCCGGGCGCTGCTTGATCATAATAGAAGCAGATGGCTGGCCGTTGGTCTTGGAGACCATCCCGTAGCTCATAGCACCGAATTCCACCTCTGCCACGTCTTTCAGCTTCAGAATGGACCCATCAGCATTGGAACGGATGGCTATATTTTCATATTCTGCAGGCTCACTGAATTTCCCGGTATAGCGCAGGACGTACTGTACCTCCTGGCCTCTTTTGCCCGAGCTTTCACCCGTTTTACCCGGGGCGGCAGATACATTTTGTTTTTGCAGCGCCGTTATGACCTCATCCGTTGATATCTCATAGGCGGCCATACGATCAGGCTTCAGCCAGATACGCATAGCATATTCTTTCTGCCCCATGATCTCCGCACGGCCCACCCCGTTGATACGTTTGAGCTCCTTCAGGATATTGATATCCGTAAAATTGAAGATAAAGTCTTCATCTGCCGCCGTATCATTGCTGACAATGTTCAGGTACATCAGCATGGAGTTCACCTCCTTTTCCGTCTGCACCCCGGCTTTGATGACCTCTTCCGGCAGCTCGTCAATGACAGTGGCTACCCTGTTCTGCACATTCACGGCAGCAAGATCAGGATCCGTGCCCACTTCAAAGAATACCTGTATCATTGTCACCCCGTCATTACCGGTAACGGTGGACATATACGTCATGCCCGGCACCCCGTTAATGGCACGCTCCAGCGGCAGCGCCACGGCATCTACCGATACTTCGGCGTTCGCGCCGGTATATCTTGCCGTTACGACAACAGAAGGCGGCACGATATCCGGGAACTGGGTGATGGGTAAGCTGAAGAGGGCCAGCACCCCCAAAAGAGTAATAAATATGGATATAACAAGCGACAATACCGGCCGCCTGATAAACATTTCAACCATTACAATATGTGTTTATAGCTTAGAGAAAAAAGATATGCAGCCGCTCCGGCTGCGGATACCGGGATTTTAGGGCTGCCTGAGCTCGGGCTGGATGATCTCGCCTTCCCGCAGTTGCCTGACACCTTCATAGACGATCTTTTCATTGCCTGTCAGTCCCGATGTGACGATGTAATAGTTGGCCACCCTGTTAAAAGGCACGAAGCTGTGCATCCGGACCATATGCTGCTCGTCCACCACGAATACATAGTATTTGTCCTGTATCTCTATGACGGATTTCTGGGGTATCAGGAAGGCATTCCTGACCGGCTGCTCCAGGATCAGCTTACCGGACGCCCCGTGCCGGAGCAATCCTGCGGGGTTGGGAAACACCACCTTGTAAGCAATAGATCCGGTATTCTCATCTATTTCACTTTCAGCGGCCCGGATCTCTCCCTGGTGCTCATAGGGCATACCGTTGGGCAGCAGCAGGGTAACTTTTTCCACCTCATCCTCCCCGCCGTTCACCATCATATCAAAATATATCTTCTCTGAGACATTAAAATAGGCATACATATGGCTGTTATCGGAAACGGTGGTCAGGAGGCTGTTCTCATTGACCAGGCTGCCTTCCCTGAACAGGAACCGGTCCACAATACCCGCGAACGGCGCCCTGATCTCGGTATAGGAGATACGCTTGGACACGGCATTCTTATCCGCCAGCGCCTGCTCGGATTTGGCCTTGGCCGCATTATACCTGGCTTTTACAAGGTCCAGCTCGGACAGGGGCACTACTTTTTTATCTACCAGCGTTTTCACCCTTTCCAGCTCCACTTCTGTGACCTTTTGCTCGGCCAGCGCGCTGTGATAGACCGCGTTGGCCCTGCTGAGGTCTATCTGCAGCTCACTGTCGTTGATCTTAAAAAGCAACTGGTTGGCGTGTACGCTCTGCCCCTCCCTGATATATATTTTTTCCAGTATACCTGCAGTACGGGGCCTTATTTCTATATTCCTGACAGCTTGTATATCCGCCACATATTCCACCGGCAATAAGGTATCTTTTTTAATTATATTGACAACGGGTATCTTTTTGATCTCGTTCGGGGCATTATCCGCTGCAGGAGCGTTATTGCAGGATATCCAGCCCAGGGCTGCACCTACCGCTGCAAGCATTATCGTGTTTTTAAACATGCTTAATCTGTTCTAATAAATCAGGGAAAAATGAATAATTCGAACGCCGGGGCAGAATGATCCCGCCGGCGCCTGTCCGCTTAAAGCAATGACAATATCTCGACAGGTGCGTCATTGCACACTGTAAAGCATAGGCCATTCGACATCCTGAAATATTAAAACAGATACTGAAGATACAGCATCCCGTAGCCGGAGAGCTGCTTAGGTGCGCTTTCATCATCGCGGGGAGCCCCGCGGACCGGCACTACAGGAAATATACAGTGAAGGAAATCAATATATTGCTGCCTGCCCGGATAGCAGGTCATCTTAGTGACATCACTATAGCGTCTCGGCACCGACCCTTCGTCCACTAATTCATATGCCGCTTCCTGGATCTCGTATTGAGCCGTATATTCGGCCTCACCACATGTCCAGGAATAATAGTGCGCCCATCGTTCCGCATCGGGGAAGCCATTGCCTGCCAGGATATTAACATGGCCAAACAACAGCGCTATAAGCAGCAGGATATTAACTCTGAATATTTGAAACATTTCTATAACCAAACATTACAAGCAAGGGAACGGCAAATTTATGATTTTTCACCCAAAAAAACACAGGAAAAAGTTGACCGCGCGGATATCCGTCATTTACATCCAGTTCCGGGATGTCCTGCTCACTTCGCTGATCAGGCCCTCACTCCACCGGTACAGGGTATCATAATCGTACCAGGATCCGTATATAACGCCGGAAGCCGTATAGATGGCTATGCTGCCGAATTTAGGCCGCCATATCTTCCGGAAGACCTCCATATGCTGGATCTTGTGCGGCTCTATGATCTTTCTGGTGCGCCTGAGGCTGCCGCTTTGCCTGATAATAAAGTCCTTATGCAGGTAAAAGGCATCATTCCTGAACCGCAGTACGGCCATGAGCCAGCTCCAGGCCAATATGAGCGCTGCCAGCCACCACCCTTCCACCGGCATCTCAAAGAAAGCTGTGGCAAACCATCCCAGGGCAGCAACCGCTGCCAGCCTTAACAGCATGGCCAGCACCAGCTTGTTGACATAAGGCCGGATGACCGTTCCCTGCTGAATACGCTGCCCGAAGAACAGCCCTTCCAGTTGCGCCAGTTGCGCATCTGACATGCCCGGGAATACGGTAGTGCTTTTCTGTCTGCGACCCACGGTATTATCAGACTGCAATAAGGTGACAAAGCTGATGCCTTTTTTCCTGAGGAACCAGTTGGACACAATATTCAGCTCCTGCAGCTTCTGCACCTGGAAGATCCTGTGCTGCAGGGTGAACAGGCCGTAGTCAATGCCCAGCTCCCTGGGGTTCAAGACCTGGTAAGAGATATTATAGTATTTTATTACGAACCGGATGGTATTGATGACAAAAGGGATCAGCAGCAGGAGCACCACTATCACCAGTAGCCTTTCGCTGTCAAGCGCTTCCCACCAGGACATAAGCCGCTCTTCTTCCGTCTGGCTGGAGAACAACTGCGCCCAGTCGTTGAACTGCGACCACAATACCAGCAGGAAACCCAGGGTCACCCGTAATCCATTACCGTAATGGGACAGCAGCGAAGCATAAAAGATATTCCCGGTACCTATATACCGGCGGTCGGCAGACGCTGCAACTTCTTCGCCCGGAATACCGGCAGCGTCAATATTGTCCCCGGACCGGTGCTGCAAGGCATAGGCCTGCAAGGTTATTTTAAGCGCATTCGCCACCGGCTCGGACAAGGCCGGGATCCTGACCTCAGCCCGGGCAGAGCCGGCTGTTTCCACCTCCAGCTCATACACATCAAATACCTGCTGCCATACATTCTGCTGCAGGTTGATCTGGAAGATCTTCTCCAGCCGGATGATCGTTTTTTCTTTTGAAAAGATCCCTTTTTCCAGTATAAAAGCTTCCGCTTCCTGGTCTATATAAAACCTGAAGTTCCTGTATCGCAGGAAAGCGGTGACAAGCACCAGCGCAAAGAAGACGAAGAGAAGCAGCAGCACATACCTGAAGCCGTACGTTTCAAATGCCTCACTGCGCAGATACCTGTAAACAGCCAGTATCAGGATCAGCCCGAAAGCACGCATGTACAGCATCAATTGCTTTACAAACAGCAGCAGCACGCCGATACGGCTCATCCTGTTAGGGCTCAGAAATGTAGCGGTATTATTGGTTTCCATGGCTGTCTTCTTCCCGGTTATGCTCGTTATCCTGATCTTCAGCGGACGCTTCCGCTGCCTGTATATCACCTGCAGGGCCGGCTACCTCCTCACCTATCCTGACCTTATCCATTATATAGGATTTGATCTTTTCCGCATCCGCTGCTTTCAGACCGGCGATGGACAGGTTATGGTTGCCACCGGCCGCCGTATAGATGTATAAGGCGCTCAGCCCGAACATTTTTTCAAAAACACCCCTTATCAGTTTGACATGCTGCACACGGTTGTAAGGCACCAGCGTTTCCGTAATATTGATGAAACCCGTTCTGAACACCACATCATATTCCCTGACGGCAATTCCCCGGTATTTAAAGCTCAGCTTCATCACCGCCAGCCAGATACCGGCCGCAACAAGCAGGCCTCCGCCAATTAAAAGACCCGTAGCCAGGGGAATGTCATTCAGGCCGGCAATAAGCGTCCATCCTCCCAATACCGCCAGCAGGAATATAAACCACCTGATAGCTATGATCGTGAAGTACCTGGGCGAAATGGGCTCAAAACTGACCTCTCTTGCCTGCAGCATCGTTGACAGCGCAACCTGTACATTTTCCATATATACCCGGATATGTTGGTGAAAGCTGCAAGTTACATACAAGATCTGATAAAAAGGCAAAAGCCGGCCCGGAGCTTTGCTGCTCCGGGCCGGCCAGTCATTAGGTTCCTATGGCTGTGTGACTTTTACTTTTTATAATCCCGGGGATAAAGGACACCCATAAAGATATTCGAGCTGACGCCCCCCAACAGGAGGTTGGCGGTCGCCTTAATGTCATTGACCGTGATCTTGGCCAATACATCCGGGAAATCCAGGAAGCGCTCCTTGTCATGTTCCCAACGGTTGATATTCAAAATCCTCCTGCTCCAATCGTAGTTAGATTCCAGCGAGGTCCGGTATGATTCCATATAGTTGGCCACCACCTTGTCCAGGTCCTTCCGGGTGATGCCTTCCTTCCGCAGCTTGGTCAGCTCTGCCTGTACCGTGTACAGGATCGTATCCACATTGGCAGGGCCGCAGGGCAGCTGCAGCAGGATCTGGTAGTTCTGGTAAGGCACTTTTTCTATATTGATGGAGAACCCGCCGCCATAAATGACGCCCAGCTTTTCGCGCACTTCCTCCATGATTTTAAAATTCAGTATCTCTGTCAGCATGCTCGCCTTGAGCTGCAGGTCCTGGCTGTAGTCGATCTTGCCGTGTATGATCTGCAGGATGACCGCTTTATCTTCCACACCGGCGTGGTATTCCAGTTCGTTAAATCCCTGTACGGGCCTTACGCCGTTATCCACCCACATTGTTTGCTCACCGGAAGCCGGCAGGGAGCCCAGGTACAGCAGCATATATTTTTCAAAGACGCTTTTGTCTATATTGCCTGTAAATACATAAAAGAAGTCGGCCGCGGCATTTTTAAAAGAGGCTTCATAGATCGCATATATCTTATCAAGGTCCATTTTATGAAGCATCTGCTCATTGGGCACAATGATCGGCGCCAGCCTGCTGTTATTATAGAATGCCCTGACCAGCGTATCCATAAAGGCAGTTTCCGGGTCTTTGTCCAGGATGGCCAGCTGTTTTTTGAACGTATTGACAAAGCTTTCGAATTGCTGCCTGTCCTTCCTCAGGGCAGTAAGCTTCAGGTGCAGCAACTGCATCATCGTTTCCAGGTCCTGGACCGTAGCACTACCATGCACCTGGTTGCTGACAGCATCCATTTTCAGGGCAACGCTAGCGTTTTTACCGGCCATATAAGTGCCCAGCTCCGATGGTGTGAAATCGCCATATCCCAACTGGTCCAGCAACAGGCTGGCAAAGAAAGCGCTCTCACGGGACGGATCCGCTTCGGTATTGTACCGGCTGGTGCCGCCGTAATTGTCGGCTGTGAGGATGATCTCGTCATTTTTATAGCGGGTGGATTTCAAGGCCACCTTAACGCCGTTGGCCAGCTCATAGTAGGTCACATCCAGCTCCTTATCATACGTCTCTTTTGTAATGCTCCCCTTCTGCAGCTCCAGCATACCGACATTTACCAGCGCTTCCTTCGTCTCCCTGGCAACATAGGGCGTCACTTCCTTTTTAAGCACTTCCTGGATCAGCCTGACCGTTTCCTTTTCGGAAAGCAGGGGCATTTGCTTTGAATCCGGACCCGTCATCACCGCCAGGAAAGTACGCTGGATATCCATCCATTGACGAATTTCCTTATTCACTTCCGCTACGGATATGTTCGGGAGCATCTGGTTGTAATACCCGAACCGCAGCTCCTGCCCTTCAACAGGCGTCTGGTTCAGGAAATGGCTGATATACAGGCTGACCAGCGTACCGGACGCGGTAGCGTCCTTTTCCTTCAACTGGTTCTGCACAGCGGCCAGCATCATTTTCTTACCTGTTTCCAGCTCTTCCGGGGTGATGCCGAACCTGTACATCCTGCTGACCTCCGTCAATACGGCAGTGATGGCGCTTTTCATATCATCCGCAGGCGTAATATCCACTATCAGTCCTTCATAGCCTCTTATATAGTCGTCTATGTCCACATCACCGGCTGCAAAAGGCGGCTTAGGCTGCTCTTTGAGCTCTGCCAGCCTCCTGTTCAGCGCATTGATGAACAGTCCTTTGATAATATTGCTCCTGTAGGTCTGTATGGATAAAGGCCTGTCTGTCTGGTGGGGGGAGAAGTACACCGTGGTATTGTAGCCGGTAGCCTCCACATCCGTCAGCACCATGGCCTCATTTTTTTCATAGGGCGGCAACGTCACAGCCATGCGGGGCTGCGGGTTTGCGGGATTTTCCAACTGTCCGAAGTATTTCTTTATCAGCGCCTCCGCTTCCTCCACCGTAATATCTCCCACCGCTATCACGGCCATCAGGTCCGGCCGGTACCAGGTCTTGTAAAATGAACGGAACTCACTGTACGGCGCTTCCGAGATGACCTTATCCAGGCCGATAGGAAGGCGGTCGGCATACAGGGTATGATTGAACAGCTTAGGGAGGTATTGCTCATACATCCGCCTGTCCGAGCTTTTGCTCAGGCGGCTTTCTTCCAGCACGATGCCTCTTTCAGCATCAATGTCCTCATCCGTCAGCAGGGCGTCGCCCGCCCACTCTTTCAGTATCTTAAAGCCTTCTCCCACGTTCGCCCGGTTCTCCGTAGGGACCGGCAGGATATAGACCGTCTCATCAAAAGACGTGTAGGCATTGAGGTCCGCGCCAAACGCGATGCCCATGGATTCCAGGCGGTCCACCAGGGTATTTTTAGGATAGCTGCGGGTGCCGTTGAACAGCATATGCTCCGTAAAGTGGGCTATGCCCCTTTGAGTCTCGGTCTCCTGCAGGGAGCCCGCATTGACCACCAGCCTCAGCTCCAGCTTTTTGGAAGGCTTTGCGTTAGGGTGAATGTAATATTTCAGGCCGTTGTCCAGTGTGCCGATATGCACATCATTCGTGATACCTACCTCCTGCGCGCGCAACGGCATAGCAGTTAACAGCGCAAGCATTGCCAGGAGGCAGACCGACCATTGCATTATCCGGTTCGTTATCAATATACGCATTATGTATTTTTTGTTTTTTTGATTTAACTTATTTTATTCCAGTGCGTGGACTGTCGCATATTCATTTGCGACAAGCAGTGCCTGATCACCATATGCTCCGCCTTTACCAGGTTGGGATCTTCATCCAGTATGCTCATAGCCTCCGCCCTTGTTTCCTCCACAATGTCCGTATCGTTCACAATGTCCGCGATCTTAAATTCCATAGCCCCGCTCTGCCGGGTACCGTAAAGATCACCGGGGCCTCTCATTTTCAGGTCTTCCTCCGCTATCACAAAGCCGTCATTGGTCTGCACCATGATGGTCATACGCTGCCGGGCCTCCCTGGAAAGCTCATTGCCGGTCAACAGTACGCAGTAGCTTTTTTCACTCCCTCTCCCTACACGGCCTCTCAACTGGTGAAGCTGCGATAGCCCGAATTTTTCAGCGCTTTCAATGACCATTACACTGGCATTGGGCACATTGACCCCCACTTCTATGACCGTGGTAGCCACCATAATATGCGCCTGGCCGCTTACAAAGCGCTGCATATTGTTCTCTTTTTCTTCCGGGGCCATTTTGCCATGCACCATCGCGATATTGTAGTTGGGATGGGGAAACCATGTTTTGACCTGCTCATATCCTGCCATCAGGCTTTCATATTCCAGCTTCTCGCTCTCATCTATCAGCGGGTAGACGATGTAGATCTGCCGGCCTTTGGCTATTTCTTCCCTGAGGAACTGCATCACCTGCGGACGGAAGCTCTCATTCCTGTGAATGGTCGTGATGGGCTTCCTTCCCGGCGGCAATTCATCTATCACGGAGACTTCCAGGTCACCATAGACGGTCATAGCCAGCGTACGCGGAATAGGTGTAGCCGTCATAACAAGTATATGCGGCGGCAGCTCGTTCTTTTTCCAGAGCCGGGCGCGCTGCCCCACACCAAAACGGTGCTGCTCATCTATCACCGCCAGCCCCAGGTTCTTAAACTGCACGGTCTCCTCTATCAGCGCATGGGTACCGATAAGAATATGGATCAATCCTTCCTGCAAGTATTGGAGGATCTGCTTCCTTTCTTTGGCCTTCGTGGTACCTGTCAGTATGCAGACATTAATGTCCAGCGGCGCGGCCAGTTGCCTGATGCTTTCATAGTGCTGCTGTGCCAGTATCTCCGTAGGAGCCATCATACAGGTCTGAAAACCGTTGTCAATAGCCAGGAGCATGCTCATAAAGGCCACCATGGTCTTACCGCTGCCCACATCTCCCTGCACCAGCCTGTTCATATGCCTGCCGCTCCGGGTATCTGTCCTTATTTCCTTTAGAACGCGTTTCTGGGCATTAGTTAAATCGAAAGGCATATATTTTTCATACATGTCATTGAAGCAGGTGCCCACTACCGGAAATACGTAGCCGGGCTGGGAATGGTTGAACAGCCTGAGCTGCCCTATCCTGACCTGGGTGTAAAAAAGCTCCTCCCATTTCATCCTGCGGATGGCCCTGTCGGCGTCTTCCAGCGCCGGGGGATTATGAATATGCCATACTGCCTCCGACCTGTGCTTGAGGCCGTATTTCTGTAATGTTTTATAGGGAAGGGTCTCCCGGATATCTCCCGGGCCGATACGCTCCAGCACGCTGCTGACCAGCTTGCCGAACGTTTTGTTATTGATGCCTTTTCCTTTCAGCTTTTCCGTGGAAGGATACAGGGGCTGGATGCTGGACGGAGAAACGGCGGGATCATAGCGCTCGATATCCGGGTGTGAGATCGTGGCCCTGCCGTTGAAGTAGGAGACCCTGCCGTAAACGGTATATACGCCCGCGGCTTCCAACTGCTTTTTCACCCAGGCCGCTCCCTGGAACCAGACCAGCTCCAGGGAACCGGTCTGATCCGTCAGCTCGGCCACCAGCCGTTTTTTGAATTTGGCGCCTTCCTCCCTCACCGCCGTAATGATGCCTCTTACCTGCACATAGTCCAGGCCGGGCGACAGTGCCGATATGTTCTGAACGGATTTCGCATCTATATAGCGGTGCGGGAAATGCCCGATAAGGTCTTCAAATGTATGAATGCCTAATTCCTGCGACAATAGTTCCGCTTTCTGGGGACCTACCCCTTTCAGGTATGCAACAGGAGTTTTCAATACATCACTCATAACAATATCCACAGCGCTGCGACAGCGCGAAAAACAGAGATTATTACATTAAAAAACAAGACAGTAAGGCCATCTTACGATACAATACTGTCTCCTTCCGGGAGCGCTTCACCACAAAGCACCCCTTATAATATTATATGCGGCTTAAGCATCCTGCATCCAGGCGGCAGGCTGTGCCCTCCAGGATTCCAGGGTCGCTTTTTTATCTTCCGTGACAGTACCGTTATCAATCAGCAAGGCGACCAGCGCATTATAGTCGGACAGGGTCACCAGCTTTACGCCGGCAGCTTCAAAGGCGGCTACCGAAGCATCAAAGCCATACGTAAATAATGCGCACAGCCCGATGACATCCGCACCTGCGGCACGCAGGGCCTCCACAGCTTCCAGGCTGCTTTTGCCGGTGGATATCAGGTCTTCCACTACTACCACCTTCTGCCCGGGCTCGATGATCCCTTCTATCTGGTTGCCCAGCCCGTGGCCTTTCGGCTTGGAGCGAACATAGGTATAGGGCAGCTTGAGGATGTCGGCCGCCAGCGCGCCATGGGCGATACCGGCAGTAGCCACTCCCGATAAGGCCTCCGCTTCCGGGAAGTGCTCGAGTATGGTATTGGCCAGCTCGCTCTTCACATAGTCCCTTACATGAGGAAAGCTTAAGATTTTACGGTTGTCACAGTAAATAGGTGATTTCCAGCCGGAAGTCCAGGTAAAAGGCTGATCCGGATTGAGCTTTACAGCCTTGATATGTAATAGTTTTTCTGCGAAATAAGTTGCTGTTGTCATATAGAATGCAAAGCTACAAATTACATTCGGGAATGTATAAACTTATACGGCGAATGTTCTGTTTTTTGAAAATAAGCCTTAATTTTACGAGACTAAGCAACCAAATCTTAAATAACTTTAAGAATGAAAATTTTTTGTATCGGCAGAAATTACCGGGCTCATATTGATGAGCTTCAAAACAACGTTCCTGCAGAGCCGGTTATTTTTATGAAGCCCAAATCCGCACTGGCACGTCAGAATTTCCCCATTAACTATCCTCCGTTTTCGGACAATGTGCATTACGAGGCTGAGGTAGTTCTTAAAATTTCCAAGAACGGTAAAAATATTCCTTTATCCGACACTCATAATTATTACCAGGAATGGTCGCTGGGTGTGGATTTTACAGCGCGGGACCTCCAGGACAGCCTGAAAAAGCAGGGACTTCCCTGGGAAAAGGCCAAAGCATTCGATAATTCCGCATTTGTCGGTACTTTCCTCCCGGTCAGCCCTGATAAAAAGGCCTCTTTTGAATTTTACGTAAATGATGAACTGAAGCAAAGCGGAAATACTGATGATATGCTCTTTGATTTCAGCCATATCATCCATCACATTTCCACGTATTTTTCCTTACAGATCGGTGACCTCATCTTTACGGGCACCCCGCAGGGAGTAGGTCCCATATTGCCTTTTGACGAGATACGCGGCGTATTGAACGGTGAAGAAGTGTTTTCCAATTATATAAAATAACAGGCGTTATGAATACCTACCTGGCACTGGGAGATTCCTATACGATAGGAGAAGGCGTGGAGACACACAGCAATTTTCCTCATTTGCTGGTCCGCCATTTAAAGGAACAGTACGAGCTGGAGTTCAGCGTTCCCGATATCATAGCCACCACCGGGTGGACAACAGGAGAGCTCACGGAAGCGATATCCGGACGGTCTCCCCTGCAGCAGTATGATATGACCACCCTGCTCATCGGGGTCAATAACCAATACCGGGGCCAGGATATACGGGTGTTTATAAAGGAGTTCACACAGTTGCTGTATACCGCTATCCTTCATACAAAAAAAGGAGTAGCGCATGTGTTTGTCATCTCCATACCGGACTGGGGCGTCACACCCTTTGCCCAGGACCGTGACCGCAGCCAGATAGCGCAGGAGATAGCCGCCTATAATAAGCTGAAACGTTCTGTCACCATTATGAACAAGTGCCATTTCATTGATATTACGCCGGAAAGCATCCAAAACGGCACCGACCCGTCTTACCTGGTTGCAGACGCGCTGCATTACAGTGAAAAAGCATACCAGAACTGGGTAAAGATCATAGCGCCGGTAGTAGCCAGGGCATTCAAAAGCCCGTCTTCCAAAGCCTAAGGGATCAGGAGATTATGCCCATCACCTGCTTCAGACGCAGCGCCTTTAAAGAGGCCTCGTTCCATTCCGCTGCCGCATCACTGTCAATGGTGATGGCTCCGCCGGTGTGCAGGCTCAATACAGACTGCTCCCCATCATATACCAGGCTCCTGATCACCACGTTGAAGTCAAAGTCTTCCGAGGGTGTGATGTAGCCGACCGTACCTGAGAATATGCCCCTTGCGGAACGCTCATATTGCTCGATCAGTTGCATGACGATGTATTTGGGCGCCCCGGTCATACTGCCCATCGGGAAGGGGATGGTTATGATATCCCGGAGCGTGCTGCCCGGCAGCAGGCGTCCCTGAACAGTAGATATCAGGTGATGCAGTGAGGAGAAGGTATAGACGCCGAACAGCTCCGGCACTTCAATGCTGCCGGTTTCACAGATCCGGGCCAGATCGTTCCGTACCAAGTCCGTGATCATCACGTTTTCAGCGCGTTCCTTGATACTATGGTACAGGCTATCCCGCTGCTGCTCATCTTCCAGGGGATCAGCGCTTTTGCGGGTGGTGCCTTTTATCGGCTGGGACAGGACCGTCGCTCCTTCCTTATACAGGTACCGTTCCGGGCTGGTTGATAATAAGAACCGCTCTCCATACCGGCAAAAGGCCGCGAACGGCGCCGGGTTCTGCCCGTTCAGCGTGTCAAACAGCTCGTAAGGGCGGATGGACCGTACTGTTACCCGGTGACCGTTGCATAGGTTAATCTCATAGCAATCCCCTTCCGTAATGTGCTGCCGCAGCTGCCCGACAGTATCCATATAGCTACTGCTGTCAAAGTCTGACACCCAGGTAGCTTCATCCACCTGTATGCTGCCCGACACATCCGCAGGAACCACAGTAGCCAGTATAGCCTGCAAGACCACGGCGGGATCTTCCGTAACAGCGGCTACCTGCAGCGTAGCGGACCCGAACGGGATGCTGATCACCACATCAGGGACATAAAAGGACGTCGCGGGAAAGTCCGCAAGTATCCTATGGCGCGAATGCAGGCGGGGAAATATGGTATTCTTAAAATCATAACCGATATGCCCGAAAAGCCAATCCCCCTTTACGGCATCTATCTCCTCTACGGCTACTTCACGGCGAACGCCGGCCCCGGCCAGCAGCTCGAACCTGTTGGGAGCGTTCCGGTAAGCATTATTGTCCAAATATATAAAAGTGCTGTAAGCCTTAAGCCAGTACAGCACTTTTCTTTTTATAATCTTCAGTTCTTCCGGGTGGAATGTTATTTCTTCAATTTTTCTCAATTCCGGTAATAGCTATAATTTAAAAATCATCATCATCAAATTCATCATTAAAAATATCTAAGTTTCCAAAGTCATCGTCAAAATCATCCTCATCCTTTTTCTTACCTGCAGCTTTTCCTTTTTTGGACTTTGGCATATCAAACTCTTCGAAATCCGGATCGGTCTCAAAATCAAAATCATCACCAAAATCATCTTTTCCAAAATCGTCATCATCGTCCTCAAAATCATCAAAATCCTCATCATCCTCTTCCTCATCGTCCTCGTCTTCATCCTTTGCTTTCTTGGAAGCCTTTTTAGGAGCAGCTTTCTTGGCCGCTTCAATCTGCATGGAAGATAACAGTTCCGTCAGCTCCTGATCAATAGCATCACCTTCTGTCTGTTTCTCTTCTGTAACAACCTCTTCAGGAACGGTTAAAAGGTCTTCTGGTTGTGCTGCAATGTTGTTCATATAGTTTGAATTCTATTAAGGGTTATATTAATTGATAGTTGTACAAACCTAATTAGGATACGAATTTAAATAAGCTTGGATTTATTAAAAAATTATTTTTATTAAAAGATTTTGATTAAATTATTTCGTCCCGTACCATTGGATACGAACTGGATACGGGCCCCCAGAAAGGATTCCAGCTTGTGCTGATATTTCAGGAATGCCCCGGGTAAAGCCTGCGCGTCCGTACATCCCGTCATATTGTTCCCCCACCCTTCAAGGGTCTCATAGTTCGCTACTATATTATCACTGCAGATGTCGAAAGGAAATTCCGTAGTCGTCTCCCCGTTCACGGTATAGGAAGTGCATACCCTGATCTCATCAAAGCCATCCAGGACGTCCGTTTTGGTAACGATCAGCCTGTTCGCTCCGCTCATCATCACCGCGTATTTAAGCGCCACCAGGTCTATCCATCCGCACCTGCGGGGACGCTTGGTAACGGCACCATATTCATGGCCGGCATCTCTCAGCTTGTCTCCGGTCTCATCGAAAAGCTCCGTAGGGAAAGGACCGCTGCCCACCCTTGTACAGTATGCTTTGGTGATACCATATACATCTCCTACTTTCTGGGGCGCGATGCCCAGGCCGGTACATACGCCGGCAGCAATGGTGTTGGAGGAGGTTACAAAGGGATAGGTACCGTAGTCAACGTCCAGCATGGAGCCCTGCGCACCTTCCGCCAGTATTTTCTTACCATTCGCCAGGTGCTCATTGATCCAGTATTCACAGTTGACGATGTTCAGGTTTCTCAGGTATTCAATAGCATTAAAGAACTCGGCTTCCCAGCTTTTCCAATCAGGGATATCCTGGTACATGGCCAGCATTTCCATATGCTTGTTCTTTAATTTTTCGTATTTCTCTTTCCAGTTTTCCGTCAGGATATCACCAACACGAAGCCCGTTCCTGCCGGTCTTATCCATATAGGCAGGTCCTATGCCTTTCAGGGTGGAGCCTATCTTGTCTTTGCCTTTCGCCGCTTCGGAAGCTGCATCCAGGGCACGGTGGGAAGGCAGGATAAGGTGCGCCTTATGCGCAATGAACAGGTTAGTGTCCACTGCTATGCCGAGCTGCTTCAATCCTTCTATCTCCTCTCTCAGGGTAACGGGGTCTATCACCACGCCATTACCTATAAGATTTAAGGTCCTGGGGTTGAACACACCGGAAGGTATGGTCCTCAAAACCACTTTATTTCCATCTACGTACAGCGTATGTCCTGCATTAGGACCTCCCTGGAAACGCGCAATAATATCATAGCCCTGGGCCAGGTAATCGACAATTTTCCCTTTACCTTCATCACCCCATTGTAAGCCTAAAAGTACATCAACCATTTGTGAAATTTGATACTGAACGGCAAAAATACATAATTGTAGGTATTCCCATTCAATCCGCTATTTTTTTTTAGAAAAAGTCCTTCTTACCCGCCACGGCACCCGCAAAACCGCTCCTTCAGCGCTCCTGCCGCGGTCAGTAATCACCAAATAATTCCAACTGCCCGTTTTGGGGAGGTCTTCTGAAAGCAGCCGTGTTCAGCGGGCAGGTACGTTCGTTCAGGCCGAGCTTCCGGCAATAAATTTTGAACTGCCCCCTGATCATCTCCGCTATCTTCCCTTCTCCCCGCATACGCGTGCCCCAGCGGCTGTCATTGACCTTACCGCCATGGCAGCTTTGAATGTGATGCCATATTTTTTCAGCCCTGTCCGGGAAAGCCTTATACAGCCAGTCCTCAAATATTTCAGCAATGGCGCCGTTCAGCCTCACAATGGTATAGCCTGCCCAGAATGCGCCCGCATCAGCAGCCATTTTCAGTACCTTAAACATATCCGCATCATTCAGACCGGGTATGATAGGCGCGAACATCAGGCCGGTAGGTATGTCCAGGCGCGCGCAGTGCTCGATGATCTTCAGCCGGGTCTTAATGGAACTGGTGCGCGGCTCCAGCACCGACCGGATATCCTCACCCGCCGCTGTGATGGAAGTGCTTACATGTACCAGCTGGTGTTTGTTCAGCTCCTGGAGTATATCCAGGTCCCTGAGCACCAGGGCGTTCTTCGTCAGGATAGTGCAGGGGTTCCTGTATTCCAGGCATACTTCCAGCAGCTTGCGCGTCAGTTGCAGCTTGCGCTCCACAGGCTGGTAACAGTCCGTGTTCATGGAAAAAGAAACGACCTGCGGTGTGTATGTTTTTTTCTCGAACGCTTTCCGGAGCAGATCCGGGGCATTCGGCTTGGCAATGATACGGGTCTCAAAGTCTATACCCGCGCTATAGCCCCAGTATTCATGCGTATTGCGGGCATAGCAGTATATACAGCCATGCTCACAGCCCTGGTAAGGGTTTACGGACAATTCCAGCGGAATATCTTCCGATGTGATCTTATTGACGATCGTCTTACTGTCATCGAACAGCACCTGCGTTTTTTGCTTCTGGAATTTTTCCCAATCCTCCTCCTTTTCAAACTCCTCCTTATCATAGGATGATTTTAAAAAACGGTTCGCCGGATTTACCTGGGCCCCTCTTCCTTTAATATATCTCTCACCTGCGTCCATCGTTACCTAAAAATACGATTATTTTATAGAAATATCATTCATCAGGATCAAAGTAACATCCGGTAAAGGACAGGAAGTGTCGTCCTGCAAAACGGGGGTTAAAATCCTCCCGCAACTCCGGAAAATTTCATGTGTTCCCCTGGCTCCGGGGCATCAAAACGGACCATATATAAGAGATAAAGCCAGCATACAGAGGATGCAGCATATACATTACATTATAAGATGCTGCCAACCAGAGATCCCTCACATCCGTTCGGAATGACCGGCACGCTACAACCTTTATAGCAAACGCTCGCTGCTCCTGTAGCAAGGGCACTGCTTAAGAAAGCATACAATTGACAGGGCTGTTGATATAACACACATTTCGACAAGCTCAATGTGACAATAAAAGCTCAATGTGACAAAACAAGCCCGGCGGGACGATAAAAGAGGCTTTTTAAGAAGCACCTTTTGCAAGACCGGTTATTCCAGAGCAGCAATTATAGCAAAAGTGGTCTGACCTACAGCAAGGGTGCTGCTTAACCAAGCGTACAATTGACAGGGCTGTTGATATAACACACATTTTGACAAGCTCAATGTGACAAGGCAAGTCCAATGTGACAAAACAAGCCCGGTGGGACGATAAAAGAGGATTTTTAGAAGCACCTTTTGCAAGACCGGTTATTCCAGAGCAGCAATTATAGCAAAAGTGGTTTCTGACCACAGTAAGAGCACTGCTTAAGAAAGCGTACAATTGACAGGGTTGTTGATATAACACACATTTCGACAAGCTCAATGTGACAAGGCAAGCCCAATGTGACAAGGCAAGCCCAATGTGACAGAACAAGCCCGGTGGGACGATAACAAGGTGTTGCCTATAAGCAGATAACAAAAAATGAGACCGTACGGCCTCATTTTCCTAATTAAATAAGTGTATACTAAAATATGTCCGGCTGCGCCGGCGTCTTTAAGCTCAGAGCCAGTTGCTCCAGGGTATCCTGGCCAGGATACAGATCAGTCCCAGGCCGAAGAAGACCAGGATGCTCTTGTTTTTCTGGGCATCGGTCTGCGCTTTTTTAGCTTTGGAGTTACCGACGGTAATCAGCACGATACCCACCAGCATCATCAAAGGGTGCTCCAGCGCCAGCAAACGCTCCGAGGAGATACCCATTTTCTCTCCCATATCCACATACCTGCCTTCCATCACATACAGTATGATGCCGACCAGGAACTGGGTATGGGTGGCGATCATCGCAAATTTAGAGATCTTGGACAGGCTGCCGAACGGCTTGTTGCCTGCCACGTTCAGCAGCGCAACGATCACGGAGATAACCAGTAAGGCCAATACCAAATAGGCAAAATACGAGTGCAGATGTAGAAATCCGGTTAGCATAACAGAATAGTTTTAGTTTGTAGTTTTTGTGTTTTCGCAAAAATAAGGTTTAAAACCACGCTTCACACCCGGAAGGACGATAAAATTATTTTCCTGCTCCGCCCCGGTCCTGCATATACAAAACCGGCAGTAGGCTTATCAGCCTGCTGCCGGCAGCATTGCTTTATTTGAACTATGTCCGGAATGACCAATACCCTAAGTACCTTTATAGTAAAAGCGGTTTCTGACCCGCAGAAAAGACACCCCTTAGCGAAGCGTGCCTGTAATAAGAGGTTCCTTCCTATGGGCAAAGCTTACTTTATTTTAATTGACTATCTATATATAGGCAACAAAGTCATTATAAGCTATAGATTATTATAAGAGATTCCTCACATCCGTTCGGAATGACCAACACCCTAAGTACCTTTATAGTAAAAGCGGTTTCTGACCCGCAGAAAAGACACTCCTCAGCGAAGCGTGCCTGTAATAAGAAGTTCCTTCCTATAGGCAGAGCTTACTTTATTTTAATATCTCGTGGCCCAGCTTATCCCTCTTGGTCTTCAGGTAGAATTCGTTATGGGGATTAGGCAGGACCTCGATAGGTACGGTGTCCACTATTTCAATACCGTAACCGGCAAGACCGGCACGCTTACGGGGATTGTTGCTCATGAGGCGCAGGTTGGTTATTTTCAGATGCCGCAGTATCTGGGCGCCTATGCCATAATCACGCTGATCCATTTTAAAGCCCAGCGCAAGGTTGGCTTCCACCGTGTCTTTACCCTGCTCCTGGAGCTTGTAGGCTTTCAGCTTGTTCATCAGCCCTATACCCCTGCCTTCCTGGTTCATATATAACAGGCAGCCTTTTCCTTCCCGCTCGATCATTTCCATCGCTGCGGTCAACTGCTCGCCGCAATCACATCGCAGGGAATGCAGGATATCGCCGGTAAAGCAACTGCTGTGGATCCTTGTCAGCACCGTATCTCCTTCCTCCCAGTCGCCTTTTATAAGCGCCACATGCTGCTCTCCTGTATTTTTCTGCTCAAAGGCCACCAGCTCGAAGATACCATGCCTGGTAGGCATATTGACCCTTACTATTTCTTCTATCAGCGATTCTGCCTCCAGGCGATAGGCGATCAGGTCCTTGATGGAGATGATCTTCATGTCGTATTTCTTAGCCAGCTCCAGCAATTCCGGCAGGCGGGCCATAGTACCGTCCTCATTCATGATCTCCACCAGCACACCCGCAGGCTCCATACCGGCCAGCCGTGCAAGGTCAACCGTGGCCTCCGTATGCCCGGTACGGCGCAGCACGCCGCCATCCTTGGCCCTTAAAGGAAAGATATGCCCCGGGCGTCCCAGGTCGCCGGGCCTGGTAGCCGGATCGATCAGGGCCTGTACCGTTTTGGCACGATCATGGGCAGAAATGCCGGTAGTACAGCCATGCCCTATCAGGTCCACCGATACCGTGAACGGCGTCTGGTGCAGCACTGTATTATTTTCCACCATCAGGTTCAGCTCCAGCGCAACGGCACGCGCCTCGGTGATCGGCGCGCAGATCAGTCCTCTGCCGTATTTTGACATGAAGTTGATCACTTCGGGTGTCACATTCCGCGCCGCAGTAATAAAATCGCCCTCATTCTCACGGTCTTCATCATCTACCACAATGATCAGCTTTCCTTTCTTTATATCTTCTATAGCTTCAGCTATTGTATTGAGCATATAATATGTTTATAAAAATTGAAACACTTTTTTTAGCGCATCAAAGTTACAACGATTTGTCCGGATTGAGGTATTTTTATTCTCTATTAAGGATCAGGTAATAATTATAAAGATGGGTAGTCATGACCACCTCTACACCTGTGGCGCAGCAGCCTACCATGATTATTTATCGGGATCAGCATCAGCATAATTACAGCTTAGAACATCCGGCTGCAATTCCTGTATTATAATATAGGCAATAAAGCGAGATCATATAGAAGGCGTAAGGAAATTCCTCATATCCGTTCGGAATGGCCAATCCCCTATAGTAAAAGTAGTCTCTGGCCTGCTGACCCGCAGGGAGGAAAGGGCCCGGCGAAACGTACCTGCAATACAAGGTGTTTCCTATAAGCAGATAGCCAGTTCATAATATAACCGTAAAAGCGTGCAGAAAATCTCTAATCGTAGAAAAGACAATATAAATCAATACAATAATTTAATTATCATTAATTTAAATTAACAAAACTAAACTAAAAATATTTATTCTCCTTAAACCCCATCAGCCTAACAAACATTCCCGGCCAGCAACAGCAGGACCATATTCTTAAACTAAGCTGATATTACCTAATAACTTTAGACAATAATATACAAACTATTCATCATCATTATTATAAGCTAACATTTTTACATCATCCAATTCTCCTTCCCATCGTGCTACCACACAACTGGCCAGACTGTTACCCAGCACATTGACCGATGTCCTTGCCATATCCATCAGCTCATCTATACCCAGAATAGCCATTATGGGCCACAAAGGCAGGTTAAATGTTGCTGCCGCGCCGGTCAGTATCACCAGAGAGGCCCTGGGCACCCCCGCCACACCTTTGCTGGTAAGCATCAGTGTCAACCCGATCATTACCTGCTGCCCGATAGAGAGATCAATGTTAGCGGCCTGCGCCACAAAAACCACGGCCAGCGAAAGGTATAAGGTCGTACCATCCAGGTTGAAAGTGTATCCCGTAGGCAGCACAAAAGCCACGATCTTTCTCGGCACACCGAATTTCTCCAGGTTTTCCATAGCCTTGGGCAGAGCGCTTTCAGAGCTGGTAGTGGCAAAAGCGATGGTCACCGGCTCCTGTACCGCTTTAAAGAACTGCCGCACCGGTATTCTGCAGATCATCATAACCGATCCAAACACCAGAATAACAAAGATTAATAGTGCAATATATAAAGTTATAAGCAGCTTAAACAATGCTACCAGTATATCCACTCCAAGCTCTGCCGTGGCGTGCGCGATAGCCGCCCCCACGCCGAAGGGCGCAAAATACATGATAATATTGGTGAATTTGAACATAGTTTCGGCCAGGCTCTCCGTAAATTCCAGCATCGGACGCTTTTTCTGCTCGTTCAGCATAGCCAGCGCGATCCCGAAGATCACGCTGAACACCACGATCGGCAGCACCTGCCCTTCGGCAACGGCCTTGGCTATATTTTCAGGAAAGATGTCCAGCACATGCTCCTTCCAGCCGGGAGGCGGCGCATCGGGAAGGCGGTGCAGGAGATCGGCCGGCATTTCCACACCCGCACTGTCCAATACCTCTATGATACGCTGCTGATTTTGCCTGGTAGCGGACAATGGCATAGCATCCTTCAGGTTATCCGGCAGCTCTATATTGCTCCCGGCTTTGGACACATTAATGGCCAGCAGGCCCACTACCAATGCCATTGTAGTAACTACCTCAAAATAAAGCAATGATTTCCAACCCATTCTGCCCAACTGTCTCATGTTGGAATGGCTGGCAATCCCCACCACCAGAGTAGCAAACAGTATAGGGCCTATAATGGATTTTATCAGCTTCAGGAAGATCTTACTAAGCACCTGAAGTTCCATAGCGAAGTCGTGAAATTCAAACCCGATGAAGATACCGGCTACCATAGCCGCCAATATCCACGTCGTAAGGGATTTCTTATAAAAAGCAAACCCGAAAAAGATCAGGGCGAATATCAGCCAGACCATTTTAACAACTGTCACACTGACACCCAGCCATGCGTTCAGGTATAAAAATGAAATTACAGATCCAAGCGTGAACAGCACCAGGGTGGTCAATTGCAGTTTTGATTTCATGGCCTCAAATTTTAATCTTTTTTAAAAAACCAACTCAATATATACAATTCTTTCAAATAGCCTGAATTTCGGCAAAAAATAATTCTCCGAACAATTATATATAATAAATAAAATTAATACAATTTTTGATTTGGACCGTTTTCAAAGCTATATCTATATTTTAGTTCCGGTAAACTAATTATAAAATTATAGACCAATAACTTAAATAAAAAAATAATTCTCGAAACAACAAAACTGACATAATAGCATAAAAATAAAATATTTTACAAATAAACTTATGGTTTATATTATTTTAAGAAGTTTATATAAAGTTATTTATAGTATTAAAAAACATTTTAAAACCCAGCATAATATCTGTAAAAAGGATGCGAAATCGAATCAAATTGCAAAATAGCATATATTTTATTTTTTAAGGGATGCATCCCGGCATCAATGGGCTCCTTTCGCAGACCTGAGCCAGGCATATAGGCCCAAGAATACTATAAGCTCCTGCGATAGGTGCCCGGATACAGCAAAGGGACTTATGCCATAATGACACAAGTCCCTTTATCTCCTACCCTACAGGTCAGAAAATGTACCTTAATGTACAATCTTTAAGATATAAAATATAATAAAATGTAGCATACATGAATTATAAGGTAAGATGCTACAAATTAGAGATTCCTCACATTCGTTCGGAATGACCGGCACACGATAGTACCTTAATAGAAAAATGCTCACTGCCCCGCAGAGAGGAAATTGCCCAGCAAAGCGTATCTGTAATAAAAAGGTTGTAGCCTGTAAGCAGAGAGAATCACTTTTCCAAATTAACTGGCTATCTATATATAGGCAACAAAGTCATTATCAGTTATAAATTATTATAAGAGATTCCTCACATCCGTTCGGAATGACCGGCACCCTCAGTTCCTTTAGCAAAAGTGGTTTTTGAACTGCAGAGAGGCACCGTTCAGCGAGGCGTATCTGTAATATATCCACCCGGTTTCCGGTGACGGGATAAAAGATTTTTCAGACGGCTCTATGCTGCTACAGTCCTGAAGTGTACCTCATCAATATTCTATGCCGGCATGCTGCTGCCACCTGCCATATCCGGGCAGCCCATACAAAATATTCCGGCGGATATGCAATGCTATAATATTAGCTGTAAATAACAAGTATGTACAACCGGATCATTTACGCTCCGCCCGACGATGCGACACCCTGCACCCGGTCCGATATCCCATACATAATATGCGGATATACCCTGAACCCGGGACGGGATTTTATCCCTCCGGGATGCACCACACTCCTTATCTCTGCACCAGCCCCGGGGACATTTTTTTTGATCGGTCATGCTGTTTATAAAAAAATAATTTGTATAATTGCAGTATTATTCAGTATAAAAACTATTTACAATATCCAAATCATACTTTTTATGAAAAAGAGTTTTATTATCATTGCATCTTCCCTGTTGTTAGCAGGTGGATTATTTACATCCTGTAACAAACAATATACCTGCGTTTGTACATACACCGAGCTGGGCATTGAAAAGATCAACGAGTCTCAGACCGTAAAAGCTTCCCAGAAAGATGCAAAAGATATCTGTGAAAGAACGACTGCCATTGACGGTAATGAAAGTACATGTAAACTTAAGTAATCATATTACGCTCCTATAATAAAAAAGCGGACTGTTCAGAACAGTCCGCTTTTTTAGCTTACTGATACCCTAATGGCCGCTGAGCTGATTACTGACATACCCTGGATATCCGTAAAAACTCCGTATTTTAACAGCTACAGGCTACTAATCGGATTGATATTTCATATTCCCGTCGCAAAGACTGCTAAACCTTATGGACAGTCTGGGCGGCCAACCGCATAAAATGAAAATGACTATAGGAATAATACTGGCACTCCTTGCTGCAATTGTGGCCCTTTGGTCCAGGAGCACTAAGGGACGGCACACATCCCCCCAAAAAGCGGCTTACAATAAAGAGGAAGCAGAAAGCTTTGTCAGGCGGCTTGATGAGCTCGGCTATTTTAAATATGCTGACGCCTCAGACCTCGACAGCTTAAAGAGCAATATGCTTAACAGCTATAACCCATACAGCGAGCTAACAAGTATGTGGGACGAGCATACAGGAACACCTAAGGATTACAGATATTACTTTTTGTGACGGGGAAACAGTGTATGAACAAGGTGGTATTACTGATTTACTGCAAGACCTGCAACCAACGTTTGACAAACTCAACTTCCAATGTAACGTAACCGGTCATTTTGAAGTATGGGACGACAAAAACCAATGGCTCAACCACAGGATTACTATCAACGGAACAGAATATGTAATTTTCAAAAACTTCACTGAAATGGGTTGGGGCGAAGCTCCCAAACGAATAGCAGAGATACTGAACGCTGAATTGACTAAACAAGGGAAAGACGAGCAGATATATTTGGCTTCAGGAGGTAATGACGGCATGCTGATATTCCTGACCAATGAGCTTTACCAATACATCTATTCGGTTCTCAAGGATCCTTACCGGAAACCGCTTAAGCTCAATGAATGGGCGGCAGTGATGGAAGTGGAACCGATGCGACCGGACTGATTACCTCCAAAATACTGATACCATCCCTTTCACACAATGAAGTTATAGCTAAGCCCGCCACTCCCGCGTTTCGATACTGCCAATGCTGTTCGTATTAAATTTTTACGTAAATTTAAGAATAACGATATGGGATTGGATATAGCCAAAATCACATTCCTGCATTAGTTTTCTTCACCTTCCAGCCACCGGATTTCTGCTGGATGTCCCACATTTTCCTGTAAATGCCTTTTTTGTCTAACAGCTCGCTGTGCGTACCTTTTTCGGCAATCTTCCCTTCTTCCAGAACCAATATCTGACCGACTTTTTGAATAGTCGCTAATTTATGAGCGATGACAACAACGGTCTTTGATCTTACCAATTCCTGGATAGCTTTCTGGATATAGATCTCGTTTTCAGGATCGAGCGATGCAGTAGCTTCATCTAATAAAACAATGGGAGCATCTTTCAGCAAAGCCCTTGCAATGCTGATACGCTGCTTTTGACCGCCGGAAAGCTTACTGCCGGCTTCACCAACCAAAGTGTCCATTTCTTCCGGAAATTCCCAGGCAAAACTTAGCACCTGTGCTTTGTCTGCCGCTTCGATTATTTCCTCTTTGCTTGCCTCTGGTTTCCCGATTTTGATGTTGTTGTAAATGGTATCATCAAACAGATACACTTCCTGAAAAACTTCGCTGATGAGCTTGTAAAACTGATCCTGGTTGATGTTGCGGATATCCACACCACCTATTTTGATACTTCCCGAACTTACATCCCAGAACCGGGCTATGAGCGAAGCAATTGTAGTCTTTCCCGACCCCGAATGCCCGACCAGTGCGGTCATTGACTTTTCGGGAATGGTGAAATCTAAATCCTGAACAGTCATTTTATCCAAATAACCGAAACTTACATTTTCAAACGTAAGATCAAAATTATCCGGCATTTCGTTCCTGCCGGTTTCCATTGTCGGTTCCTCCAAAACATTGATTACACGGTTCAGGCTTTCATTCATATAACGCAAAACCAGGTAATCCACCATGACTACTTTCAAGGGGTTGTACAGGTTGTAACCCATGATCAAAAAAGTAATCAACACGGGAACGGTAATGGAATTTCCGCTCAGGTAGTACAATCCCAAAGCGACCATCGCCAGGAAACCAATTTCAAACACCACACTCGCCGTAATCACAAACGGTCCGGGAACAGCTTCCATTTTGATGCTTTTCTTGCGTAAATCCTCGAAAGCGTGCTCCAGTCCTTTGTGCCTTTCTCCCGTTAAGCCATAAGATTTCAGGTGTCGTATGCCTTGTACATATTCCAGAAATTTCGCTCCCATCGTGTTGCGGGCGGCAATTTGCTTTTTACCCAGTTTGCTCACGAAATAATTTGCCAGTTGCAAAAAAGGAAAGATCAAGGGCAATGCTGCCAGCAGGCACAATGCCAGCCGCCAGTCGTAAATGAACAGGAATACCGAAAGCACCACCGTGCCAAAAGCTGCCGATGCCAGATTGCCAACGCTATGCCCGAAGATACCCTCAAAATTAGCGACGTCCTGCAGGACGATCGAAGCAATCTCGCCCGGATCTTTCTTCTTGAAAAATCCCAGGGAGAACTTCTGAATACGATTTCCTAAATGAATGCGCAGTTTGGTTGATAGATCATATACCCAGGTATTGGATTTCACCATTGACCTAGAAGCGATGAAAAACTGGATAACCAGCATGACCGCCATTAAGCCCACAACCGTCCATATCTTCTGAACATTGGGATGCTCCGAGAACAATTCCCAGATAATGACCAACAAAATTCCCGATGGTGCCGCCACAAAAATGCTGTGTACAATTTCCCAAAGTGCCACTCGCCAGGTTTCTTTTCGGTTGAATGAAGTAACGTATTTTAGGTTCTTAATCATCGGTTTTATCTTTTCAAATGTTGTAGAATAATTTTCGCTGTTTCTGCAGGATGTGCTACCAACCTGCCATGGCCCGCTCCGGAAATGGTTGCTGTCTGTATTTTGAATTAATTTAATGGCTATCTGCTTATAGGAAACAATCTCTTATTACAGTACACTTAGCTGAGATGTGCCCTATCCGAGGTTCAGAGAGCGATTTACCATAGGTCATTCCGAACGGACGTGAGGAATCTCCTATACCGGCTAGCAGCATCCTGAACCCTTTATTTAATAACTTTGTTGCTTATATGTAGATACTCCTTATTAATTTTCCTCTTTTTCCTGATGCCGTTCAGCGGTGGATTGATCTTCCGCAACACCGGCTTTCCAGTACGAATACGCATACAGCTCCTCCTGTTTCCAGCCCTTTTCTTTTCTTAAATACTGGCGGATCTCTTTTACGGAAGAAAACTCTGCGGCTACATAGCCCGAACGTGATGTTTCAGGCAGCGTTTGTTGTTTTACCGTTGCGGCAAGCCCGCTTCCGTTTTGCGGATGCGAATTGTGCAGCCAGATAAGATCAATATTTGCCCTGGTGAACAGATCCTGCTCGTCTTCCTTTCCGTGCACCTCAATGATGCAGGTTCCTCTGGCCGTTTCCGGGAGGTCTTCCAATATGGCCGCTACAACGGGAATGCCGGTCGAATCGGCTACCAGGAAATAGTTTTCGGCTTTGGCATACAATCCCGTTTTGCCGTCTTTCATCAATACGCCCAATACATCGCCTTCCTTAGCTGCAATGGCCCAGGCAGAAGCAGGACCTTCATCCCCGTGCGCCACAAAATCTATCCAGATCTCATTTTTGCTTACATCAATGCCCCGGTGCGTGTAAGTACGAACCGCCGGACGGATCTCTTCCGGCATCGGCTTCCACTGCATCTTTTCGTAATCAAATTCAGGGAAATAAATCTTATCCACCCCTTTGGGCGGGATCAGGATTTTGTTGTTGACACCAACAGTGGTATTTTCAAACAGCGGAACCTTTTCCCCGGTCAGGTAAATACGGATATAATGCGGGGTGATGTATTCTTTCCTGCTTACGCTGAGCTCGGCTTGTATCGTTTTAAAATTTTTCATTTTATAAGTATTTCAGTTATTAAATCACGAACTCCTTTGCCCTGATATGGGCATTCCACATACGTCCGTAAAGTTCGCTTTGCTGCAATAGTTCATCGTGTTTTCCTTTGGCAGACAATTTTCCTTTGTCAAAGACCAATATCTGGTCGGCATCGGTGATGGTGCTCAGGCGGTGCGCAATGATCAGAACTGTTTTATCCTTGATCAATTCGCTGAATGCCTGTTGTATCCTGTATTCATTCTCCGGATCGGCAAAGGCTGTCGCTTCGTCCAGGATCAGTACCGGCGCATCTTTCAGAATGGCTCTTGCCAGTTGGAAACGTTGCTGTTCACCACCGCTAAGGTGTACACCCGATTGTCCGAAAAGCGTATCGTAGCCATTGGGCAGACCTACAATCAAATCGTGGATCTGCGCCGCTTTGGCTGCATTTTCCACTTCTTCTGTAGTTTTGTCCATTCCCATCCGGATGTTATCATACATACTTTGCTGGAACATAAAGCTGTCCTGAAAAACGAATGACACCATCTGCATCAGTTGTTCTGTCGGGTATTCCCGGATATCTTTTCCCCCGATGTAAATGCCGCCCTTGCTTACATCCCAAAAACGGGATAGCAGCTGTCCAACCGTGCTTTTCCCAGCTCCAGAGGGGCCTACCAGCGCGGCGATCGTTTTTTCTTTGATCTCAAAACTGATCTTGTCCAATACCCAGCTCTCATCCTGATAAGCAAATGACACATCCTGAAATTCAATATTGAAATTTCCGGGCTGCTGCATTGCTGTATTTTCTTCCAGGTCCTCTTGCCCCAATAGTTCATCAATTTGTTCCACACCACGGTTGATGATGGAAAGCTGCATCCCCATATTGCTCAGCACAAAAAGCGGTTTGATATAGCCAGTTCCCAGGATCAGGAACAGCAACAAGGTAGCCAGCGTCACGCCGTTCGCGAAATACAGGTACAGTCCCAGGGCAAGCACGGGGAGCATCGCATTGCTGGTAAAGCTCATAAACACGGCAAATCCGGGCGTGCTGCTTTTTACCCATTCTGCAACAAAACTGTTGAAACGTTTGACGGTATTTCCGTATTTATCGAATGTGTCTGCCGACTGCCCGAAGATTTTCATCACCGGCATGGCTCTCACATACTCCACGATACCGGCATTCATATCCTCCAGCGACTGGTGGTAATCCCTGATCAGTTGCCTGTTCCGGCCTCCGTACATTTTAGGGATCATCACCACCAATATCAGTAACGGCACAAAACTGATGGCTGCCAAACGCCAGTCCTGTGAAAACAGGAAAATAAGGGTAATAACGGGCAAAGCAATCCCTTTCACAAAATCCGGAATCTGGTGAGCGATAAAGCTCTCGATCCGTTCCACATCGTCCGACAGGATTTTCTTCAATGCTCCCGAGTTGCGGTTGGTCAGGTAGCCCATCGGCATCCGGCCTACTTTATCGGCAATGAATTTTCGAAGCTCGTACAGGATATTGAATGCCGCAATATGCGATAAGATCCCCGAGAGGAACAGCATAGCCATACTGATGATGGCGGCAATCACTGCATAAATGATATAAGTACTTGTGAGCGTAAAATCTACCGTTTCCCTGGTCAGTTCCCTGATGATATAAAATACCAGAATGTAAGGCACCAGGCTCAATACAGCGTGAACAACCGCCAGAAATCCCGATACGAACAACAGTACTTTTCGTCTTCCGGCAATCTCCAGGAGGCGGGCTATTCCGGTTTTTTTTCGATGTTTTTCATTCATTGGTAAAATATTGGATTCTATTGAGAATGGTTTTAAATAATTGATACCTTTGTGCAAAAGTAAAAGTTAGATTGTCCTAACAGGTACGTAAGAGGGATTATCATGTCCGCGAAACGGATTAATTAAAAGAAGTGCTGATGAATTTACGATTGTATGACAATGACTTGAATACCTTAATCTACGAAAAGGAATACCCGGAATATTATTTCGTGAATAATGACAGTATACAGGAGTGTTTTATTCAATTAAAGGATTTTATAGGAAACGGGTATTTCAGGGAAATCTTTTTTGAGGGTGTACATATTGGCTTCGGTGATGCCCGGTTGGCTGAAAAAATACGGCTGGGCTTTGAAAGCGATTACGAAACCATAGAAATGCACTTTGCTCTAAAGGGTAAAAACACAGCTTTTCCGGAGACATTTGAACGGGACATTTGCTTTGAAGCCCATAACCATAATATTATTTACGCCAACGGGATGAGCGGAAAAATGGAATGGGAGAACGGTCCTTTCAGTATCTTTGAGGTCAATCTTGCCCCTTCATTCTTCAAAAGGTTCCTGCCAGATAACCACCAGCTTTTTGATTCCTTCCGCAATGCCATCGAAAAAGGAAATTCCGGCCTGCTGCACCAGCAACATCGCCCTATCAGCCATAAGATGTATAAGCTGATTGACGAGATGATGAGTTGCGAAAGGACAGGCATCTTTAAACGGATGTTCTTGGAATCTAAAGTCCTGGAATTGCTATTATTGCAGTTCGAACAGTTTTCGGATAAGTCCTTTTCTAATTCCACACTCAAAAAATCGGATGTCGATAAAATATATGCGGTAAGGGAGTTTATCCTGAAAAACCTGGATGCTGCCTGCTCGCTTATTGACCTGGCGCACCTGGTAGGCACGAATGATTTCATCCTGAAAAAAGGATTTAAAGAAGTGTTCGGGACAACGGTCTTCGGATTCTGGAGCGATGCTAAAATGGAACAGGCCAAACAGTTGCTCACCGAGCAAAATATGAACGTGGGTGAAGTATCTCTACAGATCGGGTATAAAAACCAACGCCATTTTTCAGCCGCATTCAAAAAGAAATATGGTTTTCTGCCAAGCCAGTTGAAAAAATGAGCTAATAAAATATTTTACAATTCAGGGGAACAAGTCAGAGAACCTGAATTGTATACGCTCTTCAAGAAATCAAGCGGCAGCAATAAGGTGCTTCAAAAAGCTACAGCGAGTCATTCTTTCAAACTAATTTATTCTGCTTCCAAGTATTTGTTATTTTTTGTAGCTTAGCCAACGGACCATAGTACCGGCTGCTTCGCCTGATCGATCTTTATGTTCATTGATCCGCCGCTTCGCCATACCATTGACCATCAACGGCAACTTTATGAGAACAGTGCCGATACCAAACTGACACCTAAAATGATAATGCAATTTTCAGCAGCGCTAAGCCACCAATGTAAAACGGCACTTCTTGCCCTTGCAGTTCTGTTCCTGACGCTTTCTGGCGCTTTTGCCCGGGACCGGCTGGACAATATTAAAGACAATTCTGAATTGACGAAAGAGCTGAAAGATGTTTACAGGGCATTTCGCATCAACAACATCATAACAGAGCAGCAGGAATGGATCAATATTTATCAGGATGAGGATGCTGCCGGGTTAAAGGAACTGCTTACCGGCTTCATTAAGACCTGTGACAGCCTAAAACAGTGCAATTTTTACAACGAAACTTTAAACTCTTTTGTAAAAAGATATTTGACCCTGACCATTCAGAGCTACGATATCTTGCAGAGTAAAGGATTAAGCTCCAATGCATTCAAAAAGGATTTTGAAAAGTATAAGGCAGAACAAGGGAAATATATGAACTACCTCTATGCCACGTATGCAACAAATCACTTTGTAAATATGACGGAAGACACTTACTGGAAAGCTAATGATAAAAACAATTATATCAGATCAAAAGATTATTCAAGATACCAAAAGTTAAAAACGGCGAATTTAAAAGCCGGATTAATGCTGCTGGACAGCATCATCAAACAAACTTCAAACTTCCAGGAATATACTGTTTACCAGATAGAATCAGCCGACCAATATGAAAAATACAGGGACAGCCTGGAGGAAGATGCAACAGCAATTGCAATTGCCAAATATAAATCGATTTTAGACCAGGGACACTATTCCATTTATTTATTTGAAGCCTGGTTGAAATGGCGGTCAGTAACGCAGCAAAACCTTTACGGGGTTTCAAAAATGTCAGATATTCCCAATGGAGAATATGACAAGATGCGGGAACGAGTCGCCTTAACCATTCTTACTTTCATTGTTGAAAACCCCAAAGATGAAATGGCAATCAATGAATTCCTGCTTATGGCAACACACAGCATTGTAAAACGATTTGGCGACTATCCGTACGGTAATCAAAACACAGTGGAATATCACCAAATTTTTGACAACATAAAATGACACCGGAGCAAACAAACACTAACTGCAAATACCAGGCACTAACCTCCTGCGAAGCCGGAACCAAAAGAGATAGTGGGAAGCAACAAAATATAAGATATGCAGATGCCAGGGAAACACCAAAACATCTTTTCCAAATAGAATCAAGCCGGCAAACAGCAGAGAAATGGTCTGATCACCTGTCCCTAAAGAAGCCGGGTATTGTTTTTTTCTTAATTTAGTTATATTATATAACAATAAAGCACAAATATTTACAAACGGCTAAAGCATTAAAATGCTGTCAATACACGGTTTTAGAGCAATTATGATACGACTATTTACAACGATCCTGCTGCTGGCTTTCCTGCCCTGTCGCTCGCAGGAATTCTTGGGAACCTGGTATATGGTTAACCGAAGCGGCCTTATTGAGTTCTCAATAACCCGGGACAGCATTAAGACCCGGCAGCTTTTCACGGATTTCACACCTAAAGACAAAGCCCAGCAATCAAGCAATTACATAAAAATGGTAAAGCTGGGTGACAGGACCCTGTTAATCAGCAAATCGCAAGAGGATACGCTGAAATTTTCCGCAACGGCCCTTATCAACCTGAATGACAAAAAGTATTTTCAAATTGCCTGGAACCATCCCGACACTGTAACGGAGGACATTGAAACCCTGATCCGGATACATCAAAATGACCACAGGCAGCTACTGGGGTATTATGTATTCTCAGAATACTATATTGATTCATTAAAGCAAATGAAACCGCTTGACAGCCTTTCATTATCCGATTTCAAAAATTACCTGGCCGTTTATATAGACAAGGTCAGGCTTACAGAAAAGGACGCAGCCGAATACCAAACCGGGTATTTATCGGTTTTCACCTACAACTTCCAGCTCATTTCACAGGCTCTTTACGATATTGGCTTCAACCCTTTGCAGAATACTGCAACAACAGAAGCTGTCTATGACAAATACCACAACGACCCTGATGTCAAAAAAATATTGTCATCGCTGAGCGAATCAGAATAGTAAGGCAATAATAAACGCGAACAGCTACACGTAGCCCAACCAGTAAAACCTCACCTATCCGTCCGCCTGCTTAAACAATGACACAGTGAAAAACAGACTCACATATTACGCGCTAACTTTTTTGACCTTTTTAGCGGCCGGTTGCGGAACGGGCAATACAAAAGGCAGTCAGACAGGCACAGCTCCGTCATCGGTACAGCCGGTCAGCTTACAACAGGACACCTTCCGGCTGCAGGAACCGTTTAATGAAGAAGATATGCTTACCGGCGACTATTTGACCGACAGGCTGCAGGCTGTCAGAGATAATTTTAAGAGAATTAACGCCATTAGGAACTGGACAGCCATTGATACGGTAGCATTATCGGAATCAACGGAAGGAGGAGAAGCAAGATATTATTACCGGAACGGTCAGCTGGAAAAGATTGTAGCGCGATATTACGGTGAAACATTCCGGTTGCGGGCAGCCTATTATTTATTGGACGGACAACTTTCATTCGTTTTTGAAAAACGGCACCAATATAATCGTCCATTGTATTACGACACCATTGCAATGCAAGAGAACAATGACACCGAAGCGTTTGACTTTAATCAATCAGCAATAATCGAAGACAGAAGCTATTTTGAAAACGGCCAACTATTACATCAGGTAAACAACTAGGACTGCGGTTCGCCTTTTTCAGACGACTACTTACAGGAAGAACAGCAAAGGATCAGGGCGAACTTTGACAAACTTATTGAAAAGCACAAAAGGCAGGACCGCTGTTCCCGCACTGGAAAAGGCGGGTAAAGGAGCTTCAGTGAAGCTGCTGCTACCGGGACTTATAATTGACAGGCGTAACTGTATAGCCCTTATCCTGCAGCAGGTTCAAGACGCCCGCTTTACCTCCCAGGTGGGCGGCCCCCACCGCGATGAATATGGATTTGTCCTTTACCAGCTGGTTGAACTTCAGGACCCATCTTTTATTCCGGTCGTCCAGCAATTGCCTGGACTGCTCAAATGACATCTGTATATTGGTCAGGTGGTACAATATATTGATATTCTGCTCTGCATAGCTTTTCAGCAGGCTATTGTACATACGCCTGTAAGTATGGAAGGCTCCCGGCTGCTCAATAGCGATCTTATCGTCATAGATCTTATCCAGCAGGAATACCTGGGAAGAAATGGATTCCAGGCCGGAGGTGGCAATGCTGGCATCCACCGCCTTGGTGTAGATAATGCTTTCATAGCCGATCTCATCCGCACAGAAATACATTTCGTTCATACCGGCCAGTATTCCCCGGATAGACGTATTCAGGGTATCCAGGCCCTTCACCTCTTCCTGCATATAATATACCTTATGCAATTTGGCCACATCCACCTCAAAAAAGACCTTATCCACGGAATGCAGCAACGAATCTATCTCGGGCGTCCAGTACACCCACTTATTGCAGATATGATGAATGGTGCCAAAGATATATACCGGCCTGGTGATGCCATTGCCTTTCACCTCCCACAACAAGGAATTGGGGAACTCGGTGTAATGGTAGCCCTGGGCGGGTACGCTGAGCGGGGTTAGAGCAGCAATCAGTATCAACAGCCATTTATACATATTATAAAATTAAGGAAAAGCAGAGCAATTAAGTTCACTCTTTTATATATTTCACAAATGCGTAAGATGACCCTAGCGCTCCCCTGTACGAAAACAGGGCTTTGTAATATTTACAAAGCCCCGCCATATAGCTTATCATACCCTGGCTATACCACCAGCTCGTCCTTTTTCCCTGCCAGGAGATACAGCACCGCCATCCGGACGGCTACCCCGTTCTCCACCTGGTCCAGGATAATGGAATGGCCGCTGTCCGCTACATCGGAATTCAGCTCGACCCCCCTGTTGATAGGACCCGGGTGCATGATCACGATCTCCTTATCCAGGCTATCCACCAGCTGCCTGCTGACCCCGTAATACAGGTTATACTCCCGGAGCGAGGAAAAGAGCGGCTTATGCTGTCTTTCCAGTTGTATTCTTAATACATTGGCTACATCACACCACTGCAGCGTCTTTTTCAGGTCATACGACACCCTGACGCCCAGGTGCTCGATATGCTTGGGTATCAGCGTCGGCGGACCGCAAACTTCCACTTCCGCGCCCATTTTGGTCAGTAAATAAATATTGCTCAAGGCGACCCTGGAATGCATAATATCACCTATCAGCGCTACCTTCCGGCCTTCCAGCCCGCCCAGCCGTTCCTTAATGGAATAGGCGTCCAGCAAGGCCTGCGTGGGATGCTCATTGATACCGTCGCCGGCATTGATGATGCTCGCGGGGATATGCCTGGACAGGAAATGAGGAGCTCCCGTGGCCGAATGGCGCATGACCACCATATCCACCTTCATAGAGAGGACATTATTCACAGTATCTATCAGGGTCTCTCCTTTAGAGACCGAGCTGGAAGAGGCTGCAAAGTTGATGGTATCAGCGCTCAATCTTTTCTCCGCCAGCTCAAAAGAGATACGCGTGCGGGTGGAGTTCTCGTAAAAAAGATTGACGATCGTGGTATCCCTCAGCGTAGGAACCTTCTTAATAGGCCTTTGCAATACATCCTTAAAATTGGCCGCGGTATGCAGGATCAGCTCAATATCTTCTTTCTTTAAATCCTTAATGCCTAATAAATGCTTTACTGATAATGACATCGTTTATATTTTCGGAATAATAAGTTTATTTAATAATTACAGCAATACCACCTCATCCTTGCCGTCATTTTCCTGCCACAATACCTTTACTTTCTGGGCGGTGGCGCTTTCCACGGTCTTGCCCACATAATCCGGCTGTATGGGCACCTCCCTGCTGAACCACCTGTCTATCAGCACAAGCAGCTCAACGGATTTCGGACGCCCGAAATCCAGCAGGGCATCCAGGCCTGACCTGATGGACCGCCCGGTGTACAGCACATCATCTATCAGTATGACATTCTTCCCGTCGAGAGAAAAATCTATGCTGGTCTCCGTAGGGATATGCAGCTCTCCCGGCTTCGTGTTAAAATCATCCCGGTAAAAGGTGATATCCAGCTTGCCGTACTGTATGGGGCGCCCCGCCAATTGTTCCTTCAGCAACTGTACGATCCTGTCCGCAAGGTAGATCCCCCTGGGTTGCATACCGATGATCACGGCATTGGAAAAATCCCTGTGATTTTCTACCAGTTCTGCCGTCAGCCTGTCCAATGTTATCTTAAGATGCTGCTGGTTATAAAGTGATTTCATCATATTTCTGTAATAACGATAAAAAAAAATAGCAATCCTTTATTAAGGTGCTATTCTGTATTTTTTCCAGGCTTGCGGCCCGTCCGATTCAAAAACGATCCTGTCGTGCAGTCTGCTGGAACGCCCCTGCCAGAATTCCATTTTCCGGGGATATACGATATATCCGCCCCAGTGGGCAGGGCGCGGCACCGCATCGTCTTCGCCGTACTGTTTCAATAATTCCTGTATCCTGTTTTCCAGTATATCCCTTGCCGCGATCTCACGGCTCTGGGGAGAGGCTATGGCGCCTATGCGGCTGCCAAACGGCCGGGACCGGAAATAGGCATCGGAAAGGTCTGCCGTCACTCTTTCCGCCACCCCCTCTATCCTTACCTGGCGCTGCAGCTCCTTCCAGAAAAAAAGCAGGGAAACCTTATTGCAGAAGCTGATATCCTGCCCTTTGGTACTTTCGTAATTGGTATAAAAAACAAAGCCGCCGTCTTCCAGTCCTTTCAGCAGCACTGTCCGTACATGAGGCTGGAGCGAGGCGTCAACGGTAGCCAGCGACATGGCATTCACATCCGTGATCTCGGAGATTTCCGCCTCCCGGAACCACTTCTCAAACAAAGCCAGCGGATCGTCTCCAGCCAGGTGCTCATCCAGAGTGGCCAGGCTGTAGTCTTCCCGTATCTGCGCTATATGTTGTGACAGCGTGTGCATACCACCCAATGGTCTTATCCTTTTAAATCAGATGTGTTCAGGTACCTGAACATTACCCATATCCAGACGATCACGAAGATCAGCGTCAACGCGATGGCGGAAAAACCTCCTAAAGCGTTTCCGAATGTATAAAAGGCGCTTTGCAATAAAACAGAAGTCATAATCTTGATTTTTATAAAGGTTAAAACTGTGGGCAAAAATAAATTATTTCGGGCAATCTAAAAAGTAATGCACCCTGATTCTTCCTAAAGTTTTTCCCCGAAGCCGCCCCGCGGAACTGTTTTGTCAGATTGTTTTTACATTATGTTGACGCCACTCGCTCATAAAGTGATTATTTTTGCAGGTAAAACAACAAAACAGCATTGGAACATACAGCTACATCCGTTACTGCAGATATACTGGAGCGCCTCATCAATGAGCAGGTGGCAGTGCTGAGCAGCGGGGCGTATGCTCTTTCCGGAACTGTAAAGCTGCTGCGGCACCACATCAGCATTCCGCCAACGTCCCAGAGCCTGGAAGAGAAGGCCATCTTCAGCTATTACCCGGACACGGACTGCTGCCGTATCATGCTCACTTACCTGCCCGACTATGAAAAGCTGAACGATAAGGACAAAAGCGTGTACCAGCTCGCATTCTCTCCCGCGTTCTTTGAGCAATGGGCTACACTTGTAGAAGCGTCCGGGTATCCTTTTGACATCTCCAGGCCCGTTGAGCAGGCGTACTCGCTCCGGATGGAAAGCAGGGCGCATTTTGATTTCCTGATCAGGAACCCGGACAATAAAGGTGATTTTACGACTGCCCTCCAGCAGTTCCAGCATGCGGTATCACTGCTGAAATTCGCCCTGGACGGCCTGATGCTCGCCGACGAATCCAACAGCATCCCCGCCTGCGGCTTCCTTAACAACAGCGTGGAGCGGGAAAAGATCCTCAAAGCCCAGGACATCATACTGGAAAACCTTACCACCCCGCTCACCATCCGGGAGCTGGCCAGGCATTGCGGTATGAATGAGTGCTACCTGAAAAAAGGCTTCAAGGCCATGTTCGGGAAGACCATATACGAGTTCCGCGAATTTGAGCGGATCAAGAAATCACAGGAGCTGATACTCAGCAAGAAAATGAACATCAACGAAGTGGCCATGGAAATGGGCTACGCCAGCCATGCATACTTCAGCACCTCCTTCAAAAAGATAACCGGCATAAAGCCCTGCGATCTCCTCTTATAAAATAAAAAGCCTGTCATTACTGACGTCGCTTTCCGTTCATTTTACATTGTCACTCAATTAATTCATGTAAATTGCAGCAGATTTTGCCGCCAACAGATGAGCTATATTTTTACAACAATCTATGACTTTTTCGCAACCCGGAAAGCCATTCTGTATATATTACTGGGTATCCTTACCCTACTGCTGGGCGCAGGCGCCCTACGCCTCCGGTATGAGAATGATATCAACCGGATCATCCCCCAGGATGAAAAGATCTCATCGCTCAGCAATTACCTGCAGCATACGGAAGGAGGCGAAAAAATGGTGCTCAGCATCTCGGGACGGGACAGCCTCTCCCTAGGTCCTGACAGCATCATACAGTTGCAAAGCCTGCTGGCTGACCTGCTGGACAGCATAGCCGGACCCCATATCAAAAGTATCGAAAGCGAACCCGCCGGCATAGACGAGCAGGCGCTTTACCGCCTCAGCAGCGATTACCTTCCCCTCTACCTGACAGATGAGGATTACAGAGAGCTGGAAGCCAGGCTGCAGCCGGAAAAGATACAGGCTTACTTCCAGAAGCAAAGAGAGCTGCTCCAGACCCCTGCCGGCGCATTTATCAGCCAGGCATTGCCGCAGGACCCCCTGGGCCTTAACTACCTGGCGCTGTCCAAATTTGCAGCCCTCCATCAGAACAGCCAGTACAGCATTGTTGACAACCATATCTTCACTGCCGGTGAAAGCAAGCTGATCTTCTTCCTGACACCCCGGTATGCCGGCAGCGACAATAAGCGCAACCAGGAGCTGCATAAAGCTATGCGGACCGCGACGGCCATTTTCCTGTCACGCTATCCCCAATGCGATGTGCAGTACTTCAGCGGCGGACTCATAGGTGCGGACAATGCCCGGCAGATGCAGGAAGATACGATCCTGACACTGGGCATTACCATAGTGCTGCTGGTGAGCCTTACGTGGTATATCTTCAAAAGGAAGCGGACCGGGCTGCTGCTGATGCTGCCTGTGGTATTCGGCATGCTGTTCTCGTTGGGGCTGCTCTCCTTTTTCAAAGGCACATTGGCGGTCATGGCGCTGGGCGTGGGAGCCGTTATCCTCGGCATAGCCCTGGACTTCTCCATCCACTACCTGAACCACGCAAGAGAGCAGACCACCTCCCGGGAAGACGTCCGGGCGCTGGCGCTGCCGCTCAGCCTCGGGGCCTTCACCACGATCGGCGCTTTCTTTATCCTCAACTTCGCGCAGGCTTCCGTACTGCAGGATGTCGGGCTGTTTGCCAGCCTGGCGCTCACCGGGGCTTCCCTGTTCACCCTGGTCTTCCTGCCCCATATTGTAGATCACCTGCGGCTGAAGCAGACGGACACGTCCCATAAGCCGACCTTTATAGATAAATGGGCTCGGTGGCAGCCGGAAAAGAACAAATACCTGGTCATCGGTATCTTCCTGCTCACCCCTGTGCTCTGGTACTTTTCCGGGGAGGTGAAGTTTGAAGGCGACCTGATGCAGCTCAATTATATGAGCGATGAGATGCGCCGTGCCGAAGCATCGTTCAACCGCGATGCCGACCAGTCGCTGCGTGTCATCTATGCCATCAGCAAGGACCGGGACGCTGACAAAGCGCTGGAACGGTCGGGCACGCTGACCCCGGTGGTCGATTCACTGCAGCGGCAAGGCTGGGTACAGCAGTTTGTACAGCCTTCCGTATTCATCAGGCCTGCAGCCGAAAGACAGCGGGCGCGGCAAAGGTGGGAAGCCTTCTGGAACGATGCCAGGATAGCAGACGCACAGGAACAGGTCGTACTGGCTGCCACCCGTGCGGGAATGGATGCCGGGGCGCTGATCCCTCTGAAAGATTTTGTCAGGGAGAAACAGTTCAATTATTCGGACGAAGCGCTTGCCGAATTCCGGACACTGATGCCGCTCAATATCAGCAATTACCACGACACGACAGCTTATATTACGACCATTAAGGTCACCAGCGACAACCGGAAGGCCGTGCTGGAAGCCCTGGGCAGCAGCCCTTCCGGCCTGATCATCACGGACCGGCAAAGCATCGCGGAAACACTTATCAGCTATATCAGGGAAGATTTCAATAACCTGGTATTCTATTCCGGCGCACTTGTATTCTTAGCGCTGCTCATCGTGTACGGCAGGCTGGAGCTGGCGCTGATGTCATTTCTGCCTATGGCCATTTCCTGGATATGGATATTGGGCATCATGGGCATTTTCCATATAGAGTTCAATATTGTCAATATCATCATCTGCACCCTTATCTTCGGCCTGGGCGATGATTACTGCATCTTTATGATGGACGGCCTGATCGAAAAATATAAGACCGGCCACAATAAGATACTTATCTCGCGCTCCGCTATTTACGTGAGCGCCCTTACCACCATCATAGGCCTGGGCGTGCTCATCTTTGCCAAGCATCCGGCTCTTAAAAGCATTGCGCTGATAGCCGTGCTGGGCATCGCCTGCGTGGTGATGATCTCCCAGGTGCTGCAGCCTTTCCTGTTCGGACTGTTTATACAAAAAAGAGCGGACAAGGGATTGATGCCCTTTACCCTCTGGAGCTTTTCAAAGATGATCTTCGCGTTCACTTATTTTGTAGTGGGCTGCCTGGTGCTGACCCTGGTGGGTGCGGTGCTTGTTTATCTTAACCCGCTGGGCAGGGAACGCGGCAAAAAGGTCGTGCATTTCCTCATCAGCAGGTATATCCGCTCGCTGATCAACATCATGGGTAATGTCTCCAAAACCTATCACTATACGGATAAGGACTACCATAAAAAGCCCGCGGTGTACATTGCCAACCATACTTCTTTCCTGGATATCCTTATCATGACCAGCCTGCATCCCAAGGTGATCCTTATTACCGCCGACTGGGTCTGGAAATCCCCTGTTATGGGTCCGCTGGTGCGCATGGCCGATTATTACCCTGCTGCCGAAGGCGCCCAGGAAGGCCTGACCCACCTCAGGACGATGAGGGACAAAGGCTACAGCATTGTTATATTCCCGGAAGGCACCCGCTCTTATACCGACAGGATGGGCAAGTTCAGGAAAGGCGCCTTTTACCTGGCCGAACAGCTACAGATGGATATCCAGCCGCTGGTGCTGCATGGCGTTCAATACACGATGGAAAAAGGAGATTTTCTTTTAAAGAACGGGCATATAAACGTACATGTGGAGGACAGGATACGCTGGGATGACCCGGATTTCGGGCACACGGTGGCCGACAGGAGAAAATTCGTATCGCAATGGTTCAGGCAAAGGTACCGGCATTATAAAAACCATTACGAGACACCCGCTTATTTCCGGGAAACGCTGATAAAAAGCCATATATACAAAGGGCCGGTGCTGGAATGGTACTGCCGGATCAAAACAAAGCTGGAAAATAATTATGAGCAGTTCCATACCCTGCTGCCCCGGGAAGGCAGGTTTTACGACCTGGGCTGCGGTTATGGATTTATGACCTTTATGCTGCACTGGTCCGCCCCGGGCAGGAAGTTCATCGGCATAGATTATGACGAGGACAAAATAGCCACCGCGCAAAATAATTATTACTTTAATACCAGGAGATACCGGGAATTGTACAGCCGGGAAGCGGCGGACGATTTTGAAAAAGGCCTGTCTTTCAGTCATGGCGACCTTACCAAGATAACCCTCCAGCCCTGTAACGGCATACTCTTAATGGACGCCCTGCATTACTTATTGCCTGAAGAGCAGGACACTTTATTACAGGCCTGCTATGATGCCCTGCTGCCGGGTGGCGTGCTGATACTCCGGGACGGCGTCAAGGAAGACCGTGAAAAGCACGAAAAGACCCGGCTGACTGAGTTATTTTCTACCAGGATACTCCGTTTCAACAAGACCCGCAATACCCTGCATTTCATAAGCCGTGAGCAGACCATCCGCTTCTTTGAGCAACAGGGCGCGCATGTGGCCTGTCATAATTATTCCAGGAACCTGAGCAACCATACGTTTATCATTACCAAACCGGTAGCCGTCAATGGTACGGAAGCAGCCTTATAACCTAAGTATCCCGGACCATCCGCAGGGCCTGTAAGCCGATACGGACAACCCGGGATGTCTGAAAGATTGTTTTAAGGGACTATTTGCTTATAGGCAACAGCCTTTTATTACAGATATGCTTCACTGGGAAGTGTCCTCTCTGCGGATCAGAGACCGCTTTTACTATAAAGGAAACTTAGGGTGTGGTCATTCCGAACGGATGTGAGGAATCTCTTATAATAATCTATAGCTTATAATGGCTTTGTTTCTTATATACAGATAGTCAGTTTGTTTTATAATAAAGCCGATAGGCTCACTTCCAGGCAGCAGCGGCCATTATTCAGGCTCCTGCTGGCTCAGGCAGTGGAAGCTTCCGAGTCCCCAGATGATATCTGTGGAGTCTATTCCTACCACGCGCCTGTCAGGGAAATGCGCCTGGATAATATCCAGCGCTTTATCATCCTTGCTGCAGCGGTAAGTAGGTACTATCACCGCGCTGTTGGCAATATAGAAATTGGCATAAGAGGCCGGCAGGCGCTGGTCTTCGTAGACCACCGGGTCCGGCATCGGCAGCTCTACCACGTTCAGCTGCTTACCGCCAGGAAGGCGCATCTGCTGCAACTGCCTGAGGTTCACCTGCAGGAGCTCATAATTCTCGTCCTGCCGGTTCTCTTCCACCACGGTGAGCACCGTATCAGTGTTCACAAAGCGCACGGTATCATCAATATGCCCGTCCGTATCGTCCCCTACAATACCGTCATCCACCCACAGCACCTGCTCCACACCGTAATAGTTATGCAGGTAGGTCTCTATTTCCCCCTGGCTCAGGTGAGGGTTACGATTGGGGTTCAGGAGACAGGAGCGGGAGGTCAGCAGGGTTCCTTTATCATTGAATTCCACCGATCCGCCTTCCATCACGATACCGGGATGATACACGGGGATGCCGTAAGCTTCCGCTATCCTTGTGGGTATCACATCATCCAGGTCGTACGGGGGATATTTATTGCCCCAGGCATTATAGCCCCAGTCAACGATCACTTTGCCCTGCGCTTTATGCCTGTGCAGTAAAAATGCCGGACCGTGGTCCCTGCACCAGGCATCGTTGGTGGGGTGCATAAAGAAGCGCACCCTGGCAAGGTCCACCCCCTCAGCAGCCAGGCATTGCGTTGCAAAATCCTGCATAGCCTTATCCGCCACATTGATATGCACCATTTCACCCTGCGTCACTTCTTTTATAAACCGGCAGTAATTAGGATATACGGCATCCAGCTTACCAGGCCACGAGACTTCCTTATGAGGCCAGCTCAGCCAGGTGGCACTATGCTTTACCCATTCTGCAGGAAAATAAAAGCCATCTGCAGCCGGTAATGTATTTCTTATCTCAAAAGCCATAAATACTTCTTTATGTTATAATAGGAATGTGATGTAAATGCAGTACATTTTAAAACCACACTCACATCACATGGATATATCTGTCAATACTATTTTTTATACGTCCGGTTTTAATCTTCGTCTATATAGCGTTTGGTTATAGGCTGGTAGGAATCTATCCTCCTGTCCCTTAAGAACGGCCAGTGGGTACGGTACCGGTCGGACGCCTGAGTGTCTATTTCCACTACAGCCACTTCCTCTTCCTCGTGGGAGGCCTTGTACATTATTGTACCGAAAGGATTGGATACAAAAGAGCCGCCCCAGAACTTCATAGCGCCGTCCTGCTCAAAGCCGCAACGGTTCACGCTCACCACGTGCACCCCGTTGGCCACGGCGTGGCTGCGCTGTATGGTCTGCCAGGCATTGTATTGCTCCGTATTGGTATCAGGATCCTGGGAGGTGGCCCAGCCTATGGCGGTAGGATAAAATAATATCTCCGCGCCCATCAGGGAAGTGATGCGGGCCGCTTCGGGATACCACTGGTCCCAGCAGATCAGCACACCGATAGTGGCAAACCTGGTCTTAAAGACCTTATAGCCCGTATCGCCGGGAGTAAAGTAAAATTTCTCGTAATATGCCGGGTCGTCCGGTATATGCATCTTCCTGTACTTACCCAGGTAAGAACCGTCTGCATCCAATACCGCGGTGGTGTTATGATACAGCCCTTCCGCCCTTTTCTCGAACAGGGAGGCTATGATCACCACGCCCAGTTCCTTAGCCACGGCGCTCAGGGCATCCGTGCTGGGACCGGGAATGGCTTCTGCCAGTAAAAAATTATCATAATCTTCCACATCACAAAAATACAATGATGTGAAAAGCTCCTGCAGACATACTATCTGGGCGCCTTTTTGTGCCGCCTCTCTCACACCCCTGATCGCTTTTTGCAGATTTTCCGCCTTGTCTGCGGTGCAGGTATGCTGTACCAGTCCTACTTTTACTTTCGCCATGCTTAATTGATGTATTTTTAGTCTACAAAAGTAATATTTTATTTACAGTTCTGATGTTATGATTTCCTAATTTCATACAAAACAGGCCCCTGCTTTTTAACCTATATGTTATTATATACGCAATACCCTTCTTTCTTGCCATAAATTGTGGTATTTTTACAGGTTTGAACAACAGAGGAAAATGAATATAAGAAAATATATACAGGCTGTTTTAATGCTATGTTGCAGTATGGTGCTGCTGGCTTCCTGCGGCAGCAGCAAAAAGCTGGGCGACAAGACAGCGGACAGGGGCAGTAAAGTACCGCAGCAGGCCATACAGCCGGAAGATTATTACAAGCAGATCCTGCTTTACAAAAGCTTTTTCGGCAAGGCCAATATGCAGATCACCACACCCAAAATGAGCCAGAAGGTGATCGCCAATATCAAAATGAACCACCTGAAAAACATCTGGTCCTCGGTCTCCGCTATGGGAGGCATCGTGGAGGTGGCCCGGGCCTATATCACGCCGGACAGCCTGAAGGCGCTGCTGCCTATGTCCAGGGACGCCTACGCCTTATCCTTCCAGGAAGGGCTCTCGCTCATACAGGCCGAGCTGGAGTTCGTATCCCTCCAGAACCTCTTTTTGGGCAACCCGCTGATCACCGGCAAAAGCAACGCCAAAGCCTCCGAAACAGATTCCACAACGATACAGGTACAGGTAGAGCAGGATGGATATATCCTCACCGTTAAATACGACAAGGAGACTCAGCTCATCCGCGAACAGCTTATTACGCACACCGGCAAGCAATTCTCCTGCAGGATACAGCAGGGCAATTACAAGCCGCTGTCAGACAAGCAGCCCTTTGCCTTTGCACGCACCATTGAAATAGACAACAACGGGGAGCAGACCCTCGTAAGCCTCGACTTTACAAGGGCAGATATCGATATTCCCGCGGAGGTAAGCTTCAGGATACCTGACTCCTACACTTTGCAAACCATCAAAAAATAAATACGTCCATATACTCTTTTGTAATGAAAGAATGCTGCAATACTCCCGGTAACTCCACCAAACCCATGTCCGACAAAAAAAACTACCTCAGTAAGCTCCAGGAAAAATGGAAGCTCAACAGCATCTTCCAGGTGATCATGGTGCTGATCATCTTCACCCTCGGAGGATCCACCTGCGCCTACCTGGGCAGAAAGCTCATGCCCCTGATCGGACTGGACAAAGGAGTCGCTTACTGGGTGGTGTACATTCTTATCGTTACCGTTCTCTGGCCGGCCTGCGTGCTCATTTACAGCATCCTGCTGGGGCAGTACCCTTTCTTCAGGAAGTATCTCAGCCAGATGGGCAGAAGAATCGTGGGCAAAAAATAATCTCCCGGAATAGCAAAAAACGTTTCGTCATTCGGCACATTCTATGTATGCGGTAGCATTCCATCCCCGATATGTACACCCGGTACCGGACGGCCACAGGTTCCCTATGGTCAAATACGAGCTGCTGCCGCAACAGCTCGTACACAGGGGTATTGTGGCCCCGCAGCAGTTTTTCCGCCCCGGTGAGGCAGCGCTACAGCATATTTACAGGGTACACGACAAAGATTATACAGACCGTTTTGTCCAGCTCCGGCTATCCTATCATGAAGGCCGGCGGACTGGCTTCATCCAGGACACCGACCTGGTGGAGCGGGAGCTGCTACTGGTACAGGGCACTATAGATGGGGCGGTACGGGCGCTTGACGACGGCATAGCCTTTAATATAGCAGGCGGCACCCACCACGCATGCCGCGCTCACGGGGAAGGCTTTTGTATGCTCAATGATCAGGCCGTTGCCGCACAGTACCTGCTGGACCATACGCCTGTGCAACGAGTGCTGATCGTAGACCTCGACGTCCACCAGGGTAACGGCACAGCCGATATTTTCCGGGGCCGGAGTGAGGTCTATACCTTTTCCATGCATTGCGAGCATAATTATCCTTTTCACAAGCAGACCTCCCACAGGGATATAGGCCTGGAGGCCGGCACCACGGACGATACTTACCTGCACCTCCTTGCAGAAAACCTGCACGACATTATCCGTACTTTCCGCCCCGGCTTTATCTTTTACCAGGCCGGTGTGGATATTCTCTATGCGGATAAGATGGGAAAGCTGCAATGCACGCTTGAGGGCTGTAAAGCCCGTGACAGGATAGTTATGGAAACCGCATATGCCCATGGCATACCGGTACAATGCAGCATGGGCGGCGGCTACGCTGCCGATATCCGCATCCTGCTGGAAGCACATACCAATACGTATATAACAGCCAATGAAATATTCCTTTAAGTGCTGCGCCGGTCCGAGGTGAGCCGGGAAAGACCGTTATACACTTTCCGGCTGCTTTTTGCGGAAGGCCCCGATCAGCTTTTTGACGCCTGTCACCAGGATCACTACCAGCAGACCTGCCGCCAGCCCTACCCCCAGCTCCTTGAGAATAGCAGGCACGGCGGGAAATACAGGATGGAGAAAAGGTATATTATGTACAAAGATACCGCCGGATACCAGCAGCAATGCCACGGTACCGATAACGGCGAAGAATTTGATGATCAGCGGCAGCAGTTTTACCAGCAGGTGACCCAGCTTTGACAGCAAGCCTTTATCCCCGGACCTTTTTATCAGCCTGAACCCGGCATCGTCCATCCGGACGATAAGGGCTACAAGCCCGTAAACGCCCACGGTGGCCAGCACAGCCACCACGCTGACCGTCATGATCTGCACAGGCAGGCTTTTATCCAGTACCGTGCCCAGCGCTATGATCACGATCTCTATCGATAAGATGAAGTCGGTGGAAATGGCAGACCGGATCTTGGCTTTTTCCGCTACGCCCGCATCTTCCCTGGCTTCCTGTATGACCTCCTTTCCTTTAGGGGTGCGATGCAAAAAATATTCCACGATCTTCTCCGCGCCCTCATAGGCCAGGAAAAGGCCGCCCAGCACCAGGATCACCTTGATGGCAAGCGGAAAGAACACGTTCAGCAGCAGGGCGACCGGTATGATGATCAGCTTGTTCAGGAAGGAGCCCTTGGTGATAGCCCACAAAACCGGTAATTCTCGTGAAGATAAAAAGCCTGTCGCTTTCTCCGCATTCACTGCCAGGTCATCACCCAGTATGCCGGCAGTCTTACGGGTAGCCACCTTGCTGGCTACCGCAACGTCATCCATTAAGGCCGCTATATCATCCAAAACAGCAAATATTCCCGATGCCATTCTTTAGTATTTTAAGTGGTAAAAATATTGAATTAAATTTCAAATCCGCACAGTCGTGCATCCTTTATTCAACAATTTTTCAGCCGTTATGTTTATACCACAACGTGCCGGCTCATACCAAAGCGACACTTAATAATAGTAATATATATGAAGCAGCATATTGACTGGCAGCAATTGCTGGTAGGAGACGAAAACTGGGACTTCCTCCTGGAGATCATACTCCGTACCGGTCTCATGATAACCATTATCATACTGGCGCTCCGGATATTGGGGAAAAGAGGCGTCAAGCAGCTTTCTATTTTCGAGTTGGTAGTGATCATCAGCTTCGGCTCCGCCGCGGGAGATCCTATGATCTATAAGGAGATCGGCATACTTACCGCTGCCGTTGTGCTGATGGTGATCATCCTGGCGTATAAGATACTGGTATTCTTTATAGGACGGAACAAGACATTCGAAAATATCATGGAAGGCCGGCCGCTCTGTCTTATCAGGGACGGCAGGTTTGCTATGCAGAACTTCAGGAAAGAATCCCTGGGCTCACACGAGCTCTATTCAGCGCTGCGGGTTAAAGGCGTATCGCAACTGGGACAGGTACAGACCGCTATAGAGGAAATATCAGGCGACATCAGTGTTTTCTATTACGAAGATCACGAAGTGAAATACGGGCTACCCATCATGCCTGACGTGCTGGAGCAGGGACTTACTGAAATCCCCGCGCCGGGCTATTATGCCTGCACCTATTGCGGATTTACGGAAAGCAAGACATCCCGGAGCGCCACCATATGCACCTCCTGCGGGAAATCGGAATGGCTGCCCGCTTCCAACAGCCGCCGCGTCACATAAGCACGGTACCATAACCTGTTTAAATTATTCACACACCTGAACTGATATTCACACACATGAACTTACCAGACCACATTTTACAACAGATAGGCAACATACTGCTCGAGAGAACGGAAAGCATCGCAATAGCGGAAAGCGTTACTTCAGGGCTGCTGCAACAGGCCTTTTCCTGTATACCTGACGCTTCCGATTGCTACAAAGGCGGTATCACGGCATATGCCAAAGAAGAAAAGATCAAGCTACTACAGGTGGATCCCGAAGAGGCGGAACGCGCGAATTGTGTATCTCCGCTCATTGCAGAGCAGATGGCCGGGCATGTCTCCAAACTGTTCGGTACATCCTGGGGACTGGCTACCACCGGGTATGCTACCGCTGTTTCCCAGTCAGGATTCCGGCTTTATGCCTATTACAGCATCCATTATGCCGGCCGTACACTGGCCACGCAAAAAATAGAGCTTCCGCCCGTTACACCACCTGAAGAGGCCCAGCTTTCCTATGCCCGGACCGCCCTCACCAGATTACAGGAGCTGCTGCATACGCTTCAATCGTCCTGACGCTTATGGAAGCATACTGTATGAGCGACCAATGGAAGTAAGCGTTGAAAACCTGTACATCAAATCCGCCTGGACGATCACAGGACGGCATTCCACAACAATATAAGCACAGTCAAGATTTCCATTGCCTCCCCTTGTATATTTTTTAGTGGCTATCTGCTTACAGGCAATAACCTTTTATTACGGATATGCCGGGATGTGTTAACTCTAGTTCAGAGACTGCTTTTGCTATAAAGGAACTGAGGAGTGCTGGTCATACCGGACGGATGTGAGGCATCCCTTATAATAATGGGCAGCTTATAATGATTTTGTTCCTATATAGTCAATACATTTTTACCCCAATGGCCTACCGGGCAGCAAAAACATCCAGTCAGCAGCCTGGTCCCTGCAACACATTCAAAAAGAGAAAATACGTATATTTGACTACTTATTATTCTTTATCACCTATTACCAACCATATAATATGAAGCGCATATTACTTCCTATCCTGCTGCTGTTGTCGCAAACACTTTTCGCACAGGTATTGCAACCCGGATTTGATAAATCCGAATATATTGAAACCTTGAAGATCAATCACCGGGCGCATGTCGCGCTGAATGAATGGCAGGGTATTAAAGATATCGGCGAACCGCAGCAATTCAGATTTCAGTACCGTTCACCCGAAGTTGCATTCGACAATATCTGGGACCTCTGGATACATCGCGGACAACCGGTGGCCGTCATCGCCGTAAGGGGCAGCATCCAGACCCAGGCCAGCTACCTGGCCAATCTTTACGCCGCTATGATCCCCGCCCAGGGCATACTGGAGCTGGAAAAGGACTTTACCTTCACCTATAAGCTCGCGCAGGAACCCCGTGCTGCCGTACAGGTAGGCTGGTTTGTAGCCATGGCCTACCTGTCCCGGACGATCCTCCATAAAATAGACTCCTGCTACCAGTCAGGCATCAAAGATTTTATACTGACCGGCCACAGCCAGGGCGGAGGCATTACATATATGCTCACGGCCTACCTGCGGAACCTCCAGCTTGACGGGCAGCTACCGGCCGATATCCGCTTCAAGACCTATTGCAGCGCGGGACCCAAGCCGGGTAACCTATTTTTTGCCTACGACTACGAAAAGCTTACAGAAGGAGGCTGGGCCTATAATGTCGTCAATACCGCAGACTGGGTACCTGATGTGCCGTTCTCTGTCCAGACCGTTAACGATTTTACTGCTGTCAATCCCTTTTATCATGCCAAAGGGATGATAAAAAAACAAAAATTCCCCGTCAATATAGCGCTCAAAAGAGCTTACAGGCAGCTCAGCAGGCCGAGCCTGAAAGCACAGAGAAATTATGAGAAATATCTTGGTAAAATGGTATCCAAATCAGTCAGGAAGCAACTGCCCCAGTTTAACACTCCGGACTACTATAAAAGCAACTATTATGTACGCACCGGCACTATCATCGTGCTTTATGCAGATGAAGCCTATTTTAAAATATACAGCAACGATCCATCCAATCCCGATATCTGGCAGCACCACCTGCCTGCACAATACCTTTACCTTGTAGAGAAGCTACCGTAAGCACCCATCCATAAAAAAATATGTGCGTATCTACAATAAAAGCTTTCTATAACAGTTATACAACAAAAATTAATTTCATTTTGTAAACCCACTTCCGGTTATGCATATCATAGGGAAAATGATGCTTCTGCCGCTGCTGCTGATCACTTTAGCCGCAGGCGCTCAACAGGCTCCGGCAAAACAGCTTGTAAAGACACTTATTGAAAAATACAAAAAACAGGCAGGCATCTCCTACGATATCCTGTACCGGATAAAATCTTTTGATAGTGAATCCCCCTTTGATATACAGTCATCCGTGATCCTGCAAAAGCGCTCTTCGGATACGGTCTTTAACAGCAAATTCCTGTACAGCCGGAAAGACTCGCTTGTGGACATCCATAAATATTATGATACCAAACGCCTCCTGGTCATAGACCATAACGAGCGCAAGATCACCGAATTCAACACGGCCAGGATGGAAACTTTCCCGGTCACCGGTAATATAGATGGTAGCGTGCTGAATATCTATTTTACGGACATAGCCCGACTGGAAAAAAAGCTCGCCAATGAGAAAATAACAACGGCCTATACAGATAGCGGTGCTTATCTTAAACTAACACTGCATCTCCCTGATGATGATGAATTTTATGATCGCGTGGAAAACATTTACATACATAAACCCGCGCTTACGATCAGCAGAATAACGTACCATGTACGCTACGGTGACCAGGTACAGCAGAATGACTGGCAGCTCAGCAATATCAGATTCGGAGCCATCCCCGATAAAATATTCGACAGCCAAACAAAGCCTTTTTTAAAAGCATATGACAAAGAGACTTATAAACCGCTTACAGAAGCGGATTATAAATTACTGGACAGCGGTACAGTGGTTCCTTCCATATCCGGCAAATGGTATCCTGATTATCAGCAGGAAAGCGTTTTAGAGCCAGGCGGCGGCATTACTATCCTGGATTTCTGGTACACTTCCTGTATGCCATGCATCAAAGCCATACCACACCTCAATAAGCTGCAGCAAAAATACGGGCGGCAATTACGGATCGTTGGCGTTAACCCGGTAGAGAACAAGGAAAAAGACCAGTCACGTATCAGCGCCTTCCTCCAGAGAACACCTATGGAATATCCCATCCTTATTACCGACACTATTCCTCAAGCATATAATGTCAGGGGCTACCCCACTTTATACATTATAGACCGGGATGGTAAGGTCGCTTACGCCCAAATGGGTACTTCAGAAAATCTCTATGATGAGCTGGATGCCCTACTCAGCCAACTGATCAGGTAACTATAACCAGGAGCTTTATCAAACTACAATACGAGAGGTAGCCATGTTTTCATGACTGCCTCTTACTGTCTATATAACAGACTTTGTAAAGCTGATCGGCCTGGTAATTACAATGGCTCCTTACCTGTTGGTTGGAACGGGTTTGCCGGTTACTGCTCACGGTCAGGGGGATGCTGGAGCTGCGTGTATATGTATTAGCTGCCGGGGTAGCGGTATAGCACGAGGAGAGCATGGGGAGATATAAAGGGGAATAGGTAGGAATAGGTATCTCTCTCCTCCTCCTCCTTTCCTCCCTCCAACAAAAAAAACGCCTCAACAGTATGTTGAGGCGTTATAAATACATATGGCAGCTACCTACTCTCCCGCGATGTGCAGTACCATCGGCCATGGGGGGCTTAACTTCTCTGTTCGGAATGGGAAGAGGTGGACACCCCCGGTAAGACCACCA
>Ga0209958_1000299_pt1 | contig 119298 bp, 109 predicted proteins | sample ThiBio_inoc_plan_FD_183942 | JGI IMG/M metagenome (GOLD analysis project Ga0209958, IMG submission 183942) | Wastewater bioreactor microbial communities from Cape Town, South Africa - Thiocy_inoc_plan (SPAdes) | ecosystem: Engineered > Bioremediation > Thiocyanate > Unclassified | place: South...
CCACCACAGACCACCAAGAAGGAGAAGGCGACCAAGAACTTATCCACAACGTGAGCGTGAAGTTCACGAACCAGGGTGGGTCAGATCGAGATGGAAATGGTGGGTTAGGTTTGCGTGGAAATCAACATTGAGAGAGAACTTCGAATCATTCTGCCGCAACAGGACAAGTGGGAGGCCAACCCTATAGGAATGCGGCTCGAGGTTTCTAACCTCGATCATCTGGTAAGAAGCGTTGTCGTAGCGCCGGAAGCCGATGTGGAATTTCTCAGAGCAGTTCGAGATTTGTGCAAACGCTATGGCTTGTCAGCACCAGTTAGGCGCTCAATGTTGTCACTAATGCCCGTCTGATGCCCGGGAAGGTAATCGGGACGGAAGCGGTCTATGGGGTCAAGGGTTAAACAGTTAAGGCAAACCCAGCCCCAGGAATCAGGGCTGCCCCTTAGACTGCCAACACCGCGCCCAAAGCCGATGACCTACTCCGTGCCCTCTATACGAGATGACTACCTCCACAAGTTCCTGGAAGACAGGCTCGAGATTCCGTGTGTCCGAATCCGCCTGACCCAGCTAACGGCGCAGGAGCCGTCGGTCTACGTAGGACCAGGGAGCTTACTGCTCGGCAAGACCTTCGGGCTTAAATGCAAGTTTGAGGCTCCGACGCCTCGCAGTTCGATGGAGGACGCTTTCACAAACCTACCCAGGTGGGAAAAGTGGGAACTTGGTCAACTTGTCCCGGTTGAGGACTATTTTGGTATGGAGGCTGTGACAAACGAGGGCGTCCGCTGGAGTTGTCCGCATGTCTCCGTGAATATAAGCCGCACGGGGCTGGACGTCACTGAGGTCGCATTCGAAGCGAGCCACGTGGAGAACCTCTCCGAGGCGGATGAATCTGCATATGCCGCTCGATTGACCTATGTAGAGGAACTCCGTGTCCCTAAGAACCTCCGTGTTGAGGACATCAACCGCAACGGAATGCAATTCGTAGGCAGGGACGGCTCCAAAGGCAGGCTCGCAAACCTCGACCTGACATACGTCCGGCGCTTCCGAGAGGAGCCTGTGGCTCGCAGCGAACTAACTATTCACGCAGTGGCAGGCAATGTCCCTCCACGAAATTTCGATGTCCGCGTTGAGGAAACAATGTACTTTTGCTCAGCATTATTGGCGCGGCCTATTTGCACTGAGGTCGCCCACGGAACCCTGCGCTCCATCCTTTTCGTCAAGCATCGCCCCGTTGATGCCGGCTTCGCCTTACCGCCAATTCAAGGACGTGCTGAACAGGACTACTACAAGTTGGCATCGGCCTACTACGAGCGCGCGTGCAAAGACGGTGACGTTGAGTTGATGTCGCAACTGACGCGCAGGTTCGGAAGCCTGTTCGGCATGGGGGCAGCCTCCATGGCCGCCATAGCCTTACAGCTATCAGTTGCTGTGGAAGCCCTGGCGCAGACCGGTATTTTTCAAAAGCAGGTGACAGCATCTTCGGAGCAAAAGGATGTGGCTGACGAGGTCAAGCGCAGAGTGCTGCGAATGCCGGGCCTCAAGAGGCTGTCTAAGAAGTTTGAGATTGCTAACAAAGGCTCCGACCGACGGAGCCTGGAAGCCCGGTTGGTCGCGCTGTTGGGCGGCCTATCGAGCGGAGGGCGAACCGTGGATGTACTTCGGTTGCTCCAAAGAGCTGGCGCCGTCACAGCCGAGGAGATCGCCGCTTGGAACAAGTTGCGGCATCCGGCAGCTCATGGCAGCTGGGAACCGCAAGAAAAGCAGATGCAGGTGCACTTCGATGACCTCTACAAGGTCATGACGCTCGTATACCGCCTCGTGTTCGCGCACATCGGCTACGAGGGATTGTTTACTGACAGGAGCTCGAGAAGTTGGCCTGTGGCCACTTTCAGTGGCAAGAACGTGAAGTCGACGCTGCTGGAGTAAATAAGACGTTGAAGACGATATCCGCGAAAAACCGCTTCTGACCGATAGCCGCCGTCGTATCAACTGTCGTCGCAGGCCAAGCACGCTGTGTTCGGTCTCCAAGTACACCCTCTATAGGACGACTAACCCGGAGCCGTCTCCTGCAATGGGCTTGGAAATTGACCGTGGAATCCCGACTCACAAATTGCGGAATACCGCACGTGGTCGCGGTCATGAGGAGTACTAGTGCTGGGAGAAGCGGCAGGCCCTGCTGGTTTAAAGCCTCCGCGAAATGGCTTAAAGAAGTCCGACCTCGCCAGGGTCGGACGCGTTGGACAAGCAATCACCACTTCTGGCAAGCCATTGATCTCATTGATTTTTCAGGTCTTACCGCCGTTCGCGCGTCCGACCTCAGAGCGTCCGACCTTTCCAAGCCTCCGTACTCCTAGTGGGGCAGCTACCTAGCACCGGTCAAAACCGGCCGCCCTCTGGTGAATATGAGGCCTCTGGGCCCCAAAAACAGATCTAGAGTACTCTGTGCGCAGCGCCGCCCAAAGAGCGCCCATTTCGGCCATTTTTGCTCCATGGACTGCCCATTTCGTGCCAAAGCCAACGGCAACGCCTGAAGGCCCCAAACTCCCCGGAAGCCCGCGCCACCATTAGGTAGACCCAGAGTTATCCACAGATCAGGTGTGTGCCAATTCGATCACCTCCCCACTCGGCGGTGCCACCCTCTGCCCCACCCCATCGCTTCCACCCCCGCCACAAGGCCGCCCACGGCAGGCGGCACCCAGGCGGTGGTATCAGAGGATCAGCGCCAGGCTGGCTTCCAGGTGTTCCGATGGCAGGCGCTTGAAACCCGAGCGCGCGTAGCGTTGCAGGCGCCCCACTGCAAACGCCGTGAGCACGCTGGCCGCGACCTGGGCATCCACCGTGGGAGTGGCAGAGCCCGCCACCGCCGGGCGCAGGCACTGGCGCAGGGTGGATTCGATGCGATCAAAGAAGTGGTTCATGCGCTGCTGCAGGCGCTCGTGCTCAAACACCAGGGCATCGCCCACCATCACGCGCACCATGCCGGGGTTGCGCTCGCCAAACTGCAGCAGCAACGCCACGATGCGCGCAGCCTGGCGCGTGCCCACTTCGGCAGACTGGTCCGGATCGGGTACATCGCGGCCGGTAATCTGCTGGACCAGGGTGAACACGGTCTGCTCGATGAAGTCGATCAACCCTTCGAACATCTGCGCCTTGCTGGCGAAGTGGCGGTACAACGCGGCCTCGCTGACTGAAAGACGCGCCGCCAACGCGGCGGTGGTGATGCGCTCTGCCCCAGGCTGCTCGAGCATGGCCGCCAGCGCTTGCAGGATCTGTACGCGCCGCTCACCCGGCTTGGGCCGTTTGCGAGCAGCCGGAGTTTCGCCCCCGTCGTCGGTACTGGTTGGCTCGGGGAGGGGCAAAAGTTCAGACATGCAGGAACAAGGGCTGGGGTAAGGCCATGCGGCCAAGGGCACCCTGCGCCGGGTTCACATGCCAGGTGGGCATGCACCGGCCTGCGGCAGGGCGTAAATCATGTGTGGAAATGATTCTCGCACAGGCCCTGGAGCGGCCCCATGAACACAGGCGAGAGCAACTGCCGCTACGCCGATTTACAGCGGAAACACCACAGTCACCAGCAGGCCGTGCCCCAGCGGGCCGGTGCCCAGCGTGAGGGCGGCGCGGTGCACGCGCGCAATTTCGTCGGCGATGGCCAACCCAAGCCCCGTGCCCTCACCCACCGTACCGGGCACCCGGTAAAAACGCTGCATGACGCGTCCTCGCTCGGCATCGGGCACGCCAGGCCCATCGTCTTCCACCTCGATGAACACACGTGGCGGCCCTGCGCGCCCTTGGCGCATGCCACAGCGTATGGTCACAATGCCGCCCGCCGGGGTGTACTTGATGGCGTTGTCCACCAGGTTGGACAACAACTCGCGCAGCAGCCAGCCATGGCCCGTGACATGCACGGGCTGGACTTCCAGCCCCAGGTCCAGCCCTTTGCCGGTGGCTGGGTCGAGAAAGGTCTCCAGCAGGGTTTCGCACAGGTCCTTGAGGTCTACACGCTGGGGCGGCTGCGCGTCCAGGCTGCGCGCATCGGCGCGCGACAGTGCCAGCAGCTGGTGGGCAAGCTGCGAAGTGCGGCGCGTGGCATTGCGCAGCTTCTCGATCTGATCAACTCCTAAAACAATAGCGCCTTTCGCTTGCCCATCATGCGCTAGCGGCAATTTTCCCTCGAAATTTGACAAAGACACCCGGGGTGGTGCCGCCGCCTTGGCCATCATGGCCCAGGCTTCGACCTGTGCCTGCAGGCCCGCCAGCGGGGTGCGCAGCTGGTGCGCCGCATCGGCCACAAAGCGGCGCTGCCCTTCCGCCTGCGCATTGACCAGTGCAAACAGGCGGTTGAGCGAGTGCACGAGCGGGCGCACCTCGGCGGGCGACGAGGCTTCGTCGATAGGGCTCAGGTCACGCGGCGAACGGTGTTCCACCGCTTCGGCCAAGTCCACCAGCGGTTTGAAGGCCCGGCCCACAGCCCAGTGGATGGCCAGCGCGGCGGCGGCCACCAGCACCAGGTTGGGCAGCAGCACCCGCAGCAGGAGCTGTTGCGCCCATTGCTGGCGCGGGTCAGACCCGTCGGCCAGCGCCACCACCAGTTCGCCAGCACCGGTGCGACCACGCTGCACCGCCACCCTATAGGTCACGCCACCAAACTCAACGCTGTGGAACTCGGGCGCATGGGTGGTGGGCACAGCACTGTGCACCCAGTCCTCGCCCAGCAGCAGGCGTCCAGAGATGTCGCGCACGCTGTAACCCGCATACCCGGCGTTCTGACGCAGAAAGTCTTCGACCGGAGGCGCCAGCAGCAGCAAGGGCGGCTCGTGGTCACGGATGGACGGGGCCAGCACCGAATCTGCCAGTGCGGGCAACAGCCGCAGCAGGCGCTGGTCGTGCCGCCCGGCGGCCTCGTCGGCCGAGCGGTAGTCGAGCCACACGCCCACCAGAGCCAACGCGCACAAAGGCAGCACCAGCAAGATCAGCAGCCGATTGCGCAGGTCGGAGGTCATGGCACGCAGGCCGGGCCGTGGGGAAGGGATGGCTCGGTCCGGCGGCGTCATCATGATCCTTACCGACGGCTTCAGCCAGGCCGGTTCCGCTCAGGCGGCCTGGAGTTCAAGCCGATAGCCGAACCCGCGGATCGAACGCAGCGCCACGCCATGCGGCTCCAGTTTGCCGCGCAGCCGGGAGACGTAGACCTCCACCGCGTTGGGCGTGATCTCCTTGTCCCAGCCCGTCAGAGCCTGCAGAAGCTTGTCCTTGCTGGCAGGCTTGGGGGCATTGATGAGCAGGTACTCCAGCACAGTCCATTCGCGCGGACCGAGCTCAATGACCTGCTCCCCGTCCCCGGTACGGATGCTGGCGCGGCGGCCAGCCGTGTCCAACTCCAGCGGACCAAAACTCAACACCGCTGTGGTCGCGGCCTGCGAGCGGCGCAGCAGGGCGCGCAGGCGTGCCAGCAGTTCAGGCAACTCGAAGGGCTTGACCATGTAGTCGTCGGCCCCGAGGTCCAGCCCCTGCACGCGGTCGTGCAGTGCGTCGCGCGCGGTGAGGATCAGTACCGGCAGGGCCGGGCTCGCCATGTCCGGGCGGCGCAGGCGGCGGGTGAGTTCCAGCCCATCCATGGCCGGTAGGCCGATATCGATGATGGCCGCGTCGAACGACTCGGTGCGCAGCACCTCTTCGGCGCGCTCACCGCTTCCGACCCAATCCACGGCGTACCCCGCGTCGGTCAACCCCAGCTTGATGCCGCTGGCAACCATCACATCGTCTTCGACCAGCAATAGTCGCATATCAACCCACTTGTTCGCTGTGCATAGCAGCATGCCCGATAGGCTGGCGCAGCCTCATCCGGCGGCCGCCGTGCAAGGGCAGCCAATACCCTGTGCTGGCGCTGGCGACGTCACCCACCCCGCGAAGCGAGAGAAGGGAGAAGGCGAGAAGCGACTCAGAGGGATAGACCATTTCAATGGCTACGAATCATGGTCCCGTAGGCCTGGTCGGTCAGGATTTCGAGCAGCATGGCGTGCGGCACACGCCCATCAATGATGTGCACTGCGTTCACGCCGGCCTTGGCAGCATCCAGCGCTCCCGCAATCTTCGGCAGCATGCCGCCAGAGATGGTGCCGTCGGCAAACAGCGCGTCGATCTCGCGGGCCGTCAGGTCTGTGAGCAGATTGCCCGCCTTGTCCAGCACGCCGGGCGTGTTGGTCAACAGCATCAGTTTTTCAGCTTGCAGCACCGTGGCCAGCTTGCTGGCGACCACGTCGGCGTTGATGTTGTAGCTCTCGTTGTTCTCACCAAAGCCGATGGGGCTGATGACGGGGATGAAGGCGTCGTCCTGCAGCGCCTTGACCACACTCGGATCGATGGAGACGATGTCTCCCACCTGCCCCACATCGTGCTCGATGGACGGGTTCTTGTTGTCCACCATCTTGAGCTTCTGCGCACGGATCATGCCGCCGTCGCGCCCCGTCAGGCCCACGGCCTTGCCGCCGGCCTGGTTGATCAGGCCCACGATGTCCTGCTGCACCTCGCCGGCCAGCACCCACTCGACCACTTCCATGGTCTCAGCATCGGTCACGCGCATGCCCTGGATGAACTCGCCCTTCTTGCCCAGGCGGTTCAGCGCCGTCTCAATCTGAGGCCCGCCGCCGTGCACGACCACGGGATTCATGCCCACGAGCTTGAGCAGCACCACGTCCTCGGCAAAGTCGGCCTGCAGCGCGGGGTCGGTCATGGCGTTGCCGCCATATTTGATGACCATGGTCTTGCCATGGAACTTGCGGATGTAAGGCAGCGCCTGGGCCAGGATTTCAGCCTTGTCGCGCGGGGCAATCGAAAGAAGGTCGGTCATGGAGGCGGGCCATCCAGAGAAAACGGTGAGGCGCAAATTGTGCCGCATTCGCGCGGCGCGCTGGGTTTGCCAGCACACCCGCCGTCAGTGGCGCAACCAGTTGGGTACCTTGAAACGCACAATGGCCAGGTAGGCCATCACATAGCTGATGACGAACAGGCCGCAAAACGCCATCAGCAGTGGGGTATTGCTCCAGAACAGTACCGCAGGCACCACCGTCAGCAAGGTGAAGCCCCACAGGTAGGGGGATGTGCGGTTATTGCGCATCAACACCCTGCGCGATTCATCGTCATGGAAGACACCCCGAACAATGCGACGGTAAATCAATTGGTGAAAGTGCAGCGCATCGGCCACGCCGGGGGAAACGCCCCGCACGGTCTTGCGGTAAATCGAGAAGATCGTTTCCCAGACGGGGTAGATCAACAAAAGCATGGGGAACCAGGGCGAAACATCGGCGTTGCGCTGCACCAGGGAAATGCTGGCCAGGGCAATCACGCCGCCCCACACGTAGGCACCGCCATCTCCCGCGAACAGCATGCCGCGCGGGTAGTTCCAGACCAGAAACCCGCCCGTCGCCGCCGCCGTGGACACCAACAGCGCCGCCAACGCACGGTCCCCCACCTGCAGGGCCACATGGGCCAGCGCCAGACAGACGATCAGAGCCACCATGCCCGCCAGGCCGTTGTAGCCATCAATGATGTTGAACGCATGGGGAAGTCCCGCAACCGCCAGAACTACCACCGCAACGCCCAGCCAGGGAGCAGCGGCCAGCAAAGAATCCAGCCAAGGCCACCCCATGCGCGGCAAGGTCAGATCCAGCAGGATCACCGCCAGAGCGCCGGATGCACCGGTCAGGCTCAACCGGTAACGCACGGACAGGCGCTGGGTCATGTCCTCCGCAATGCCGCCCAGCGCGGCGGGCAGCAAGGCCACCAGCCAGCCCCCCACCCAAGCTCCGAGCTTCAGCGAGCCGGGATCACCCCAATGGGTAGATTGAAGAACACCAAGGCCCCAACTGCACCCAATGCCCAGAAGCAGTGCGGCGCCCCCCAAGCGGGGAACGTCCCCCAGATGAAAGCGTTGGGGCATGCCGTTGCCGTACACGGAAGCGTGGCTGTGCATCCACCGCACGATGAACCCTGCCGCCAACGCTGCAACGATGAATGCCACCACAGATAACCAGATCATGAGCGGCCGATGGTACCCGCACTCGGTCCCAGCACCTGTAAGAAAGCGCTATCCACGCAGCCCCACCCCAGCGGACTGGGGCTGTTGGCATGCTGCAAGGACGCCATGTGGACAACCCCTGGCAAGACGCCACCACGAAGGTCCGAGCCTGAATCAGGCCGTCCCCCCGACAACCCCGAGGGGGCCATGGAGAGGTTCATGCGGTCAGAACCCGGGGCCACTACCGAAGCAAGCCACGGTAAAAACGCATCACCTTTTCCACGTACTGCTGCGTTTCGGGATACGGAGGGATGCGCCGACCATACTTGATCACGGCACCTTCCCCTGCGTTGTACGCCGCCAGCGCCAGTTCCTTGTCGCCATCGAACATGCGCAGCAGATCGGCCAGGTAGCGGGTGCCAATCTGCGCATTCACTTTGGGTTCCATCGCGGCATGCTCTCCGTCTGACGAAGGGCGCGCTGCAACCCCATAACGCTCAGCCGTTGCCGGCATGACCTGCATCAGCCCCAACGCACCTTTGCGCGAAACGGCTTTCACATTGAAGGCCGACTCTGCTGCCGCGACGGCAATCACAAATGCGGGGTCCAGCGACTGCGCCACCGCCGCCGCTTCCAGGTGCTGCTTGACGTCGTCATAGCCCGGAAACTGCAGTGCAGAGGGGCTGCGATCCTTGCCCTTCACCACCGAGGCGGGAGGCACACGGCTGAGCCAGATCACACCCCGCGTAGCCGCCGAAGGAGGCACATTGCCGATGTGGGTTACGCCCTCCCCATCCACAAACTCCCACACCTGGTTCGCCCAGGAGGACGGCAACCATCCCCCAACCAGAAAAACCAAGAGCATGACACCACGCATGACCGTCCCAAGCGATGGGAGATCGCGCTCGTCAGACTCCTTCCAAAACAGACTCATGGTTCTCATTTGACCTCGCGCCCTTCGCGAAAGAAACTTTTCAGCCCAGCACCGACCCGTTGAAACCAGGAGGCCGCTGCCTCGGGCTCAGGCTCCGGCCATGCCTCCCCCCGCCTTGAACGGATCAGCCGGGCGGGCATACCTGCAGCCACCATGCCCGCCGGCACATCCTGTCGTACCAGCGCCCCGGCTGCCACGACCGCGCCACGGCCAATCGTCACGCCCTCTAGAACAATCGCGCCCGCACCGATCCAGGCGCCGTCTTCCACAACGATTCTTGCCCGGGTGATTCGGTTGCGCGCAATCACCACATCCCCCCCATCGATGGCATGGCCGGCAGACAGCAGCTTGGCATGGGGGCCAATCAGGACATCCTCACCAATCTCCAGGCCACCTTCACCCGACAGGTAGCCTCCCACATTGACGATAGTACGGGCTCCGATGCGGATACCCACGCAGGGATCTGCTACCACATCGCCCAGCACCAGCCGTGTCTGGGCATAGATACTGACCCCGTCGGCCAGGCACAAGACATCGGAGCGCTGGCCGAAACGCATGACCGAGACGGACGGGTCGATCCGACATTCGGCGCCCATGCGATCCACACCTGCGTGTGACGCCGTGAAAGCAGGAATTCCCAGCAGCATGTCCGTCATGTTCACCGGCTGTGATGCGAGCCCATGAGCCTGCGCCAACGGCTGCGCCATGCGCGATCGTTCAGTTCCGCCGTCCTGGCCTGCAACGCTATTTGCGTGGTCGCAAGCTCAGACTCCACCAGTGTCTTTTCGGATCGCAGCGAACCCACCTCTGTGCGCAACTCATTGATCTCTTGCTGGAGTTTCCCAATGAGGTCCTTGGCTTCCGCAAAGGCCTTCTGGTGCTCCAGCAACGAAGCTCGTTCGCGCTGGTGCAGCACCGTCAGTGCTTGCAACTCGTCGCGCAAGCTTTCCGCCATGCCCCGAGCCTCTTTCAGCTCCCACGTTGGGGCATCCACAGAAGGCGTGACCACCACCATCCACTGGTAGACGTCAAAGTCCTGCCACCCAGCCAACAACGCCTGGCGCTGGTCGCCCGACAGGGCGCTCCAGTAGCCGGCGAATTCGCTGCATTCAACGGGTACCCTATTGGCTTCCCAGACCCGGGGAGCCCATCCGCAGTCCAGCAACATCTTCTCCATGCTGCGTTTGGTAAAGAAACGGACATGGGTCCTGTCCAGTTGGCCCTTGTCGGAATAGTCAAAGATGCCGCTTCGCATAGAAGCCAGAACCCCGGCATAGGCGATGTTCGGAACGGAAATCAGTAGACAGCCCATGGGAGCGACCAACTCACTCAACCGCTGCAGCACATCCTCGGGCTTTCTGAGGTGTTCCAGCACATCACACGCCATCACCGTATCAAACTGCCGACCCTTGAGCGCATCCAGCCAGTCGGTGTTGTCCAGATTTCCAGGGATGACCTCCACGTCCAGTGTCTTGAGCACTTCCAGCGCCTCGGGGTCGTTTTCCACCACCGTGACGCGATAGCCCCGAGCCAGGAGAACACGGGTCATGGCGCCAGGGCCCGGCCCAAGCTCCAGAACCGAGCCGCCACCTGGTGGCACGCGGCGCAGCAACCGAGCAGCCCACTCCTCACCATTCGGGTCGAATGCGTAGTCGTATCGCTCAATATTGGTCATGCATTTCCCTCCGCCTTTGGCGCCGGCTCGGGCTGCCACATCTGATCCCACAATCCCCACTGCCACCATGCCCAAGGCCGGGCCAGAACATCCTGCTCCAGCCGCTGGATGACTCTATCGATCGCCTGCCTGGGATTTTCCGGCAATGGCTCGACGACAACCTCCAGATGGTCAGGGCGTCGGGAATAAGTCACAGCATGCAGCAGCGGAACGCCCATGGATTGCGCCAGACGCTCAATACCTGTGGGCAGACTCAGGTTTCCGCCCAGAAAAGGGTTACCACGCAAACGGCCAAACTCAGGTCGCCATGCATCAGCCAGAATCACCCACGCTTGCCCCGCCCGCAGGCTTTCATGCACCGGGCGCAGCCCTTCACTCGTGGTGTGCCATTTTCCACCGGTCACCTCGGTATAGCCTTGAATTTTTCGCAGCAAAAAACGGCGCTGCGCAGCCTCAAGCTCCGGGTTGTCCAAGACCGGCATGGTCAGAACATTGGTGGCGACACCCTCCCTCGCCAAAGCAACCGGGGCCGTCAGAAGCCGGTCATAGTGATTGAGAACCAGTATGAAGCCCTTGCCTTGGCGAGCCAGGCCTTTGGCAAACTCGGCACCTTGCAGATCAATGGTCGGCCCTCCGGAACGGCCCAGGCGGCTGAAGGCCATGGCATCCACCATCTCCTGCGCCAACATGTCCAAGTGGGCGCGAGCCCATTGCGCATGCTGCCCCCCCGTGGCTTGCGGGAAGACCCGGACAAACAAGCTTTCGAGCCAGCGCAGCAGGTGCTCGCGCTCCGCTGCTGATTCCCGCCCTATCCGCCCGGCCAACCGCCAGGGCAGGGTCGTAGGCAGCCGGGCAATGAAAGGGAAAAGCAGGTCCAGAGACCAAGCTCGCGTCATTCCACCAGCACCCATTCGTGTTCCAGCCAGGCAACACCAAACTCCCGGTGCTTCTGGTTCAGCACGGTAAAAGGCTGGATGAGTTCCGCCATGTCCAGCACCTGGATACCTGAATCATCCAGGACATACACGCTCCAGAGGTATTCACCCGACAGGAGCGGCAAGCGTGGGAACCTAGCACGAATGCGGTGGCTGCCAGTGCCCTGCAGCGGCTTACCCTCGGCACGAAACTGCGTGCTCGTGCCAAAAACGTTGTCCTTGTCCGGGCGAACAATTGCAAACAACACATGAAACGGCGCGTCCGCATAGGACTCGATCTCGATCTCTACCGACAGATCCTGAAACGAATCCACCTGCGCAGGGTTGATGCCGTCCCCCGTTTCGATCGTCAGGCCGGCGATTTTTACCAGAGGTGCTCCCGACGAAGACGCCGCTGCGGGCTGCGCCGCTTCATCCTTTTTTGCGGCCTCATGGGCCTCAACGCGCAGGTGGGCATACCTGCGTCGCTCATGGGATTCGTAGGCGGTCACCACGTCCTCGGTAGCTCCGATCGCCTGCACGCGACCGCCGTGTATCCATGCCGCCCGCTGACAGAGGCTTCGTACCTGATACAGGTTGTGGGAACAGAAAAGCACCGTGGCGCCTCGCTCACGAAGCTCCAGAATGCGATTGAGGCTCTTCTTCTGGAAATGCAGGTCGCCCACGGAGAGCGCCTCGTCCACAATCAATACATCCGGATCGATGGCCGTCGCAGCGGCAAAAGCCAGCCGCATGAACATGCCCGATGAGTAGGTCTTCACCGGCCGCTCCAGCGTTTCCTTGGTCAACTCCGAGAACGCAGTGGCACGGACAATGAAGTCCTCCATGGCGGTGCCCTCCAGCCCATGCAACGCGGCCATGAAGCGGATGTTGTCGTAGCCGGACTCCTCCGGGTGAAACCCCGCACCAAGCTCCAGCAGCGCGGCAACGCGGCCTTCTTGAAACACCTGCCCACGGGTGGGACGGATGGTGCCTGCCGCGATTTTCAGCAAGGTGCTTTTGCCCGCGCCGTTTTCGCCAATGAGGCCAAACGTTTCGCCGGCCTGTACCTCAAAATCCACCCCGGTCAAAGCGACATGTATTCGGTGGCGCGGCTTACGCGTCACCCACTCCCAAAGCCGGTCCTGCGGACGGCTGTAGACCATATAGGTTTTTTCAATGCCTTCAAAGCGGATCGTCATGGCTTTACAAGGCCTCGCCCAGTGCAGACTTCATTGAGCGGAAGAACCACCACCCCCCTCCACCCAGCAACAACACCCATACGGCCAAGGCCACGGGGGTTCCCGGCGGTACCGGCATATGCAATACAGTGCTCTGCACCATCAGGACCAAGCACGCTACGGGGTTGAAAAGGAACCAGTTGTGGAATTTCTCCGGCACCTGGGACAAGGGGTACACGACAGGTGTCAGGTAGAACCAGAGCTGCAGTGCGAAGGCCACCATGGAGCCCACATCACGCCACAGAAAATGGGCCATGCTCAGCAACAACGTAAGACCAAAGGTCAGCGCAATCTGGGCCAGCACCAGAATCGGTAGCCAAGCCAGTGACGCGTAAGGCCCCACCCCCTGCACCACCGACAAGACAATCAACAGCGCATAGCCAATACCCAGAACGAGCAGGCTGCCGCCAACGGACACTGCGGGCAGTATCTCCGCAGGCATAGGCTGCTTGCGCAGAAAGTCCTCATACGCCGCCAGAGACCCAACCCCCCGGCCAATAGCATCGGTAAAGGGCAGCCAGACTGCAAGCCCTGCCAGAAGGTGCAGCAGATAGCCATTGTTCACATCCAGCCCGGGCACCCGCACCGCCAGCACCAGGCCAAAAAGAACATAGAAGATGGCCAGCGTGGCGACCGGCTGAACAAAAGCCCAGGCAAAACCCAATACCGAACCGGCATAGCGGGTCTTGAACTCGCGCACCATCCAGTACCGCCAAAGCACCCACAACTGGCGTGCATTGCGCGGCGCTGCCGATGAGACCCCTGTGGAATGGGAAACAGGGCGCGTCATGCTACCGTCCGCAGCCATTCGACTGATTTGGCCACCCCATCCTCGAAAGCCATCGTCGGCTTCCAGAACAGCTCGTTCTGGGCACGCTGAATGTCCAACACATTGACCGGTGGGTCAAAAGGACGGGCGGGAAATACACGCCGTTCTACGGCATGCCCCAACAACTGCTCCAGGGTGTTCACAATATCATTGACGCTGTGCCCTGCACCACCGCCAATGTTGAATATCCGGGTCTCCCCCTCATGGCGTGCCGCTGCTGCGAACGCATATCCCACATCCGCAGCGTAAACAAAATCGCGCACCACGGACCCGTCTCCCCACACATCCAGCGGTTGCGCATGGAGCGCACGGTGTGCAAAAACGGCAATCACACCTTGGACTCCATGGGGTTGCTGCCACTCACCGTAGGGATTGCTCAAGCGCAGAATCCGGCATGGCAGGCCATGCTGTGTCTCTTCGATGCGCAAGTGGTGCTCAATCGCCAGTTTGGTGGCGCCGTAGGCCCCCATGGGCATGGTGGGATGTGCCTCACACAAAGGCACATACTGCGGCCGCCCGTACACCGCCCCGCCGGATGACGCAAACAGCAACCTGGGGCGCGCAGCCTTTTTGCGCAATTCCTGAAGAAGGCGCAAGGTTCCCACCAGATTGGTCTGGACATCCTGGATAGGGTCCTCACTGGCCGTAGCTGGCACCGTGGAGGAAGCAAGGTGAACAATCACATCTGCCCCCCCCACCACATCCCACCAGGAGGGCAGGTCAAAACAATCTGCCCGCACCTCTCCTGCCAGCCAGGGAGCACTACCCGCAGCCGACAATGACCGGTCTACCGACCACACCTCTGTGCCTTCCGACGCCATGGCGCGCCCGATATGGCGCCCCAGAAACCCAGCACCTCCCAGAATCGCGCAACGCATCAGGAAGCCTCCACTTGCTGCTGGGTGCGCGCGTGCAGCAGGGCGGCTTCAAAGTCCTTCGCAACCATGTCCCAAGTCTGCGCCCGCGCAAACTTTTCGGCCCGTGCGCTCAAAGCATGGCGCCGTTCATCGTTCTGCAACAAGTCACAGACGGCATCCGCCAACCCCTCGGGCGAAGACTCCGCCAGAGCGGCCACGTCTTCATTGAGCAGCCATTCCACGTTGGGCCCCCGATTCGAAACCACAGCACAACCCGAAGCCATCAACTCCAGGGGCAACAGCGATGCATTCGTGAGCGACAGAACCAGCGCCACATCGCACTGGCTGTAGAGATCCGGCAGATCATCGAGCGCCACGGTTCCACACCCCAGGTGTGGAAACGGAATGTGATAGCCAGCCGTGTCCCAGCCTGCCAGTACGAACTGGACGTCGGGCATCCGCTCCCACACTGCATTCAGCACCAGAAGTCCTATCTCAAACGCCCTGCGGGGCGTGGGGGGACGCGCGTAGAAGAACACCCGGCGAATCTCCGGCTCCCTGCGCGGCAAGCGCCGGTAACGCTCTAGTTCCACACCAAAACCTATAGCGTGGGTGGTCATGCCATATTCATTCGCCAACTTGCTGGCCAGCCAGCCGCCCGCCGTGATGCCGAAAAATCCAAAGCTGTAAGTATTCTGTGCCAGGACCGACTCCGACCCGACGGGGTAAAAATGCGGCTCGTAGTCCTGTACAAAGTAGAGCTTGTGCTTCGCGCCCGTAAAGGCGCGTACGGTGTAGGCAGTGTCCCATCCCGTAGCAATGGAGAATTCGCACGGCGGCAGATCTTCAAGACCCAACAACACCTGCGCCTGAAGCGGAAAGAAGTGCTTCTGAATGGCCTCGCGGGCCTCCTGCGCATCGTGGTGCATGACGGGCTTGCCGATCACGATACTGGAGGTATAGCCCATCTGCTCCAGATGCCAGATGGTGCGGAAGATGTTCAGATGGCCACCGGACCCGACATTGAAGTCAGGAATGAACCACAGCAGGGTGCCCGGCTTGGCCTCACCCGACTGCGCAGGCAAGACATAAGGCAGGGCAAAGTCGTAGTGTCGAAAGACATCCACATACCGCCCTGGGCCTTGGCGCAGGCGACGCACCACCGCACGCAGGGCGGCAAAAATGCCTTCTTTGCGCGCCATTTCTTTCACACGCCAGATCTTCTTGGACAGATTCAACGCCATGGTCAGACAGCTCCCGCACGCTGCAATTGCTCATCGCGCGACACCGAGCGCAGCAGCCAAGCGGGCAAACGGTCATGGCGCGTGCCCAGGTATTGCCCCGAAACCCTCGCCATTTCAATGAAGCCCATGTAAAACGCATTTTTACAAAGGCGCCAGCCCTGCAGCCCCCCGCTACGTAACCAGCCAAGATCCCGCTTTGCCAAGTACAGACCAGACTTCAAAGCCTGCACCAAGCTGTCCTGAATGCGATAGCCAAAATAGAGATTGAATGAGCGTGCTTCGTCAAAATTGCGCTGCAACGTCTCCCACACACCGAAATCGTGCGAATGGTAGACCACCGCATCTGGCACAAAGGCCTTCGCGTGCCCCGCCTCAATGGCGCGCAGCGCCCATGTCTGGTCCTCTGCAAATGCCACTTCTGGCAAAGGCAGTTGCTCCCACACCGAGCGGCGAATGCATGAATTGTTGCTGGAGAAAAAGTGCAGCCACTGGCGATAACCAGGATCTTTGGCAAATCGGGCGGGGTCTTCGAGGCGAACCACAGACAGCTTGTCGCCAAAGCCGGCAAAATGCTGATTCAGTTCGCAGTGCGTAACATGCCGCGCTTGGGGATGGGCTCGATGAGGACCGAAAGCCCCCGCGACGCTTGGCTCAGCATCGCAGCCCTGCACCATGTTGTACAACCATTTGGGGCTCGCGGGTCGCGCGTCTTGCGTGATAAATACCAGAAACTGCCCCCTTGCCATAGAAGCCAGTAGATTGCGGGTACGCCCGTGGCCGAACTCTGCAGCAGGAATGGTCTCTACACGAACACCACGCTGCCGAGCACATTCCACAGAATCATCGGATGAACCGGAGTCGACCACGATAACCTCGAATGGCCAAGGTGCCTGCTGCGAGAGCACAGCATCCAGCACTTCACCCAGCAAGGGCCCTCCGTTCTTGACGGGGATCAACACGGAGGCGCGTATTTCAGTCATTGTCTTGGTGCAGCAAGGTCTCGCTCAGGATACGGCGTCATATGCCCTGCGCCTGACAGCGATTCAGGGCTATAGGCCTAGCGATCCGCAAAACCTGCCATTGTACTGCGCACCCTTTGTAATCAGCCCTGCCAGCCAAGCCCCCAAGACTCCGGACGCCCGCTAATTTGCTGCAGACTGTTTCGAGAACAAGGCCCTGATCGCTGCGCCATCCAACTCCACCCCGTACTTCTTGAAAAGGTCCTCCCGGACTTTCTTGCTTCCCTCTTGGCGGCAGTAAGTGACTGCGCGGGTGGGGACGGAAACCGCCACATCACCCCAGGCCAGCTGGTGGCTTTCACGTTTTTCGTCTACTTTAAAGAGATAGGCAAAGTCACCCTCCCGAATCGGACCTACCATTTCACCCTGCTTGGTAGTGGCCAGCACACGCAGGACGCTAGCGTCTTCTTCAAAAAGGGTAACCCAGCCCAGATCGCCCTGGGCATCAAGCTTGTACACGGATTCCGCCTGCTTGGCCAAATCGTCAAACGATTTCGCACCGGAGGCCACTGCCTGGGCTTGCTTCATCAACCATGCCGCTGCAGGCTCACCCTCAAGGGACTCAGAAGCCGGGAGAATCACGCGACTCAACCTCGCCATAGGAGGCACCCTGAAAGCCTGGGGATGATCCTTGAAGAACTGGCGAGCGGCAGTTTCGTCTGCCGGAGGCTTGCAGGTTGGCGCGAGCTTGGTATACACAGCCTGGGCATAAACATCATCAAAACGCTGCGCCTCCTTGCCCTCTTCTCGGGGTTGGCCCATTGCAGCACCTTCCAGCGCCAATGCCCGGACCAAGGCCATTTCCCGCAAGGTGGTTTGCACACCCCAGACGTTCCGGCTGGTGGAGCGCAAATCCACCCGACGGTCCAGATACACGGACAAATCATCCTTGGTAATCGTTTCACCATTGGCAAAGCGCACCAGCGCCTCCCCAGCCCCAGCCGTAGAGACTACGACTGCCAGAGCAACAGCAACAAAAGCGCGGGGCCAATTCAAGTTCTGCGAAAAATGACTCATAGCAATATTTAAGAAGTACACATACTCAAAGGCGCTCAGCCGCACGGTCCCACAGCGGGCCGTAAATTACATCCACCACGGTATCCACCGAGTTGAGCACTACCAGATCACGCTCACCATCACCATCCAGATCAATCAGCTGCAAGCCGGTGGAGAACCCACTGGTCTTCAACCACCGTGTTTCAAGCACCTTGGCGTCGGCGTCAAGACGCTGCAGATAAAGCTTTGCATCTTCACCCCAAACCACGATATCGTCGGACAACGGCGCTACCGAAACACTGCCGGTCAGAGGGGACCGGATCCACTGGAGTTCCCCGCTTTGCATGTTGATGCGGGCGTTGCGCGAACCCGTCTCCAACGACACATATAGCCAATGGCCCGACGGTGACGGCCGGGCCTGGCGCGCGACTGCAGCAAAGCTTGCGAGAACACGCGGTGTTGCCAGCAAATCCGCATCAGACACAGCCACTACCTTGCGGTCGTCAAGACACGCCACAGCAAACCCGCCCCCTTGCACCCTAGGAATCTTGCTCACGCGCACTGGATGCCATGGGGCCTCGCACCATCGCACTTTTTTCGAGGTAGCTGCCTGGCGGTTGTCCTCGTGCCAATCAATCCAGGCCACATCCTTGCCACTGTACGGCGTCGCCAGAAACTTGTACTGCCCTTGTGAGGCACTCGCCAGAATGACATCGCGTGGTGCAAAGCCTACCTGTGCTTGATGAATGCGCACCAGGCGCTCGCCCTCTACGCGAAAAATATCAAGACTACCTGTATTTTCCACCGCCGCAGCCACCAATGTGTCTGACAACCATATTGCAGAATCAGGATGGTAGGCCACAGGTTGGCGATCAAGCAACCGTGATGTTCTGCCATCAATCCGGTGCAGAGCCACCTTACCCTCTTCATGTTCAACGAGAACAAGGCGGCAGCCTTCCGTTGCAGCGCAACGCGCCTCCCCACCCCAGACCATGTGCGCTTCAATGGCAATACGGGCGGCATTCCCCTGGATCACAGGCACCTTGTCGGCGGGCTCAGCCCCCCCCGCAACCGAGACTGGCTGCATCTGACAACCCGCAATCATCACCAAGCACGCCACTACACCGAACCAGCGAAAGTGAACAGAACGAGACAATTTCATGAAAACTCCACAAGCAAAAAAAATGGCGCCAGTTTGGCGCCATTTTTTTTGGCAACACCTCGAAGGGTATTGCCAAGTTTTATTTCTTTTATTGCATGCAGCACCGAAGTGCCACATGCATCAAGAAATATTAGTTGTGCGAACCGAGAACCGATTGCACAGCACCGAAAGCAGGTGCGCTGATCACGCTGTAGGTGAACACGGAACCGCCAAGGGAGAACAGCGATTGACCAGAAGTACCAGGGTAGTCAGACGGCTCAGCAGCCATTGCATTCCACTCGATGAAACCATCGACGAAGGCAGCAGGACGGCCAGGGATCGTTTCGGGGTTGAAGAACGACAGTTCGGCCTCAGCCAGAGCGAAGTTCACCGACTTACGGTTTTGAGCCGCGTCGTACATGTTGACCGTGTGGGTACCACGGTGGTCACCCGTCGACCACACCACAATGCGAGTTTCCAGGCCAGCATTCAGCGTGCCATCCACAGCATAGCGCATGCTAAACACAGGACCGGTCGAAGTACCAGCAGTTGCTGGAGCAGCACCAGCGACAGACAACAGGCTCAGTGGGCCCAGGGTCGTCAGGTCGGAACCAGTAGCCAGGGTCAGAGGACCGTCGATGACTGGAACGAATGCCACGTCTTGTGCAGTGGTGTTCACTTGGAAAGCATTGGCACCAATAGCGCCCGTGCCCATGCCAGCAGCGGCGTTTGCCACATTGCAAGCGCCAGCAGCCGTGGTGGAAGCAGTGTTAGCACCCACAGCGAACACCAGGTAACCGCGTGTACCAGCCAAGCCGGTGCCGGATTGTTGCGACCAGATGAAGGGCTCGTAGTCCTTGTTGGTCAGGGGGAAGCAACCGTCGGTCACGTGGTTGGAGTTCGCATCGAAGAACGTCCAGAACACAGGCACAACGTTACCGGTTTGGTTGATGATACCCACAGCGGTGGTATCGGTGTCGCCGTTGTGGATCACGTTAGGAACCACGAAACCATTGCTGAACGTACCCACGGTGTACGCCTGCGCCACACCAGCACTCAGCGCAGCGGCTGCAACGGCTGCCATTGCAAATTTTTTCATCTTCTCAGTCCTTAGATAATTGAAGGAAGCTTTCCCACCCTGTGCGGGATCTGCAACCCATCCGTACTCCGTTTGGGTTGATGCAATCTTATACTGATACCTTTGATTTTTTCAACCTATTTCCACGAGAAACCCACTGCATGCTCGTTTGTTGCACTCAAACAACGAAGTATCACTGGGCTGTTGGAAACATGACACTGCGGCGCTGCACATGGTGCCACACGCCATCGATGCGGCGCCATTCGTCTTCGGCGACAGCCTCTTGCTTTTTCACACGCAGCAATGGCAAGGAGTAGCGCATCCACACATTGACCAGTGCGCGGTCGCCTTCAGTGCTGCGTACGCCACGGACCTCTACGGCGTCAAAGGCAATGCCACCACGCTTGAGGTAGGCCTCGAGCGTTGCGTTCGGGTCTTTGGACAGCTCCTCGTAGGCCCAAGCGCCTACCCGGTCATTTTTCTGAATGAGCCCCCAATACGCTTTTGCGCGCGTTAGAAGTGCAGCTTGGTCATCTTCGGCCGACACCACTGCGCCACCGGTGGCAGCACAGCCCACCAGCACCGCCAGAACCGCAGGCGCTGCCAAGGTCACAACGAGATGACGACGGGTGACAGGTTTTGTCATGGAAAGGATCTCCTGATTGACTATCTATATATGGAATGTGCCACGCTGGCTAGGGCCATAGCAGCCAGGCGCAGTCAGCGCGAAGGTTGCAACGGGGCGTCTGGGGAACGGAAACTCATGGGCTGAGCCTGCAAGGACAAGGAGCGCATACGTTCGCGCATCTCCGCACTGGCCGAACGCAGCTGATCATCATCCTCCAGGGCGCGGGGCGTCATTAGCACCAACAGCTCCGTACGGTTGCGCTGGTTTGACGTATTGGAGAACAAGGCACCCAACAATGGGACGTCTGCAAGCCCCGGCAAACCGCTGCGAGTATTGCTGTCATTTTCACGAATCAACCCGCCCAGGACGATGGACTCACCGGAACGCACTGCGACACGCGTTTGTATTTGCCGGGTCTGAAAGGACCGTTGCTTCGTCACTGCGTCCTCCTCACCCACATCGGTGACTTGCTGAGAGACATCCATGGAGATCAATCCACCCGCATTGACCGATGGCGTGACGGAGAGCAGCACCCCAGTGTCTTTGTATGTTATGGACTGAGTGATGAAATTGCTGCCCGTCGCGGCCGCAGTTGAAGTCAGAATGGGTTGTTGCTGTCCGACCTGAATGTTGGCGGTGTGGTTGTTCAGAACCAAAATAGACGGACTGGACAACAACCGTACTTGTGATTTGGTGGCAACGGCGTTCAGCGTGGCGCGAACCACATCTGCCTTGCTGATGGTGTACGAAAAACCAGGAAGTTTGGCGCCTATACCAGAGGTTGAGTTCGAGTCCAGTAACGCCTCGCCCTGACGCCCCCTGCTCAGACCGTTCTGCAGGTACCATTCCACGCCGTATTCGAGGTTGCCTGTGAGGCCCACCTCCACGATGCTTGCCTCGATCAACACCTGCATTGGAGCCCTGTCCAGTTCGCGCAGCGCCTGCTCGATGCGGCGGTATTCCATGCGCGGTGCGCGAATCAGCAGTGCGTTGCGCTTCTCGTCTGCGACCACACGCACATTGCCACTCAGTTGGCTCGTCGATGTGAGGGATGTGTTGTTCGAAGACGTTCTGTTTCCGCCGGCACCCAAAGCAGAATTCAGAGGACTACTGCCGGCGCCTGAGCTGCTGCTATTGCCATAGAGACCACTGGAACTGCCCGTATTGCCAGTGCTGCCCGTACCCAGACCGGCGCCCCCCGCCCCCCGAGAGAACTGCGTGGGAGCCGAGCCCGCCGCGACGCCACCCGAGCCGGCTTGCCCGGACTGCCCACCAAAGAGGCCATTGAGCATTTCCGCCAACTGCAATGCCGAGCCGTTTTGCACCGGATACACAAACAGGCTGGCCTCCAGCGTATCGGTCGGACGGTCCAGGCGCCGGATCCAGGTTTCCACCTGGGCCAACAAGTGACTGCGCGGCGTGACCACCACCAGGGCGTTCAGGCGCTCAACGGGAAAGACGCGAATCAAACCACCCAAGGGGGTCGCCATCTGGGCGCCGGCACCGCTGGCACCACCACTTGCGGCCGCACCACCTGCAGCACCACCCGACGTGCTAGGCGCGCCCCCCGCAGGTGCGGCGCCAGCCCCCCCATAGGGATCGGAGGATTTGTCGGAGCCTAGCATCGCCTGCAGGGCATCCCGTACCACGTTGACGTTGGCGTTTTCCAACACGAACACACCCAGCGACATGCCAGAGAGAAAGTCCACGTCGAACGCTTCCACCATTTCCAGCCAGCCACCCAACTGGGCCTTGCTGCCCTGCAGCACCAGCAGGTTGCGCAGGGAGTCCACGTAGACGATGGCCTCACGGGGTGCGATAGGCGCCAGAATCTTGGCCATCTCGGCCGCTGCGATGTGGTTCAGGGGAACGATAACCGTCCCGGCACCCGACAGATCCTTGAATTTGGACGCCCCCACCACCGGGCGCGCGCCCACGGTAACGGTGCGCTTGGTCACGTGGTAGACCCCCGCGTTGTCACGGACGATGGCCAAGTCGTGGGGCAACAACACCGCATCCAGCACATCCAGAACCTGACTGCGCAGCAGCGGCTGGCGCGTATGCAGGCTCACCACCGTTTCGCCACCAGCGTCGATGGTGTAGTTGAGCTTGAGCAGGTCTCCTAGCAACGCTGTAGCCAAGTTGCTGACAGTGACATTCTCGAAATTGAGTGCCACCTTGTCGCCCTTGGCAAGCACGGGATCGATCGCAGGCGCCTTGTCGCGCTTGAAAAACTGGTCGTTGCCAGGATAAAGCTTGGTGCTGGAAGAAGCATTCTTTTGCGCCTGCTCCTTGGGCGCTGACGCTGCCGGTGCAGGGCTTGGCGCCACTGGCGCAGCCGCAGCTGCAACAGGCTGCGATGGCCCCGGTGCTCCGCCAACTGCGACCTTGGAGTCCGCAACTCCGGACGCCGCAGGACCTCCCTGCGTGCTGGCACAGCCTGCCGCCAGCAATGCGAGCAAGAGGATGGATGGCCGAATATTCATAGAGATAGCTCCAATATTGGGGTACGCCGCTAGGGCTTATTGATTTGTTGCAGGCCTGCGCAGGCGGTCACCGATCGGTCCGGCTTTCACGGCCGCCGCACTTCCCGCTTCCAGCGGGCGCTCTACACGTTGGTCATCAGCTGACACAAAGAGAGCCTTGCGGCCATCAAAGGATTCAACTCGCCAGGGTTTGGTTTCCCCGGTGATCTTGAGGGTGCTGCCATCGGGACGCTGCAAGATGGCCACACGCTCCTTGCCAGACTCAAATACTGCAGTGAGGCGCGCCTGCAGCAACTCCGTGACCAGACTGGTCTTTTTTTCTTCCACCGCCACCGGGCGCCGCGATGCCCACAACAAGGGGCGCTCCACTGCCTGCTTTGCCCGGACCTTGATCACCGGGGGCATGGGCTCAACCTTTGGAAGATCGGGTCGGCGCGCCTGCGGCGGGTTCCAGCGCTCTTTTTCGGTATGCCACCAGTAAGCGCTCGCAGCCACAGCTACGGCACCCAGGACGGGGCCGACGTACCAGGGTTTGATCATGGCTTGGCCTTTTCTGGTGCCAAGGGGGCCTCCAGCTGCAAAGACAGGCGTGCATTTTGCGGACCCGCGCCAGAACTTGCCCCCTCACGCGTGATGTTGGCGGTGCGCACCCAGAAAGGAGGGCGGTGCGTCTGAAGACTTTCCATAAAACTCACCAACTTGACCCATTCACCATTCACGGTTGCCGTCAAGCGTATGCGCGCCAGCTTGCCATCCACCCCAGGTTCCAGTGCGACCTGGGACGAAACCAGCGTGCCGCCAGAAGCCATGATCATCTGGCGAAGCTTCTGCTGGATATCGTTTTGAGAAGTTTCGCCAGCAGGGTGCACCAGCGGGGCCACTGTACTGCTCGCAGCGCTGAGCAGGGTTTCGATTTCAGCGCCGGCGTTCACCACCCCTTCCAGGCGTTCGCTGCGGGGCTCCAGTTGTTGCAGGGCGTTGTTGTAACGCGCCCAGAGAGTGCTGTAAATCAGAGCGGTACAAGCCAAGGCGCCAACAAACAGCACCAGCAGCAAAACCACCGAATGACGGCGCCATACATTCATTTTCATGGTTTTGCTCCCTCGCCCCGCCAGCGCATTTCAAACGTGAAGCGCTCTTTATTCAGCGTGCCGTCGCGCACATTTGCCCCGGTGGCGCGCACATCCACCAAGCCAGGCTGGCGCCCTAGATGCCCAATAAGTTCGGTAGCGTTAGCCGTCAAGCCCGTGATCCGGATTTCGCTACCGTTGACTTCGATGCGATCGAGCCAGGTGTCGGCAGGAATAGCGGCGGAAAGCGCATCCACGACACTGGCGAGAGGCAGGTCCGTACTGATGTTCTTGCGAAGCTCTTCCGCCAGCTCTGCCTGGCGACGCAGTTCATCCATCTTCTGGCGCAAGGGAGCCGCCTTGGGCTCCAGCATGTTGACGTGCTCCACAGCGCGGACCACGGCCTGGCGCTTCAAGACCAGCGGCATGAGTGCCGGCAATGACAATGCTGCGAGCAGGACAAGCACCAGCCCCACCCCCAACCAATCCATCCAACGCTGGCGGTTGTACTGCTTTTGCCACGCCGCAGTACGGACGGGAAGCGCGCGCCCCTGGCGCATCAAGTACACAGGGGCATTTTCGGCAAACCCGTGCTGCGCCATTTGCTCGGCCAGGGTGTTGCGTCGGCACATGCCCCACTCCACCATCCAACCACCTTGGGCTTGAGGTTCTGCCCACCATGCCGCCACAATCTGTTCCGGCGGCATGGGAGAGACCCGCCACAGGGCTTCTTCGACGCCGCCTGCCAACGAGCGCCGCGGCATATCCGGCAACTGCACGGTGCCCCAAAGACAGCCGGACTCCGGTACCAGCAGGCTGGAAGCCTTTCGATTGTTGGCGCGCTTGCGGGCACGGGTTCCAGTGATGGTCCAACGCCCTCCGTCGGACGCAATGGCTGCACTCGCGACTGCAGGCCAGGCGCCATGCTCCATGAGAACGCGCTTGAGATCACCGAAACCCCATGCCATTCGGTCCAGTGTTTTTTGCGCACGAAGAGATAGCTGCCCCCAACCTGTCATGGCTTGAATTCCTGTTCCGGCTTGTTTAAGCGGCGTGTCGGCTCCAACGAGAGCGTTGTCCAGGGCGTCAGACCACCGGGACGCTCGCTGAGATCGATCCATGCCTCACGCTGCCACCAGCGATCACCTTCAGCCCGCACAAAAGCATTGAGGCGCACTGTCAGACCGCCCCCAGCGCGGGCAGGCGAGAAAAATTCGGCTGCAGCTCCTGTCAAAAGCACGCCAGCCCGCGTTTCCGGTGGGGAGTTGTGAATGCGCGCCCCCAAACCTGGCTGCCCCGTGAGGACGTCGATCAGGGCGGGGGGGGCTGAATCGATTTCGATGCGTTGCTGCCCATTGATACCCAAGTGGGGCGCGATTATCTCATAGAGCTCAGATGTCATTCCCAGGACTGATCTAAGTTCAGAAAGGTCATCCAGCGCGCCATTTCGAGGCAGGGAGGGCCAGCCAGCAGCGCGGTATTGGGCAGCCTCAGCCCCGCCCACACCACCTGGCGTGTCGTCAGGGTCGATGAAGTCCCGCACACGTGAAGTCAAGATGGTCGCCTCCCCCGCAGAGAGCCCCCCGGCTCTTTGAAAGATTGCCTGCAGCAGTGCTTCGCTGGCGACATTGACATCCACCAGGCCTCCAGAGGGCGTGACCTCCACCCAGATGTCATTCGATCCCATTGACAAACGTTGAATGCGGTACCTGCCGTCTGCGGTCCTTTCAGACATCATCCGCTGTGCTGTCAGCTGAATGGCGGCATCCAGTAAGGACTCTGCGCGCAAGCGCTCCAAATCCAGCGCTGCGCGCTGCGTTTGCTGGCGAACCCCCCGCGAACTCGCCATCACCACCAATGACAAGGACGCAACCAGCCACAGCACCAGAATCAGTGCTGCGCCCCGGTTGCCGCGTTTCCCCCGCTTCATCACCTTGCCCTCGCGAGAGGGAACACCAGAGGAGGCCAGTCTCCCCGTGCATCGGCAATTTCCACCCGGATACGTGCCGGGTACTGCGCTTTGGCAGAGTCCCATTGCTGAGTCCACTGACCCGTCAGCCCATCCTGGTAATGCCACTGAAGCGTTCGCACATCCGACAGAAGTGTTTCGCGCAAAGCCTTGCCCCAGTCCAGCGCCATCAGTGCTCCGTCATAAGGAACGGCTTCTACCGACAGATCGACGCGCCCATCGGCATGGCGCAGGGGGCTCATGCGAAATACATAGAGCCCTCCAGCATCCCCCCGCTCTGGCAATGGCGCAACCCAGATCGCTCCCGCAGCATTTCCGCTAAAGAAATTCACAAAGATGTTCTCGTCGCGCCGACTCAACAAGCGCAGGGTGTCAAACTTGCGTCCAAGCCATTGGCTGACCACCAACATGCGCTCAGAGCGCTCAATGACACGCTGGTTGCGCTCCTCCGAACGTCCTATGACCCCCACGCCCGCAAACATCAGAGCGACCACTGCGGACGTCACGGCCAATGCGACCAGCAACTCCAGCAAGGTAAACCCACGGGAAGTTTTTCGAAAAGAGCGGGTCATGGTGCGGACCTGTAGGGCTTCCATGTGGTCCATGTGACAGCCGTCACACCATCTTTACTGACCTCTACGGTCACCCTTGCCGCACGCAAAGGTGGTCCGGCTACCGGGCGACCACTCTCGTCCATCATTTGAACCGGTTCGGGCGCCACCTGAATCCGCCAATGCCAATCGCCTGCCTGCCCGGAGTCCTGTCGCATCAAATCCTCTGCAAAGGTTCCAGCAGCCACCGCCGACCTGGCCACGAGAGAGGCCTCCACCCGAGCCTCTACATCCACAACATTCTTGGAGCCTTGCCCCACGCTGCGGTAAAGACTTGCCAGCGCAATGGAAGCAATTGCCATGGCGACCAAGGCCTCCAGCAAACTGAACCCCCGTTGATTCCGAGGCACTCGCCTGAATGACTTGAAAATAGGATCAATCAGGGGCAACAGGCAGCACGTCACAGTCATGACTGGGCCACGACCATGGATTGCTCCACCGTCCCAAGGAGCCAGTTCACGCGAAAGCTGACGCCCTGCCCACCTCTTAGCACTGCAAGCCGCCCGCCACGTGCGCCGCCGTCGGAATTGAACACAAAAATAGGTTCTCCCACGGCAGTTGCAGTTTTGCCAGTCCGCGAATTGCGTTCAATCGCTTCCCACTGGACCACCAGTGATGCAGGCACCTCCAGGGCCAGGCGCCCGTCAATCACCAGCCTGCGAATGTCTGACTGGTAGGTCACGGTCACCGAACGGCCTTCCTGGACGCTGAGCGCACGCGCTTTGTTCAATTGGCTGGAAACATCCCGTACCGTCTGGTTGTAGCGTGACCGCTCCATGTACGCCTGCCCGCCCGCCCCTACCACGGAGACAGTAATGGCAGCCAGCACCAGCACGACCAGCATCTCCAACAACGTGAAGCCACGGATGCGGAGGTCTGGCGCCAACAAAGGGCGGCTCATGCGAAACAAGTCACCAGACGGCACTGGGGAGTGGAAAGCGCAACAGAGCGTCAGTTAAAAACGTCCGCGTTCTCACCGTCACCGCCCGGCTTGGCGTCGGATCCTAGAGAGAACACGTCGGGCCCGCCATTGCGTCCCGGGTTTTTGTACAAATAGGCGGCACCCCAAGGATCAGAAGGCAGGCCCTTCTTCAGGTAGGGACCATTCCATCCCTGGGCCGTTGCTGGCCGCTCTGCCAGGGCACGCAGCCCTTCCGCATCATTGGGATAACGGCCGACATCCAGCTTGAAAAGGTCCAGACTCTGCTCAATTTCCGAGATCTGAATGCGGGCCGTCTTGGACTTGGCACCGCCGAGTTGATCAAGCACCTTCGGGCCCACCAGCCCGGCAAGCAACGTCAGAATCACCAGAACCACCAGCAACTCAATCAGCGTGAAGCCCGAGGAACGCTGCGCTCGCGCCATTGCTTTATGTTCAAAATTCACTACATTCATTTAAAAATCTCTCAAATAATCCAGAATCAAATTGTGTCGTTGATCGACAAAACGCCACCCAAAATCGCAATAATAATGAAGGCAACCAAGGCCCCCAAAACAATAATAATCAAGGGCTCCATGGCTGCCAAAACACGCCCCATGGTACGCCGACCTTCATCCTCGTAACGATCGGCCAAACCCAGCAGAGTAATATCAAGCTGCCCTGTTTCCTCAGCAACTCGAATAAGCTGCGGGGTGCTGGATTTCCCGAAGTAAGGAGAGACAAACCCTGTGGAAAGTCGTTTGCCTGTTTTTACAATGCCCACCAGAGGTTCAATATCCTTGCGCAATGCGGTATTGGTCAGTGTGTCCACAGCAATGCGCAACGCATCCACCATGGGTACACCCCGCTGCAGCAAGATGCCGAAGGTGCGGAAATAAATAGCAAACTGCAGATTCCGCAACACCTTGCCGAACAGGGGGAGGTCCAACAGCACACTGTCAACGCGCAACCGCCCCGCAGGCGTCGCGGCCCAGCGGGAGCCCAGGAACAAGACCACCATCAAGCCTAACAGGATTGCCATCCAGTGCGAGCGGATCAGATCACTGAGATCGACCACCAAGCGCGTGGAGTAAGGCAGTTTGTCGCCCATGGAATCAAAAATTTCCCGAAACTGGGGAACCACAAATGCCAGGAGCATCACGACGGACAGCACCGCAACAATCAGCAAGATGACGGGGTACGTCATGGAGGAAATGACGTAGTTGCGAAGCTTGTCCTCTGCCTCCAGTTGCACCGTGAGTTCTTTCAGAACCACATGCAGCGAACCAGAAGTTTCTCCCGCTCGAATCAGAACCAGATATTGGCGCCCAAGATCCCGCTCAAACGGCAGCAGCGACTGGTACAGCGACTTACCGCCACGCACCCCTTCCTCGACCTTGGCAATGAACGCTTTCAGCCGCTCCGTGTTGGCCGTCTCCTTGAGCATGACCAGCGCCTTGTCCAGCGGCATGTTGGCCTGCTTGAGGTGGGCCATCTCGCGGCTGAACAAAAGGATCTCGCCACGTTTGAGCTTGCCTCCCCGGCTTTGCGGCTCATCTTGGGCAACTGCTGCCGACTCGTCTGCAATACGAACCGGCGTCACGCCCTGCCCAATGAGTCGCAGGCGCGCGGTCTCCACGTTCAGCGCGCGGATCGTCCCCTGGCAGGCCTTGCCATCGGACGTGATTCCATCGTATTGAAATTCAATCATTTTGACGCGCAACGCGCAGGACTTCTTCCGCAGTCGTCAGACCTTTGAAGACCTTGGTGGCGCCATCCTGCAACAAGTTCCCCCCGGCATAGGCGCCATCTCCGCCCCCCAACGAAGAACCTCTTTCGAGCACCACCTTTTTTACGTCTTCTGACATTACCAGCAACTCATGAACGGCCAACCGCCCTCGGTAGCCGGTCCCCCGGCATGCAGAGCAACCGACGGACCGATAGATGACCTGGCCCTCCTCCATGGCCATGCCCAGGGAGGCTGCGGCAGCCTGCGCCTGGTCCGGCAGCAACGGCGCTTTGCATTCCTCACACAGCTTGCGCACCAGGCGCTGCGCCAGCACGCCAATGACGGACGCCGTGATCAAATAGGGCTCTACCCCCATGTTGATCAGCCGCACGATGGCCCCGAGCGCGCTGTTGGTGTGCAGGGTGGACATGACCAAGTGGCCCGTCAATGCCGCCTGGACCGCAATTTCAGCGGTTTCGCCATCGCGCATTTCCCCGATCATGATCACATCAGGATCCTGGCGGAGAAAGGATCGCAGCACCTTCGCAAAGGTCAGCCCGATCTGGGGCTGGACCTGCACCTGGTTGAGCCATTGCAGCCGGTACTCCACCGGATCTTCCACCGTCAGAATCTTGAGGTTCTCGCCCTCCAGTTCCTGCATGGAGGCATACAGCGTGGTGGACTTCCCGGAGCCTGTGGGACCGGTCACCAGAAAGATCCCATGTGGCACGCTGAGCAGCTGACGCATGGTTTTCAAAGTGGGTGGCGTGAAGTGCAGGCTCTCCAACGAGAGCAGGTCGAAGTTCTTTTCCAGCAAGCGCATGACGACCGATTCGCCAAACATGGTGGGAATGGTGGACACGCGAGAGTCCATTTCCTTGCCATGCACGCGCAGCTTGGTGCGCCCGTCCTGCGGCATCCGGCGTTCCGCAATGTCCAGCTGCGAAAGGATCTTGATGCGGGACACCACAGCGGGGGCATCCTTGTTATCAATCTCGTCAATGGGGTACAGCTCGCCGTCCACCCGTATGCGGACCACCGATTTTTCTTCGTAGGTTTCGATGTGAATGTCGGAGGCCTGGGCCGCCACGGCCTGGGAGAGGATATGGCTCACGCGCTGGATGATGGGGGCCTCCGAGGCCATGTCCCTCAGGTGCTCGATGAATTCCGAAGCCTCAAACTGGTCCGCAACGGCTTCTCCTTCCGGCTCCGACTCCTGGACGTACCAGGCATTGAGCTGACCGGATATTTCAGACTCCAGGCCAAAAAAGACCCTGGGCACATCCCCAAAGACCAGGCGCAATGCATCGCGCAATGCCGCGCTCTTCGGATCCACCGATGCGAAATCCGGCGTTAACTCAGCGTCCTCTGCATTTCCCAAAGGAAGCAGGTTGTTGGCCAGCAAAAAGCTGGTGTTCAGCCGCGAAGTTTCCGGCTTTTCCTTCGGGAAAGCGTCCTGACGCACCAAAGGCAATCCGGCCTGCCGGGACAGTGCGGAGTAGACATCCACCTCAGACACCAGCCCCAGACTGATCAGCAGGCGCCCCAGGCGACCGCCCATGGAACGCTGGACCTCTAGCGCCCTCTCCAGGTCATTGCGCGACAACTTCTGGTCCGCAAGGAGCATCTCACCGAGCCTGGGCGCAGCGATATCGACGCCTTCCACTTCACCAATTTCAGCCGAGAGCTTCATTACCAACGCCTTTGAACATTCTTCCAACCACCCAATACCCGGGCCCGACTTGTCTCACTCGGGCGGAGTGAATCACTTGAACCACAGCAAACAGCGGCTTAATCGATCCAATTCGGGGCCCACATAATATTCGCGATATCCAAAAATTCTCGCCCTCAGAGGCCCATCCCTCCACGCAAGGTATTCTGACACGTAGCCTTCATCCAGCCCCAAGGCGCGCAATCGCAGCTGCAGCGCCTGAGCCTGCAGATAGGTAGCCCCACCCAGCCCCCGGACACGCCGGACGATCCCCTGGCCGTTCGTCAGCAGCCGGAGCAAACGCGTCTTCAGGCTACGATCCTTGGCGCCTACCTGGTTGGCGCCATGCTGGCGATACAGGATCAGCGGGGTTGGCACAAAACGCCTATGGCCGCTTCCACTCACCAGGCCACACCACCAGTCGTGCATGATGGTCTCCTGCGGGAGGGGCAAGGCCATTCGCAACAGAGTGCGGTTCACCATCATCGTGCATCCCGTCACCTGGTTCACGCTGAGCAGCGAAAGTGGCGAGCACTGCAGAGGGTCCATACGCTGGTATGTGGCGAAGGACTCCGAAATCACGCCCAAGTGCTCATCCACCACCGTCAGGTCGGAGTGCACCAGACAAGGCAATTCCGCACCACCCTCTTGCTCCATTCGCACCATTTCTTGGAGACACAGCTCGATTTTCGGAGGGAGCCAGACATCGTCCTGGTCCGAGAAAGCAACCCAAGCAGCCACACCATCATGCAGGCTGGCCACCATGAGATTCTCAAAGTTTCGGACCAGCCCTTGCCCATGGTGGGGGTTGGGTACAAGTACCAAACGCTCTCCAAAGCGCACCCGGTAGCTCTCCAGGATGGCAAGCGTGTCATCCGAAGACCCGTCATCGCTGACGAGGAGGCGGAAATTCTGGTGGGTCTGGGCCAACAGCGAATCGAGCTGGGCACGGAGATACTTCGCCCCGTTGTACGTGGCCAGCAGCACATCCACCAGCGGTGACTGCGAGGGGGCAGCCCCGCCCGCCCCTCCGCGTGAGGCCAACCCGTGAGTCGGCTCAGTCACACGGTCCCCGTGCTGGTTGTTGCAGCGCTGTGGGGCCGGCATTCTGAATGCATCAGCGCCTCGTAGGCATCCGCGATGCCATCCCAGGTGTAGTGCTCCGACACGATGTCGCGGGCGCGCTGGCTTCGCTGCGGCAGCATGGCGTCCGACTGGCCAACCACCAGGTCCAGGCTGCGAGCGAGTTGCTCGGGGGTGGCAAAGTAGTCGGCCGCATCGCGTGCCACTTCGCGGTTGAACGGGTTGTCATGCGCAATGACCCAGTTTCCGCAGGCCAGTGCCTCGAGCAGCGAAGGGTTCGTCCCCCCCACCGAGTGCCCGTGCAGGTAACAGGCCGCATGTACACGCAAGCTTGCGAGCTGCCCGGTGTCGTAGATGCCCCCCACGAAACGCACGCGGTCGCTGGCATGTTCCCTCAGCAGTTGCTGGTAGGCCGAGGCACCGGACACATCCCCCACGATGACCAACGGCCAGTCACCGCCGTGCATCTCATAGCCTTGAACGATTTCAAGGATATGGTTTTCCGGCTCCGGGCGCGCCACGACCAGCATGTAGCGGCGGGGCTTCAGCCCCCAGGCAGAAAGCACGGAAGGGTCCACGTCCCGGTCCTGCACCAGTTCAGCGCCATAGGCTATGAAGCTCGACGGAGCCCCCTTGGGATAAGTCTCGCGGAACCGCTGTGCAATGGCCTCGGCATCGGCGATGAGGCGCGTGGCCACCCGGCTGGCCACCCACTCCATGCAGCGCAGGTAGATGCGTGCAGCCCTCCCCCATTTGCTGCGGGCCCACTCCAGTCCGTCCACATTGATCCAGACCGGAACCCCAAAAACCCGGGGCCACCAGCAGGCCCACGCAGCGCCATACCCCAGCATGTAGACCAGGTCGTACCCCCGCCGGGCGTCCCACAGGCAGGCACAGTCGTAGGCCAGGACCGATGCAGCCCCCCACCGAGGCCGACGTTTGTGGCGCACGCGAACACCTTGGTAGAAGATGTCTTCGACGGACGACTCACTGGTCTCTGCATACACAGTGACCTCGTGGCCACGCTCCACCAGGCGTATAGAGAGTTGTTCGGCAAAGGTTTCGAACCCCCCATAGCTCGCGGGGATGCCCCTGGCTCCCAACAGGGCGATCCGCAGCTTGGCAGGGCGGTCCGGAGATCCGCCCCTTGCACGCCCCTGCGCCGTCGTCAAAGGTCTGCCTCAGCGAACCAGCGCCCCGCCTGATCCTTCGCCGAAAGCTGAATGGCGGCCTCCACCGCTGGCCAGGCGATGGCAAGCTCTGGATCGTCCCAGCGAATGCAGCGCTCATGCTCCGGGCTGTAGTAGTCGGTGGTCTTGTAAAGGAAATCAGCCGATTCGGACAACACCAGAAAACCGTGAGCAAGCCCCGGCGGCACCCAAAGCTGCCGGTGGTTGTCCTCGGTCAACAGGGCCCCCACCCACTGGCCAAAGGTGGGTGACCCCTTGCGAATATCCACCGCCACATCAAACACAGCGCCACGCACCACGCGCACGAGCTTGCCCTGCGCCCTGGGGGGCAACTGGTAGTGCAGGCCCCGCAACACACCCTGGCTGCTGCGGCTGTGGTTGTCCTGCACAAAATCACACTGGACCCCCGTGGCCTCCCGGAAGGCCTGCTGGTTGAAGCTTTCGTAGAAAAAACCACGGCTATCGCCGAACACCTTGGGCTCAAGGAGGACAACGTCTGGGATGGATTGCCGGATGGAGTGCATGGGGGATCAATAGACTTTGTCGTTCAGCAAACGCTGGAGGTACTGGCCGTAGCCGTTCTTGGCAAGAGGTTGTGCCAGGCGCTGCAACTGGGCACTGTCGATCCAGCCGGCGCGCCAGGCAATTTCCTCGGGGCAGGCAATCTTGAGGCCCTGGCGATGCTCCAGCGTCGCAATGAACTGACTGGCCTCCAGCAGGCTTTCATGGGTGCCAGTATCCAGCCAGGCATAGCCGCGGCCCATGATCTCGACATTGAGCTGCCCCTGCTCCAGGTACAGCCGGTTCAGGTCGGTGATTTCCAGTTCGCCGCGTGGCGATGGCTTCAAGCCCCGGGCCATCTGCGCAACCTGGTTGTCGTAGAAGTAGAGGCCTGTGACGGCATAGCTGCTCTTGGGCTGAGCAGGTTTTTCCTCCAACGACAACACTTTGCCCTGGGCATCGAATTCGGCCACACCGTAGCGCTCCGGGTCGTGCACATGGTAGGCAAACACGCTGGCACCCGCAGAGCGCTGTTGGGCGTTGCCCAGCAGTTCATGGAAATCGTGCCCGTAGAAGATGTTGTCTCCCAGCACCAGGGCGCTCGGAGCCCCATCCAGAAAAGACTCCCCGATCACAAACGCCTGCGCCAAGCCGTCCGGGCTGGGCTGCACCGCGTATTGCAGGTTCAAGCCCCATTGGCTTCCATCCCCCAGCAGCTGGGCAAAACGCGGCGTGTCCTGCGGGGTGCTGATAACCAGGATGTCCCGGATGCCCGCCAGCATCAGCGTGCTGAGCGGGTAATAGATCATGGGCTTGTCGTAAACGGGCAGCAGTTGTTTGCTGATGGCCAGCGTGGCCGGGTGCAGCCGGGTGCCGGAGCCTCCTGCGAGGATGATGCCTTTGCGTTGCGTCATGGTCTGGGGTCCGTTCAAAGAATTTCCGTGAGCATGCGCGCCACGCCCTGTTGCCAATGGGGCATCTGCAAACCGAAGGTGGACTGCAGCCTGTGGGTACTCAGGCGCGAGTTGTGGGGGCGCACGGCCGGTGTGGGAAATGCGCTTGTGGGCACAGGTGCGACCTCTTTTGCTATTATTTTTGTAGCTATTTGCGCTTTCTGGGCTTGCGCCAACACGTATTTTGCATACTGATTCCAGTTGGTCTCGCCCGCAGCCACGCAGTGGTACAGGCCTGCATCCTGCGGGTGCTGCTGCAGGTGGCGCAGCGCGTGGGCGGTCACATCGGCCAGCAGGTCGGCACCGGTGGGCGCACCCCATTGGTCATCAATCACCGTCAGCCGCTCGCGCTCTTGCGCCAGCCGCAGCATGGTCTTGGCGAAGTTGCCGCCGCGTGCTGCGTAGACCCAGCTGGTGCGCAGGATCAGGTGTTTGGCGCCCGCCTCTGCAATGAGCTGCTCGCCTTCGAGCTTGGTGCGACCGTAAACGCTCAGCGGGGCGGGTGTATCGGTCTCCACCCAGGGGCGGCTGCCGCTGCCATCGAAAACATAGTCCGTGCTGTAGTGCACGAGCCAAGCACCCAGCTTCGCGGCCTCCTGCGCAAGGGCTCCGGGCGTGGTGGCGTTGAGGGTGCGGGCAAACTCGGCTTCGCTCTCAGCTTTGTCCACGGCCGTGTGGGCGGCGGCATTGACGATGACATCGGGGCGCAGGGCGCGCACCGTTTCAGCCACGCCAGCGGGGTTGGAAAAGTCACCGCAGTGCTCGGTGCTGTCGAAATCCAACGCCGTGACGGAGCCCAGCACCGACAGGCTGCGCTGCAGCTCCCAGCCGACCTGGCCACCCTTGCCAAACAGCAGGATGTTCATGCAGTGGCGCCCGTCACAGCCGCAGCGGAGGCCTCCTGCGCATACTGGGTCTGCACCCAGTCGCGGTAGGCGCCGGTCTGCACGCTGGCCACCCAGTCCGCATGGTCCAAGTACCACTGCACGGTCTTGCGGATGCCGGTGTCGAAGGTCTCGGCGGGCTTCCAGCCCAGCTCGCGCTCGATCTTGCGCGCGTCGATGGCGTAGCGGCGGTCGTGGCCGGGGCGGTCCTTCACGTACGTGATCTGCGCCTTGTAGCTCTGTCCATCAGCACGGGGGCGCAGCTCGTCGAGCAGGCTGCAGACCATGTTCACGATCTCGATGTTGGGCTTCTCGTTCCAGCCACCCACGTTGTAGGTCTCACCGGGCGCGCCGGCCTCCAGCACGCGGCGGATGGCGCTGCAGTGGTCCTTTACGTAGAGCCAGTCGCGCACCTGCATGCCATCGCCATACACGGGCAGGTTCTTGCCAGCCAGAGCGTTGACGATCATCAGCGGGATCAGCTTTTCGGGGAAGTGGTAGGGCCCGTAGTTGTTGCTGCAATTGGTGGTGAGCACCGGCAGGCCGTAGGTGTGGTGCCAAGCGCGCACCAGGTGGTCGCTGGCGGCCTTGCTGGCGCTGTAGGGGCTGTTGGGCTCAAAGCCACGCGTCTCGGCGAAGGCCGGGTCGGTGGGGGCCAGCGATCCGTAGACCTCGTCGGTGGACACATGCAGGAAGCGGAAGGCGGCACGTTCGCCCTCGGGCAGCGCGCTCCAATAGGCACGCACGGCCTCCAGCAGGCGGAACGAGCCCACGATGTTGGTCTGGATGAAATCCTCGGGGCCATGGATGGAGCGGTCCACATGCGATTCGGCCGCGAAATTAACCACGGCGCGGGGCTTGTGCTCGGCCAGCAGGCGGGCCACCAGGGCGGTGTCGCCGATGTCGCCCTGCACAAAGATGTGGCGCGCGTCACCCTGCACGCTGTCCAGGTTGTGCAGGTTGCCCGCGTAGGTGAGCTTGTCGAGGTTGACCACGGGCTCGCTGGAGGCAGCAAGCCAGTCAAGAACGAAGTTGGCGCCGATGAAACCCGCGCCGCCAGTAACCAGAATCATAGGGAGGGCCGTGTGAAATGCCTGCTCGGCAGAACCCACGATTATCCCACCCCGCCCGGCCCCCGGGTAACAGAGTTCAACGCGGGTATTTCTGCCCGGGCCGGCGGGTCATCAGAAGTGGATGCCTCGCATCATCTGCTGCAGCGCCACGGCCTCGGCCGACAGCTGCGGCTTGGCGTCCTTGCTGCCCTTGGCGGCGGTGGAGTCTGGGAACATGCGAAAGCTCGTGTTCATGGTGATCTGCGCCACGCGTGGCACCAGCGCGTGCAGCAGCTGGCCGGTGATGCCCAGCCGCGTGGCGATGCGCACCGGCTTGAAGATGCAGGCCTGGGCAATCATGTCCGCCGCCTCCTCGGGGCTCAGCGTGGGCACGTTGTTGTAGATCTTGGTGGGCGCAATCATGGGCGTGCGCACCAGGGGCATGTTGATGGTGGTGAAGGTGATGCCCTGGTCGGCAAACTCGCTGGAGGCACAGCGCGTCCACGCGTCCAGCGCCGCCTTGCTGGCCACATAGGCCGAAAAACGCGGCGCGTTGGTCAGCACGCCGATGGAGCTGATGTTGACCACATGGCCCTTGCGCTTAGCCACCATGCCGGGCAGAAAGCCCATGGTCACGCGCAGGCAGCCGAAATAGTTGAGCTGCATGGTGCGCTCGTAGTCGTGGAAGCGGTCGTAGCTCGACTCGATGGCGCGGCGGATGGAGCGGCCCGCGTTGTTGATGAGGAAGTCCACACCGCCGTGGTTGTCGATGAGCAACTGCACAAAACGGTCGCAGTCGGCCATGTCGGCAATGTCTGCCGAGTAAGCGATGAATTGGTAGCCCTTGGCCTTGGCCTCCGAGCACGCCTCGTCGAGCTTGTCCTGGTCACGCCCGCAGATGATGGTGGTCGCACCCGCCTCAGCAAACTTGTGCGCTGCCGCCAGCCCAATGCCGGACGATCCACCGGTGATCAGCACCACCTTGCCCGCCACCGTGCCCTTGAGCGTGCGGTCAATGAACAGCTCGGGGTCCAGGTTGCGCTCCCAGTAGTCCCACAGCCGCCAGGCGTAGTCCTTGAGATTGGGGCAGGTGACGCCGGAGCCCTTGAGCGCGGCCAACGTTTCGCGGCAATCAAAGCGCGTGGGGTAGTTCACGAAGGTGAGCATGTCCTCGGGCAGGCCCAGGTCCTTCATCACCGCGTTGCGCACCCGGCGCACGGGCGCCAGTGCCATCAGGCTCTTCTTCACGCTCTTGGGAATGAAGCCCAGCAGCGCGGCGTTGACGAACAGGTTCATGCGCGGCGCATGGGCTGCGCGGCTGAAGATATCGAGCACATCGCCCACGCGGTAGCCCACTGGGTCCACCAGGTGGTAGCACTTCTTGGTGATGTCCTTCTGGTGGCTGATGACGTTGAGGGCGTTCACCACAAAGTCCACCGGCACGATGTTCACGCGCCCGCCCTCCAGGCCCACGGTGGGCATCCAGGGGGGCAGCAGCTGGCGCAGGCGCTGGATGAGCTTGAAGAAGTAGTAGGGGCCGTCGATCTTGTCCATCTCGCCGGTCTGGCTGTCGCCCACCACCATGGCCGGGCGGTACACCGTCCAGGGCACCTTGCAATCCTGGCGCACGATCTTTTCGCTCTCGTGTTTGGTCTGGAAGTACGGGTGGTCCAGGCCCTCGGCTTCTTCGAACATGTCCTCGCGGAACACGCCTTCGTACAGGCCGGCAGCCGCGATGGAGGAGACATGGTGGAAATGCCCGGCATCAATCGCCTTGGCCAGGTCCACCGTGTTGCGCGTTCCCTCGATGTTCACGGCCACCTGGGTTTCCTCGTCCGCACCCAGGTCGTAGACGGCAGCGAGGTGGTAGAAGTGGTCGATCTGGCCCTTGAGCTTCTTGACGTCTTCCGCCGCCACGCCCAGCTTCTTGGCGGTAAGGTCGCCAAACACGGGAATCGCACGCGTGGGCCCTACGCCCCAGAAGCTGCGCAGGTCGGCCACCTTGTCCGCACTTTCCTTGCGGATCAGGAAATGCACCACCGCCCCCTTGCGCTCCAGCAGCTTCTTGACCAGCCGCTTGCCAATGAACCCCGTTGCCCCCGTCACGAAATACTGCATGGATAACTCCTCTGAGATAGCTTCATTCTTGCCCAAGGCCTGCGCGCACCGATTCAGCAGAAACCCGCGCCGATGCTAGGCGGCCAGCGAACGCCCCCGCTAGATGGCACGCTCTACATTTTTAGGAGCGCGCGCCTACACCTGTCGCGCCGTGCGGCGTACAGTGCGGCCATGCGTCGAAGGCAACCCGCCCCGGCAAACCCAACCAACCGCACAACGGAGGCCCCATGGTCAAGAAACTGCAGAAACTCAGCGCTGACAAAAAGAAGAGCAACGCCCAACTGTCCAGCACCGTAAAGGACTCCGCCCAGCAGATCTGGCTGGCAGGCCTGGGTGCCTTCTCCAAGGCACAGGAAGAAGGCGGCAAGGTGTTTGAAGCCCTGGTCAAGGAAGGCCTGACCATCCAGCGCAAGACCCAGGCCGTGGCCGAAGAAAAGATCACCGAAGCCACCAGCCGCGTGACCACCATGGCCAGCGACATCGGCTCCAAGGCCCAGGGCCAGTGGGACAAGCTCGAAAACATCTTTGAAGACCGCGTGGCCAAGGCCCTCGCCAAGCTGGGCGTGCCCTCGGCCCGCGACCTGGAAGCCCTGAACGCCCGTGTGGACGCCCTGGCCAAGGGCAGCAAGGCTGCACCCGCCAAAGCTGCTGCCAAGGCAGCCGCCAAACCCGCAGCCAAGGCCCCCGCCAAGAAGGCAGTGGCAAAGAAGGCGGCTCCTGCCAAGGCAGCCGCCAAGCCCGCAGCCAAGGCCCCCGCCAAGAAGGCTGCGGCCAAAAAGACCGCGACACGTGCCGCTGCCGACGCAGCCACCAGCACGCCATCGGCCAGCTGATCACGGCTTGCCACCGGCAAGCACCCAGCCCGCTCCAAGCGGTCCACGCGCCAAGGCGTTTGGACCGCTTTTCTTTTTTTGGTGAAACCCATGAAGTGCGCTACAAGCAGCCTAGGTACTGCATACGCACCCTACGTTCATGTCGCACTGCAGCATGACCGCGTGGGTTAGAGTAGCCATCAGAGACAACGCAACAACGACGCCAAACGACGCGAAGGGGCCCGCACACATGGTGAAGAAAGCGCCACGCCGCACCGCAGAACGCATTCTGGAAGTGACGCTGGACCTGTTCAACCGGTTCGGTGAGCCCAACGTCTCCACCACCCTGATCTCGGCCGAGCTGCGCATCAGTCCCGGCAACCTGTACTACCACTACCCGGCCAAGGACGAGCTGATCAACGCGCTGTTTGATCGCTACGAAACCTCGTTGACCGAACTGCTGGCCGCCGCCGATGGTGTGCGCAATGTGGAGGACGCCTGGTTCTTCATGCACTCGCTGTTCGAGCTGATCTGGCAGTACCGTTTCCTGTACCGCGATCTCAACGACCTGCTGTCCAAGAACCGGCGCCTGGAAACCCACTTCCAGGCCATCCTCAAGAACAAGACCCGCGCAGTGCGCGCCATGCTCGACGGTATGGGCCGCGCAGATGCACTGCACATCGACTCGCGCGAACTGGAGGCCACCGCCACCAGCATGGTCGTGGTGCTCACTTACTGGCTGAGCTTCGAATACGTGCGCGACCCACGCCGTGCACTGGAGCCCGAAAGCGCCCAGGCCGCGCTGCTGCGCGGAGCCCACCATGTGCTGAACCTGCTCATGCCCTACCTCGAAAGCGGCCAGCGCGCCCACCTGCTGCAGCTGGTCGGCGCCTACGCACCAGCGCCAGGCTGATACACGCCCCACCCGCCACAGACACCCACCAACAAGAACTTCCGGAGACACACACCATGGCCAAATGGACCCCCTTCCCCCACGCCGGCGACTACCAATTTGACGCTGCGAGCGTCAAGAAGCATTGGGCACGACTGCATGGCGGTGATGCCGAACCCTGCCCCAAGGACGCTGCCGCGCTGGAAGCCTGGGCGCTGTTCCACAACGGTGATTTTGAGAAAGCTGCGGCAGCGGGCATGGCTGCCGGTGGCGCGGGTATCACTGCCGCCAACAAGGCCACCTCCATCTATGCCAACTACCTGGAGCCGAAGGAGAAGGCGCGCCTGGACCTGTTCATGCAGGTGGCCGAACGGGCGGAGGCCCAGGCCGCCAAGGAGCCCGACAACGCCAACGCCTGGTACTGGCATGCCTACGCACTGGGCCGCTACAGCCAGGGCATCAGCGTGGCCAAGGCGCTGGCGCAGGGCTTGGGTGGCAAGGTGAAGGACTCGCTGGAGAAGGCCATTGCCCTGTCGCCCAAACACGCCGATGCGCGCATTGCGCTGGGCGCCTTCCATGCCGAGGTGATCGACAAGGTGGGCTCGCTGATTGGCGGCATGACCTATGGCGCCAAGAAGGACACGGGCCTCAAGCTGTTTCAGGAAGCCCTCAAGCTCAACCCGGGATCGGCCATCGCGATGATCGAGTACGCCAATGCGCTCGTCATGCTGGAGGGCGACAAGAAAATGCAGGAAGCCACCGCGCTCTACGAAAAGGCCGCCGCCGCTGAACCCATGGATGCCATGGAGCGGCTGGATGTGGAGATGGCGCGGGCTGAACTGGAAGAAGAGTAAATTCGGTACATCCCCCTGAGGCGCTTCGCGCCTTCCCCCTTCTCTCGCCTCGCTGGCGCGATGCGGGAAGGGGGACACCGCCAGCGCGGCGGGGCGGCCCTTGCGCGGCGGTCGCTGGCGTGGGCCGCGCCAGTTTATGCAGCAGCGCCAAGAACAACCACTGAATCAGCGGTAGTCACAACACTGCATTGGCGCTGACCTGAGCCCTCAGCCCCCAAACCGCTGCGCGGCAATCTCCAGCAGCCCGTCAAAAATCAGGTTGTCCACCAGCTCGAACGGCCGTGTCATGCTGGGCGCCATCTTCCATCCGGCGCCGCCGGTCATGATGCAGGCAGGCTCCTGGCCACAGTGCTGCAGCAGGTGCTGGTACATGCGCTCCACGGCCCCTGCGATGGCGTAGGTGCCGCCGCTGGTCAGTGCATCGCTGGTGTTGGTGGGGAACGGGCGCACTTCACCCGTGGGCACATGCAGGCCGGCGGTGCCCGATTCGAGCGCGCGCAGCATGATGCCGTGGCCGGGCAGGATGAGGCCGCCCATGAAGCGGCCCTCGGTGTCGATGCACTCCACCGTCACCGCCGTGCCCACCATCACCACCACCAGCGGCCGCGCCGGGCCACGTGCCAACACATGGTGGCGCGCGCCGATCATGGCCACCCAGCGGTCCGAGCCCAGGCGCGAGGGATGGTCGTAGCCGTTGGTGAGCCCCGCCTCCTGCGCCGAGGACACCACCCACGAGGGGGTGACGTCCCAGATTTCCATCTGCTCTTGCACGCGGCGTTTGACGGCATCGCCCGCCACCACGCAGCCCAGCATGCGCTCCGGGTGGGGCAGCGACTCCCAGCTACCTTCAGCCAGGCGGTCGATGTGGTCGAGAAACTCGGCGCCATGCGCAATGAGCGCAGCCCCGGGGCGGGGAGCGTCGTACAACGCCCATTTGAGACGGGTGTTACCGACGTCGATGGCCAGAAAAGTCATGCGGCGGATTATCCCGAGTTTTGCGATGCACCTCTGCCCGAGGGCGACAGCCCCCGGCTGCACCACCCCTGCCCTCCCACAAATTGTGAAAAATCGTGTCGCGCCCGTGTCCGACACGACGCAGCCGCCCATTGCCGCTACAGTGGTCCTTCCTGTTTCTGCAACATTAGGAGGTACGACATGGGTCTTTTCAGTTTCATCAAGGAAGCCGGCGAAAAGCTGTTCGGCGGCAAAGAAGCACAGGCCGCCACGGCAGCAGCCCCCACGCAAGATGAACTCAACGCCAAGGCATCCAAGGCCATCGAGACCTACATCGCGTCCCAGAACCTGGGCGCCAGCAATGTGCAGGTCGCCTTTGAAGGACCCGAAGGCAAAGTCACCGTGAAGGGCACAGCCCCCACGCAGGCGGCCAAGGAAAAAGTCACCCTGTGCTGCGGCAACGTGGCCAGCGTGACCAGCGTCGAGAACCTGATGGATGTGACCAACCCCGAGCCCGAAGCCCAGTACCACGACGTGGTGCGCGGCGACACGCTCAGCGCCATTGCCAAGAAGTTCTATGGCGACGCCAACAAGTACCCCGTGATCTTCGAGGCCAACAAGCCGATGCTGAGCCACCCCGACAAGATCTACCCCGGCCAGAAACTCCGAATCCCGCAGGCTAAGTAACCCCCTGAGTCGCCTGCGGCGCCTTCCCCCAAGGGAAACACACCCGGTGGCCCGGCAAAGCCGGTTCCACGGGTGCGCTGGCCTGAGTTGGGGGTATACCGACGCCCCATACGAACGGAACGCCGGGGCAAGTCAAGCTTTAGAGCCAGCTGCCAGCGCTTATCTATAAAGCGCTGGCAGCTATTTTTTTGGGAGCATCAACCCTGCTTCCACGGCAGACCGTGAAAACGCCAGCCGCCCTTTTTGCCGCGCTGACCCTGCGCATCGGCGTCGCCCTCAAAACCTTCCAGGATGTTGTAGGCCGTAATGCCCAGCTCGGTGGCGCGGCGCGCGGCGGCGATGGAGCGCACGCCGCTGCGGCACAGCAGCACAGCCCGCCCGCCCTCAGGCACGGCCGTGCGCATCTGCGCATCAAAATCCGCGTTCATGGCCATGCCCGGCCACTGCTTCCACGCCACGGCGATGGCGCCGGGCACCTGCCCCACCCATTCACGTTCGGCGTCGCTGCGCACATCCACCAGCACCGCCTGGCCGGCCTGTACCCACTGCCAGGCCTGCTGGGGCGTCACGTCACCGGCATAGCCGTCGGCGGGAGAAACGGAGGAGAGCGTATTTGTCATGGTTTGGATCCTTTCTGGGCACTAGGCAAAACGTTTGAACTGGGCGCGACCAGTGCGAGGGACGCAAGCCAAGGGCCGCCCCGCAGCGAGGGCGCCTTCCCCCTAGGGGGAAGGCGCCGCAGGCGACTCAGGGGGATTCACCACAAAGGCGCGGGCTCATCCCGCAAGCGGTTGCGCAGCTGCGCATAGTCGGGCACCACGGTGGCCACGGTGTCCCAGAAGCGCGGACTGTGGTCCATCACGCGCAGGTGGGCCAGCTCGTGCGCCACCACGTAGTCGATGATGGCCGGGCGGTAGTGCAGCAGGCGCCAGTTCAGGCGGATGGAGCCGTCGGCCTTGGCACTGCCCCAGCGGGTGTTGGCGCTCGACAGGCGCAGGCTGGCCCAGCGCACACCCAGCAGCGGGGCGAAATGGTCGAGCCGGGCCGTGAAGTGGCGGCGCGCGTCACGCATGAGCCAAGCCTGCACGGCGTCACGGATCTGCGCGGGGCTGGCGCTGTGGGGCAGGCCGATGTGCAGGCTGGGTGGCACCACATCGGTGCCCGCCACCAGCGCACCGCCTTTGCCCGCAAAACCGTGGCTCGGGTCCAGCACCACGGTCAAAGGCTCGCCCAGATAGGGCAACACAGCGCCATCGGCCCAGACAATACGACCGCCTTCCATGCGCTGGTGGCGCTCGCGCGCCTCAGACAGCTTGCGCAGGATCCATTCGGACTTCTCGCGCAGCGCAGAATCCACGCCCGACAGGGTGACCCAGCTGGGCGCACGTACCGACAGTCCATCGGCCCCCACGGTGAAGCCGATGGTGCGGCGCCGCGCGCGCTGCAGCGCATAGGCCACGACGGCGTCGCCCAGCAGCACTTCGCGGCTGGCCTGCGGGTGGCGAAATTCAGCCGGGGACAGCAGAGATCGCAGCGGTACAGCAGGTACAGCAGGCCGATTCACTACTGTTTTGGGAGCTACTGGCGCTTTCCCATCATGCGCTGGAGGCAGTTTTGGCTTGGAATCTGCAGCCTTCACCCCCGGCGCCGCAGCCGGTCCTGCCGGTGCGACCGGCGGGTCGAAAAAGTCGAGCGCCAACTGCACAAGCCGCTGCATCACGCTGTGGCCTACTTCTCGCCCGCCTTGCCGTGCGGGGGGATGACCACGGCTGGGTACGCATCAGGGTCCAGGCGGCGCATCTCGGCCTCGATCCAGGCCTCCACTTCGCGCATCAGCTCGTCGGGCTTGCGGCCTACGCTGGAAATGGGCTTGCCGATGGACACATCCACCACGCCCGGGCGCTTGATGAACGCCTTGCGCGGCCAGACCTTGGCGGACGTCACGGCAATTGGCACCACTGGCGCGCCGGTGTCGATGGCCAGGCGGGTGCCGCCGGTCTTGTAGTTGCCCTTTTGCCCACGCTCAATGCGCGTGCCTTCGGGGAACATGATGATCCAGATGCCCTGGGCCAACAGGTCCTTGCCCTGCTGCACCACCTTGTGGAAGGCCTGGGTGCGCTGGTCGCGGTCGATGTGGATCATGTCGAGGCGGCCGATGGCCCAGCCGAAGAACGGCACACGCAGCAGCTCCTTCTTGAACACATAGGCCAGGGGGCGCGGCATGATCGCGGGCATCAGAAAGGTCTCGTACGTAGACTGGTGCTTGACCAGCAGCACCGCCCCCGCGTTCTCGCCCTGCGGCAGGTTCTCCATGCCGATCACGTTGGCGCGGATGCCCAGGATCACGCGGGCACCGCTGATGCACAGCGACAGCCACGCGCGGGCGATGCGGTACAGCGGCTTGCCGCGCACGCCCAGCAGCGTGCCCAGCATGATGGTCAGCGCATAGGGCACCACAGTGATGCCCATCCAGAGAAGGTGAATGACGGAACGGATAAAGGCCATTTTGATGGTCATTTTGGCCGCCAGCGCTTATCTATCAAGCGCCAACAGCTATTAAAGTAGTAGCATCAGAAAGCAGCGCCGCCAGGCGCTGGCAGGGGTGTCGCCGCCAGGGGTGCCGCAGCGGGCTGCACAGCAGGCAAAAGCTGGTCCACAAAATCACCCAGGCTGGCATGCACGCGCGTGCCCGGCGGAACCCCCGCTGGCAAAGGGCCACCCGGGTGTACCTGCGCCGACTGCCCCGTGCACACCAGGTGCAGCTGTGCGCCCAGTGCGGCGCCTGCCTGCAGGTGCGCGGTGCAGCTGCCCACCACCTGCACATCCTCACGCTCCACCCCATAGCGGTCGCTGATCTGCTCCAGCAGGCCGGGGGCGGGCTTGCGGCACGCACACTCCTCATCGGCCGCGTGGGGGCAGTAGAAAACGGCATCAATGCGCCCGCCCACCGCCGCCACCTGACGGTGCATCTTGGCGTGAATGGCGTTGAGCGCCACCACATCAAACAAGCCCCGGCCCAAGCCCGGCTGGTTGGTGGCCACCACCACATGCCAGCCCGCATGGTTGAGGCGCGCAATGGCTTCGAGCGCGCCCGGCACAGCGGTCCACTCGTCGGCAGCGGTGACGTAGTCGTCCGCCAGCGGGTTGAGGGTGCCGTCGCGGTCGAGGATGGCGAGTTTCATAGGAGGGGTTTACCTTGTGAGAACCGCCAGCCTAGCAGAAGGCGTGGGTAACAGAGGCGCGGCGTTGTGCCTCGCTCGCGATCCACAAAACGCGCGCTGCCGAGGCCAGCGGCCGCCGCGCAAGGGCCGCCCCGCCGCGCTGGCGGCGTCCCCCTTCCCACATCGCACAGCGATGTGAGAGAAGGGGGAAGGCGCGTAGCGCCTCAGGGGGATGCATCAGGACACCAGGCGGGACAAGTCGGCCACGCGGTTCATCGCGTTGTGCAGCATCTTGAGCAGCCCCAGGCGATTCATGCGCACATCCAGTTGCTCGGCGTTGACCATCACATCGTCAAAGAACGCATCCACTGGCGCGCGCAGCACGGCCAGGGTCTGCAGCGATGCGGTGTAGTCGCCCGCATCGAACTGGGCGTTGGCTTCGGGCACGAAGCGCTGCAGGGCAGCGTACAGGTCCTGCTCGGCTTTTTCCTGCAGCAGCTCGGGGTTGACGTGGGCATCCACCGGGCCTTCGACCTCGGCCTTTTTAAGGATGTTGCCAACGCGCTTGTTGGCGGCAGCGAGGGCGGGGCTTTCGGGCAAGGCGGCGAAGGCACGCACTGCGGCCAGTTGCTTTTCGACCAGTGCCAGACGCTGCGGACGCAGGGCCAGCACCGCGTCGACTTCCTGGGCGCTGTAGCCCTGCTCACGCAGGCTGCCGGCGAGGCGGTCGTAGATGAAGTCGGCCAGGGCCGCTGAAGCATCGGTGATCTTGTCGCCAAAGGCAGGCACGGCGCCAGCCAGCAGCGCGTTCAAGTCCAGCGGCAGATCCTTCTCGACCAGCATGCGGATCACGCCCAGCGCATGGCGGCGCAGCGCAAACGGGTCGCGGTCGCCCGTGGGCAGGTTGCCGATGCCGAACATGCCCACCAGGGTTTCCAGCTTGTCAGCCAGGGCCACCACGACGCCAGCGGTGTTGCGCGGCAGCGCGTCGCCTGCAAAACGCGGCTTGTAGTGGTCTTCGATGGCGTGCGCCACGGTCTCGCCCAGGCCATCGTTCAGGGCATAGTAGCCGCCCATGATGCCCTGCAGCTCAGGGAATTCGCCCACCATGTCGGTCACGAGGTCGGTCTTGGCCAGTTGCGCGGCCAGGTCGGCATCCTGCACCAGTTGCGCATCGCCCAGCTGCTGGGCAATGGCCTTGGCAATAGCGCGCACGCGCTCCACGCGTTCGCCCTGCGTACCCAGCTTGTTGTGATAGACCACCTTGCCCAGACCTTCGACGCGCGAGGCCAGCGTCTTCTTGCGGTCCTGGTCAAAGAAGAACTTGGCATCGGCCAAACGAGGGCGCACCACGCGCTCGTTGCCGCCGGTCACAAAGCTCGTGTCTTCGGGGCTGATGTTGCTGACCACCAGGAACTTGTTGGTGAGCTTGCCCGCAGCGTCCAGCAGCGGGAAGTACTTCTGATTGGCCTTCATCGTGAGGATGAGGCACTCTTGTGGCACGCCCAGGAACTGCTCTTCAAACTGGCAGATGACCACGTTGGGCCGCTCGACCAGCGCGGTCACTTCGTCCAGCAGGGCCTCGTCTTCGATGGGGCGGGCGCCGTTGCCCACCTTCGCAGCAGCGGCAGCCAGCTGGCGCACGATCTCGGCCTTGCGCTCGGCAAAGCTGGCGATCACGGCACCGTCCTTCTTCAGCGTGGCGGCGTAGCTGTCGGCGTCTTTCAAAACGACCGGGGACACGGCTGCCTCAAAGCGATGCCCCTGAGTTTCCCGGGTCGCTTTCAAACCAAATTTTTCGACGTTCACAACTTCGCTTCCGTGCAGAGCTACCAAGCCGTGCACGGGGCGAACAAAACTCACCGTGTCCCATCCCGGCAAAGTCCCACTTTCCAACTGGTAGCTCATTAGTTTCGGAATAGGCAAACGATCGAGCGAATGAGCCATTGCCTTAGCCAAGCCCAGTTCCAAGGTCAAGCCCTCGACAGTGCTGTCATAGAACAGGGCTTCTGCCTTGCCGTCCTGCGCGCGCTTCAAGGCAGCCACAGCGGCTGCGGGGTTGGACACATCGGCGCCCAGCGCCTGCAGCTTTTTCAGCAGCGCAGGCGTGGCGTTGCCGTCTTTGTCCAAGCCCACGGTCACGGGCATCAGCTTTTGCTGCACGGCCTTGTCGGCGGCCTTGTCGGCCACGGCCGTCACATGGGCAGCGAGGCGGCGGGGCGAGGCAAAGGGGGTGACCACCGAGGCTGCGGACGCCAGGCCCAGGGCCTTGAGCTGGTCGCCCAGCACGGTGGCAAAGGCATCGCCCAGCTTCTGCAGCGCCTTGGGGGGCAGTTCTTCGACAAACAGTTCAACGAGGAGGTTTTGGGTCGTCATGTTCTTGTTCTTTCGCTCGTTCACGCTGCCTTTTTGACCATCTGTTCCACCCACTCGCGCGGCGCCATAGGGAAGCCCAGGCGCTCGCGGCTTTCGTAGTAGCTCTGCGCCACGGCACGGGCCAGGTTGCGGATGCGGCCGATGTAGGCAGCGCGTTCGGTCACGCTGATGGCACCGCGCGCATCCAGCAGGTTGAAGCTGTGTGCGGCCTTGAGCACCTGCTCATACGCGGGCAACGCCAGCTGCTGCTCCATGAGGTACTTCGCCTGCTTTTCGTGCGCGTTGAAGGCGGTGAACAAAAAGTCCGCGTCGCTGTGCTCGAAGTTGTAGGTGGACTGCTCCACCTCGTTTTGCTTGTACACGTCACCGTAGCTCAGGGTGTCGGTCCACTTGAGGTTGTAGACGTTGTCCACGCCCTGCAGGTACATGGCCAGGCGCTCCAGGCCGTAGGTGATCTCGCCGGTGGCGGGCTTGCAATCGATGCCGCCCACCTGCTGGAAGTAGGTGAACTGCGTCACCTCCATGCCATTGAGCCACACCTCCCAGCCCAGGCCCCAGGCGCCGAGCGTGGGGTTTTCCCAGTCGTCTTCCACAAAGCGGATGTCGTTCTTTTTCAGGTCGAAGCCCAGGGCTTCGAGGCTGCCCAGGTACAGCTCCAGGATGTTGGCCGGTGCGGGCTTGAGCACCACCTGGTACTGGTAGTAGTGCTGCAGGCGGTTGGGGTTCTCGCCGTAGCGGCCGTCCTTGGGGCGGCGGCTGGGCTGCACATAGGCGGCCTTCCAAGGCTCAGGGCCGATGGCGCGCAGGAAGGTGGCGGTGTGCGAGGTGCCAGCGCCCACTTCCATGTCATAGGGTTGCAAAAGGGCGCAACCCTGCGCGTCCCAGTAGGACTGCAGCTTCAAAATGATTTGCTGGAATGTCAACATGGCGTCTGTGGCTGAGGCACTGGCAAGCCAGGGCCGGGCAAGTAAGGGGAAAAAGAAGAAAAGGCGGTGCGGATGCCAGCCCCGGCGCCTGCCACCCCAAAAGGTAACAAGGACGGGCCTCGCGCGCGCAAACCGGTGATTTTACGGCGCGCAGCCGCACGTGCTGCGGCAGCGCCAGCAACATCGACCCGCGCCCATGAAAAAAGGCCGGAGCCCTTTTGGAGCACCAGCCTTCCCAACCAGTCACGCAGGCTATAGCCCGTTGCGTACCAGTGACCACCTTTGCGGGTAGCCCGTCGGCGCACGTGTTGTGCGCCAAGTCAAATCAACTATCCATCGCACTGGCCTGAGCGCCACCACAGGGCGCTGCCTGGGCGAGTGCCCCCGCGCAAGGGCCGCCCCGCTGCGCTGGGGGTGTCCCCCTTCAGGGGGAAGGCGCGCAGCGCCTCAGGGGGTGCTTCAATACTCCCAGAAAATGCGCTGCAGTTCCTTGCTGTCATTGGTCTTGGTGAGGGCCACCATGGCCAGGATGCGGGCCTTTTGGGGGCGCAGGTCGTGGGCCACCACCCAGTCGTACTTGTCGTCGGGCTGCTCGGCATTGCGCAGCACAAAACCGTCGGGCACGCGGGCCGAGCGAACGATCTGCACGCCCGCAGCACGCAGTGCCTTGAGCGAATCCACCGCCTGTGCCGCCACCGAGCCATTGCCCGTACCGGCGTGGATCAGCGCCTTCACGCCAGCCTTGCCGTAGGCTTCAATACCCGTGGTGTTCATGTTGCTGTAGCCATAGACGATGTCCACGGCGGGCAGGGCCTTGATGTCGTCGATGTTGAACTCCGACTGCATGGTGTGGCGCTTGACCGGCGCGCGGAACCAGTAGTTCTTGCCTTCCACCACCATGCCCAGTGGGCCCCATTGGCTCTTGAAGGCCTCGGTCTTGATGTTGATGGTCTTGCTCACGTCGCGACCACTCTGGATCTCGTCGTTCATCGTGACGAGCACACCCTTGCCGGCAGCGTCCTTGCTGGCGGCCACGGTCACGGCGTCGTAAAGGTTCAGGGCACCGTCGGCCGACAGGGCCGTGCCGGGCCGCATGGAGCCCACCACCACGATGGGCTTGTTGGTGCGCACGGTGAGGTTCAGGAAGTACGCGGTTTCTTCGAGCGTGTCGGTGCCGTGGGTGATGACGATGCCGTCCACATCCGCCTGCTTGACCAGGGCCGACACGCGCTGGCCGAGGCGCAGCAGGTGCTCGTTGGTGAAGCTTTCAGACGCGATCTGGAACACCTGCTCACCGGACACCTTGGCCACGTTGGCCAGCTCGGGCAGACCTGCCAGCAGTTTATCGACCGGCACCTTGGCAGCAGCGTAGGTGGCGCTGTTGGCGGCCGAGGCGCCAGCACCTGCAATGGTGCCGCCGGTGGCCAGCACCACCACATTGGGCTTGGCAGCCTGGGCCATGGCCACAGCGGACGCGGCCGACAACAGCAAGCCTGCGAGCCAGCGGCTGGCAGTGGGGGAGGAAGAAATGCGCATGAGGGTGTCTCCTGATTTTTTTTGGGGTTGGCGACGCGCGTTGCGCCGCTCTTTGCAAAACCCGCCCGTGAAGCGGTGCCGCATCCTATGAGAAAGCAGAACACAGTCATGCGGAATAATTGACCCACCCTTATGAATTTCACTCACACCCCCAACACCTCCACCCGATCCCAGTATTCGGGTCGCACAGGCACACACACCGGAGCAGCGCTGGAATGAACTTGCGGCAACTGGAAGTTTTTCAGGCCGTGCTGCAGACCGGCAACATGAGCGCAGCGGCGCGCCTGCTGTGCATCACGCCCTCGGCGGTCAGCAAGGCCATTGCGCACACCGAGCTGCAGCTGGGCTACCGGCTGTTCAACCGCACACCCTCGGGCTTGACCCCCACCCCCGAGGCCCAGGTGCTGGCGGCCGAATCCACTGGCATCTACCGGCAGCTGGACGCACTCAAGCGCACTGCGCGCAACCTGGCCACCAGCGATTCGGGCGATGTACGCCTGGGGGCGATCCCGTCGATCACCCACGAGTTTCTGCCGCGCCTGTTGCAACACCATGCCGAGCAGCATCCGCAGGTGGGCGTAGAGGTGCGCACCATCCACCAGGACCAGATGACGCAGGCGCTGCTCACGCGCAGCGTGGACTTTTGCCTGGGTTTCTACAAACACCCGCACCCGCAAATTGCGAGCGACTTGCTGGTCAGCGGCAGGCTGTACCTGGCGGTGGCCACCAGCGTGTGGGCACGTGCACCCCGTGCCGCCAGCCCGGGCGCGCGGCTGGCGCAGGTGCCGGTGATCCGCCTGGTGGGCGACGACCCCATGCGCCAGGCGATTGACGAACTCGCGCAACGGCTGGGCTCTCCCGCCGGTCCTGGCATCCAGGTGCAGACATCGCGTCTGGCTCTGGAACTGGTCCGCCGGGGCATGGGCTGGACGGTGGTGGACTTTCTCACCGCCAAGAGGCTCGACCCCGCGCAGATAGTGGCGCAGGAGCTGCACGAACTGCCCCCCATGTCGCTGTACAGCTACCACGCAAGGGCTTTGCCACCAGGTCTGCAGGCCACGCGCATGCTGGCCATGCTGCCCACCCTGCTGCACGAGGCCCTGCAACCCAACCCCAAGCCTGCCAAGCGCTAGGAGGCTGCGCTGCAGAAGGAGCACCGGCTGCAACGCGCGATAAACCGGTCTCGCGCGGTACTACCTCCTGCGCCCAGGGACCCACCCTGGGCTTGTCGGTAGCTCCACGCGATCCTCGGTTTTCGCGCGTTTCGCTTCGATGCCTTCCGCCGCGCAGCCTCCTAGCCCATGAAAAACGGCCTGCATGTCCAAAGACAGGCAGGCCCGTTGCAGTGGGCAAGCTGCGGTCAGTGGTTCCAGCGGCGCAGCACCAGGCTGGCGTTGGTGCCCCCAAAGCCGAAGCTGTTGGACAACACCGTGGTCAGCTGCGCATCGCGCGTTTGCGTAACCAGGGGCATGTCACCCAGTGCCGGGTCGGGCGTCTCCACGTTGGCAGAACCGGCGATGAAGCCCTTGTTGAGCATGATCACGCAGTAGATGGCCTCTTGCACACCCGTGGCACCCAGCGAGTGGCCCGTGAGCGACTTGGTGGACGAAAACGGCGGCACCTTGTCGCCAAACAGGGCGCGCATGGCGCGCACTTCCTGCATGTCGCCCACCGGCGTGGAGGTGCCGTGGGTGTTGATGTAGTCGATGGGGGCGTCGAGCCCTTCCATGGCCTGCTGCATGCAGGCAATGGCGCCATCGCCCGAGGGGGCTACCATGTCTTCGCCATCGCTGGTGGCGCCAAAGCCCACCACTTCGGCCAGGATGGTGGCGCCGCGCGCCCGGGCGTGTTCGAGGCTTTCCAGCACCACGGCGCCGCCGCCGCCGGCGATCACGAAGCCGTCGCGGTTCGCGTCGTAGGCGCGCGAGGCCTTCTCGGGCGTGGCGTTGTACTTGCTGGACATGGCACCCATGCCATCAAACAGCAGCGACATGCCCCAGCTCAATTCCTCGCCACCACCCGCAAACATCACGTCCTGCATGCCCCAGGCAATCTGCTGCGCGGCCACACCGATGCAGTGGGCCGAGGTGGAGCAGGCCGATGTGATGGAGTAGTTGATGCCCTTGACCTTGAAGTTGGTGGCCAGGCAGGCAGACACGGTGGAGCTCATGCAGCGCGTGACCTGGTAGGGCCCGACGCGGCGGATACCCTTTTCGCGCAGCGTGTCGGCCGCCTCGATCTGGTTGGCAGGCGATCCGCCGCCCGAGCCCATGATGAGGCCGGTGCGCGGGTGGCTCACCTGCTCAGGCGTGAGACCCGCCTGGGCAATGGCGTCTTCGAGCGCGATCTGCGCATACGCGGCCGCATCACCCATGAAGCGCAGCTGCTTGCGGTCGATACGCGCCTCGATGTCGATCTCAGGCGCACCACCCACCTGGCTGCGCAGGCCCAACTCGGTGAATTTTTCGACGGCCTTGATGCCGCTTTTGCCTTCACGCAGGGAGGCTTCCACGGTGGCCAGGTCGTTGCCAATGCACGAGACGATGCCCGCGCCGGTGATGACTACGCGCTTCTTGGTGGTCATGCTGCGTCCTTGCCGTCTTCCTCGCGCTTGAACAAGCCCACGCGCAGGTCATTGGCTACATAGATTTCCTTGCCATCAGCCAGCAGGCGGGCATCGCCAATGGCCATGACCAGCTTGCGCTTGATGACGCGCTTGATGTCGATTTCGTAGGTGACGAGCTTCACGTCCGGACCCACTTCGCCCGTGAACTTGACCTCGCCCGCACCCAGCGCACGGCCCCGGCCGGGCAGCTGCAGCCAGGTCAGGTAAAAACCGATGAGCTGCCACATGGCATCGAGCCCCAGGCAGCCGGGCATGACCGGGTCGCCCTGAAAGTGGCAGGCAAAGAACCACAGGTCGGGTTTGACATCGAGCTCGGCGCGGATCTTTCCCAGCCCGTGCGCGCCACCATCGCTGTCGATGTGCGTGATGCGGTCAAACATCAGCATGGGCGGCAGCGGCAGGCGCCCGCTGTCGGCGCCGAACAGCCGGCCCTCGCCCGAGGCGATCAGTTGTTCGTAGGAAAAGGAATCTGCCATTTTCAGTCGTGCTCCAGAACAGCGGTTGGCCCGCCTCAAATCATCGTTGTATGCAATACAGCCCCGTCTTGCGGGGCTCTATTATCAAGGCATAGGGAGCTGCCTCTAAACAATGGCCTGCCAAGCCACCCGCCCCGCCCTGTCGGCGCCTGACCTGGGTCAATGGCGGCACGCCCCCATGCCCCTGTTTCTGGCCCACACAGCCAAGGCAAACACCAGCACCCCGAACATCCAGAGCGGCCACAGGCCCCAGCGCGACACCCACCAGGCGTAGGGCGTGATGGCCCAGCCACTTTGCGCATCCAGCCCCCGGCCTTGCACCTCGCCCTTGAGCACGCCGCGTGTAGTGCGCGCCAGCTGGTGCGTCACCACACCCCGGTGGTCGATGATGGCGGTGGCGCCGGTGTTGGTGGCGCGCACCATGGGGCGCTCGAACTCCAGGGCACGCATGCGGCTGATCTGCAGGTGCTGGTCAATGGCCACGCTGTCGCCAAACCAGCCGATATTGCTGAAGTTGACGAACACCGTGGGCGCCTGAGCCGGGTCGATAAAGCGGGCTCCCAGCTCTTCGCCAAAAAGGTCTTCGTAACAGATGTTGGGCGCAATGCGCTGGCCCGCCCAGGCAAAGGAGGGCTGCCCCACCACACCCCGGTTGAAGTCCCCCAACGGAATGTTCATCATGGCCGTGAACCATTTGAAAAAGGGCGGGATGAATTCGCCAAACGGCACCAGGTGGTGTTTGTCGTAGCGGTAGGGCGTGGCCTGGGTGGCGGGGCTCATGCCAAGCACCGAATTGGTGTAGCCCTGCGCCTCATCGCCCAGCGGAATGCCCAGCAGCGCGGCCTGCGGACCCTGCGCGTAGCGCTGCTGGATGCCTTCCAGATAGCCCGGTATGAGCTGCTGGGGCAGCAGCGGGATGGCCGTTTCAGGCGCCACCACCAGGTCGGCCTTGGCGTCGAGCAGCGCTTCGGCATACCACTTCAGTGCCAGCGGCACGCCGCTGCCCGACTGAAATTTCTCGTCCTGCGGGATATTGCCCTGCAGAAGCTCCAGACTCAGGGAAGGCGCCGGGCGCTGCTGGGGTGTGGAGCAGAGATGGATGGCACAAAAGCGGTCTACCGTGGCCAGGGCCAGCGCTGCCCCCAACGCCAGCAGCACCGCCCACAGGCGCCAGCCACGGAAGTCGGCGCGCCGCAACTGCACCGCTCCCATCGCCAGCATCGCAGCAACCGCCCCCAGGCCATAGACGCCCCCGTAGCGCGCCAGCGCCGCAAGCGGCCCATCCACATGGGCATAACCGCCAGCGCCCCATGGGAACCCCGTCCACAAGGTGCCACGCGCCAGTTCGGCCACCAGCCAGAATGCTCCAAAAATGATAGCTGTTAGCGCTTTACTGGTAAGCGCCAGGCGGCAAAAAATCCCCAACATCGCCGCGTAGTAGCTGGCGAGGAACGCCGCCAGCCCCAGCACCGCCGCCACGGCCAGCGGCGCTGCCAGCCCGCCGTAGGTGTGCATGGAGATGAAAAGCCACCAGAAGGTCCCGGCCAGCCAGGCCGTGGAAAACAGGCCACCGATGACCGCGCCGCGCTGCCAGGAGACAGACACCGTGGCATGTGGTCGCACCAGCCAGGCCAGCACCGCCATGGAGGCGATCTGCAGCCACCACAGGGGCTCACCGCTCCAGGGCCAGGCCAGCGAGGCCGCCTGCGCAACGCCGGCAGCCACGGCCAGCAGCGCCTGCAGGGCGAGCGGCAGCCCCGGCGTGGAGGGAGCTCGGGCCATCAGTCGCTGGCGCTGGCTTCTTCGACCCGCGACACCTTGAACCAGCGCACGGCGCCGCCCTTGGTGTGCAGCACGACGAAGTGCAGGCCGCCCAGTTGCAGGTGCTCGCCGCGCTTGGGCACATGGCCCATTTCGTGGGCAATCAGGCCGCCGATAGTTTCGAAGGTTTCATGGGGGTCGCTGCCCTGAACAAGCACATCAAACGCCTCGCACACCCGCTCCACCGAGGTGTCGCCACTCACCCGGTAGGTGCGGTCGGCCAGGCCAAAGATGTCGCCGTCGTCTTCGGGGATGTCGAACTCGTCCTCGATCTCGCCCACGATCTGTTCGAGCACGTCTTCAATGGTGATGAGCCCGGCCATGCGGCCAAATTCGTCGATCACGATGGCCAGGTGGTTGCGGTTGCCGCGAAACTCGCGCAGCAGGTCATTCAGGCCCTTGCTTTCAGGCACAAAGGCGGCCGGGCGCAGCAGCGCTCGGATATTCAGCTCTGGCGCCCGCTGCAGCTTGAGCAGGTCCTTGGCCATGAGGATGCCGATGATGTTCTCGCGCTCGCCCTGGTACACCGGAAACCGCGAGTGCGCGGTGTTGATGACAAGGTGCAGCATCTCGTCAAACGGTGCGTCGATGTTGACGAGGTCCATGCGAGGGGCGGCCACCATCACGTCGCCCGCCGTCATGTCGGCCATGCGGATGACGCGCTCCAGCATCACGCGCGAATCGGCCCCAATGACCTGGTTGTCTTCGGCTTCGGCCAGGGTCTCAATGAGTTCTTCCGTGGAGTCTGGCCCCGGATGGATGAACTCGGCCACTTTCTGCAGGAAGGTGCGCTTGTCTTCCCTCTCGGGTGGTCGCCCGGGGTGCGCGGGATGCGGGTCAGACACTGGAGTGCACGACGTGCGGTAGTGAATCAGGCCCCTAGGATAGCGGATAGTTGTGACGGCCCGCTAAGCAAACCCCGCAGGCCGCGCAGCGCGACCTTGGGATGGATGGACGGACTATTCAGCAGATTGGTGGCGCGCGTGCTGCACGCCACTGCGCACTTCCTGCACGCTGGCCAAAAAGTCCCAGAACTGCTTGGCCTGCTTCTTGATCTGGTAATCCACCTCGGCGAACTGCTGCTCGACCATCTCGGTCATGCGCGTGTCCAGGCTGGCCGGTTCGATCTGGAGGTAAGCCTCGGACTCCGAACCATCGCGGCGCACGGTGGCACCGGCCTTGCGGGCAATTTTCAGCATGGCGGTGTTTTCGGAGAGCGCATGGATAAAAACCATGTTCACACCTTCATTGCGCGCATGCATCACGGCCCGCTCGAACAGGCGTGCACCGAAGCCCCGGCCACGCGCCTGCTTGAGCACCGACACGCCAAATTCGGCGCAATGTTTGTACTCTGGGTGCTCCGAGAAGGCCAGATGCGCCATGGCGATCAGTTCGAGGCGGCGGTTGTAGATGCCGAATATCTCGTCGCGGTTGAAGTCGAGTTGCTCGGCATAGCGCCGGATCTGCTCGTCGTTGGCGGCGTAGCCAAAACGCAGGTAGCGGTCTGCGGGCTCCAGCTGGAGCAAATGTTGGGTGATCCGCTCCCGGTAGGAGGGACCCAGGGCACGAATGGGAACCATCACGGGGACCTCCTGCTTGACGCGAGTTTCATGGGCAGGCGATTCGCCCATCACCGGGCGCAGCATATCCCTGCCTGCATACCAGGATGCCTTGAGCCAGTCTTTGGTTGCGATCATGGCGGTAAATATAAGGGTTTTCCCTCATTATTTCCAGCAAAAATGCTGCATTGCAACAAATTAGTGAGGTAGCTCAAACCTGTTCCACACAGCACTCCTGCCTCACTTGGCAAGCTGGGCGCCTCCGCCAACGGCTTCCCGCAAGGGTATAGCGGCATGGGGCGCGGGGCAACATGGGGTGTCACGCTCGCGGCACCTAAGAACGTGCTCTAAAGCCTATCTACACAGGCACGGCTGTGGTCGCCTTCACGCGGTCCAGCACAAAACTGGTCTTGCAATCCTGCACGCTGGGGTGTTTGAGCAGCGTGTCCATGATGAACCGGCTGTAGTGCGCCATGTCAGCCACCACCACGCGCAGCAAGTAGTCCATCTCGCCCGTGAGCGACGCGCACTCCACCACTTCGGGCCAGGTCTGTACGCTGGCGCGGAATAGGTCCATGGGATTTCGCTTGTGGCTTTCGGTGTGTTTTTCGAGCCGGACGTTGAGGTAGGCCGTCAGCCCCAGGCCCACGGCCTCGGGGGGCACCAATGCAACGTACCGGTCGATGACGCGGCTTTCCTCCAGGCGCTTGACGCGGCGCAACACCGCACTGGGCGACAGGCCCACCTGCTCACCGATGACGTCGTACGTCTCCCGGCCATTTTCTTGCAGACGGCGCAGGATGGCCCTGTCCAGCTTGTCGAGTGCGTTTAAAGCTTGCATGGCGCAAGATTTTATGAAGTTTTGACTTTTCGCGCCTTCTGAATTGCAGGCTCGGGTATGTCCCGATAGTGACTCCACACGAAGAAAAGAAGAATAAACCTCGCAAAAACGAACGGTCGTTCTTTTTTGCGAATACAAAAAACATACCTATGGAGACAACTGCATGACCGGATTCCTCAGCCGCTTTTTGCGGCGATTTGTTCTGGCCGCGACCGCCGCATTACTGCTCGTCGGCGCCAGCGCGCAAGCCCAGACGGGCACCACCCAGACCCGCTACCCCATCGTGCTTGTGCACGGACTTTTCGGGTTTGATTCGGCCCTGGGTGTCGACTACTTCTACGGCATCCCTGACGCCCTGCGCCAGGGCGGCGCCAAGGTCTACGTGGCCCAGGTGTCGGCCGCCAACAGCACCGAGGTCCGGGGTGAGCAGCTGCTCGCACAGGTGAACACCATCCTGGCCATCACCGGCGCGGCCAAGGTGAACCTGGTGGGGCATTCGCACGGTGGGCCTACGGCACGCTACGTGGCCGGGGTGGCGCCGGGCAAGGTTGCCTCGGTGACCTCGGTCGGTGGGGTCAACCGGGGATCGCGGGTGGCGGACATCATGCGTGGCGTGGCACCCGCGGGTTCGGTCTCCGAAACCATCGCCAACGGGGCGGCGTCGGCGCTGGTCGCGCTGATCAACCTGACTTCGGGCGGCTCCGGCCTGCCGCAGATGCCCACCGCCGCGCTGGACTCGCTCACCACCGCCGGTTCCGCCGCCTTCAACCGCCGCTTTCCGCAAGGCGTCCCCACCTCTGGCTGCGGCAGCGGCGCGGAACTCGTCAACGGCGTGCGCTACTACTCCTGGACGGGCACCAAGACCCTGACCAACGTACTGGATGCCAGCGACGCCCTGCTGGGCGTGCTGGGCCTGGTCTTCGGCGAAGCCAACGACGGCCTGGTGTCGGCCTGCTCCTCGCGCCTGGGCAAACACCTGGGCGATTACCGGCAGAACCACCTCGACGAAGTGAACCAACTGCTGGGCCTGCGCGACTGGTTCTCCACCGACCCGGTGACGCTGTACCGCCAGCACGCCACCCGCCTCAAGGCACAGGGCCTGTAAGCCGTGAACCGCGCCCGCGCCTTCGCCGCAGGAGTGGCTCTGGTCGCCGCCACGGCCGCCGTGGTGTGGTGGCCGGGTTCACAGCAAGGCCTGCCGGGCGCGGTGGACCCGCGTTCGGTGCCCGGCGCGGCGGCAGCGCCAACCGGCGGTGCAGGCCAGACCCTGTCGGCGCGGCCCATGGAGAGCAGCTTCTTTGCCACCCGCCGCGCCACCGCCCCCGACCGCAGTGAAGACCCCCTGCTGGTGCACGGCCTGCGCGACACGCTGGAGGCACTGCTCACAGAAGCCCTGGAGGACGGCGCGACAGACCCCGCCGCACTCAAACAACGCCTGGCGGCGCTGGTGGGCAAACACTTCCCGGCAGCCCTGGCCACGCGTGCGTTGGCGCTTGCCGAGCGCTATGTGGACTACCGCGTGGCCCTGGGCCAGCTGCGCCCTCCCCAGGACCCGAACGACCCCGGTGCCCTGCGCGAGGCGCTGGAAGCGCGCCACAAGGTACGCCAGCAGTTTTTTGACGGCCTCGAGCACGACGCCCTGTTCGCCCGCGAGGCGGAACTGGACCGCTACACCCTGGCACGCCTGGAAATCGAACGCAACCCCCAGCTCACCGCCGAGCAACGCGCCCAGGCCTTGCGCGATGCAGAGAACGAACTGCCCCAAGCACGCCGCGCCGAGCGCGCCGCCACCACCGAACACCTGAACGCCGCCGCCCAAACCGCCGCGTTCAACGCGCAAAACACCGACGAGCGCACCCGCCACGCGGCCCGCAGTGCGCAATACGGCGAGGCCGCTGCCCACGCCATGGCCCAGCTCGACCGGGAAGAACAACACTGGCAGCAGCGGCTTGACCAGTACAACCAGGCGCGCGGCCAACAAGGCGAAGGCCCCGCATTGCAGCAACTGCGCCAGCAGCTTTTCTCTGCCGAGGAGCAGCAGCGCATCGACGCCGCCCTGGCGCTGCGGCGCCTGCCACCTGCTGCGTCAGGCTCCTGAGCTCCTCTGGCCCCACGCAAGAGACAGCCGCCACATTCCGGGGTAGCGCCCTCGTCTTGCGCTGAAATTTGATCATTCACAATATTCCTGCAAATCGGAGGCCCAAGCCTCTTGATTTCGCCAGAAACATGAGGCAGGGCGCGCCTACAGTCCATGACATTCCTCAACGAATGCCGGAGACACCCCATGAACGCCGCCTTGCCGCAAGAAACCGCCGCCCAACTGGAAGCCTGGGACAACCCCATGGGCCTGATGGGGTTCGAGTTCGTCGAATTCACCTCGCCCCAGCCCGGCGTGCTGGAGGCCGTGTTCGAAAAGCTGGGTTTCACCCTGGTCGCCAAGCACCGCTCCAAGGATGTGGTGCTGTACCGCCAGAACGGCATCAACTTCATCCTGAACCGCGAGCCCCACAGCCAGGCCGCCTACTTCGGCGCCGAACACGGCCCGTCGGCCTGCGGCCTCGCCTTCCGCGTGAAGGACGCCCACACGGCCTACAATCGCGCGCTGGAACTGGGCGCCCAGCCCATCGAGATCCCCACTGGCCCCATGGAACTGCGCCTGCCCGCCATCAAGGGCATTGGCGGCGCGCCGCTCTATTTGATCGACCGTTTTGAAGACGGCAAGTCCATCTACGACATCGACTTCGAATTCATCGAAGGGGTGGACCGCCGCCCCGTGGGCCATGGCCTGAACCTCATCGACCACCTCACGCACAACGTGTACCGCGGCCGCATGGGCTTCTGGGCCAATTTCTACGAGAAGCTGTTCAACTTCCGCGAGATCCGCTACTTCGACATCCAGGGCGAATACACCGGCCTGACCAGCAAGGCCATGACGGCGCCCGACGGCAAGATCCGCATCCCGCTGAATGAAGAATCGAAGCAGGGTGGCGGCCAGATCGAAGAATTCCTGATGCAGTTCAATGGCGAAGGCATCCAGCACATCGCTCTGATCTGCGACAACCTGCTGGACGTGGTGGACAAGCTGGGCATGGCCGGCGTGCAGCTGGCCACTGCGCCCAACGACGTCTATTACGAAATGCTGGACACCCGCCTGCCTGGCCACGGCCAGCCGGTGCCCGAACTGCAGTCGCGCGGCATCTTGCTGGACGGCACCACGGCCGACGGCACGCCCCGCCTGCTGCTGCAGATTTTCTCCACCCCCATGCTGGGCCCGGTGTTCTTCGAATTCATCCAGCGCGAAGGCGACTACCGCGATGGTTTTGGCGAAGGCAACTTCAAGGCGCTGTTCGAGTCGCTGGAGCGCGACCAGATCCGCCGTGGCGTGCTGAACACCTAAGACATCCGACATCCAGGGTTAACCCTGAACAGGTGCCTATACTGCGCGCTCCCCGGAACTCATAAGGATCCCGATGTCGCTCCGTAGCACCCTGTTCAGTGTTGGCCTGACCTGTGTGGCCACCTTTGCCATGGCCCAAAGCCCCTCTGCCCCGCTCACCATCGTGGTTCCCTACCCCGCTGGTGGTCCGCTGGACACCTCGGCCCGCATCGTGGCCGAGGGTGCTGCAGCCCAGCTTGGCTCCATTACCGTGGAGAACAAACCGGGGGCGGGTGGTAGTACCGGTGCGGACCAGGTCGCCAAATCACCCAAGACCAGCAACCAGGTGCTGATGGGCGCCGTGGCCACCCACGCCGTCAATCCCTGGCTGTACAAGAACTTCCCTTACAACCCGCTCAAGGACTTCAAGCCCATCGCCTTGATAGCGCGCACGCCCAATGTGCTGGTAGTGAACGCGCAGCAGGCAGCCACGCTGGGCATCAAGACCACGCCCGATCTGGTCGCTTACCTCAAAAAGAACCCAGACCAGGCCAAGTACGGCTCGGGCGGCAACGGCAGCATCGGCCACATCTCGGCCGAGATGTTCAAGTCGCTCACCAACACCAAGATGGGCCACACGCCCTTTCAGGGCTCCAAGCCCGCGCTGGCAGCACTGGAATCCGGCCAGGTGCTGATGGTGTTTGACAACCTGGCCTCGGCGCTGCCGCAAATCCAGTCGGGCAAGCTGCTGGCGCTGGGTGTGACCACCCTCAGCCGCAACGGGGCGCTGCCGAACGTGCCCAGCATCAACGACAGCGTGCAGGGCTTCAACGTGTCGACCTGGTTCGGCCTGTTCGCACCGGCCTCGCTGCCCGATGCCGACGCGCGCCGCTACGCCAATGCGTTCTCGGCAGCGATGCATTCGCCCGCTGGCAAGGAGAAGTTCAAGAAGATGGGTATCACGCCCGAAGAGCTGACGCTCGACGGGTTTGCGCAGTTTGTGCGCTCGGAAAACAGCAAGTACGAGTTCCTGATCCGGGCCGCAAAGATCAAGATCGATTAGCAGCCGCGTGGGCTGGTGCGCACCCCCGTCGCGGTGCGCCGACCATGGCGGCAAAGGAGAAAAAAATGGGACAAGCCCCTGTCGTCTATGGCCAATCCACCCGCCCACCGCGTGGCGACTACTCGCGTGCCAACGCGGACTACACCTGCCCGCAGGACTACGCGAGCTACACCGCCGCCGACCACGACACCTACCGCCGCCTGTACGAGCGCCAGCGCGCCCTGCTGCCGGGCCTGGCCAGCCAGGCGTTCATCGACGCCCTGCCCTCACTGGGCGCGAGCGACCGCATCCCGCGTTTTGAAGAGGTGAACGAGCGCCTCTACAAAGCGACCGGCTGGGAGCTGGTGGGCGTGCCGGGTCTGATCCCCGAGGTGCCCTTTTTCACCTTGCTGGCCAACCGCAAGTTCCCGGTGACGGACTGGATCCGCAAGCCCGAGGAGTTCGAATACATCGTCGAGCCCGACATTTTTCATGATCTGTTCGGGCATGTGCCGCTGCTGTTCAACCCGGTGTTTGCGGACTATGTGCAGCGCTACGGCCAGGGCGGTCTGAAGGCTCAGGGGCTGGGGTCGTGCGAGATGCTGAGCCGCCTGTACTGGTACACGATCGAGTTCGGGCTGATCCGCGAGGCGGGGCAGTTGAGGGCGTATGGCGCTGGCATCCTGAGTTCGTCGGGCGAGCTGGCCTATTCGGTGCAGAGCCCGGAGCCGCAGCGCATTCCGCTGCAGCTGGAGCGGACCATGCGCACGCGCTACAAGATCGATACGTACCAGCAGACGTATTTTGTGATCGACAGTTTTGAGCAGCTGTTTGAGATGACGGCGGCGGACTTTGCGCCGATCTATGAGCGGCTGCGTGGGTTGCCGGAGTTTGCTGCGGATGAGCGGGAAACTGTTGCGGCTTGACTTTTCGAATGAAATTGGCTGCTACCGCTTTTCTATAAAGCACCAATAGCTACCATTTTCATAGCATTCAGCGGCCGTACGGGCTGAACCTCTTGAAGCTTTGGCATGCTAGTTTGGAAGGCTTGCCTGTGTTTCAGGGCGGAGGCCGGGAGTCGCCCGGCATGCGAGTAACTTTCTTTCGCGTCGCCGAAAGAAAGTCACCAAAGAAAGGGCGACCCTACTGTCTGCGACCCCTTCGCTGCGCTACGGGGCAACCTGGGGTGCTCGGTCACGGGGTGCGCCGCAGAACTCACTGCGCGCTGACGCGCTCCGTTCAAACAACTGCGGCGAGTCAGTTCACGAAGCATGGGCGCTCCGACGCCCATGCCCACCCCGCGCCCTGCGCGCCCCAGGCGCATCCAGAAGGGAACCCGCGAATCGGACATCCATTCGGGCCATCGCTTCGCTCGGCCCAGCCTGCGCAGCGCGAGGCGCTTGCGCCCGCGAGATGGGGCTGAGCGCAGCAAAGGCCCGTGCGGCTGCTTGGCTGTTCGGCTGTTCGGCTGTTCGGCTGTTCGGCTGTTGGATGTTTGACTGCCCAACCCCCTGCTGGCTGCGCCTGCGGCGGGGCGGTTGTGGGGTGGCATGGGCGTCGAAGCGCCCATGCTTCGTGCTCTAGCTCGCTGTGGTTGTCCGGGCGGCGCTGCGCAGCAGCAAAGCGAGTTCCACGGCGCACCCCACAACCGCCCCGCCGCAGGTTTGCCCCTTCGCAACGCGAAGGGGTCGCAGACTGGGGGTCGCCTTTCTTTTGGGTACTTTTCTTTGGCGAAGCAAAGAACAAGTACCTCGCCCGCCGGGGCGAGTCCCGGCTCCCGCCCGGAACACTGGCATGCAGTAGCCACCGAAAGCCCAGGCTTCAGCAAGCGAAGACCAAACGCTCCCGGCAAGACTCAATAGCTACAAAAACAATAGCTGCTAGCGCTTTATAGAAAAGCGTTAGCAGCCAAAATCATCCAAAAAAACTATCGCTCACTCTCCTCCAGACAGGCCTGCATCACCCCAGGGTCAAACGCCATCTCCACATGCGCAACCCCTTCCACCAACCGGTGTTCCGCCCCCACCAACGCCGCCGTAGTCGCCGGAAACACGATGTTGTCGCAGTTCGAATACCAGCAGGTAAACAACGCTGCCCGCCCCGCAGGCTCCGCCCGCTGCAAGGCCACCACCCAGTCCCCCGCCAAACTCATCTGCCGCCCATTCACCGCCCGGCTGAAACGCCCCAGCCATGTGCCCCCATGCGGCGTGCCCAGCGTCAACACACGGTGCACCCGCCCATCCGCCTGGTGCGCCCGCAGCCACGCCCGCACCGCCAAGCCACCCATGCTGTGGCACAACAACACCGGCGCCTGCCCCGTGGCAGCCGTCACTTGGTGCACAGCGTCTTCAATGATGTCCGCATACTCGTCAATCGACCCCATCACCGGCTCCAGATTGACCGCCACATAGGCATGCCCCCGCGCCTGCAAAGGCGCAAACCACGGCAGCCAGAGCCCCCGGTTGCACATGAATCCATGCACCAGCACCACGCCGCGCTTTCCCGTCGGCTGTGCAGGCAGCCAGTCGGGCACGGAATCATGGCGAAACGGCTGGCGCCAGCAAAACACCATCAACGCCACCCACACCTCGGCCCACCAGGCACCCACCACCTGCGACAGGCGGGCACGTGGCGCAGCGTCGGTGCGGTTGGTGATGTGCATCAGCACAAACTCCACCGCCATCACCACCAGGTAAATGCCGAGCGGCACCAGCGCCCCCAGTACGGCACGCAACGGTGAATGGGGCCATTGCCACACCAGCCAGGCGGCCATGGCCAGCAGGATGCACAGGAGAAGGATTCGTTGCCAGCGCGCAATCATGGTGGTGATGGGCAGATGTTGTAATTGACCAGCCGCATTGTGCGGTCTGGCCACCGCCCGACACCGCACCCCGCAGAACGCAGAAAGGACCCCGCCCCATGGATGCCGCCCAGACCATCCGCGACTGCATCGCCGACGTGACCGCCCTGCGCCTGCACCGCACGGGCGACCCGACGCTGGGGGCGGCGGTGGGCAGCGTCAAAAGCCTGCAGGCGCGGCGCTTTCGGGGCACCTATGCGGATCTGATGGGCTCGCCCGCGTTCGGACCCGCAGCACAGTTCTTTCTGGAAGAGCTGTACAGCGACACCGACTACACCGACCGCGATCTGCAGTTTGGCCGCATCGCCGGCACGCTGCAGACCATGTTCCCCCAACCGGTCGTGAACACCGCCGTGGCCCTGGCGGTGCTGCACGCACAGACCGAGGGACTGGACCAGGACATGGGCCGTGCGTGGTTGCTGCACGAAGCCGATGCGGTCAACGTTGCCGTCCGCTACACCGCCGCCTGGCGCACTGTGGGCCAGCGCCATGCGCGCCAGCAGCAGCTGCAGCGCGTGCTGGCCATGGGGAATGACCTGGCGCGCCTCACGCGCACCCCCGGCCTGCGGATGATGCTGCGCATGATGCGCGGCCCGGCCAACGCTGCGGGCATGGGCGCGTTGCAGAAGTTTCTGGAGGCGGGGTTTGACACCTTCGGCCAGCTTGCGCGCCAGCGCGGCGGGGTGGAGCAGTTCCTGGCCACCATCGAACAACGCGAGCGGGCGCTGATGGAGCAATTGTTCGATGCCGATCCTGTCACCTGCGGGACCCAGCTCGCCAGCACACTAGGACAAGCCCGATAGCCCGCAACGCGCCCGCCTTCCACAATCTGTGCCCACCTATCAATGGCATTTGGCGAGCACAAGGAAACAAGCGCATGGAAAAGATCTGGCTCAAGAGCTACCCCCCGGGCGTCCCACACGACGTGCAGCCCGAGCAATACCGCTCTGTGGCCCACCTGCTGGAAGAGTCGTTCCGCAAACACGCATCGAGCCCGTTTTCGGTCTGCATGGACCAGTGGATGACCTACGGCGAGCTGGATCGCCGCTCGGCCGCTTTGGGTGCCTATCTGCAGAGCCTGGGGCTGGAGCCCGGTGCGCGCGTGGCCATCATGCTGCCCAACATCCCCCAGTTTGGCGTGACCATGGCCGCCGTGCTGCGCGCAGGCTATACCTGCGTGAACGTGAACCCGCTGTACACCGCCCGTGAGCTGGAGCACCAGCTCAAGGACTCGGGCGCCACGGCCATCGTGATCCTGGAGAACTTTGCCCACACGCTGGCTGAGGTCATTGACCACACGGCCGTCAAGCATGTGGTGATGGCGTCCATGGGCGACCTGCTGGGCTTCTGGTTTGGCAAATGGATCACCTTTGCCGTGCGCCACCTGGCCAAGATGGTGCCTGCGTATGACCTGCCGCTGTCGAATGGCCGCAAGGTCGTCACCTTCAAGAAGGCGCTGTCGCTGGGCGAGCACAAGTCGCTCGCGCCCAGCCAGGCCACGCTCGATTCCATCGCCTTCCTGCAGTACACGGGCGGCACCACAGGCCTGTCGAAGGGCGCGGTGCTCACCCACCGCAACATCGTGGCCGCCACGCTGCAGGCCGAGGCGTGGTTCACGCCCGCGCTGTCCAAGGTGGGCGACCTGAGCAAGGCCAACAGCATTGCCGCACTGCCGCTGTACCACATCTTCGCGCTCACGCTGTGCCTGCTGGCCATCCGCCAGGGCTCCAGCCTCACGCTGATTCCCAACCCGCGCGACATTCCGAAGTTCGTGGCAGAACTCAAGAAGCGCCCCTTCCACATGCTGCCTGCGGTGAACACGCTGTTCAACGCGCTGCTGCAAAACCCGCAGTTCAAGACGCTGGACTTCTCCCACCTGTGCGTGTCGCAGGCCGGGGGCATGGCGGCCAGCGAGGGCACGGCCAAGCAGTTGCAGAAGGTGACTGGCAGCACCATGATCGAAGGCTGGGGCATGAGCGAGACCTGCGCCATCGGCACCAACAACCCGGTGATCAGCACCACCTTCAGCGGTAACATCGGCCTGCCGCTGCCGGGCATCGACATTGCCATCAAGGACGACGAAGGCAACAGCCTGCCCCAGGGCGAGTCCGGCGAGATCTGCATCCGCGGCCCCAACGTGATGGTGGGCTACTACAACCAGCCCGAAGAAAACGCCAAGGCCTTCACGCCCGATGGTTTCATGCGCACGGGCGACATCGGCATCATGGACCCGCAGGGCTACACCCGCATCATCGACCGCAAGAAGGACATGATCCTGGTGAGCGGCTTCAACGTGTTCCCCAACGAGCTGGAGCAGGTCATCAGCCTGTGCCCCGGCGTGGTCGAATGCGCAGCCATTGGCGTTCCCGATGAGAAGCAGGGCGAGGCCATCAAGGTGTTCATCATCAAGAACGACCCGGCCCTGACCGAGGACGAGGTGGCCAACTACTGCCACCAGAACCTCACCGGCTACAAGCGCCCCAAGTACATCGAGTTCCGCGACGAGCTGCCCAAGAGCAACGTGGGCAAGATCCTGCGCCGAGAGCTGCGCAAGGCCTGAGGCCGTTGTTCCGAAGGGCAGAGCGACAAACGCTGCCCTCCATCACCTCCCCCAGGGCGCTTCGGCGCCCTTTTTCTTGGGCGTAAACCCTGCAGATCGCCCCACTGCGCCGGTAGTCCAATGTCTGCATCTTCGGGTTTTTACTGATTAGCAAACGTTTGCGCAAACGTTTGCTTTCGTTATCATCCCGATCGCGACAAGGCACCGGGCATCCGTAGCCGCTCCTTTTTGGGGGCGCTGCCGGGGATTTCCCTCCACGCTGTCGGTCGCCTTAGGGCGACGCTGAATAAGCCTCCGCGATGCGGCGAGCCCTGGATCGGGATGGACTGCAAGGCGCAAACCAGAGTGATAGCCGTAGTTATCGCGAGGATTTGCAACGCTGCAGACCGTCCTGAGCCAGGGATGCGCCGGGCGCGAGAGGCTTGTTCAGCGTTGCCTCAGTCCACATTCCAACCTGGAGACAACACCCATGCAGTTCACCCGCCGTTCCGTTCAGACCGCCGCCGCCCTCGCCGTTGTGGGCAGCCTGCTGGCCAGCCCTGCGTTTGCGCAGGACAAGCCGAAGATCGCGCTCATCATGAAGTCGCTGGCCAACGAGTTCTTCCGCACCATGGAAGACGGTGCCAAGGCGCACCAGAAGGCCCATGCCAAGGAATACACGCTGGTGGCCAATGGCATCAAGAACGAGACCGACACGGCAGCCCAGATCAAGATGATCGAACAAGCCATGGCGCAGAAGGTCAGCGCCATCGTGCTGGCCCCGGCAGATTCCAAGGCGCTGGTGCCAGTGGTCAAGACGGCCATCGACAAGGGGATCCTCGTGGTCAACATCGACAACCAGCTCGATGCCGATGCGCTGAAGGAAAAGAACATCACCGTGCCGTTTGTGGGCCCCGACAACCGCGCAGGCGCCAAGCTGGTGGGCGACCATCTGGCCAAGACGCTGAAGGCGGGCGACAAGGTCGGCATCATCGAAGGCGTGTCCACCACCTTCAATGCACAGCAGCGCACCCTGGGCTACCAGGACGCCATGAAGGCCGCCAACATCACCGTGGTGGGCGTGCAGTCCGGCAACTGGGAGATCGAAAAGGGCAACACCGTGGCCGCCGGCATGATGCGCGAGCACCCTGACCTCGTGGCCCTGTTGGCTGGCAACGACAGCATGGCCTTGGGCGCCGTGGCCGCCGTGAAGGCCGCAGGCAAGACCGGCAAGGTGCAGGTGGTGGGCTACGACAACATCGGCGCCATCAAGCCCATGCTGGCCGACGGCCGCGTGCTGGCCACCGCCGACCAGTACGCCGCCAAGCAGGCCGTGTTTGGTATCGAACTGGCACAGAAGGCCCTGGCCGCCAAGACGCCGCAGAACCAGCTGCCCGCCACGGTAAAGACGGATGTGGTGCTGGTGACGAAAGACAGCAAGTAAATCCGAGAGCGGCGAACAAGACCCTTCTGGCGTTGTTCGCCGCTCAATAGATAACCACCGCCCTGCAGCTGCCCACTTCAAGCCTCCATGCCCAGTCGCTCGCCCGCTCCTCAGTCCCCGCCCTTGCTCGCCATCCAGGCCGTGGGCAAGGACTACACCGCCACTGTGCTCGACGGCGTGAACGTGGAGCTGTTTGCGGGCGAGGTGCTGGCGCTGACCGGGGAAAACGGCGCGGGCAAGAGCACGCTGTCCAAGATCCTCTGCGGGCTGGAACAGCCCACACGCGGCGGCATGCAGCTGGCGGGGCAGGCCTACGCCCCCACTTCGCGCCGCGATGCCGAGCGCCACGGCGTGCGCATGGTGATGCAGGAGCTGGGCCTGGTGCCCACGCTCACCGTGGCCGAGAACTTGTTGATGGGCCGCCTGCCGCACCGGCTGGGCTGGCTGCAGCGCGATGTGCTGCACACCGCCGCCCGTGCGCAGCTGGCCAAGATCGGCCTGACCAGCATCGACCCCGCAACGCCGGTCTCGCAACTGGGCATCGGCCAGCAGCAGATGGTGGAGATTGCGCGCAACCTGCAGGACGACACGCGCATCCTGGTGCTGGATGAGCCCACGGCCATGCTCACGCCGCGCGAGACCAATTACCTGTTCGAGCAGATCGCGCACCTCACGGCCAAGGGCGTGGCCATCATCTACGTGTCGCACCGGCTCGAAGAACTGCGCCGCATTGCCGACCGCGTGGCCGTGCTGCGCGACGGCCGCTTGGTGGACGTGCGCCCCATGGCGGGCATGAGCGAGGACGACCTGGTGCAGCGCATGGTGGGCCGCGTGGTCAGCGACCTGGACCACCGCCCGCGCCGCCCCATCGGCCCCGTGGTGATGAGCGCTGAAAACCTGGGCCGGGGCACCGCCGTGCAGGACGTGAGCCTGGAGCTGCGCGCGGGCGAGATCTTCGGCATTGCCGGGCTGGTCGGCTCAGGCCGCACCGAGCTGGTTCGCCTGCTGTTTGGCGCAGACCGGGCAGACCGCGGCAGTGTGACGCTGCACTCAGAATTTGAACAAAAACAGGGCCTAGCGCTTGGTGGACAAGCGCTAGCAGCTACACAAAACATAGCACCACCCTCATCCACAGCGCGGACGATTGCGCGGGGATTTGCTTCTCCCTTGCAGGCGATTGCCGCGGGCGTGGGCTTGGTCACCGAAGACCGCAAATCCCAGGGCCTGCTACTCTCTCAGCCCATCCGCATCAACGCCACGCTGTCCGACCTGTCGGCCGTGTCGCGCGGCGGCTGGCTGCAGCGCGGGCTCGAAAGCCGCTTGGTGCAGGGATTCATCCGCACCCTGCGCGTGCGCTGCCACGGCCCGGAACAGCCCGTGGGCCAACTGTCGGGCGGCAACCAGCAAAAGGTGGTGTTCGCCCGCTGGCTGCACCGCGAAGGCCGCGTGCTGCTGCTCGACGAACCCACGCGCGGCGTGGACGTGGGCGCGCGCGCCGAGCTGTATGGCGAGCTGGACCGCATGGCCGCAGAAGGCCGCGCGCTGCTCATGGTGTCGTCCGACCTGCGCGAACTCATGGCCATGGCCGACCGCATCGGCGTGATGAGCGCGGGCCGCCTGGTGGCCGTGTTCGAGCGCGGCGAGTGGTCCGAGCAATCGCTGCTGGCGGCCGCGTTTTCCGAGCCCGGCGGACGCACCAGCACCACCCCTTCAACTTCTTCTCCTGTGACCGCATGAACGCCCCCACTACCTCTGTCGCGCCCGCTGCGGCACCGTCTTCTGCATCGGTCTGGCGCAGCCAACTGGGCACCTACCTGGGCCTGATGGCCGTGCTGGCGGGCATGGTGGCGCTGTTCTCGTCGCTGTCCGAATACTTCTGGAGCGCCGAGACCTTCATCACCATCGCCAACGAGATTCCGGCCCTGGCCGTGATGGCCGTGGGCATGACCTTTGTGCTCATCATTGCGGGCATTGACCTGTCGGTCGGCTCGGTGATGGCGCTGGCCGCCGCCACCTCGGCCGCCGCCATCCTGCAGTGGGGCTGGACGGTGCCCGCAGCCGCCGCGCTGGCGCTGGCCACGGGCCTGGTGTGCGGCACCATCACGGGCGCCATCTCGGTGGCGTGGCGGCTGCCTTCGTTCATCGTGTCGCTGGGCATGCTCGAAGCCGTGCGCGGCAGCGCCTATGTGGTCACCGACTCGCGCACGCAGTACGTGGGCGATGCGATTTCGTGGCTGTCGGCGCCCTTCTTTGGCGGCATCTCGTTCGCCTTCTTGCTGGCCGTGGTGCTGGTGGTGGTGGCGCAGCTGGTGCTGTCGCGCACGGTGTTTGGCCGCTGCGTGGTGGGCATTGGCACCAATGAAGAAGCCATGCGCCTCGCAGGCGTGGACCCGCGCCCCATCCGCGTCATCGTGTTTGCGATGACCGGCCTGCTCGCGGGCCTGGCGGGGCTGATGCAGTCGGCCCGGCTCGAAGCGGCCGACCCCAACGCGGGCACCGGCATGGAGCTGCAAGTGATCGCCGCCGTGGTGATTGGCGGCACCAGCCTCATGGGCGGGCGCGGCTCGGTGATCAACACGGCCTTTGGCGTACTGATCATTGCGGTGCTCGAAGCGGGCCTGGCCCAGGTGGGCGCCAGCGAGCCCAGCAAGCGCATCATCACGGGTTTTGTGATCGTGGCGGCGGTCATCGTGGACACACTGCGCCAGCGCCGCGCCGCCCGCTGAACCTGTTTCAACACACCGATTTTTTCTTCTTCCTGCATGGCTACTATCAAAGACGTTGCGCGCCACGCCGACGTATCGGTCACCACGGTGTCGCACGTGGTCAACGGCACCCGCCACGTAAGCCCCGAGGGGCGCGAGCGGGTCGAAAAAGCCATCCGTGCACTGGGCTATGTGCCCAGCGCCATCGCGCGCAGCTTGAAGAGCAACAACACGCGCACGCTGGGCATGCTGATCCCCAACAGCTCCAACCCGTACTTTGCCGAAATCGTGCACAGCGTGGAAGACCGCTGCTTTGGCGCGGGCTACAACGTCATCCTGTGCAACACCAACGACGAGGCGCACCGCCAGGGCACGTATCTGCAGGTGCTGGCTGAGCGGCGCATCGACGGGCTCATCGTGGTCTCCACCGGGCACGACGCCACGCTGGCAACGCAGCTGGCGGGCCTGTCCATCCCCACCGTGCTGGTGGACCGCGAGATCGAACTCACCGAGCAGCAGCCCTGCGACCTGGTGGAAACCGCCCACATGCAGGGCGGCCTGCTGGCCACGCGCCACCTGCTGTCGCTAGGCCACCGGCGCATAGCCTGCATTGGCGGGCCAGCCGGCATTGCCCCCAGCGAGCAGCGCATTGCAGGCTGGCGCACCGCATTGGCCGACGCGGGCTGCGGCACGGGCGACGGCCTGCTGTGGCACGGCAACTTCACCAGCCAGGGCGGCTACGAAGCCATGCACGCGGTACTGCGCGCGCCGGAGCCCCCCACCGCCGTCTTCGTGTGTAACGACCTCATGGCCATGGGCGCACTGTGCGCCGCGCACGAGCGCGACCTGCGCGTGCCCGAGGCGCTGTCCATCGTCGGCTTTGACGACATCGAACTCACGGCCTTCACCAGCCCACCGCTCACCACCGTGGCCCAGCCCAAGCAGCGCATCGGCGCACTGGCCGTGGACATGCTGCTGGAGCGCATCGACGGCAAGCGCCAGGACGCGCGCAAGGTGATGCTGCAGCCCGAGCTGCGCGTGCGCGCCTCCACGGCCCATGCACCCGGAGGTGCGGCATGAGGACTAGCAACGCGCCGCGCATCGCCGTGGTTGGCAGCCTGAACATGGACCTGGTGTTGCAGGTGCAACACGCGCCGGGGCCTGGCGAGACCGTGCTGGCCGACGCCCTGCACCTGGTGCCCGGCGGCAAGGGTGGCAACCAGGCTGTGGCCTGTGCGCGCCAAGGCGCCCAGGTGGCCTTGTTCGGCCGCGTGGGCGACGACGGTTACGGCCACACGCTGCGCGACGGGCTGGACGCCGACGGCATCGACCACAGCGGCGTGCAAACTGACACAGAAACCACCACCGGCGTGGCCGCCATCACCGTAGAAGCGACGGGGCAAAACCGCATCGTGGTTGTGCCCGGCGCCAATGGCCGCTTTGTGCTGGATGCCGCCGCGCTGGGCGCCGCGCTGCAAGGTGCAGGCGGCCTGGTGCTGCAATTCGAAACCCCCCTGCCCCAGGTGCTGGCCGCCGCCGAGATGGCCTATACGGCGGGTTGCCCGGTGGTGCTGAACCCCTCTCCCATCCAGCCCCTGCCCGATGCGATGTGGCCGCTGGTGCACACACTGTTGGTGAACGAGGTGGAAGCTGCCGCGCTGGCGGGCCAGATCGTGACTACGCCCGCCGATGCCGCGCAGGCCGCACAGCAGCTGCGCGCCAAAGGCCCCGCCCAGGTGGTGGTGACCCTGGGCGCTGCGGGCGCCGTGGCCGCCGATGCGGCAGGCAACCGCTACCACCCTGGCCTGGTCGTGAAGGCTGTGGACACCACGGCCGCAGGCGACACCTTCCTGGGTGCGCTGGCCGTGGCTTTGGCACGCGGCGAGCCACTGGACGCCGCCGTGCGCGAAGGCATCCGCGCATCGGCGCTGTGCGTCACCCAGCCCGGCGCCCAGCCCTCCATCCCTACCCGCGCCGCCGTGGCGCAAAGCCCCCAACCGCCCGCCTGGAGCCCCCTGTGAAACGCACCGCCCTGCTGCACGCCGAACTCTCCCACGCCATCGCCACCCTGGGCCACGGCGACATGCTGGTGATCGGCGACGTCGGCCTGCCCATCCCCAACGGCCCGCGCCGCATTGACCTGGCGCTGACGCCGGGCATCCCGGCCGTGGCCGATGTGCTGCGGGTGGTGCTGGAGGAGATGCAGGTCGAGAAAGCCGTGATCGCTAACGAGGCCATGGAGCGCAACGGCGGCCATTTGCCCGCGTGGTGCCACTTGCCGGTGGATCCCCAGGCCGTATCGCACGATGAGTTCAAGCGCCTGACCCAGCAGGCCCGCGTGATGGTGCGCACAGGCGAGTGCACGCCCTATGCCAATGTGATTCTGGTGGCGGGCGTGACATTCTGACCTCACGACATTGAGCCACTTCAAGGGGGTCGGCAAGCCAGCACGGTAGACCCGAGCTGGAGCGGAGCTGGAGTTGCAGCAGCGGGAAAAGCGCGGCCCACGTCCCGCAAACATACGTTTCCCCGGTGACTGCAGAGGCACCTTTCCCACACCCGGCTCCTGCGACTTTGCACCAACGCTGGCCGTGTCCTGGGTAGTTCGTCGACGCGGCCCCGAACGCCGGGCCACGGGTCTGGCGTCTGGCGTCTGGCGTCTGGCGTCTGGCGCTGCATTTGCAACGGGTTGAAACAGACACGTACTTCCATGCTCCCTACGCATAATCAACCAGCAGCGAGAAGGCCCATCCTTGGCGCAGACCCGCTTCAAGTTCATCAGGGAGGAACCACTTGTGAAACCCATGTCGCGACAGCATCGGCCTGACCTCCCCTGGCTGGCAGGTTTGCTCAGCCTTTCCATCTTTGCCACGTCCTGCGGGGGCGGTAGCGGCAGTGGTCCGGACGCAGGCAACCCAGAGACCCCAGTCCCCGAGCCCACACCTGCACTCAGTCTGCTGGCCGGGGCCACCCACCGGTCCGGTTACCTGGATGGCGCCGCCGCCGATGCGCTTTTTTCCGGGATACCAGCACTCTCGCTTTCGCCCACAGGTGATTTGCTGATGGCAGACACAGGCAACCATGCCATCCGGAAATGGGCAACCTCCGGTCTCGTCAGCACCTTCGCAGGCGGCCAAAGTCCGGCCCCTGCACCCTCAGTCACTGTCCACTACGCCGATGGCGTGGGGCCAGCTGCACGTTTTTTCTATCCAACAGCGGTCGCAGCAGACGCGTCAGGCAACACCTACGTGGCGGACACAGCCAACCACCTGGTGCGCAAGATTGACAGCACCGGTGCCGTCACCACCATCGCAGGTAAACCCGGCGTGTGTGGCAATGCCGACGGCCCCTCCCAGGGCTCAACACTCTGCGCTCCTCGCGAAATAAGGCTGGACAGCGCCGGGAATCTCTATGTCGGCCAGGGTAGCTACGCCTACCCAAAGATTCGCCAGATCACCCCTGCGGGCGTCACGAGCACCCTGCCCATGGAACTGCCGGAGCCGGAGCGCTCCAAGTTCGTCGTAGATGCCTCCGGCACCGTCTACTTCACACACGGGAGTTCCATCAAGAAATCTACCCCCACCGGAGAAGTGACCCATGTCGCTGGCAACCAAGACATTCAGGGTGCTGCCGATGGCGATGCCGTGACGGCCAAGTTCAGCATCCTCCACGATTTGGCACTGGATGCCTCCAACGAGCTTTATGCGCTGGATGGACATGATCCGGTCACCATTCGCCATATCGCCAAGAGCGGGGCCGTGTCCACCCTGACCCTCACAGTGCCTGCGGCTTCGGGGGGTAGAAGCCTGGTCGTTGATCGCAGCGGCAACTTCATCGTCAGCCTCGCCAATGTCCAATCCACGTGGATTCAAAAATACCATCGCGATGGCACCCGATCCACCCTTGTCGGGAAGCCCACGGCGGCGAATCCCGAGGCCGTCGCTGCAGACGGTCCGGGCACAGATGCGCGGTTCAAGGCTCCTCAGGCGATGGCTCTGGCGAAGTCAGGAGCGCTGTATGTGGGCGACTACGACGCTGGCAGGGTGCGCATCGTCCGCCCCGACGGCACCACAAGCGCACTCCCGCTCCAATGGCCTGCAGGCTTTGCGAACCCCTCCTGGCGGGCCATGGCGGTAGATGGGCAGGACAACATCTATACGGCCTCCACGGCACCGTTTCCTGGCGATCCCAATCTGGTTTTCAGGATCAGCCCCACCGGCCAAGCCTCGGTCCTGGCAGATGTGTCCACATGGGTTCCCCCATTCGTCCATGGTGGCAACACCTACAGATATGCTGCCGCCATCAATGGGGTTGCCGCCGACGCTGCAGGCAATGTCTATGCGGCGGGCGTCAATGGCGTCATCCTCAAAATCACCGCCGCAGGCGAGGTCACTTTGCTGGCCGGCAGTCCCGGCGCATTGGGCCACGTGGACGGACAGGGCAGCGCCGCGCGCTTCTCCATCCTGGGGAATATGACCCTTGATCAGGCGGGCAATCTGTATGTGGTGGATGGGCTCAATGACGCGTTCACCGGGATTGGCCCCACCATCCGCAAGATCACACCCGCCGGCATGGTCAGCACCGTCGCCGGCAGGGCCGATCTGCCCGCTGGTCTGGTGGATGGGCCGGCCAGCAGCGCGCGCTTTGCGGCAGCCAGTTACAGCAGCTACTCAGCTGGCGGGGTTTACATCGGGCAAGACTTTGGCTCTCTCAATGGAGAAAACGGCGGCACAGCCAGCCTCGCAATGGATGCCAAGGGCAATCTGTACGTCACGGATCCTGTCAACAGCGTGGTTCGCAAGATCTCCACAGAAGGCCAAGTCAGCACGCTGGTCGGTCGTGCCGGGCAGCGAGGGTTTCTGGGAGGGGATCTTCCGGGCATCATTCACACGCCTATCGGCATTGCCGTGCGGGATTCAAAGCTGTACCTCGCGACACGCAATGCAGTAACGCAGGTGAACCTTCCGAAGTAGCGAAAACACGGCCGTTTGGCGAAGACAGCAGGCGAGCGACGCTACTGCGCGCGAACCACGCGTACGCCACACTACGCTGCCATGGTGACTGGAAACCGCTTATGTTGGAGAGGCATTTTGTAGAACCAGAACCTTGGAACCGAACCAAGCAAAGCGGTCCCTTCGGTGCGTAATTGCCCCTCGCGACGACCAGCTCCCAGAGCTGACTTGCAACTGTTTGAAACATAAGACTCTCGGGGCCGTGCGCAAATCAATTGGCAGCCGGAGAGCCCGGTGTTGAAGAAATCCACGTCTACTTTCATGCGGAGCATTCATTTGTGAAAACCGAGTCACGACAAACCCCATCCGTCCGTTCCTGGCTTATGGTCACACTGAGCCTCTCCCTTCTGGCCGTGTCCTGCGGCGGCGGTAACGGCGAAGACACTACCCCACCACCTCCCGCCCCCAAAGGCGTGCTCAGCATGGTCGCGGGCGCCACGCAGGGCACCGGCTACCAGGATGGCGCAGCCACCGACGCACTGTTTGCAGCCCCTCCGGCACTCGCGTTGACACCTGCCGGCGACCTGATGTTGGCGGATTCCACCAACCGGGCGGTGCGCAAATTGACCGCCTCGGGCACGGTCAGCACTGTTGCGGGCGGGCAGCCCCCGCGCCCGTTCTCCTTTGCCAGCCCCCCAAACTACGCCGATGGGCCGGGGCCGGCAGCACGCTTTGACAACCCATCGGCGGTGGTTGTCGATGCGACGGGCAACACGTACGTGGCGGACAACTACACCGTGCGCAAGATCGACAGCCAGGGAGTGGTCACTACGTTGGCCGGAAAACCCGGCGAATGCGGCATTGACGACGGCCCGCTGCAGGCAGCAACGCTCTGTGGTGTGGACGCACTCCGGCTGGATGGTGCGGGGAACCTCTATGTGTTGAGCAGTGGTGGCGACCGCCCCTTCCGCAAGATCACCCCGGCGGGCGTGGTCAGCACCCTGCCGCTGGAGCGCAAATGGAACCTGCCCTCCACATTTGTCGTGGATGCATCGGGTGCGCTGTTCATTGTCGCTGGCAGCACCATCCAGAAATACACACCACAAGGTGGCTTGGTTCACGTCGCCGGCTCGGCAGACGCCCGGGGAAACACGGACGGCGATGCCGCCACTGCCCGGTTTGGCACCTTGCTCGACTTGGCACTGGATGCATCTGGAAAACTGTACGCCCTCGACCAATACCCCCCGGCGTATGAGACGACCCAAGACCACTCGATCGCCGTGCGCCGCATTGGCGAGGACGGCACCGTCTCGACGGTGCTGCGCATTCCCGATGCGCAGACGGCCAAAAGCCTTGTCATCGATGCGAACGGCAGTTTCATCGTCAGTCTGGGCAACTCGCTGTCGGCGTGGATCCAGAAATTCCGCCTGGATGGAACGACTTCCGTTCTGGCGGGCAAGGCCACGCCGTACGATCCCAAGCCGGTGCCCGTCGATGGCCCAGGGTCGCAGGCCCGTTTCATCGCTCCTCTCGCCATGGCCTTTGCCAAAGCCGGGGCGTTGTATGTGGGGGACGCGAGCAGCATCACCACCCTGCGCAAAGTGGGATCGGATGGCAGCACCAGCACCCTGCCACTCAGCTGGGACACCGTTCCGACCGAAGTGCAGAGCAGGCCGTCGTGGCGGGCGATGGCCGTCGATGGCAATGACAACCTCTACACCGCCTCCCACGCTTGGGTGCCGAACCAGCCCAGCTACGTCTACAAGATCACGCCCCAGGGCGCCCTCAGGGTGCTGGCGGACCTTTCCCCCTGGTTCCCGCCTTTTGAATACGCGGGGCGTTCGTACAAGTACGGCGGCCCCGTGAACGGATTGGTCGCGGACGCAGGGGGCAACGTCTATGCAGCGGGTGTCAACGGCACCATCGTGAAGATCAACCCGCAAGGCACCGCCAGCTTGTTAGCCGGCAATGCCGGTGTGCTCGGCCATCAGGATGGGCAGGGCAGCGCTGCACGCTTCTCCGTTCTGGGCAACATGACCCTGGATGCCGATGGCAACCTGTACGTGGTCGACGGACTGCATGACGCCTTCACAGGCATCGGGCCCACCATTCGCAAGATCACGCCGGCAGGCGTCGTGAGCACCGTGGCCGGTCGCGCCGACCTTCCCGCAGGCTATGTCGATGGCCCGGCCGCCAGCGCGCAGTTGACCGTGGCGGGTTACTCCACGTTGCTGATCGCCGCGACCATCCCCTGGGGAACAGATTTTGACGGCTTCCCCTCCACATGGGGTGGCACGGCCAGCTTGGCCGCCGATGCCAAGGGCAACCTGTACCTGACCGACCCTCGCTACAGCGTGATCCGCAAGATTGCGAAAGACGGACAAGTCAGCACCGTGGTTGGCCAAGCCGGACGGAAGGGCTTCCTGGCCGGAGAGGCCCCTGGCATCATTCACACGCCGGTGGGCATCGCAGTGCGAGATTCCAAGCTGTTCTTCACCACCCGCAATGCGGTGGCGCAAGTGACCTTGCCTCAGTAGCGGCGCACAGCCAGACACCGCCTTCCCGCCCAGCGGCATCGCTGGCGCGGGCATGCGGGTTTTGGAGGACTGCGGGCACACAGGACCTGCAGTACGCTGGGCAGCAGACTGCGGCGCAGCGTTCGTTTTGATACCCGCCGCAAAGCCTCCACACTCGCCTTCATGCCCACCACCGCGTACCACAATCTCCTGCCCCCTGAAATCACCGTCCTCGAACGCGGCTGGCTCTCGGCCAACAACATCCTCTTCGTCGGCCACCACGACACGGCCATCGTGGACACCGGCTACTGCAGCCACGCCGAGCAGACCGTGGACCTGGTGCGCGACGCGCTGCAGGGCCGCGCGCTGGACCGTGTGCTCAACACCCACCTGCACAGTGACCACTGCGGCGGCAATGCCGCGCTGCAAAAGGTCTGGCCCGGCGTGCTCACGGCCATTCCGCCCGGCCAGGCCAACCATGTGCGCCAGTGGGATGCCTACGCACTGAGCTACACCCCCACAGGGCAGGAATGCCCGCCGTTTCGGGCCGACACCTTGCTGATGCCGGACTCGTGCGTGCTGCTGGGCGACAAGCCCTGGCAGGTGCATGCGGCGCCGGGGCACGACCCCCATTCGGTGGTGCTGTTCGAACCCCAGGGCCGAGTGCTGATCTCGGCCGATGCGCTGTGGGAAAACGGCTTTGGCGTGGTGTTTCCCGAGCTGGAAGGCGAAGACGCGTTCGCCCAGGTGGCCGCAACGCTGGATGTGATCGAGCAGCTATCACCCCAGGTCGTGATCCCCGGCCACGGGCCGGTGTTTGTCGATGCGCCCCGTGCCATCGATGGCGCTCGCCGCCGCCTGGACGGTTTTGTGCGCAACCCGGGCAAACATGCGCTCTATGCGGCCAAGGTGCTGCTCAAGTACAAGCTGTTGGAATGGCAGCAGATCAGTCTCCAGGACCTGGCTGCCTGGGCGCAGGCCACGCCCTACTTCGGCATGCTGCGCGAGCGCCACTTTGCCGATCAGGCCGAGGTTGAATGGCTTGGCAGCCTGAGCGACGAACTGGTGCGGTCCGGTGCGGCCACCCGCCAAGGCGACATGCTGCACAACGCATAGATACGACGTCCGCCCGGACCTTGGCATCCCGGCTGACCGCAGCAATGCACCTCAGTCAGTACCGCCATGGCACGCCCTTGACCGAGCCGCTGCAGGCATCCCTCTTGGGGGACGGCACACAGCGCCTCGGCACGGCTTCAATGCTTGTGCTGCTTGTCGCACCCCGTCACATGGTTGTTGCTGCTGGACATGCACTGGTAGAACGCCTTCTTGTTGCCCGATGCGCCCTGGCAGTCCGATACGCTGTATTTGCCCTTGGCTTCACGGATCTTGGGTGCCGCCTTGTCAAAGTCCGCCTGGGCCATGTAACCGTCGCGCACGTTCTTCTGGCCCACTTCCAGCATGAGGTCGGCTTGGTAGTGGATGTTGTCCACGGCGGTGGCGCAGTTGAGCGGCACTTGCTTGCCGTCCACCGTGCCCAGGGCCTTCTTCAGCCCCTCGCCAAATTCCTGAACGTCTTTCGGAATCTTCTTGGTGCCGTCGGGGTTGAACTGGGTGGCACCCGCCGACTTGCCAGCAGAAGAGGCGCTGCCCTTGCTGCCTGCACCACCGCTGCCACTGGTGCCGTTGTTGTTCTGCAGCTTCATCGGCTCGGCGTCTTGCTTGGCAGGGGGCGGCTGCGATCCGTAATGGGTCTTGCCGTTCTCGTCCACCCATTTGTAGACCGGCTGCGCATGCGCCGCCGTGCCAAAAACCATCACCGCGGCGACCATGGCCACCCAACCCAGTTTTCTCATGGCTACCCCTCCATATATTGATAAAAACAAACTCTAGCGCTTATCCAATAAGCGCTGATAGCTCTTCTATTTATAGCAAACCACACTTATCGATCAAGGCAGATCCTTGTTCACATCCGGCGCCGCCGCATCGCGCGGGCCGATGGTGCCCAGGCGGCTTTTGAGCGACTGCGGCTGGCCGGTGAGCATGGCGGCGTAGTTGGTGGTGTTGGACAGCACCTTCTTCACATAGTCACGCGTCTCGGCAAACGGCACGTTCTCGGCCCAGATGGCGGCGTCCAGCACCGGGCCGTTGCGCCAGCTGCGCGGGCGGCCGGGGCCAGCGTTGTAGGCGGCCGCGGCCATGGGCATGGAACCCGCAAAGTCGTCCAGCGCGAGCTTGAGGTAGGCGGTGCCGATGGTGATGTTGGTGTCGCGGTCGTTGATCTGATCGGGCGTGAAACCGTTCAGACCGATCTTCTTGGCCGTCCAGCGCGCGGTGGCAGGCATCACCTGCATGAGGCCCGAGGCGCCCACGTGCGAGCGCGCATCCATGATGAAGCGGCTTTCCTGGCGGATCAGGCCGTACACGTAGGCCGGGTCCAGGCCGATGCCATTGGCACGCTCCACCACCGCGCTGCGGAAGGGGGTGGGAAAGCGCTGCGTGACGTCCACCACGCTCTTGGTGCGCTCGCTGGTGTTGATGCAGCGGTCCCACACCTCGCGCTGGCAGGCGAAGTCGGCGGCGGCCAGCAGTTCGCGGTCGGGCATGCCGCCGCTTTGGTGCAGGTTGGTGGTGTAGTTCCACTCGCGCACGCCTTCGCTGCGCAGGCCCAGCAGGATGGCGTACAGGGCGCGGTTGAGCCCCGGGTTGGTGCGGGCGGCAGCCTTTTCTTCGGCGGTGAGGGGAGCGGGCGCGGGCGGCGTGGTGATGCGCTGGCCCAGCTCTTCGAGCGCCAGCTGTTCATAGAAGCCGCGCGTTCCGGCAATGCCTTCGAGCAGCTGCCGTGCTTCGGCGCGTTCGGCATCGCTCACGCGGCCCGCCAGCAGCGAGCGCGCCTTCCAGTACACCCAGGTGCTGTCCTGGCGGCCTTCAGGGCCCATGGCGTCCACCGCCTTGCCCACGGCCTTCCACTGGCCAGCGCGCAGGGCGGCACGCACCTTCCAGCCCAGCAGGTCATCGTTGAGGTCGCTGTCCTTGGTCACATTGGCAAAGTAGCCATGGGCGTTGCTGGCCAGCTTCTGCGCGGCGGTCTTGCCAATCACGCCCCAGGCCCAGTTGCGCTCTTCGGCAGAGAGGTGCACGCCCCATTTGTTCTCCAGCTGGTAGGCCGCGCTGTCCGGGTCGCTGGTGGCCAGCTTCAACAGGGCGAGCAGCACCAGTTCCTGCCGGGCCTTGCCAGCGGCAGTGGCGCGCGAGAGCAGGTACTTGCTGGGCGCATCGAGCACATCCTTGACCTGCGGCAGCGATTCGGGCGAGACGATTTCGACCGCCGTGCGCACCACGCGGGGGCGGTTGGCCTCCACACCCAGGCGGGCCTTGCGCCACACATCCAGGGCCGAGAGCTTCTTGTAGCCATACAGCTCGCGCGCGGCGTGGGTGCAGCCATCGTCGGCGTCGCGGATCGCATACCAGTTGCTGCGCACGTCCTCGGCCACGGTGGCTGGTGCCGTACCCTTGATCTGGTCGATCAGCAGGGCGTAGCAGCGCACTTCGCGGTCGTCCGACATGCGGTAGCTCGGGTGCTGCTCGGCAAACTGGCTCCAGTCGCGGCGCTGACCCAGCAGCAGCAGCCAGTCGTTGCGCAGGCGGTCTTCCTGGTAGGTGCCGGCGTAGCGCTGCATGAAGGACTGGATCTCCTGTGGCGAGGCCTCGCCAAGACGCACGCGCAGCTCCCAGTAGGCAGCCCAGGGCTCCAGCGCATGGCCGCGTGCCGCAGGCAGCAGCTGCGCGAGCTTGTTGCGGTCGCCCTTGCGAAACGCCTGCTGCATCTCCAGCAGGGTATCGTCACCACGGTTTTGCGCCATGACAAGGGGCGCGGTAGCAGCCAGCAGGGTGGCGGCCACAAGGGGTGTCAGAATCGCTCTGAGAAATTGCATGGGGGAATTATCTGATGGACAAAGCAGCCCTTCGGCGCGCATTGATAGAAGAACGCCTCAACCTGCCTGACCGCCTACAGCGGGCCGACCTGTTACAGCAGGTGATGCGCATCTGGCTGGTGAACCGGCCCGATACGGTGATTGGTGCCTACTGGCCCATCAAGGGCGAGTTTGACCCCTTGCCCGCCCTGCACCGCTGGAAGGAAGACGGCGAGTTGCTGGACGAGCCCCTGCGCCGCCGCATCGGCCTGCCCGTGGTCAACAAGCAGCACAAGACCCTCACCTTCCACGCCTGGTACCCCGGCTGTCCCATGGAAGAAGACGCCTACGGCATCCCCAAGCCCAAGGACACCGAGGTCATCGTGCCTACGCTGCTGTTTGTGCCCTGCGTGGGCTACGCACCGGGTGGCTACCGGCTGGGCTATGGCGGCGGCTTTTACGACCGCACGCTGGCCACGCTGCAGCCCAAGCCGTTCACCGTGGGTCTGGGCTTCACCCATGGCTATCTGGATGATTTCGAGCCTGAGGAGTTCGACCTGCCGCTCGATGCCATCCTGAACGACAACGGGGTGGTCTGGCCTGTCTGACCGGCCAGACCGGCTCCTCGGGGCCCGGTGATGCGCGCTGCGCATCATTCAGACCTTTTTTGGCATCGCTGGCGCATCGCGCAGCCGCTAGCATGGCGGGCTGACCTTCATTTTTCAGGTGTCCCCATGTTCAAGCTCTACATCGGCAACAAGAACTACTCCTCCTGGTCCATGCGCCCCTGGGTACTGCTCAAGCAGGCGGGCATTGCGTTTGAAGAAGTGCGCGTGCGCTTCGACAGCTTTGACGCCGATTCGGAGTTCAAGCGTGTGATGAGCCCCGTGAGCCCCACGGGAAAGGTGCCTGCACTGGTCGATGGCGACCTGGTCGTCTGGGACACCCTGGCGATTGCCGAATACGTGGCCGAAACCCACCCCGATAAAAACCTTTGGCCCGCAGACCCCAAGGCACGCGCCCGCGCCCGCAGCGTCTGCGCCGAGATGCACAGCGGCTTCACCGCCCTGCGCGGCAACTGCCCCATGAACATTGAGGCGAATCTGGCCGATGCCGGTGCGCTGATCTGGCGCGACCAGGCGGGTGTGCGCGCCGACGTGCAGCGCTTGGTGGACATGTGGAGCGCGCTGCTGCAGGAGCACGGCGGTCCGCTGCTGTTTGGCGAATTCACCGTGGCAGACGCCTACTTCGCCCCCGTGTGCATGCGCCTGCACACCTACGCCTTGCCGTTGCCAGCCCCCATCAAGGCCTATATAGACCGCGTGCGAGCCTTGCCCGGCGTGAAAGCCTGGATCGACGAAGCCCTGGCCGAGAAGGACTTTCTGGACTTCGAAGAGCCCTACCGCCTGCGCCACACAGAAGGCTGAGCATCGCCATGGCTGTCACCATCTACCTGCGCTATGTGCTCAACACCCGCAAGCTCAAGGAGTTCGAGCACTACGGCAAGCTGTGGATTCCACTGGTCGAGAAGTTCGGCGGCCAGCACCACGGCTACTTCCTGCCCAGCGAGGGCGCCAACAACATTGCGCTGGCGCTGTTCACGTTCGAGAGCCTCGCGGCCTACGAGGTGTACCGCCAGCAGTCGATGCAGGACGCGGAGTGCCAGGCAGCATTTCGGTATGCCGAAGAGACAGGGTGCATCGCGAGCTACGAGCGGAGTTTTTTCAGGCCGGTGTTTGGCTGACCGCTCGCCCACAGTTCAGCAGGTTTTACTTGCGCAAATCGGCATGGAACAGCAACCTGCCCTGAAGCCTGTTTTCGCGCAAGCCCTGCTCCACTTACACCCTTTCAAAAAAGCCCAGGTTGGCAGTGCCGGGACAGATGGCAGCAAGGTAGGCCATGCAGGCGGGGGCAAAGGGTCCGGTTCCCCATTTGGCGCACAGCGCACGGGCTCGCTCCATCGTGTCAGCAAAGACCACATCCACGTAGACCCCGTCAGCCCCTCTGAGCAATGCATGTCCCAAAAATCCAGGCTCCTCGGCATACAGGCCTGCGACCATCTCATCGACTGCGACGCGCAGTTGCGCCTCGGTCACGCCAGGCTGCAAGCGAAAGGTAGAAAACTCCATGCCGCCCCAGGGCTGCAAGGACGATGAAAAGGGCAAGAACTGTGCGTTGGTGGTCATGGACTAAATCCTTCGGAAAACAGACCACAAAGGCTATCGCCCCCTGCCGCCAGCGTGGTGTCAGCAGGCACGTCGGCTAGCCCTGAAATAACACTCAGCGGAACTGCTTGCGCAAAAACGGCTTGTGCCGCGCAATGTGCGCCAACTGCGCCGGGGCGATGGTGCCGCCCAGGTCTTCCTCCTCCGCGTTCAGCACTTGGTTGGCATAGGCCAGCGCACGCGCTACCACCTCTTCGTCGCTCACACCCTGCTGCGCAGCCAGATCCAGCGCCACGCGCTTCATGGCGCGCTGCGACAGCATCCACATGGCGCCAAAGGCATCCCACGCGGCCATCGCCTCTTTGAACTTGTCGCGGTCGGCCAGGATTTCATTGAGCGGCTTGGCCAGGATCTCCTGCAGGTCGTCCACCTTGGCTTTCAGCGCTTCGAACTGCGCCTCTCGCTGCAAAGACTCGGCGGCGGCATTGGCCGCAGCGTCAGGCGCCGTAGGCACGGGCACGCTGCCGTCGGGGTTGAGCTGGGCAATGGTGAGTTCGGACGATAGGGGCATGGTGGGCTGGAATATACGGCCGAGTGCTCGTCCTAAACTACACCGATGCAAATCTACATGGTGGGCGGCGCGGTCCGCGACAAGCTGCTGGGCCGGCCGGTGAATGACCACGACTGGGTGGTGGTGGGTGCCACGCCCGAGCAGATGCTGGAGCTGGGCTACCTGCCCGTGGGCCGAGACTTCCCGGTGTTTTTGCACCCCGAGACACGCGAGGAATACGCGCTGGCCCGCACCGAGCGCAAGAGCGGGCGCGGCTACCGGGGCTTTGTGGTGGAAAGCTCGCCCGACGTGACGCTGGAAGAAGACCTTTCCCGCCGCGACCTCACTATCAATGCAATAGCTACTAGCGCTTATGGGACAAGCGCTGGAGGCATTTTTGACCCATATTCTGGCGCCAAAGACATCGAGGCGCGGGTGCTGCGCCATGTGACCGACGCTTTCCGCGAAGACCCGGTGCGCATTCTGCGCGTGGCGCGGTTTGCAGCGCGGTTCACCGACTTCACGGTGGCGCCCGAGACGATGCAACTGATGCGCGAGATGGTGGCGCATGGCGAGGTGGACCACTTGGTGGCCGAGCGCGTGTGGCAGGAGCTGGCGCGGGGGCTGATGGAAGAAAAGCCTTCGCGCATGTTCGAGGTGCTGCGCGAGTGCGGCGCGCTGCAGGTGCTGTTGCCCGAAGTGGCGCGCCTGTGGGGCGTGCCCCAGCGGGCCGAGTACCACCCCGAGGTGGATACGGGCGTGCACCTGATGATGGTGCTGGACATGGCTGCGCGGCTGCAGGCGCCGCTCACGGTGCGCTTTGCCTGCCTGGTGCATGACCTGGGCAAGGGCACCACGGCCGCCGATATGCTGCCGCGCCACATCGGGCATGAGGAGCGCAGTGCGGAGCTGCTGAAAGACGTGGCCGAGCGCCTGCGCGTGCCCGTGGACTGCCGCGAGACGGCCGATGTGGTGGCCCGCGAGCACGGCCACATCCACCGCAGCACCGATCTGTCGGCCGCCGCGCTGGTGCGCCTTCTGGAGCGCTGCGACGCCATCCGCAAGCCCGAGCGGTTCGCCGACATCCTGTTGGCCTGCGAATGCGATGCGCGCGGACGGCTGGGGTTTGAAGAATCCGCCTACCCGCAGCGCCAGCGGCTGGCGGCTATGCTGGCGGCCGTCCAATCGGTCATCACGCGCGACATTGCAGCACAGGCGGCGGCCAAGGGCGTGACTGGGCCGCAGGTGGGTGCGTTGATCCACCAGGCGCGGGTGGAGGCGGTGGCGCAGTGGCTGCAGCCCCGCAGCGACGTTGCCTGACCCCGCACGCGACCGCCCAAGACGCGGACAGCCCTTCCTACAATCCGCGTCCGCCTGTATTCCATCCGGGGTACAGCCTTGCAAGAACCTGGTGCAGTTTTGCGCCCCACAGCCGTCCCAACGTCTCTATGACCACTGTTCACATCCGCCTTGCCACCCCGGCCGACGCTGACACCGTCGCGCCGCTGTTCGATGCCTACCGGCAGTTCTACGAGCAGGCGCCAGACCTGGCCGGAGCGAAGGCCTTCATCGCGGAGCGGTTAGAGCGTGAAGAGTCGGTGATCCTGCTGACGCTGGATGCGTCGCAAACGGCGGTAGGCTTTTGCCAGCTCTACCCCACGTTCTGCTCGGTGGAGGCCGCCCCAATCTACACGCTGTACGACCTGTTCGTGGCCCCCGCCGCCCGCAAGACAGGCGCCGGGCGCAGCTTGCTGATGGCAGCAGAAGCCACGGCCCGCACCCATGGAAAGGTGCGCATGGACCTGACCACAGCACACACCAACACCACAGCGCAGTCCCTCTACGAATCGCTGGGCTGGACGCTGGACACGGTTTTCCGCGCCTACAACAAACGCGTCAGCGCCTGAACCACCAGGGCGCTTGGCACACTTGCCGCGCCCCCTCACCAACGCAGCAGGCGCGGCCCCAGCACCGCCCCCAGCGCAGTCGGGATGGCCATGCCCGCCACATACCAGACAGCCAGGAAGGGCGTGGCCATTTCGGGGCAATGCAGGGCGTACACCAAGGCGCCCAGCGCACCCGCCAGCAAACCAGCGCCCGCACCCGTCCACACCAGGCGCGTGGGGGCAGCGCCCTTGAGGGCCCAAAAGCCTGCAACAAATGCTGGCACCGACAGCGCCGCGATATTGAAAGGGCAGGTGCGCCAGGTGCTGCCCAGGATGAGCGGCATGCGCTCTGCGGCGGACACCTGCGACAACGCCCACAAGGCCATGGCCCACAGCACCAGCGGCGGCACGGCCAACCACAGGGCTGCGTGGCCCAGCGCCATGCCCGGGCGGGCCATGCGGCGCAGCAGAGCCAGCCCGGCAGCAGCGAGCGCGGCAGCAAACACCAGCTTGCCCCAGAACATGGGCAGCGCCATGGTGGCCAGCAGATCAGGGCGCAGACCGAACAGGGCCAGCATCAGCACCCCGGCGCCGGCAATGCCCGCCAGTGCGGCGACCACAAAGCGCTGCTCTATCGCGTTGCGCTGCACCGGCCGGTCATCGGTGGCCAGCAGGTGGATCAATTCATCGGTTTTCATGCCATTCCCCTGATCTTGGCGGCCAGGGCCTTGAGCCCCCGGTGCACGCCGACTTTGACAGCCGACTCCGACAGCCCCGTGAGGCGCGCCGTCTCGACCACCGACAAACCTTCCAATTTCACATACTCAATCGGCAGCCGTTGCTTGTCTGGCAGCGTGCGCAGCAACTGCCCCAGGTCCCGCCGGGCTTCGGCGGCCTCGCTGTCGCTGCTGGCAAACAACTCGTCGGCATCGTCCAGCGGGTCGTTGCGCCCCTCTTTGACGGCATGCGAGCGCAACCAGTCGATGAGCTTGTAGCGCGCAATCGCGTGCACCCAGGCCGTCACCGGCATCGCGGGCCGGTAGGTGTGGCGCTGGTTGTGCACCGCCAGCAGCGTCTCCTGCACCAGGTCTTCCACCTCATCGGGCCGCTGAACGAGGCGGCGGCGCAAAAAGGCGCGCAGGTGGGCGCTCAGCTCTTTCAAAAAGCGCTGGTAGGCGGCTGCGTCGGCATCCAGCCCCTGCATCAACAAGCCGCGCAGGCGTTCTTCCACACTCTCCATGGTGTCTCCCTGCAAGAAATTCGTATGCCGGAGCCATTGGGTTACAGGCATCGCAAAAAAATGTTTCGCCATGCCGCTCCGAAATTTTTCGTACAGCGCTGTAACCCGCAAGTTGCGCTGCGCGAATTACAACGCAGATCGGGCAGTTCAACGCGGCCTCTCGCTGCACCCCGATCGGATTCAACCCTGACCCAACCCTCGGAGAACCGTACCATGACCACTCGCACCCTCAGCCTCGGCGCCCTTGCCCTTGTAGCCCTGACCTCTGGCGCCGCCATGGCCCAAACCACCTCCGCCCCCATGGACGGCGCCAAACCCGCCATGGAGAAGTGCTACGGCGTCTCGATGGCTGGCAAGAACGACTGCGCTGCCGGCCCCGGCACCACCTGTGCGGGCTCCGCCAAGGTGGACTACCAGGGCAACGCCTGGAAGTTTGTGCCCGCAGGCACCTGCGCCACCATCAAGACGCCCAAGGGCATGGGCTCGCTCACCCCCATCAAGGCCTGAACGATGGCCCTGTGCCCTCTCACCGCTGGCCTGGGCCTCAAGCCCCAGCACTATGACGAGGCGCTCCACTGCACCGCCACGGGTCTGTGGTGGGAGGTGCACCCCGAAAACTATCTGGCCGAGGGTGGCCCCCGCCTGGCCTGGCTGGAGGCTATCCGCGCGCGACACCCCTTGGCGCTGCACGGCGTGTCGCTGTCGCTTGCTGCCGATGCTCCGCCCGACGCGGCACACCTGGCGCGACTGGCAGCCCTTGCAAGGCGGGTGGAGCCAGTCATCATCTCCGAGCACTTGGCATGGTCCACCTGGCGCGGGCAGTACCTGCCCGACCTGCTGCCGTTTCCACGCACGCACGCGGCCCTGCAGCGCATCGCAGACAACATCGCCCGAACGCAGGATGCGCTGCAGCGCCCCATCGCCATCGAGAACCCCACGCACTACCTGCACATCGACGGCCACGACTGGCTTGAGACCGAATTTCTGACCGAGCTGGTGCAGCGGACCGGCTGCGCCCTGCTGCTGGACGTGAACAACGTGTACGTCAGTGCCAACAACCTGGGCTTTGACGCGCAGACCTACCTCGACGCCTTTCCCCTGCACGCCGTGGCCGAAATCCACTTGGCGGGCCACCATGCCGACCCGGTGCATGGCGATGCCCTGCTGATCGACAGCCACGACGCGTCCATCGCCCCGGCGGTGTGGGCGCTGTACGAGCAGGTGATCGCGCGCACAGGCCCCGTGCCCACCCTCATCGAACGCGACGACAATCTGCCCGCCTTCAGCGAACTGATGGCCGAGCGCGACAAGGCCCACAACGCGCTCACAGCGGCGCAGCCCGAGGAGGCAGCATGCAGCTGAGCGCATTCCAGGACGGCTTCTCTGCCGCGTTGCTCGGCCATGCCGAGCACGCACCGTGGCTGTCTGCGCTGGAATCCCAGCCCGGCTTTGCCGTGTACCGCAACACCGTGCTCAAGGGCTGCATTGATGCCCTGCAGGCCAGCTACCCCACGGTGTGCCAGCTGGTGGGCGAAGAATGGTTTCGCGCCGCCGCCGCGGTGTATGCCCGCGCGCAGCCGCCGGCTGACGGACTGCTGATGGACTACGGCGCGGAGTTTGCTGACTTTCTGGCCGGTTTTGCACCAGCGGCCGAGCTGCCTTATCTGCCGGCCGTGGCGCGCCTGGACCGCGGCTGGACCGAATGCCATCTGGCGGCAGACGCAGCTGCCATTGGCCGGGACTGGCTTGCACAGCAGGCCCCTGACACCTTGCCCCTGGCGCAACTGCGCCCCCACCCTGCCGCACGCTGGTCCTGGTGCAAAGAGCATCCCGCCTATGCCCTGTGGCACAGCCACCGCGCAGGCCTGGCACTGCCCGACTCGTTGGACTGGTGTGGCGATGGTGCCCTGCTCACCCGGCCCCACGCTAAAGTGACATGGCGCCCCCTGTCGCGCGCAGGGGTGGCTTTTTTGGACGCATGCGCCCAGGGCCTAACGCTGGAAACTGCCGCAACCAATGCGCTGGACACCGACCCCACCGCCGACTTTGCCGGCCTGATGGGCTGCCTGCTGGACGCAGGCGCCCTGATCCCTACCGTTTCACGCACAGGCTGAGGAGCCCCGATGACCACCACCACTACCCACATCCCCACCGCCCCCGCCAAAGGCCCGCGCGTGCTGCTGGCCCGCCTGGCCGATGCTGCCACTTGGCTCACCCCGCACAGCCTGCTGGCGCTGGTCAACCGCGTGGCCGTGGCAGGCATCTTCTGGCTTTCAGCGCGCACCAAAGTCGAGGGGTGGTTCACCATCTCCGACAGCGCCTATGCGCTGTTCCGCGAGGAATACAAGCTCCCCCTGCTACCGCCCGAGCTGGCGGCGCAAATGGCCACCGTGGCCGAGCATGTGTTTCCGATTCTGCTTGTGCTGGGACTGCTCACGCGCCTGTCGGCCCTGGCCTTGCTGGGCATGACGCTGGTCATCCAGGTGTTTGTGTACCCCGATGCCTGGCCCACGCACCTGTCATGGGCGGGGCTGATGCTGTACCTGGTGGGGCGCGGCGCAGGCAACGTGTCACTGGACCGGGCACTCGGAATTCGTTGAGGCGCCTGTCTTTTTTAAACTGCCGCTGTTCGCACCCAGCGCACGATGTCCGCAGCCCCCAGCGCGCCCGAAATGCGCGCGACCTCGCGCCCCTGCTGGAACAGGATCATGGTCGGAATGCTGCGGATGGCATAACGCGCCGCGATGGCCTGGTGGTCTTCGGTGTTGAGCTTGGCCAAACGCACACGCGGCTCCAGCTCGCGGGCGGCTTGCGCAAAGGCCGGGGCCATCTGGCGGCAAGGCCCGCACCAGGGCGCCCAGAAGTCCACCAGCACGGGGATGTGGCTGCGCACCACATGCTTGTCAAAACTGGTGGCATCCAGTTCCAGCGGCGCCCCCGCGAAAAGGCGCTGATGGCACTTTCCGCAATCGGGCGCGTTGCCCAGGTCGGCGCTCTGCACGCGGTTGGTGGTGTGGCAATGGGGGCAGACGATGTGCAGGGCTTCGGTCATGGTGCGGCAATCGGTGTGAGCAAAAAGCGGGCCTCTTAGAACCTGTTCAAGGTCTTTTCGGGGATCGCATTGGAGTGCCATCGGGATGAGTGGATGCTTTGGATGCGCCGCATGGGCTCGTGCCCATGCAAGCAGCCGGGGCGCCAAAGCTCCGAGTTCATCGGCCCGATTTCACTCCAACCCTTCGGGCAAGTGCCTTGCCGGGCGGTCTGCGGCGTTGCGATGCTTGCCAATAGCACGGGCTATTGGCCGCACACCGCGCCTAGCATTCCATCCCGGCAAGGACCTTGTGCGACCCCGAAAAGATCTTGAACAGGTTCTTACACATGGCGGCACAAGCCGGGCGTTTCAAGAGCGGGCCTGGCAGTCCTGAGGGCTTGATGTTGCACCCCGTCGCACACCTTGCGCGCGTTTACCAGCGCCGAAACACCCTTTCATCCCAGTCAGCTTCACCGCGTCTGATAAGGTTTCGCCCATGCAGCTGCTCCCCCTACTGACAACTGCCCATGCGCTTTTTCTGGACTTTGACGGCACGCTCACCGAGCTGGCGCCGCGCCCCGAGGCGGTGCGCATCGCTTCCGGGCTGGTCCCCATGCTGTCATCGCTGTACACCCATCTGGACGGCGCGCTGGCCATCGTGACCGGGCGGCCCGAGGCCGACATCGACGGATTTCTGGCCCCGCTGCACCTGCCGCTGGCCAGTGAGCATGGCGCCCAATACCGCCTGACCGACACATCCCACCCAGCCGTTCTGCCGCCAGACCTGGAGAACGTTCTGCGGGCTGCGCACGACCTTGCGGCGCACTACCCGGGGTTGCTGGTAGAGTCCAAGCGCGTGAGCGTGGCCCTGCACTACCGCCAGGCCCCCCAACTGGAAGGGTTGTGCCACGACACCCTGGTGCGTGCCATGCAGCAGGTGGAGGGTGTGGAGCTGCTGCGCGGCAAATGTGTGTTTGAAGTGAAACCCCGGGGCGTCCACAAAGGCCAGGCCATTCTCGACTTCATGACACAGGCCCCCTTTGCCGGGCGTACACCCGTATTCGTGGGGGATGACGTCACCGATGAGGCTGGCTTTGCCGCCGTTCAGGCACTGGGCGGCTGGGGCATCAAGGTGGGCGAAGGGCCAACCATGGCACAACACCGCTGCATGACATCCGCCGCCTTGCGCGGCTGGCTGTCTTCTGCACGCACGACCTTGGAGCGCGAACGATGAACACGGCAGCCAACGATCCCCAAGCGGGCTCGCTCAACCTCGGGATGATCGGCAACTGCGCCATCAGCGCACTGATCGACAACCACGCCCGCATGGTGTGGTGCTGCCTGCCCCGTTTTGATGGCGATCCGGTGTTCAATGCCCTGCTGCACCCCGGCGACGAAGGCAGCCACTTCGCGATTGAACTGGAAGACCTGGCATCGGCCCACCAGTGGTACGAGCCGAACACCGCCATCCTGCGCACGCAGCTGTTCGACAAGGCGGGCCACGGCATCGAGATCACCGACTTTGCGCCGCGCTTTTACAGCCGCTCGCGCTACTTTCGCCCCATGACGCTGGTGCGCCGGGTACGGCCCATTCAGGGTGCGCCGCGCATCCGTGTGGCGCTCAAGGTGCGCTACGACTGGGGCCAGACTACCCCCGAGATCACACGCGGCAGCAACCACATCCGCTACGTGGGCGAGGGCATGACGCTGCGCCTGTCCACCGACGCACCGGTGTCGCACGTGCTGTCGGGCCAGGCCTTTGTGCTCACACGCGAACACAACTTTCTGCTGGGGGCGGACGAGACGCTGGTGGAGGGCATTGCCGATACCGCGCGCCTGTTTGAGCAGGAGACCACCTCCTACTGGCGCAGCTGGACCCGCGCTCTGGCCGTGCCGCTGGAGTGGCAGGAGGCCGTGATCCGCGCGGCCATCACGCTCAAGCTTTCGCTGTATGAAGACACTGGCGCCATCGTGGCGGCCATGACCACGAGCATCCCCGAGTCCGCCCACAGCGGCCGCAACTGGGACTACCGCTACTGCTGGCTGCGCGATGCGTTTTTTGTGGTGCGTGCGCTCAACAGCATCTCTGAGGTGGGCACCATGGAGGACTACCTGCGCTGGCTGAGCAACGTGGTGGTCGAAGGCGGCGACGGGCACATTCAGCCGCTGTATGGCATTGGGCTAGAGAAAGACCTGCCCGAGCGTTTTGTGCCGCAGCTGGCGGGCTACCGGGGCATGGGCCCGGTGCGCGTGGGCAACCAGGCGGCCGAGCATTTTCAGCACGATGTGTACGGCAACATCGTGCTGGGCGCGGCCCAGGCCTTCCACGACCACCGCCTGCTGCACCGCGCGGGCCTGGCCGAGTTCACGCGGCTGGAACAGGTGGGCGAAAACGCAGTGCGTGTGTACGGCCAGCCCGACGCCGGCATGTGGGAGCTGCGCACGCGCGCCCGGGTGCACACCTCGTCCGCCCTGATGAGCTGGGCAGCCTGCGACCGGCTGGCCAAGATCGCCGCCACCCTGCAACTGGCCGACCGTGCCAGCCACTGGCAGCAACATGCCGACCGCATGCATGCCGAGATCCTCGACAAATCCTGGTGCGAAGCGCGCCAGGCGTTCGCCGAGAGTTTTGGCGGCCATGAACTCGATGCCAGCGTGCTGCTGATGGCCGAGGTCGGTCTGATCGACCCCAAGGACCCACGCTTCGTGAGCACCGTGGCGGCCATGGAAAAGAGCCTGTGCGATGGCCCCTACATGCGCCGCTACGAGGCGGCCGACGACTTCGGCAAGCCCGAGACCGCCTTCAACATCTGCACCTTCTGGCGCATTGACGCGCTGGCGCGCATTGGCCGCAAGGCCGAGGCCCGCGTCATCTTCGAGACCATGCTGGCCGCCCGCAACCCGCTGGGCCTGCTGTCCGAAGACACACACCCCGAGACCCAGGAAATGTGGGGCAACTTCCCGCAGACCTACTCCATGGTGGGCGTCATCAACGCCGCCGTGCGCCTTTCAGCCCCCTGGGACAGCGTGATTTGAGGCCCCGTCCGACAGCCGCCCGGGGCGATACACAACGATGATCAATCCATGAGCCGTCTTGTTGTCATCTCCAACCGCATTGCAGACCCCCGAAAACCCGCCGCCGGCGGCCTGGCTGTCGCTCTGGGCGAAGCCCTGAACCAGACCGGAGGCCTCTGGTTCGGTTGGAGCGGCACCGTGGCCGAAGGCGGCACACCCGGCGAGGGCGAACTGCACACCCGGCAGGCAGGTGCCGTCACCCTGGCCACCGTGGACCTGTGCCGCGAAGACCACGACAGCTACTACCACGGCTACAGCAACAGCGTGCTCTGGCCGGTGTTCCATTACCGCCTGGACTTGGCCGACTTCAGCGCCAGCTACATCGCGGGCTACCGCCGCGTGAACCAGATGTTTGCCCGCAAGCTGCTGCCGCTGCTGCGCGACGACGATGTGATCTGGGTGCACGACTACCACCTGATCCCGCTGGCGGCCGAGCTGCGCGCCATGGGCTGCAAGCAGCGCATTGGCTTCTTTCTGCACATCCCAATGCCCCCGCCGCTCATCATGGCGGCCATCCCGCAGCATGAATGGCTGATGCGGTCCCTGTTTGCCTACGACCTGGTGGGCCTGCAGAGCGAGGCCGATGTGTCGCACTTCAAGCGATACGTTCGCAACGAAGGCAGCGCGGAAGAGGTGGACGAAAAGCGCGTGCGTGCCTTTGGAGCCACCGTGGTGGTGCAATCCTTTCCCATCGGCATCGACGTGGACGAATTCACACGCCTCACGCACGCGCCCGACGCGGTGGAAACCTACGAGAACATGCGCGACGAGTATTCACGCAGGCGCCTGCTGCTGGGCATTGACCGGCTCGACTACTCCAAGGGCATTCCGCAACGTGTGCGGGCCTTTCGCGAACTGCTGGACCGCTACCCGGAAAACCGCGACAGCGCCACGCTCATCATGATCGCCTCGCCCACGCGCGACGACGTCAACGCCTATGCCGACCTGCGCCAGGAGCTGGAAGGCCTGTGTGGCTCTGTCAACGGCGACTATGGCGAACTGGACTGGATGCCCGTGCGCTATATCCACCGCATGGTAGCCCGCAAGCGGGTGCCGGGCCTGTGCCGCGCCGCCGCCGTGGGGCTGGTCACGCCACTGCGCGACGGCATGAACCTGGTGGCCAAGGAGTACGTGGTGGCGCAAGACCCGGACGACCCGGGCGTGCTGGTGTTGTCACGCTTTGCCGGTGCGGCCGAGCAGCTGAAAGAAGCGCTGCTGGTGAACCCCTACGACACCCAGGGCATGGCCGACAGCATCCAGCAGGCCCTACAGATGCCCTTGGCCGAGCGGCAGGCACGCCACCAGAAACTGATGGCCCGCATCCGGGAGCACGATGTGCACTGGTGGCGCAAGGCGTTCTTGAACGCGCTGCAAACGGCTGGCGAATAGGCTGGCGAACAAATAGCAGGTTCAGCCGACCGATCGGTTCAAAGCCATTTGACCAACAGGCTGACCACAAAGCTCAGCAACAATGTGGACGCCAGCGGAACATCCCAGTCCCGCCCCAGCCACCGGAACCGCAGGTCGCCCGGCAGCCGCCCGAACCCAATGCGCCGCAGGACGGGCGACAGCCAGCTGATGAACATCAGGGCCAGAAAGATGACGAGGAGCCAGCGGATCATGGTGGGCCAAGTGTAGGCGTGCTGGCGCACAATCCGCCGTATGACCGGTTGCGAGCCCCTCGCGGCCACAACCGGCACGGCGCTTGCTCGACTTCATGAAGGCATTCACCAGCGCAGCAACACACCGCATGGCAGCACATGGCAGGCAACGACCACATCACCTTGGGCGGCGAGCGCTGGCACTTTGACGGCCTGCGCGACCTGCTGGCCAAGGCGTCTCCCCTGCGCTCGGGCGACGCGCTGGCCGGTGTAGCGGCCACGTCGTCTGTGGAGCGCATGGCCGCGCGCATGTGTCTGGCCGACGTGCCGTTGCGCCGGTTCCTGAACGAAGCGCTCATCCCCTACGAAAGCGACGAGGTCACGCGCCTCATCCTCGACACGCACAACGCCGCCGCGTTTGCGCTCATTGCGCACCTCACTGTGGGCGACTTTCGCAACTGGCTGCTGGCGCACGGCACCGACAGCGCACTGCTCGCCGCCGTGGCGCCCGGCATCACTCCCGAGATGGCGGCGGCCGTGAGCAAGCTCATGCGCAACCAGGACTTGATCGCCGTGGCGCGCAAATGCCATGTCGTCACGCGGTTTCGCAACTCCATCGGCCTACCGGGCCATCTGGCCGTGCGGCTGCAGCCCAACCATCCCACAGACGACCTGCGCGGCATTGCGGCCTCGATGATCGACGGCCTGCTGTACGGCGCGGGCGATGCGGTGATCGGCGTGAACCCTGCCACCGACAGCATTGCCGCCCTGACAGGGCTGGTGCACATGCTGGGCGATGTGATCGAGCGGCTGCAGATCCCCACCCAGTCGTGTGTGCTCACGCATGTGACCAACACCATCCAGATGGTGGAGCAAGGCGCGCCGGTGGACCTGGTCTTCCAGTCGATTGCGGGCACCGAGGCGGCCAACGCGAGCTTTGGCATTTCGCTGGCGCTGCTGAAGGAGGCGCGGGAAGCCGCCCTGTCGCTGCACCGCGGAACCCTGGGCGACAACGTGATGTACTTTGAAACCGGCCAGGGTAGCGCCCTGTCGGCCAACGCGCACCATGGCGTGGACCAGCAGACCTGCGAGGCGCGGGCGTATGGCGTGGCCCGCGCGTTTGCGCCGCTGCTGACCAACACGGTGGTCGGCTTCATCGGCCCGGAATACCTGTACGACGGCAAACAGATCATCCGCGCGGGCCTGGAAGACCACTTCTGCGGCAAGCTGCTGGGCGTGCCGCTGGGCTGTGATGTCTGCTACACCAACCACGCCGAGGCCGACTCGGACGACATGGACACACTGATGACGCTGCTGGGCACGGCGGGCCTGACTTTCATCATGGGCGTGCCGGGGGCGGACGACATCATGCTCAACTACCAGAGTACTTCGTTCCACGACGCGCTGTATCTGCGCGAGGTGCTGGGCCTGCAGTGCGCACCCGAGTTTGGCGCCTGGCTGCAGCGCATGCACATCACCGATGCAGGCGGACGCCTGCTGCCTGCCCACGATCAACACCCGGCGCTGGCACAGATGCGGCAATGGAGGCTGGGCGCATGACACACGAACCAGCGCCACACGGCATCCCTCCCGACCCCTGGGACGACCTGCGCGCCCACACCCAGGCGCGCCTGGCCCTGGGGCGTGCGGGCGCAGCCCTGCCCACGGCCGAGCTGCTGCGTTTTGGCCTGGCCCATGCGCAGGCGCGCGATGCCGTGCACATCCCGCTGGACGCCGAAGCGCTGGCCACCCAGCTGCAGGCCCAGGGCTGCGCAACGCTCCCCGTGCACAGCGCCGCCCCCGACCGTGCCACCTACCTGCTGCGCCCCGACCTGGGCCGGCGGCTGAGCGACGCCGATGCGCAGGCGCTGCGGGAGTCCTCTGCAAACGGAACCACTCCAATCGACCTGCTGCTGGTCGTGGCCGACGGCCTCTCGTCCCTGGCCGTGGCGCGGCAGGCGCCACCGCTCATCGACGCGATTCGCCAACAGGCTCCCGCCGGCTGGCAGCTGGGCCCAGTGGTCATTGCCCAGCAGGCCCGCGTGGCGCTGGGTGACGAGGTGGGCGCACTGCTGGGCGCGCGCCTGGTGGCGGTGCTGATCGGCGAGCGGCCGGGCCTCAGCTCGCCCGACAGCCTGGGCATCTACCTGACCTGGCACCCGCAGGTGGGGCGCAACGATGCGCAGCGCAACTGCATCTCCAACGTGCGGCCCGAGGGCCTGCCCCCGGCCGCCGCCGCTGCACGCCTGTGGTGGCTGTGCCAGGAGGCGCGGCAACTGGGGCTGACGGGGGTGGGGCTGAAGGACCGCAGCGATGCGGTGACGCTGGTGGCGGGGAGCTCCCACCAGATCTCCGACCGTTCAGGCTGAACCGGTCGAAGCCAAGGAAACTTCAAGCCAAATTCGGCTCTAGCGCTTGTCCACCAAGTGCCTGCAGCTATCTTTCTCGAAGCACACAAATACCTGGATCACAACCGGTGCGACCGGTCCCCGTGCGCAAACCCCACGGGTTCCCAGGGCTCGCCCGCGCTCACGGCCAGCACCTTGAACAGCTCGCCCATCTCGTGTTCCATGATCAATTTGGCCGCTGTCGCCCGCTGAGCTTGCGGTAGTTGCTCCATTTTTGGGAGCAACCCACAGTTGATGAGGAAATGCGCCTGCGTGGTGTAACCCAGCACATTCAGGCCCGCCTCCTGCGCGGCCAGCGCCATGGCGGTGAAGTTGACGTGCGCGGTGATGTCCTTGAGCCCCACCGCCACCAGCGGGTCGCCATCGGCCAGGTGGCCCTGGTGGCACATCACGGTGCCCATGTGGCGCTGGGGGTGGTAGTACTCGTCTTCGCCAAAACCGTAGTCCAGCAAGAAGGCCGCACCGCGCGTGAGCCGGTCGGCCAGCATGCGCATGAAACCTTCGCCCTGGGCGTGGATCTCGGTCAGGTAATCCTGCGGGCCTTCGATGGCTATGGGCGGGCGCAGGTCGGTGGGGCGGTCGGCCCAGGCAAAACTGCCGTCCTGAGCTACCGCCACTCCGCGCTCATGCCACACACCGCCCTGCTGGCCGCCGTGGCGCGCCAGCAGTTGCACGGGCATGGCGTCCAGTACCTCGTTGCCCACCACCACTCCGCTGAACTTTTCGGGCAAGGCGTCCACCCAGCGCAGCTTGCGGGCGTGGGCTACCAACTTGGCCTGCTGGCGCGCGCGCAGACTACCCGACAGATCAACGATGGTGTAGCGCTGCACCTGGTCGCCCAACGCATCCAGCAACTGCAGCGCCAGCGCGCCCGAGCCAGCGCCGAACTCCCAGACCTCGTCGGTGCCGGTTTGGGCCAGCGCCTCGCCCACCTGCACGGCCAGGGTCTGGCCGAACAGTGGGGTCATCTCGGGCGCTGTCACGAAATCGCTGCCGGACTCCGGCATGGCGCCGAATTTGGTGGAATCGTTGGCGTAGTAGCCCAGGCCGGGCGTGTACAAGGCCAAGGCCATGAAGCGATCAAAACCCAGCCATCCACCCTCGGCGGCAATGGCCTGGGTGATGTGCTGGTGCAGGGCGGTCGTTAAACTGTCGGGTCTTTGGGTCACGGCCCGCATTGTCCCCCACATGTCCACCCCTTCCCTTCCCCACCGCCCCCGCACCGTGCTGGTGACCGGTGCCGCCAAGCGCCTGGGCCGCAGCATTGCGCTGGCCCTGGCTGCCGGCGGCTGGCAGGTGGCAGTGCACTACCGCTCGTCAGCGCAAGATGCTATCAATACAGTAGCTGAATGTGCAAGATTGACTAGCGCAAGCGCCCATTTTGAGGCCGATTTTGATGACGAAGCCGCCGTGCGCGGCCTGCTGCCCCGCGTGGTGGCGCACTTTGGCAGCGTGGACGCGGTGGTCAACAGTGCTTCGCTGTTCGAACACGACAACGTAGGGACCTTTGGCTTTGCCGCGCTCGAAAAGCATCTGCGCAGCAACACCGCCGCCCCCGTGCTGTTGGCCCAGGCCCTGCACCAGCATGTGGCCGACCGGGTGGCGGCGGGTGAGGCCGATGCGCAGGGCGCCGTGGTCAACCTGCTGGACCAGAAGCTCTGGAACCAGAACCCCGACTTCATGAGCTACACGCTCTCCAAGGCCGCGCTGGAAGCCGCCGGCACCATGCTGGCGCTGGCCCTGGCGCCGCGCGTGCGTGTGGTGGGCGTGGCACCCGGCCTCACATTGACCAGCCATATGCTGAGCGACGAAAAGTTCGCCCAGCTGCATTCCCTCAGCCCCCTGGGCCGCTCTTCCACCGCCGAGGACGTGGCCGCCACGGTGAAGTTTGCGCTGGAGAACCGTTCCATCACCGGCACCACGCTGCTGGTCGATGGCGGCCAGCACCTGATGAAGTTTGACCGCGACTTCTCGTTGATGTGAGCCCAGCGCTTGCGCACACAACGAGCCCCCACCATGACACAGACCCCTTCCCAGATGACTGGCACGCAGATCCTGACGCTCACCGGTTTGCGCTTCGATGCCAACCTGGGCATCCTCGACCACGAAAAAACCGACCCGCAACCCATCCAGGTCGATGCCGAACTGAGCCTGGGCGTGCAGCCGCTGGCCCCGCGCGACGACGACATTGGCCATGTGCTGGACTACCGGCGTGTGCGCCAGATCATCATCGACGAGTGCACGGCCGAGCATGTCAACCTGCTGGAGAGCCTGATCGGCAAGCTGGCCAACCGCCTGATGCAACTGCCCGGCGTGCTGGGCGTGCGGGTGAAGATTGCCAAACTCGAAATTTTTGACGACTGCGAAGTGGCCATTCGCGTCGAGACAGGACAGTGGTGACCCCATGAGCACCGTAGTGAACGAAGCCCCGACCACCAACCCCGCCCTCTTCGCCCCCGTCGGCTGGGCCGACGAGCCTGCAGAGGCAGCCGCCAGCGGCGCCGCCCGCATGAAGATCGAGCGTGAAACCCACAAGCTGGAAAAGCGCCTGTGCCGCGAAGTCGGCAAGGCCATCGTCGACTTCAACATGATTGAAGAAGGCGACAAGGTCATGGTGTGCATGTCGGGTGGCAAGGACAGCTATGCGCTGCTGGACATCCTGCTCAAGCTCAAGGCCCGCGCGCCCATTCACTTTGACCTGGTGGCCGTGAACCTGGACCAGAAGCAGCCGGGGTTTCCTGAGCATGTGCTGCCCGAGTACCTGGCCAGCACCGGCGTGCCCTTCCACATCGAGAACGAGGACACCTACAGCATCGTCAAGAAGCTGATCCCCGAGGGCAAGACCACCTGCAGCCTGTGCAGCCGCCTGCGCCGGGGCATTCTGTACCGCGTGGCCGATGAGCTGGGCTGCACCAAGATCGCGCTGGGCCACCACCGCGACGACATCCTGCAGACGCTGCTGCTCAACATGTTCTTTGGCGGCAAGATGAAGAGCATGCCCCCCAAGCTGGTCAGCGACGACGGCAAGCATGTGGTGATCCGCCCGCTGGCCTACGTGGCCGAGAAGGACACCGCCCGCTGGGCTGCGCACCGCAACTTCCCCATCATCCCCTGCAACCTGTGCGGCAGCCAAGAAAACCTGCAGCGCAAGCAGGTGGGCGAGATGCTGCGCGAATGGGAAAAGCGCTTCCCCGGCCGCGTGGAGAACATGTTCAACGCCCTGCAGAACGTGGTGCCCTCGCACCTGCTGGACGGCAGCCTGTACGACTTCAAGAACGCCAAGGCCACCGGCATCGCCAGCGAAGACGGCGACAAGGCCTTTGACAAGGAAGAGTTTGCGGCGCCATCGCCATCGCTGCCCGGCGTACAGGTGGTGCAACTGTCGTGAACCCTGGCGGGCTGCGGCACTCTCACAGAGATCCTTGTTTCAGGACACTCTGACCATGTCACAACGCCGATGGATTCCCGCCCTGCTCCTGGGCCTCACCGTCACCCTGCTCGCAGGCTGCAGCACCACCCGCGTGGTGGAGGGCCAGGTGCAGAGCTTCTCAACGCTGGCGGCCATGCCCGCACCTGCCACGTACCGCATTGAGCGCCTGCCTTCGCAGCAGGCCCCTTCGTTCGACACCATCACCACACTGGCCGAACAGGCCCTGGCGCGCGCGGGCCTGCAGCGCGACGATGCTGCGCCCCGCCTGCTGGTGCAGCTGGGCGTGCAGGCCGACGCCGTGCCGCGCTATGACCCGTTCCGCCCGTACGGCCCTTACGGCCCCGGCCCCTGGGGCATGGGCGGCTGGTATGGACGGGGCTGGGGGGTGCATGGCATGTGGCGTTTTGGCGAGCCCACGCCCCTGCACCGCCGCGCGGTCAGCATCGTGATGCGCGACGCCAGCACCCAGGCCGTCGTGTACGAAACCTCCGCCGTGCACGAAGATGTGTGGGTGAGCGATCCGGCCGTCTATGGCGTGCTGTTCGACGCCGCACTCAACGGCTTTCCGAAGCCGCCCGGGGGGCCACGGCAAGTACGCCTGCCATTGGTTCCGCCCTCACACTGATTCCCTCCACGCCCGTCTATTGCATGCACGCCACCCGCATCGTTGCCATCCGCCACGGCGAAACCGCCTGGAACGTGGACACCCGCATCCAGGGCCACCTGGACATCCCGCTCAACGACACCGGCCTGTGGCAGGCCGCCCAGGTCGCGCAGGCGCTCGTGGGCGAGCCGATTGCAGCCATCTACTCCAGCGACCTGCAACGCGCGCACGCCACCGCCCAGGCCGTGGCCCGCACCACAGGCGCTCCGTTGAAGACCGAGCCGGGATTGCGCGAACGCAGCTTCGGGCACTTTCAGGGCCGCACGTTTGCCGAGATCGAGGCCGAACTGCCCGAGGACGCATTGCGCTGGCGCAAGCGCGACCCCCACTACACGCCCGAGGGCGGCGAATCCCTCGTCACCTTGCGTGACCGCATCGAACGCACCGTGACCGCGCTGGCGCAGCAGCATGTGGGCGAGCAGGTGGTGATGGTGGCGCACGGCGGCGTGCTCGATGTGCTGTACCGCCTGGCCACGCGCCAGGACATCCAGGCGCCGCGCACCTGGCAACTCTCCAACGCCGCCATCAACCGCCTGCTGTGGACGCCTGACGGCCTCACCCTCGTCGGCTGGGCGGACACCCAACACCTTGACCAGATCGTCCTGCGCGATGAAAACCACGCCTGAATTGCAATCCACCATCGGCCAGCGGGTGGACGCTATCGACACCCCCGCCCTGGTGGTGGACCTGGACGCCATGGACCGCAACATCCAGCGCATGGCCGACTTTGCGCGCAAGCACCAGGTGCGCTGGCGCCCCCACGCCAAGCTGCACAAGAGTGCCGAAATCGCGCTGCTGCAGCAACGCGCGGGCGCACAGGGTGTGTGCGTGCAGAAGGTGGCCGAGGCCGAGGCGCTGGCGGCCGGTGGGGTGGATGACATCACCATCACCAACCAGGTCATCGCCATGCCCAAGCTGCACCGCGTGGCGCGGCTGGCCGCGCAGCTGGCGGCACGCGGCGGGCGCCTGGGCGTGGCCGTGGACCACATCGACGGCATTGAGCGCCTGGCCGAAGCCATGGCGCAATCCGGCAGCGATGCGGGCATCGACGTGCTGGTGGAGATCGACGTAGGCCAGGGCCGCTGCGGCGTGCCACCGGGCGAAGCCGCTGTACCGCTGGCACTGGCCGTGTCGCGCAGCCCCCGCCTGCGTTTCGCGGGCCTGCAGGCCTACCATGGCCGCGCGCAGCACTTGGCCAGCAGCGTGGGCCGGCGCGAGACCATCGCCGCCGTGGTGCGCGCTGCGGACCACACGCGCCAGCTCATCGAAGCCGCCGGGCTGCCCGTGCCGCTGATCACGGGCTCCGGCACCGGCACCCTGGTGCACGAGGCTGCCAGCGGCGTGTTTGGCGAGCTGCAGGCGGGCTCTTTCTTGTTCATGGATGCCGACTACGCCCGCAACGAGCGCGAACCCGCACAACCCGCGTTTGAACATGCGCTGTACGTCAAGACCCAGGTGGTGTCGGTGCGCGACACCCACGCCGTGTGCGACGCAGGCCACAAGAGCCACGCCATCGACTCTGGCCTGCCCACCGTGGCCCTGCTGCCGGCCGACCGCACCCTGCGTTACGCCAACGGTGGTGATGAACACGGCCTGCTGTATGCCGACGCGCCCGACGCCCGCCTGCCCAGCCTGGGCCATATGCTCTGGCTCATCCCGGGCCACTGCGACCCGACGGTGAACCTGCACGACTTTTTGATCGGCGTGCGCGGCGGGCTGGCCACGGGCACGGTGGAGCGCATTATTCGGGTGGATGCCAGGGGCGCGCTGACCTGAGCGATCAACTGAGTCTTCTTATACCGGGCAAGGTTCGGCCAAGTATTCCGTGATGTGCCCGTGGTTTTGGTCAAAACTGATGCCATGGAATCCATTGCATCCTCCGACCTGAAAACTATCCTGCACTCCAAGCGGGCCAATCTCTACTACCTGGAGCATTGCCGCGCCTTGGCCACCGCCCCCGATGTGACCGCCCTGCTCACAGACGAAGCCCAGCTCACCAAGACCCTTTCTAAGCTGGCGGTCGATGCGACCCGCTATGGCGAATTCACGCGCGCAAAGCGTGGCAGCAGCACCGACGCCACCAATCGCTTTCTGGACCACGGCAACTACCTGGCCTACGGCCTCGGCGCCACGGCCACCTGGGTGTTGGGCTTGCCGCATGGCCTGGCGGTGCTGCATGGCAAAACCCGAAGAGGCGGCCTGGTATTTGATGCAGCCGACCTGGTGAAAGACGCGGCTATCTTGCCCCAGGCATTTCTGTCAGCCATGCAGGGCGACGATGAACAGCAGTTCCGGCGGCGGTGCATCGAAACATTGACACAAAGCGAATCGCTGGATTTCATGATCGATACGCTCAAGGCCATCGCTATCACCACCGCGCAACACGCTACACCCAGCCCTGCACCATGAATGTGTTGTTCATTTCCCAGTGCAACAAGCGCGCGCTGGCCGAGACCCGCCGCATCCTCGATCAGTTTGCAGAGCGGCGCGGCGAGCGCACTTGGCAAACGCCCATCACCCAGGCCGGGCTGAACACCGTGCGCAAGCTGCTGCGCCAAACGGCGCGCAAGAACACCGCCGTGGCCTGCCACTGGATTCGTGGGCGCGACCACAGCGAGCTGTTGTGGGTGGTGGGCGACGCCAGCCAGTTCAACGACCAGGGCGCGGTGCCCACCAACACCACAGCCAGCAACGTGCTGCGCGCGAGCGACGAAAACGCCTGGCACCACCTGCCGCTGATGACGGCCCTAGTCGCGCTCGCAGCCCTGCTGCACGACCTGGGCAAGGCCACGCAGGCCTTTCAAGACAAGCTCAAGAACCCCGGCCTGCGCGAGCGCAACCACTATCGGCATGAGTGGGTGTCGGTGCGGCTGTTCCAGGCCTTTGTGGGCCGGGATGATGACACCGGCTGGCTGCAACGACTGGCGGCGTATGCCGACGCAGACACCGATGCGCAGGCGTTGGAAGCAGCGTGGCTGGACCACGCAGGTGGGCGGCTGTTGCGCGATGGGCTGGATGAACCTAAAGCCCAGCAGCATTTGCCTTTTACCCACTTACCGCCGCTGGCCCAGGCAGTGGCCTGGCTCGTGTTCACCCACCACCGCCTGCCCTGCATGCCAGTCAAACAGGCTCAAGGCGTTGATACCGAAGACCTGGAGGACACCAGGCATACCCACCGCCGCTTCGGAGCACGGCCCAGCTACATCAACACCAGCGATCTGGACGATGTGCTGCTGCGCATCAGCGCTGACTGGAACGAGCCACGCGAGCGCGCAGAACCATCCACCGTGCGTGCCCACTGGCACTTCCCGCACGGGCTGCCCGTCACCACACCCGCCTGGTGCAAACAGGCCGCCCGCTACGCACGCAAGCTGTTGGAACTGTCGCAAACAGCCGGACAAGGCACGGTGCTGCACGACCCCTTTGCCATGCACGTCGCGCGCCTGTGCCTCATGCTGGCTGACCACCACTACTCCAGCCTCACCGACGCCGCCGTCCGCGCCCCGTACCTCAGCCAAGGCTACCCGCTCTACGCCAACACGCGCAGCAATCACTATCAAAACAATAGCTACTCGCGCTTTATGGACAAGCGTCAGAGCCCAATTTTTAACCAAACGCTGGACGAACACCTGCTGGGCGTTCAAGCCCACGCCACGCTGGTGGCACGGTCACTGCCCAGCCTCACGCGCAGCCTGCCCGCGCTCAAAAACCACAAGCCACTCAAAAAGCGCAGTGCTGACCCGCGCTTTGCGTGGCAAGACAAGGCTGCAGACCTGGCCGCCAGCGTGCGCGCCCGCGCAGTGCCGCAAGGCGCGTTCATCGTCAACATGGCTTCCACCGGCTGTGGCAAGACGCTGGGCAACGCTCGTGTGATGAACGCGCTGGCCGACCCAGCCACCGGCATGCGCTGCGCCTTTGCAATGGGCCTGCGCACACTCACGCTGCAGACAGGACGCGTCTTCCAGAACGACCTGCAATTGGGTGACGAGCAATTGGCCATCCAGGTCGGCGGCGCGGCCAGCCGGGCGCTGTTTGAATACTGGGAACAGCAGGCCGAGGCCACCGGCTCCGCATCCAGCCAGGCACTGCTGGACGAAGCGGGCACAGTGCTCTTTGAAGGCAACGACCAGCACCCGCTGCTGCAGCGCCTGACCGACGACGCCAAAGCCCGTGCGCTGATTGCCGCGCCGCTGCTGGTGTGCACCGTAGACCACCTCACCCCGGCCACCGAAAGCCTGCGCGGCGGCCGACAGATCGCGCCCATGCTGCGCCTGCTGACCAGCGACTTGGTGCTGGACGAGCCCGACGACTTTGACATGGCCGACCTGCCCGCCCTCACCCGGCTGGTGCACTGGGCGGGCATGCTGGGCAGTCGCGTGCTGCTGTCATCGGCCACCTTGCCACCCGCACTGGTGGAAGGGCTCTTCCTGGCCTACCGCGCCGGGCGGGCCGTGTACCAGCGCCACCGCAGCGAGCGGCCCAGCGAGCCTGTGAACCTCTGCTGCCTGTGGATCGACGAGTTCCACCAGACCACGCAGGACTGCGCGGATGGGCCCGCCTTCCGCGAAGCGCACACCCAGTACGTACACAGGCGTGTCGCCAAGCTGCAGCAGGCCGAAGTGCGGCGGCTAGCGCAGATTGCGCCCCTGCCTGAAAACTGGCACAGCCTGGAGGAAGCGGAGCGGCGAAAGGACTTTGCCCGCTTGGTGCTTGAGCAAGCGTGGAAGCTGCACCAACGGCCCCACAACCGCAGCATCGACGGCAGCGGAAAGAGCGTGAGTTTGGGCCTCATCCGCATGGCCAACATTGCCCCGCTGTACGACGTGGCCCTGGCCATGTACGCAGCCGATGCGCTGCCGCCCGCGCTGCGAGGCCAGGTGCGCATTCACCTCTGCGTCTACCACTCGCAGTTCCCGCTGCTGCTGCGCTCGGCCATCGAGCAGCAGCTGGACACCCTGCTCAACCGCCGTGGAGCCAATGACGGGCACGACCCCGCGCTGCACCGCCCCGCCCTGCGCGCCCTCATCGACGCCCACCCCGAGCCCCATCACCTGTTCATCGTGCTGGGCAGCCCCGTGACTGAAGTGGGCCGCGACCACGACTACGACTGGGCCGTGGTCGAGCCCTCGTCCATGCGCTCGCTTATCCAACTGGCCGGGCGCGTGCGGCGGCACCGGCCCGGAGCTGTGGGCGGGGTGAATATGGTGGTGCTGGACAGCAACCTGCGGCACTTCAAAGTCAAGAGCAAAGCGGCGTTTTGCAAACCAGGCTTTGAAATGGACCCGCAGCCGCCAGGGTCGAGCGACGCTGCACAGAACTTCTACCTGCACAGCCATAACCTGAGCCAACTGATGACGCGTTTGGTCAAAGACGCTGGACCGTGGGCGGTGGATGCCCAACCGCGCATTGAGGCTGCCACTGCGCAATACCACCCACGCCGCCATTGGGCCGACCTGGAACACGAGCGCATGCGGGATGCCATGTTGCAACGCTCTGCGGCCAGCAAATACACCACCGCCCCAGAGCGCGCGGCCTTCCTGCATTGGGCGCATCCCGGTCATCTGTGGCTCACCGGCCTGCTGCCGCAGTTCCAGCGGTTCCGCTACGACGCCCAACCCCGCGACGACGTGGCCCTGCTGCCGGACGAGGAAGAAGAAACGCTGTTGCTGCACCGCGTGCAAGACGGGGAGCGGCGCTATGAAAAGCTCTATGTGCCCATCTACCAAAGCCTGTGCCACCCGGTGCTTGCAGCGCAACTGGCATCACCCAGCGTGTCGCCATGGCCGCAGTTGGGTTTGATGGAGGAATTGGCTGCACTGGCACAGGCGCGGGGCTTGTCGCTGGAGCAATGTGCTGAACGCTATGCCACCGCCAGCCTGCCGGAATCTCAGGCGGGCTGGCGGTGGCACGAACAACTAGGTTTCAACAAGAAGGAGGCATCTTGATGACAGAGAGGTACCGAAAACATAACCTACCCGGAGGGCCGAAGCATGCCAACGAATGACTCACCGCCCATCTTCGGCAACTACCGCGAGGCAATTCACACATTTCTGCAAGAGCGACTGAATGCCAAGCTGGAAAAGCTCAAAGCCGATGAGGATGGCAAACGCACGGAGTTGATTGCACAGCATCAACCCAGCGCATGGCTGGAAGACGCGGCACGGCGCGTGCAACAAATCCAGGCCGTCACCCACTCCCTCAAACCCATCCACCCTGATGCGCGGGGCACCAACCTGTATGTAGAGCCCCGCACCCTGCCCCCGCTGGCCGAGCTGGGCAGCCACACATTGGGTGAGCGCTTTGTGGGCGATGTGGTGGGCAATGCAGCTGCGCTGGATGTGTACAAACTGCTCAAGCTGGAAGTGAACGGCCGCAGCCTGCTCACTGCCCTGCTAGCGCACGATGCAGACGCGCTGGCAGCCCTGCATGCCGACCCGGCACAAGCCCAGGCGCTGCGCGATGCCTTCGTGTCGCTCACCCAGCCCCGCGCTGAAGGCCCCAGCAGTCACACTCTGGCCAAGCAGCTCTACTGGCTCACGGGAAGTGATGCCTGCGACGACGCCCACTACACCCTGCTGGCCCCGCTGTACGCCACATCGCTGGCCCATGCGGTGCATGCCCAGGTGCAGGAAGACCGCTTTGGCGAGGCCAACAAGGCCGCCCGCCAGGCGCGGCGCGAGCGCAAGATGCATGACGGCGTGTTCCACGACTACCCCGGCCTGGCCGTGCAGAACATGGGCGGCACCAAGCCGCAGAACATCAGCCAGCTCAACAGCGAGCGCCGGGGGGTTAACTACCTACTGTCATCGCTGCCACCGCAGTGGAAGGCCAGTGCGGTGCGGCTGCCGATGCATGCCACTTCGGTGTTTGACCGGCTGTTCATTGCCCGCCCGGAGGTGCGCCGCGCCGTGCGGGCGCTGCGGGTGTTTTTGGAGTCCAACCCCGACGCCAATCTGGCCACCCGCGAGCGGCGCGAGGAATTGCTCGACGCGCTGGTGGACGAGCTGGTGTCGCTGGCTGCCGAGTTGCAGCAAATCCTGCCACCGGGCTGGAGCCGGGATGACGAGCGCTTTGCGGATCTGCACCGCAGCGAGCAACTGTGGCTGGACCCGTTGCGTGCCGAGCAACCCGATGAAGCCGACTTTGCCCGCGAGTGGCTGCAAATGGACTGGCCTGCCGCCGTGGGCCAGCGCTTTGCCAACTGGCTCAACGCGCAGCTACGAGGCAAGCTGCCCGTGGGCGATGCGGAAGCGCGTGCATGGCAGAAAGAGCTGCTGACCGACGAGGACGGCTTTCAACAGCAACTGCGCACACTGCGCCAGCGGCTGGACCGCACAGCCACGGAGGCCACGCCATGACGAAACCCCAAGGCATCCTCGTCCTGCCCCACCTGCGTATTCAAAACGCTAACGCCATTGGCAGCCCGCTCACGCACGGCTTCCCGTCCATTACGGCCTTTACGGGCGTAATGTGGGCGCTGGAGCGCAAACTCGCCCAAGCGGGCATGCCGCTGCAACTGCAGGGCGTGGGCGTGGTGTGCCACAACCACCAAGAGCAGGTCACGCAGGGCTATGTGCGCAACTTCAACCTGACGCGCAACCCGGTGGACAAAGACGGCAGCACCGCCGCCATCGTGGAAGAAGGCCGCATGCACCTGCAGATCACGCTGGTGCTGGCCGTGTCAGAAAAGCGCACGCCCGGCACCCCGGCGGCGCTGGTGCAAGGCAACCAGGCGCAGCTGGACGAATGGGCTGCGCAAGCAGGCCACTTTCTGGCGGGCATGCGCGTGGCAGGGGGCAGCGTGCTGCCATCGCGCCCCGTGCCGGGCAAGCGCGTGCGGCCCTGGATGGCCGTTGTGCCCGAAGACCCTGTGGCTGCAGAGAAGGAGTTCCGCCAATGGCGGCGGCAGTGGCTGCCGGGTTTTGCCCTGGTGGGGCGGGATGACCTGCTGGCCCAGCGCCTGCAAGCGCTGCGCACCACCCAACCCGACGCCACGCTGCTGGACGCCTGGCTGCATGCGGCCCGCTTTAACTACGCGCCGGTAGTGCCTGACGGCGGATTGGCAGCGCCCGACGGGCAGGTGAAGTGGGAGGACCCGCAGCGCCGCAAAGGCAGCGGCTGGGTAGTGCCCATTCCGGTGGGCTATGCCGCACTCACACACCAGGCGCATGCCCCAGGCACCGTGCGCAATGCGCGCGATGCCACGGTGCCCATGCGTTTTGTAGAGTCGGTCTATGCGCTGGGCGAGTGGATCAGCCCGCACCGCTTGACCCACCTGGGCCAGCTGCTATGGCATGCCGAAGCCGACGCAGCGCGCGGCCTGTACCGCTGCCGCAATGGCTACCAGCCCGCAAAGGCAGAAGATGCTGTCGCAAACGCCACACCCACTACTGACACGCTGGACGATTGGGACGACGCCGAGGCCTATGAGTACACCTGAGCCCCGCATGCCCGTCCCTTCGCATTCAACACGTACCCAAATTTTGAAAGATTGACACCATGACCGACAAACTCACCACCGCCTCCGTCCTGGCCTTTGAACGCAAGCTGGACCCCTCTGACGCCGTGTTCCACGCAGGCCGCTGGGACAACCGCGCACAGTCGCACGCGTGGCAGCCCGTGGCAGTGCGGGCAAAGTCCGTGCGCGGCACCATCAGCAACCGCCTCAAGGCCAAGGACCAAGACCCCGCCAAGCTGGACGCCGCCATCGAGAACCCCAACCTGCAAACCGTGGACGTGGCCGCCCTGCCCGCCGAGGCCGATACGCTCAAAGTCCAGTTCACGCTGCGCGTGCTGGGCGGCGCTGGCACACCATCGGCCTGCAACAGCGCGGCCTACCAAGCCAAGCTGCTTGCCACGGTGCAAGGCTATGTGCAGCAGCAGGGCTTTGGCGAGCTGGCCCGGCGCTATGCGGCCAACCTGGCCAATGGCCGCTTCTTGTGGCGCAACCGCGCCGGGGCTGAGCAAGTCGAAGTGACCGTGGAACAGATGCAAGGCGGGCAGGCCGCGCAACAATGGTCTTTTGATGCCCTAGCGCTTAATACACGGGCGGTAAGCGCTATCAATACAGAAGCAAATGGCTTGGACGAGCTGGGCCAGGCGATTGCCACCGGGCTGGCCGGTTCACAGCATGTGCTGCTGCGCGTCACCGCCTTTGTGCGCCAGGGTGCGGGGCAAGAGGTGTTCCCATCGCAAGAGCTGATCTTGGACAAAGAGAAGGCTGGCAAGAGCAAAACGCTGTACCACGTGGATGGCGTGGCCGCCATCCACTCGCAAAAGATCGGCAACGCCATCCGCACCATCGACACCTGGTACGAAGGCGCTGAAGAACTGGGCCCCATCGCGGTGGAGCCCTATGGCTCCGTCACAACCCAGGGCAAAGCCTACCGCCAGCCCAAGCAAAAGCTGGACTTCTACACCCTGCTGGACAACTGGCTGCTGAAAGACCAGGTGCCGCCCGTGGAGCAACAGCACTTTGTGATGGCGGTGCTGATCCGTGGCGGCGTGTTTGGCGACGCCAGCTGATGCGCGAGATGCCATGACCACGCACTACATCCACATCACCCTGCTGCCCGACCCGGAGTTCAGCCACGCCCACTTGCTGGGCGCGCTGGTGGCCAAGCTGCACCGGGCGCTGGTGCTGGGGCAGACCACCGACATTGGCGTGAGCTACCCGCAGCACGTTAGCCAGCCGCTGACCCAGCGCACGCTGGGCGCGGTGCTGCGCCTGCACGGCACGCCCGAGGCGCTGCAGCGCCTGATGGGGCAAGACTGGCTCAAAGGCATGCGCGACCACACGCAGGTGGGCGAGCTACTGCCAGTGCCCGTCACCGCGCAGCACCGCACCGTGCGCCGCCGCCAGTTCAAGACCAATGTAGACCGCCTGCGCCGCCGCCGCATGCAGCGCAAAGGCGAAACCGCCGAACAGGCCGCAGCCGCCATCCCCGACACGGTGGAACGACGCCCCGAACTGCCGTTTGTGCAACTGCGCAGCAGCAGCACGGGCCAGCCGTTTTGCCTGTGCGTGGAGCACGGACCATTGCAGTCGCAACCTGTTGCCGGAGCCTTCAACGCCTATGGCCTGGGCCACGAGACGACCGTGCCGTGGTTCTGAGCCGGTTTGACCCTTTTTTTGAGCCCTGTCATAGGGCCTTATAAATCAGGCACTTACGAAGCACCTCAGGAATTGGCGTGTTCTGACCTGAAGGGGAAAAGTTCTTTAAAAATCAATAAGTTAGGCTGAGCGACGGACAGTTCACTGCCGCATAGGCAGCTCAGAAACGCCCCTGCAGGTGTGCCCCACTTTGCCAAGAGTTCACTGCCGCATAGGCAGCTCAGAAATGCACGCGCCCAGCCCAGGAAACCCACTTGGCGTTCACTGCCGCATAGGCAGCTCAGAAAAGCGGCTGGTGCCGCCTGTGCCGTGGGGGCTGGTTCACTGCCGCATAGGCAGCTCAGAAAGCCCCGGCCTGCGCCTGGGTTGGCTGCGGGGTGTTCACTGCCGCATAGGCAGCTCAGAAAGATGTACCCCCTTCACGCGCCCATCCTGCTCGTTCACTGCCGCATAGGCAGCTCAGAAAAGCGAGGGAAGCAGGAAAGGCTTGATCGTGTGGTTCACTGCCGCATAGGCAGCTCAGAAAATGCCTAACCCCACAGTCCCCGACTTCACCGAGTTCACTGCCGCATAGGCAGCTCAGAAAAGATACAGATGCGTCTGTATGTTCTGCAGCGCGTTCACTGCCGCATAGGCAGCTCAGAAATGATCCGCAATATCGAGATCGTATCCAGTGCTGTTCACTGCCGCATAGGCAGCTCAGAAAGTGCTGCTGAGCGTGAACGACGAATTCGCAGCGTTTACTGCCGCATAGGCAGCTCAGAAAACCGACGTGCCCACACTGCCCAGCGCACCCAGGTTCACTGCCGCATAGGCAGCTCAGAAATTTACCCAAGCACCGCTGCCCGATGAGCTGCCGTTCACTGCCGCATAGGCAGCTCAGAAAAGCTTGATCAACTGAGCCTCGGTCAGACCCAAGTTCACTGCCGCATAGGCAGCTCAGAAACTGCCCTCATACCGCTGCTGGGCCGGGGTAGGGTTCACTGCCGCATAGGCAGCTCAGAAAACCAGCCGGTGCGGAATGCGGCTTGCTCTGCGGTTCACTGCCGCATAGGCAGCTCAGAAAAGGAGTGGAGAGGTCCAGCCGCGTTTGACAACGTTCACTGCCGCATAGGCAGCTCAGAAACACCAGAGATAGCCGCAGCACAGGCCGCTGAAGTTCACTGCCGCATAGGCAGCTCAGAAAAGCACGCGGTAGTCGTGGGCGACCTGGGCAACGTTCACTGCCGCATAGGCAGCTCAGAAATATCAGCGCATGGATTCGGGACGTGGACACGTGTTCACTGCCGCATAGGCAGCTCAGAAATCCAGGCGTACGACGGTCAGATCCCCGGTGTGGTTCACTGCCGCATAGGCAGCTCAGAAATTGGTGTCACCATCCTTGATGACGTAGCCTTCGTTCACTGCCGCATAGGCAGCTCAGAAAATTGAGTGGTCGGCGGGGGGCTACAACCGATCGTTCACTGCCGCATAGGCAGCTCAGAAACGCGAGCCCGCAGAGCATCACATCCCCCTACGCGTTCACTGCCGCATAGGCAGCTCAGAAAGTGATGGACCAGCCATGCGAGATCGACCAGGCGTTCACTGCCGCATAGGCAGCTCAGAAATTTGCCTCAGATGCGGGAAGGGGTGGGGCGGCTGTTCACTGCCGCATAGGCAGCTCAGAAATGCAGGGGCGGGAGATTGGCGCAGTGCGGTTCGTTCACTGCCGCATAGGCAGCTCAGAAAAGCCCCGATGGCCACGTGCGTGAGGGCAATACGGTTCACTGCCGCATAGGCAGCTCAGAAAGCATAGGCCACGCCCTGTGGTGCTGCTGGCTGGTTCACTGCCGCATAGGCAGCTCTGAAAAGAGAAGACCGCGTGCTTGCAGCGCTGAACGCGTTCACTGCCGCATAGGCAGCTCAGAAACGATGGGAATGGATCGAATGCGAAAGCTGCGGGTTCACTGCCGCATAGGCAGCTCAGAAAGGCATGCAGGCCCTGTTGGCCGCCAAGGCCAAGTTCACTGCCGCATAGGCAGCTCAGAAAACCCAGCTGATAGCCATCGAGAACAACCGGAATGTTCACTGCCGCATAGGCAGCTCAGAAAAAGTCGCTCGCCCAATAAGCCCCGGCGCTGACGTTCACTGCCGCATAGGCAGCTCAGAAATGGAAGCCGAGAAGGCTTGCTTCAAGATCGCCGTTCACTGCCGCATAGGCAGCTCAGAAATACCAAGGCGGCGAGCCCTTCGGCGTCATCCTGTTCACTGCCGCATAGGCAGCTCAGAAATCAGAGGGCGGCTAGGGTGGGTGGGTTGGTGGGTTCACTGCCGCATAGGCAGCTCAGAAATCGAAGAGGTGTCGGCATGAAAGTCATCAAGCGTTCACTGCCGCATAGGCAGCTCAGAAAATGAAACCGATTGAAGAACTGCAAGCGCAGCAGTTCACTGCCGCATAGGCAGCTCAGAAATTCTGCAATAGGGCAGGATGTGGGCGTGCCTTGTTCACTGCCGCATAGGCAGCTCAGAAACACACCGGCACCCTCTTCGTAGGCAAGAAGCACGTTCACTGCCGCATAGGCAGCTCAGAAAATCGAAGGCGCCGACAGCAAGACCGAAGGCCCGTTCACTGCCGCATAGGCAGCTCAGAAAACCGTCAACGGCCCCAAGAGCGTGGCCGACCTTGTTCACTGCCGCATAGGCAGCTCAGAAATCTGAACACCTACAAGTTCGGCTCCAAGGTGGGTTCACTGCCGCATAGGCAGCTCAGAAAATTGTGGTCACCAACCGGGGGGCGATCACCGAGTTCACTGCCGCATAGGCAGCTCAGAAATCCTTCGCGCAGCTTCTGCGGGTCAACACCGGGTTCGCTGCCGCATAGGCAGCTCAGAAATTCCACGCGCAGATACTCACCCTCGCCGCCTGGTTCACTGCCGCATAGGCAGCTCAGAAATGTTCGTTGATTGGTGAATGCTTTGAAAGGCGGTTCACTGCCGCATAGGCAGCTCAGAAAATTTGCTTGAGCGTGAGCAGTTGCAGGCGCTCGTTCACTGCCGCATAGGCAGCTCAGAAATGTGGGGTAGCTATAGATCACGGCCCCACCGGGTTCACTGCCGCATAGGCAGCTCAGAAATAAATGGGCGCGAGGCGTTTGAGACTGGTGAGGTTCACTGCCGCATAGGCAGCTCAGAAAATGTGGCGACGAACACGGCCTGCTCTACGCGGACGGCCCCGAAGCCCGCCTGCCGAGCCTGGGGCACATGCTCTGGCTCATCCCGGGCCATTGCGACCCGACGGTGAACCTGCATGACTTTTTGATCGGCGTGCGTGGCGGGCTGGCGCAAGGGGTGGTGGAGCGCACCATCCGGGTGGATGCGCGCGGCGCCCCGAGCTAAGACGCACGCGCCGGTCGGGTTGAGAGCGGCTAAAAAAACTCAGCGAAGCGGTCCTGGCCAGGCGTCCCGCCGCAGGCAGTACAAGCCGTAAGACAAGGCGGGACAACGGCGCCCGGGGAGTTTTTTCAGTCGATCTTAAAAAGCCGCCTCCAGGGCTGGCATCGCCAGGCGTGCCTTGGTCAACGCCATGCCCAGGTTGGCGGTCTTGCGGCAGACGAAGACGGCCACGTATTCAGGGTTGGTCTTGCCACGCAGGAAGACGTGAATCAGGTTCTCGCTGTTGACGATGATTTCCTGAAAATAGTGGAAGCCGTCGTCCTCCAGCCCACGCGCTTTTTTAAACATGCGCTCAATCATGCTCACGTTGGGGCCATTGAACATATCGGCCGTGGCAGCGGCGAGCAGGTCGATGACCTGCTGTGGGTGAGAGTCCACCGTTTTCAGAGACAACAGCATGCCCGATGCCACGTCCACGTAACCGGCCGCCACGCACTCCGGAACAGAGGCGGCTGCATTGCTCAGTGCTACTTCAAAACTCATCGCAGTTTTCCTTCTTTTGTTGTCGTTTACACAATTTTTTGGAGGATGACGTCCTCATAGCGCTGCAGAAACTCCTCCTGCTCGGCGCTTTGTACGTAGTGCGCGTCCAGCAGGCGCACGCGGCGCAGTGCTTCTTGGGCGGTCAGCCCTTCGCGAATCCACCAGGCAGTCAGCACCGTGCCAGTGCGCCCGCGCCCGGCCAAGCAATGGACGGCCAGCACCTCACCCTGCGCCATGAGCGTCTCCATGCGCTTGAGCAGCATCTGGATTTGCCCGAGGCTGGGAGCCTCGTGGTCACGGATGGGCAGGTGCAGGTTGGCCAGGCCATGGCGCTTGAGCGCGTCCTGCGGCAGATCGCGTTCGGTGAGGGTGATCAGTCGGCTGATGCCCATGCGCTTGAGCGCTGCCAGGTCATGGTCCATGTCGTTCACCACCCCGGGCAGCGGGGTACCCGCAAGCCGACCAGGCTCCAGCCACGCAAAGCCATGGGGAGCCCCAGCGGTTGAAGCCGCAGACGCGCTGCGGGCTGGAGCCTCGTTACCGTTCATGGGCCGCTGCGCACCAGCGGATGGGAGAGGCAGCGTGGCGAGCACGCGGGTGGGCAGATGGCCCAGGCCCGGGGACGGCATGACGCCCTCAGCCAACATGGCCGGGTCGGCGTCGGGCGCTGGCACGGCGCAGCTGCCGGTACGCACAAATTGCTGGCCCGCTGCGGACACGGGCGAAGACAGAAATTCCTCCATGCCACGCGCCTCTTGCACCCGCCCGCCTGCCAGCAGCGCCATGCGGTCGGCCAGGCTGGCGGCATGGCGCTGGTTGTGCAGAACCACCAGCAGCGTGCTGGTGCGGGCCACTTCACGCAGCAGTTCCAGCAGCACATAGGCGTCATAGTCCGAGAGATCCGCCGTGGGCTCGTCCACCATCAGGAGCGCTGGCTCGGCCACGGCTTCGCGCAAGATGGCCACGGCCCTTTGCAGCAAGGGGGGCAACTCCAGCGTGGGCTGGTCAAACAGGGCTGCCAGCTCAGGTACGCCCATGCGCTGGACCAACTCACTGCACCAGGCTCGCACCTCGGCGGGCGAGCGGCCCAGGCGTTCACGCACCGGGTCGGCCAAGGCATGGAACACGGTCGCCGCCATGAGCTTGGCGTTTTGCTGCACCAGGCGCGGACGGTTGCCCTCACCCAACGGCCTTCCTTCGTACTCAACGCTGCCCCATTCGGTGAAGCGCGGATGGTCGGCGTACCGCCCGGCCAGGGCGTGCAGCAAGGTGGACTTGCCAGCGCCAGACGGGCCCAGCAGTGCAGTGATGCTGTCGCGCGGCAGCGTCAGGTCAATATCTACCAGGACCACCTTGGCGCCAAAAGCTGCGCCAAAGCCCGCTGTGTTAGTGCCAGTGCAAACGTGATCAGCAGTGCCAGTCGAACATTGACCAGGGGCTAGAGCTGGTTCCATTTGAAGCCAACTGTGGATAACTATAGGGTGGATGCTTCGGTAGGTCCTCCTTTTTTT
>Ga0209958_1000303_pt1 | contig 118180 bp, 100 predicted proteins | sample ThiBio_inoc_plan_FD_183942 | JGI IMG/M metagenome (GOLD analysis project Ga0209958, IMG submission 183942) | Wastewater bioreactor microbial communities from Cape Town, South Africa - Thiocy_inoc_plan (SPAdes) | ecosystem: Engineered > Bioremediation > Thiocyanate > Unclassified | place: South...
TGCGCAAGTGGCCCCCACAAGGGGCACCAAACAAGGCGGAACCGCTGGAAAGACGGTCTCCATTGCGCCAGATGAAAAACTCAGTCTCGTAGCACGCGCGAAACCGAGTTGTTCAGGACATCCTTAGCTATGCCGTAAGGACTACGTGGGTAAAATGGCGTATCTTCTCTTTGAGGAATGGCCTGCACCTTACCGAACATCTCAGATGTACTGGCTTGATAAAAACGAATTTTCGGATTGACGATCCTGATCGCTTCGAGCAAGTTAACGACACCTAAACCCGTAATCTCACCCGTAGTCAAGGGCTGTTCAAACGAAACCCCTACAAAACTTTGTGCAGCCAAGTTATATACCTCGGTCGCCTCCAAACCCTGCAACAGACGAATGCTCGATGACAAATCCGTTAAATCATATTCAACGAGGTGCAGGTTTGGGTGGTCCTTTACACCAAGCTCTTCAATTCGCCAAAAATTTACAGAGCTAGTGCGCCGAAATGTTCCGTAAACTTTATAGCCCTTTTTCAGCAATAGCTTTGCCAAATAGGCGCCATCTTGACCGGTAATTCCGGTAACAATCGCTTTCTTCATTTTATTTCCATTACGAGACGGCGGGCCAGTGGGGCGGAGCAACCAACGAAATAGCACTCATCAATGCAGCATCAGTATAGTTTTCAACTCTCGACGCATATCCGATATAGCCGTGATCCAAGCCAATTCCTGCGATCAATTTCAATCGAAAGCCAGCGCGTTCAAAAGCACTTCTAATAAATTCCTCAGACCAGCCAGTTTCAAACCATCCAAATTTTCGCATTACGTAAGCCGATTCGGCATCAAGACGCATGCCCCAATGCCCTCTCCCCCACCAAGCAGACGTCACGGGCTCGCCAGCAAATATTATTTTGCCATCCGCTTTAAGATATTCCCCACATTTCTTCAGTAGCTTAACGACATCAGAACAATGATGCAGACATTCATAGAAAAATATCGCATCGACTTTGTCATTCAGCGAAAAATCGTCGAATGATGAAGCTATGGCCATGACATCGTAATTTCTGCGCTCAGCTCGGTATCTTATCAAATCAACAAAATCTCTATTTACATCGACGGCAGTTACCTTAGCCCCCGTAAAAGCGATATTCTCGGTGCTTAGCCCCCATCCTGCACCCATGTCCAAAACATGCGCGCCAGGCTTCAAGTCAGCAAGCATGACCATATTCTGAATCGTTCTTGAGTGCTTGGCAATGAAAGCGATATCACCGCTACCATAAGGATTAGCAGCATGACGATTGTCCGGCACAGCTGTATGTTCGTTGACGTCTTGATTAAGCAGTCGGCCTGATATTCCGTTGTAAACAGAAATTTGTTTTGCAATATACTCCTCAGAAAATGGATCCAATTTTGAAAATTCATCATAAGATATATCCAGCTCGAACTTTCTCACCACCTCCGCAGCATTTGGAGATGCAACCCCTCCTTTTACATCAACATCATGAACAAACTTGTCCAGCTCAGAAATTGAATATTTCCTCCGAATGGAGGACGCAATCAAATCTCGAGCAGCCATATTTAACGACTTAACACTACGCGCACGCAAGATAAGCTTTCGCAATTTATTGAACATAATAATATTTTTCGGATAAATGCGATAACGTGATTTTATTCAGAAATATCTAAAAAACATGTACTCAAAGAAGTACCGCAGATACTTTTTGCAACACTACGGAAGAACAGTGCTTCGAATTCATACATTTTTTTCAATTATTTGCAACAATCGATTAGCGCTCTGATTCCAACTCAACCAAGGGATGGCTGATGAATCTCTCACACTCCCAGCGATATACCCATCGAGCCAATTTTCAATGGTTTTTTTGAGTTCGTTAGGGCCATCAGCTGTAAAATACGTCGCACAATCACCAGCAACTTCACGAAATATAGGAATATCGCGAGCGATAATTGGAATTTTGTGCTGCGCGGCCTCAATCAATGGTAAACCAAAACCTTCTCCAAACGATGCAGCGATAAGGCAATCAGCAAATTCATACACCTTCTCCAAGTATTCATCGCTGATCCCTTCCAACCAAAAAAGCTTTTTTCCTATTAGGGGATGTTTGCGCAAGCGCTTAGCCAATGCGTCGACACGCCAACCCTGCTTTCCAACCAGTACTAGGTTGAATTTTCGCTTCGAATTCCATAGCGCATCAGCCGCATCTAGGACTTGGGCGTGCCCTTTTCGGGGCTCCAGCGTACCCACCATGATAAAGGTGGGGCACTCCAAGAGTTGATTTAAAATAGCGCCCGTCTCAACTGGGACACCTCGGGACGGGCTTGCGCCTACGATATCAGCCCCCATGTGAAACCAGTCCACCCTAGGCATAGCTGTTGGCAAATGGTGCTGGCGCCATTGCTCAAACTCTTGAGCCACGGTTTCTGATATGCATATCAGACCGTCAGTCTTGGCCGCAACTTCTACCCAGCGCTCGTGGTTATCTCTGGCACCTTCTGGAAAGTACTGCGGCATGGTGATAGGCAGCAGATCATAAAGCACAAAGCGAACATCCACCCCGCTGTCGCGCAATTGCTGGTAAAAGTCCTCTTGAAAAAATTGCACCTGAGGTTGCATGTCTAGCGCTAGGAATACATCGCCTTTCGCATAATCAATTGGCGCATCCGATGAAATATTATTTACTAGCGCCAACCCCGTAAGATATTGTGCAAAGCGATCTGCATACCGATAACCAATATTTTCTGCGGTAGCATAAACAGCGCGAACCTCGAATGAAGCTGGTGGATTGGCCAGCCACTCATAAAATATGCTTCGTACCACACGTTGAATACCAGTTTTAGCATCGCGCTGCATTAACTCAGACACATCGACTAACAGTTGTGGTTTGGCAGATTTTGCATTCCGCGCCATAGCTTGCGATAGACCAAAGATATTCAAAGCGTGATCGGTCCGAGATAGCTTCGCGATTTTGACTATCAAGTCTGTTTCTAGCTCGGCCGGGGAATACGACGTTGTATCCACGGTTCGCGCCCTAGCAACTAAATTTTCCAATGCAGTAATTGCGCACTGCGCCGATTTATCCCAAGAAAACTTAGAAGCTTGCGTGCGTGCATGCGATTGCAGGGCTTCATGGAAGTGAGCATCCGTCAAAGCTTCTTCCATTTTCTTTGCGATGTCCGCCGTGTCGCAAGGGTTGAATAGCGCCCGCTCCCAACCTATGACTTCAGGTACGCTTGTGCTGTCAGCACCAATGGTGGCTGCACCGCATGCCATTGCTTCAAGCGCTGGCAAACCAAAGCCTTCATGCCAAGAAGCAAAAACGTACAACGCACACAAGTTATACAGCTGAACCATGTCTTCATCGCTGATCCGGCCGGTGATCACGACATCGTTCGGTGCAAGTAGACAGTCACGCGCATGCGCTTGGAATTGCAGCCTGTGCTCATCGGGCAATCCACCTGCCAAGACAAGTTGATGCCGGTTTCGCAATGGTTCCGGCAGCTGTGCAAATGCACTAATTAAACCACGATGGTTTTTACGCTCATCTGTGGCGCCCGAATACAGCACAAAGGGCTGGCGAATATTCAATCTTCGTTTAAGGTCGCTAATCTGCTCGGATGTATATGATCGAGGCTGAAAACATGGGTCTGCGGCGGCAGAAATATTGACGACACGATCAGGCGCCTCTTGCACGTGTGCGATGCCCTCTAACCTCGCAGCTTCCGAAATGGCAAGCAATAAATCCGCTCGCTTAGCCTGATCAATGCATCTCAAGTAATGTTGACGATATACATTGTCATGCTCAAGATAAGTTGAAGCTTGAATCAGTGGAATGGCATCGTAAAACGTGATAGCTATTGGAATATTCCTATATTCCGGAATATCGTGTACTGCATTATCGTAAAAACCATCGAATAAGCTAGTAATGTGCACGACATCGGGCTGAATTTTTCGAATGGCGTCTTCACGGATCAAGACAGCAATATCACGGCGCGTCGAATTTTCTGGGTTACTGGCATTGACAGAGCTGAGTGCATGCCAAACATATACATTCTTTGCTGGTAGCCATGGAGCAAAGGCGTCGCGGATCGAGCGAATAGTTTCATGTAACATCCCATTAAGCAGCAGCAAAACCTCATGCCGTCCGCGATGGCGCGCCATACCTAACGCGAGGGCTAGGGTGTAACGTCCAACGCCACGATGTCGGCTGGCGGATTGAGCGCCCTGCATATCGATAAGGATGCGCATTAATGATTTTCCCCATGAATTTTTGCGGCAGCGATAAGATCTGCGTAGATACAGCGTGCACGCGGCGTGATGTCACTCAGGCCTAATGGGATGTTCTCTTGATGTTTAGCTTTAAATCGTCCCTCTTTTGGCTCGTCTGACAAAGCTCCATGACGCTTAGCTACGCCCACCAATTGCTGGTGTAAGGCGGGGTAGTGCAACAACCATTTATTAATACGATAGCTAACTAGGGGCCTATTTAGCACTGCTCTCATCACGTGAGCCAATGGAAGTTGGAAACTCTCTATCGCACCACAAATTAATCTATTTATAACTTGACGCACGGCGGATAAACAATCAAACACAAGACCACTTGTCCACCTTAAGGGAAGTGTGATACGCCATGAAGCACTCTGGCGCAATTCAGAAATGCCATTTTCCGAACTTATTGCCCTGCGTTCCAACACAGCTAATTTTTCACTCAATCGATTGAAATCCAGTTCAAACTGTAGAATTCTTCTTTCAAGTTCAACTTGAATATCGGTTTTAAAATTATCGAATACATTGGGAGGATACTTAAATGAAGAAATTAGATGAGATCGCTCTTGCGCAAGGTAAAATCTATTCAGCCCATCAGCATAAGCAAAAATATAGTCGGCATTGATTAAGATTGGCTCCCAATCTAAATATGACTCTATTTGAGATAGAGGAAGTGTTGCTTCAACAAGCACAATCCACGGCCGATTTTTCCTCCAGTCATTTCCCTCTAATACAGATCGCTCGAAACCCTCAACATCCACCTTTAGAAAATGCACATCCTGATCTTGGGGTACAAAGCTCTGCCAAATGGTATCGAGCGTCGTAACCGGTACAGTGCTACGAACGAATGAAAACCCAGACGCTTTATTTTTTTCAGCAATATAGTCAACAAGAGTAGAAAGTCCCGTTTCCTCGAAGAAATTAATCTCAAGCGATCCTGATGTGCGTCCAGCGGCCGCGCAAATATTTTTATCGCGGGGACGCCGACTTTCCAGCATGCCAAAAAAAATAGGGTTTGGTTCAATATTTATTCCGTTCCAACCATTTTCATAGAATGCTTTCGTTACTGAATGCTGATCAGGCCAAGCAGCCCCGACATCAATGTAGCATCCCAACTCTATTCCAGAGAGGGCGCGCATTAATATCACATCTTCAAAGTTTTGGGCGTAAGAAATCATTACCTCACCCCCACTGATACTCACCATCTTTATTTATATATTGATGAAGACTAGTTCGAATAAAAGACAATTGCTCTTTACTCAGCAGCTCAGTTGCGCGTCTTGATTTAATAGACGACACATGATGGCGATGATAAAATTTCACTTTATCATAAAAACTAAAACCAATATCAACACTTTCTGCAATATTTAAAGCTTTGGAATTTTCATACACCTTTGCCTTTCGATTATTATTCCAGATTTTATAAATCTCCGCGCAACTCCAACCATTCAATAAATATCGGCTAATCTTCCAAATCACAAGCCAAGGATAATCATCAATTTCATCATAGTGAATATTTAACATATATCTATGCATTTTTTTATGCCATGAGAGCCAGGCTGCATACATAGAAACAGATTCTTCCAATGAAAAACCAAAAACACTCATCCATGAAGCGATAGCATCTTCTGGCTTGCGGACTGTACAAACGCATGGAATAGCTCTTTTAACCAAAAATGCATTAATCATTTCGTCGGGAAAATGACTTTTAAAAATAGCATTTTCGATTTCACTCGGCCCGGCAGACAAATCATTCATTGAATTAGAGGAGTACACGGAGACCCCTCCCCGAACCTCAAGGAGCTCTCGCACAACGTTATAGGAAAAAGTGGATCCGCTTCTCTGCATTCCCGACACGACAACTATCACTTACTCTCCACTTGGACAACGCCAAACATGTTTGCAAACCCGGACGAACTATAGGGGTGACCCCCAATAACACGAAATATCAAGACGTCCACTCGTCGATGCAGCATTTCTTCAGCGCCATCAACCTCTCTCGTCAAGCCAACATTAAGGCAGTATGTTCCGGGGACCAAATTTGCATTCAAATTAAATTGGACCTGAACGAAATCTCCATCTCGGAAAGATTTTTTTCTAGTATTAATTTTTGCATTTCTATGTATCGCATAGACACAAATACCGTCGAGCGACTTAATCATCATCCCGAAATTGACAGCTTCCGCAGACTCTTTAAAATCCACTTCGTAACTAATACATATACGCCCCCCCTCCGGAATCACGTTTGTGACATCTCCCTCTTCGTTCACTATATTGACATTTACAATCTCCGCGCGCCGACTTCCATACTGCATCTCTACACTATTTGAATTTAGCAAAGGGTCGTACAATGACTCTACATCTTTTTGCGTTTTCTTATCAAATTTTTTCGACCCAAACTGTACTCGTTCATAAGTATCACAGACTTTTTTCGCCACTCCAATTTCAACCATCGCCCCACAATTAATAAAAATTGCGCGGTCACATATCTTTTTCACTGCTTCGATATCATGGCTAACAAATAGCAATGTGGTGCCTGCATTTCGATAATCTTCAATGCGTCTGAAGCATTTTCTCTGAAAAGCTGCATCACCGACCGAGAGGGCCTCGTCAACAATTAAAACATCCGGACGAGCAGCCGTTGACACAGCAAAAGCGAGCCTCACTTGCATCCCACTCGAATAAATTCTCACCGGTTGATCAATGTAATTCCCAATATCTGCAAACGCCTCAATTTCCGACATTAACGATCTAATTTCGTCAGTTCCATAACCAAGCAACTGACCGGCCATTAATGCGTTCTGGCGCCCCGTGAAGTCAGGGTGGAATCCCATGCCTAACTCAAGCAAGGCAGCTACGCGCCCGCTGACAAAAACGCTACCGATGGTCGGTTGGGTCGTTCCCGTGATTATTTTCAGTAACGTACTTTTACCTGCGCCGTTGGCACCCACAATTCCAATGGCTTCACCCCGTTCGACGGTAAAGTTGATGTTCTGCAGTACCCAGTTTTTTTTATGCTGAGATCGCCCGGTAACCCACTCAAGCACTCTCGCCCATTTACTGGGATATTGCTTATACGCCTTGCTGATATTTGCAACAACGATACTTTTTTCCATCAAAGCTCATCCACCAGTTCGCCCACGCGCGAAATAAAAAACCATCCTCCTGCTATCAATAGAGATATCGTTAGCACGGCAAATGGAATCAAATTATTGAAATCTGGCATCCGTTGGTTCAGGAACAATGTCTGATAAGAACTAACTAGGGAGTTCATCGGATTAAATCGCAGCACAGCACGCGCAGGGGCTGGCAATGAGTCGAACATATAGACAATCGGTGTGAGCCAAAACCAGAACTGAACCGCGATGCCCGTAAGCTGGCCTACATCCCTAAAAAATACGTTCAACGTGCCCAGAAAAATGCCGAGTCCCAAGGTGAATAACACCTGCAAGGCAAGCAGCGGAATCACCGCCAACAGGGCCCAGCCAGGCCAGTGGCCGATGAGGGCCAGAAAGGCGAGGTACAAGCCAAACACAATGCCAAAGTTGACCAGCGTCGAAGTGGCCACGATGGCTGGTAAACAGATGCGCGGAAAGTTGGATTTCTTGATCAGGTTGCCGTGCTCGATAAACACGCCGTTCAGGCGCCCGAGCATCTCTGCAAACAGCCCCCATGTGAGGACCCCAGCACACAGATAGATGCTGAATGCAAACGGCGTTTGCTCATGGCCCGCAAGGCTGGGGCGCATGAGCTGACCAAATACCACGGTGTAGATGACGATCATGGTCAGCGGATTTGCAACGGACCAGAACGCGCCCAGCAAGGATTCGCGGTATTTGCCGTGAAACTCGCGCATGACGCTGCTCCAGACAAAGCCCCGGTAGGCCCACAAGGCCTTGAGCATAGGTAGGCCGGGCACGGGTCAGCCCTCCCCTTCGGCGTCGGTACGTGGCGCGGGTACCACCCGACCATAGGTGTCTTCAAACCGCACGATATCGTCCTCGTCCAGGTAGCTGCCCGATTGCACTTCAATAATCTCTAGCGGCACTTTTCCGGGGTTTGCAAGTCGATGCACATGGCCCAGCGGGATAAACGTGGATTCGTTTTCGCCTAGCAAAAAGACCTTGTCCCCATTCGTAACCTGGGCCGTGCCCTTGACCACAATCCAGTGTTCAGCCCGGTGGTGGTGCATTTGCAAACTCAGGCTGGCACCGGGGTTGACCACAATGCGCTTGACCTGAAAGCGCTCGCCACTGTCGATGCTGTCGTACCAGCCCCAGGGGCGATGGATCTTGCGATGCGTTTGTGTAAGGGCGTGGCCCGCTTCACGCAGCTTGCCCACGATCTGCTTGACGTCCTGGGTTTGGCGTTTGTCCGCCACCAGGATGGCGTCGGCGGTTTCTACCACCACGATGTTGTCCAGCCCCACGCCGGCCACGAGGCGGCTACTCGAAAGCAGCAGCGAGTTGGAGCAGCCGTGCTGGATGGTGTCGCCCACTTGCGCGTTGCCTTGTGCGTCTTGCTCGCGCACCTGCCACAGGGCATCCCACGCGCCCAAGTCAGACCAGCCAGCCTGCAGCGGCACCACGCAGGCTGGGATGCCCAGGTCGGGGCGGGTGGGCAGCCGCTCCATCACGGCATAGTCAATGGAGTCTGCGGGGCATGCGCTGAAGGTTTCGGTGGATGGGCGGATGAAGTCCACGTCCTTTTGCGCATCGGCCATGGCGGCTGAGCAAGCGGCAAAGATGTCGGGGCGGCAGCTTTCAATGGCCTTGAGCCACACGCTGGTGCGCACCATGAACAGGCCGCTGTTCCACAGGTAGTTGCCAGCGTCCAAGTAGCTTTGCGCGCGTGCTGCGTCGGGTTTTTCGGCAAAGCTGGCGATGTGGTGGGCACCGCCCCCCTTCACCGATTCGCCGCACTGGATGTAGCCGTATCCGGTCTCTGGCCTGTCGGCCACGATGCCAAAGGTCACCATGGCGCCGCCGATGGCAATGGCAAACGCCTGCTCGATGGCGTTGTGAAATGCGGGCAGGTTGGCCATCACGTGGTCAGCGGGCATGGCCAGCAGCACCGGGTCGCCACCTTCTTCGGCCTGCGCTTGCAAGGCGGCCAGAGTCAGCGCGGGCGCGGTGTTGCGGCCCGCAGGCTCCAGCACGATGCGCGCGCCGTGTATGCCGGCCTCCATCAGCTGGCTGGCTGCCAGAAAGCGGTGCTCTGCGTTGCAGACGAGCACCGGCGCCTTCGCCACGGGGATTTGGTTCAGCCCTTGCAGGCGCAGGGCCGTGTCTTGCAGCATGGTGCGCGCACCGGCCAAGGCCAAAAACTGCTTGGGATAGGTTTCACGAGACAGTGGCCACAGGCGCGTGCCGGAGCCACCGCACAGAACCACAGGCAACAGCAAATTCAGGGATTCAGTCATAAGGCTAGAGCGGGTCTTGATCTTGGGGGACCTCGGTTGGCTTTTGAAGAAGGTCGGCCTCCAACAGTGCCAACCGCTGGTTCAACCGGCGTACATCACGCTCAATGCGGGTATTGACCATGTCGCTGTGCAGGGCCTTGATCAGCAAGACCATGCACACCAGCAACAGCAGCAGCGTGGGGGGGTAGCTCACGCCCAGCAGCAGAGCCAGCCAGTCGATCAGCCCGGGCGATGCCCCCAGCACCGCCGCAGCCCCTGCCACCACCACCCAAAACAGGCCGTGCATGACGTACAGATGATCTCTGCGGATCAGATACAGAATCAGCGCAGCAAGGCCAATGCCCATCAGCGCGGTTGTGAATTGCAAGGACACCATCAGATTCCTGGACGGGTAAGGCTCTGCGCACCCACATTACATATATATGTATGCGTATAAATATGCGAGCTGAGAGCAAGAAGAGATGGTTGGGCCACTGCAACCCTGGGAGTTGCACACGCGCGCTTGACGCAATTGCCCACCAACACACGTCCCGAAGATTGTAGGTGCTCGGTCGTTACACACTGCTGTAAGGCCCCCTTTCAGCAGCCTCGAACCGTAAGCAAATATCTCAGACGTGCATCCGGGCTCTTGAAATGGGGCGGAATGCCCGTATCATTAGCACTCACCGCAGACGAGTGCTAACACCGCCTCGGCTGCCGGAAGTTTGGTAGCGCCTGGGCCTCCAGGCGCTGAGTACGTCAGCTTTTTACTGAAAACAGGAGCATTGCAATGAACCTTCGCCCTCTGCACGATCGCGTGATCGTCAAGCGTATCGAAAGCGAAACCACGACTGCCTCCGGCATCGTGATCCCTGACAACGCCGCTGAAAAGCCCGATCAAGGTGAAGTGCTGGCCGTCGGCCCCGGCAAGAAGAACGACAAGGGCGACGTGATCGCCCTGAATGTGAAGGTCGGTGACCGCGTTCTGTTCGGCAAGTACTCGGGCCAGACCGTCAAGGTCAACGGCGATGAGCTGCTGGTAATGAAGGAAGACGATCTGTTCGCAGTTGTGGAGAAATAAAGCTACTGTGCAGGCGCCAGGCGTCGTTGCGCGGTGCTCGCAATCCTCACGTACAGGAAGTACGTTCCGGTTGCTGCGCTCCGTGCGCCTAGCCTGACACCTGCTCGCTACGCTTTCTTTCCCCACAACCCGTTATCCGTTTAACGATTTTCAGAATTTAGGAGCCAAACATGGCAGCAAAAGACGTAGTTTTCGGCGGCGAAGCCCGCGCACGCATGGTTGAAGGCGTGAACATCTTGGCCAACGCGGTCAAAGTGACCCTGGGCCCCAAGGGCCGCAATGTGGTGCTGGAGCGCTCGTTCGGCGCCCCCACCGTGACCAAGGACGGTGTGTCCGTGGCCAAGGAAATCGAACTCAAGGACAAGCTGCAGAACATGGGCGCCCAGCTCGTGAAGGAAGTGGCCTCCAAGACCAGCGACAACGCTGGTGACGGCACCACCACCGCTACAGTGCTGGCACAAGCCATCGTGCGCGAAGGCTTCAAGTACGTGGCCGCTGGCATCAACCCAATGGACCTGAAGCGCGGTATCGACAAGGCTGTGACGGCCCTGGTTGCCGAGTTGAAGAAGGCTTCCAAGCCCACCACCACCTCCAAGGAAATCGCCCAAGTGGGTTCGATCTCCGCCAACTCCGACGAAACCATCGGCAAGCTGATCGCTGACGCCATGGACAAGGTTGGCAAGGAAGGCGTGATCACCGTGGAAGACGGCAAGTCGCTGGACAGCGAACTGGACGTTGTGGAAGGCATGCAGTTTGACCGCGGCTACCTGTCGCCCTACTTCATCAACAACCCAGAAAAGCAATCCGCGATTCTGGACAACCCCTTCGTGCTGCTGTTCGACAAGAAGATCAGCAACATCCGCGACCTGCTGCCCACGCTGGAGCAAGTTGCCAAGGCTGGCCGTCCCCTGCTGATCATTGCCGAAGAAGTCGAAGGCGAAGCCCTGGCTACGCTGGTGGTCAACACGATTCGCGGCATCCTGAAGGTTGTGGCTGTGAAGGCTCCAGGCTTTGGCGACCGTCGCAAGGCCATGCTGGAAGACATCGCCATCCTGACGGGCGGCAAGGTCATCGCTGAAGAAGTGGGCCTGACGCTCGAAAAAGTGACGCTGGCCGATCTGGGCCAAGCCAAGCGCATCGAAGTGGGCAAGGAAAACACCATCATCATCGACGGCGCAGGCGCTGCTGCTGACATCGAAGCCCGCGTCAAGCAAGTGCGCGTGCAGATCGAAGAAGCCACGTCCGACTACGACCGCGAAAAGCTGCAAGAGCGCGTGGCCAAGCTGGCTGGCGGCGTGGCAGTGATTAAGGTCGGCGCTGCCACCGAAGTCGAAATGAAGGAAAAGAAGGCCCGCGTGGAAGACGCACTGCACGCTACCCGTGCCGCTGTGGAAGAAGGCGTTGTGGCCGGTGGTGGCGTGGCTCTGCTGCGTGCCAAGCAAGCTGTGGGCGACTCGGTCAAGGGCGACAACGCTGACCAGGAAGCCGGCATCAAGCTGGTGCTCAAGGCCATCGAAGCGCCTCTGCGCGAAATCGTGAACAACGCTGGTGGCGAAGCCTCGGTGGTGGTGAACGCTGTGTTGGCCGGCAAGGGCAACTACGGCTTCAATGCCTCGAACGACACCTATGGCGACATGCTCGAACTGGGCATTCTGGACCCCACGAAGGTCACCCGCACGGCTCTGCAAAACGCAGCGTCTGTGGCTTCGCTGCTGCTGACGACTGAGTGCATGGTTGCTGACGCACCCAAGGACGAAGCCGGTGCTGGCGGCGGCATGCCCGACATGGGCGGCATGGGTGGCATGGGCGGCATGGGCATGTAATTGCCCGGCATACATCGGGCGGGCTGTAAGCCCGACCGGTGATACCGCCAAAAACAAAACCCCGCGGGCTGCAAGGCCCACGGGGTTTTTTTGCGTGCCGCGTTTCGTTGACTTCAGCACTACCGCAACGGCGAATAGACAGGAGAAGGCCGGCACGGACGCCGCTTTGAATCGTCCGCAATTTGCGGGTTTGCTAGGCCTATAGCTGATATCTGCGGTTAACACTTCCCAACAATTAATAAGTCAACGTATTTTTATCAGGCTTTGGCGCGGCGAGCGCGAGCCCTGTCATATCTCGATACACTCCGTCCCGCTCTCTCCCTCCAGCCCCCAAGGGGCTGGCTGATGGTCTCTTCATTGCGCGCCGTCCAGGAGCATTCATCTCCTTTCGACTTCCATGGCGCTCACACCTCCTACCGTTACCGTTCTCGACCTGACCGCTCGGCTGGGTCTTCATTCCCTGGCGCAATTGGGAGCGGCCAATGCCTCGGGGCCGGGCCCGTGGCTGCAGATTCCGCTGACGGATGCCACGGTGGCGCCCCTGGTGGACTGGCTTCGCCCTGCGAACGCCAAGGAGCTGCGTCTGCCTTCACCCCACAGCGCTGCCGTGATCCTGCTCGTGGGCCCAGGCTCTGTGAATCTGGTGCGCTCCACGCTCAAATGGCTAGCGCCGCAAAACCCTGCCGTGGTCTGGGCGTTTTTGATGCCCAACGCAGTGATGGAAGAGTCGATCTTCAAGTCGGCCCCACCCGCGCAGATGGCACGCACCCATGTTTACCAGTTGCCAGACAGCAACCCGCAAACCCTCTGGTTCATTCTGATGGAGCAGCTGGGCAAGCTGAGCGTCATGGATGACCTGGCCCTTCAGCAAACCCAAAACCCCAACGAAACAAACGATATGAGCTCCAACCTGAAGCAATGCATGGACACCGCGATGACCATTGATGGCGCGCAAGCCGTGGCCCTGGTCGACTACCGCAGCGGCATGTGCCTGGCACAAGCGGGCGGCGGCATGAACCTGGACCTGGCAGCAGCTGGCAACACCGAGGTCGTGCGCGCAAAGCTCAAGACCATGGAATCGCTGGGCCTGCGCCGTGGCATTGAAGACATTCTGATCACCCTGGGTGACCAGTACCACCTGATCCGCCTGGTGCCTAACAACCTGGGGCTGTTTCTGTACCTGGTGCTGGACAAGGCCAAGGGCAACCTGGCCCTGGCGCGCTATAAGCTGACGGATATCGAGCGCTCGCTCAAGGTCTGAGCAGTCGGCGCAGAGCCCGCGCTGGCGGGCCTGCACCGGCCCAAAAAAAAGCCTGCAGGTCTTACGGCCTGCAGGCTTTTCTGATGGGGCAGCCGCCACGTCCAACTATCCGACTATCCGACTGGGGTAGTCAAAGAGACGCTGCGAAATGCTTCTGCGCACCACTGACACTCTGAATTTGATAGCTGCCAGCGCTTTACCATCAAGCGCCAGGACCTATTTTTATTAGTATTTTTTATGCAGCCGTGCGCAGCGCCTGCGTGGCACGCGCCAGTTCGGTGATGCGCGCCCAATCGCCAGATCGCACCGCGTCGGCAGGCGTCAGCCACGACCCTCCCACGCAACGCACATTGGGCAATGCCAGATAGTGGGGCGCGGTAGCGTTGGTGATTCCGCCCGTGGGGCAGAAGCTGACCGAGCCAAATGGGCTGGCCCACGACTTGAGCAGCGGGATACCCCCCACGGCCTCGGCCGGGAACAGCTTGAGAAACGAGAACCCGTCAGCCAAGGCCGCCATGATTTCGCTGGACGTGGCCACACCCGGCAACAGTGGCAGGTTCAGCCCCTTGCAAGCGCTGCCCACGGCCGACGTGTAGCCGGGGCTCACTGCAAACCGCGCGCCTGCCTCGCTGGCGCGGCGGGCGTCGTCGGCGTTGAGCACCGTGCCCACACCCACCACCGCTTCCGGCAAGGCGCGCGCAATGGCTTCGATGGCGGGGAGCCCAGCGGGGGTGCGCAGCGTGACTTCCAGCACCTTCACGCCGCCAGCCAGCAGCGCCTCGGCCAGGGGCAGCGCGTCTTCCACGCGGTCGATCACGATGACGGGGATGACGGGGCCATGGCTGGCGATGTCAATGGGATTCATGGAAATACTCCTTGATGTTGGATGCCGCACGCGGCGTATGACAGGGGCGCGGCCCATCCCAGTGCACCCGTGGAACTGGCTTCGCCAGGCCACCGGGTGCGTCCCCCTCCCGCGCAGCGAGAGTGGGGGACGGCGCGCAGCGACTCAGGGGGTGCATCCTGCTACAACCATGTGCAGGCACCTTGTTCGGCGCCGCCAGCGTGGCGGCGGAAGTTCGTGAAGAGTTCGCGGCCAAAGCCGGTGGCGGGCGGCGCGGTGTATGGCGCCACGGTACGCGCGGCCCAGGTGGCTTCGTCGACCAGCACATCGAGCGTGCCGGCGACGGCGTCCACCCGTACGATGTCGCCGTCCAGCACCTTGGCCAGCGGCCCGCCGGCCATGGCCTCGGGCGTGACGTGAATGGCGGCGGGCACCTTGCCCGATGCGCCGCTCATGCGGCCGTCGGTGACCAGCGCCACCTTGAAGCCCTGGTTCTGCAGCACGGCCAGCGGCGGGGTGAGCTTGTGCAGCTCGGGCATGCCATTGGCCTGCGGCCCTTGAAAGCGCACCACTGCCACCATGTCCTGCTGCACCTCGCCCGCAGCAAAGGCGGCGAGCAAAGCCTCTTGCGAATCGAACACGCGCGCAGGCGCTTCGATGATGTGGCGGTCTTCGGGCACGGCCGAGACCTTGATCACCGCGCGACCCAGGCGCCCTTGCAGCAGGCGCAACCCGCCGGTGGGCGAGAACGGCCGGGTCACGGGGCGCAACACGGTGTCGTCACCCGACACCGTCGGAGCGCCCTGCCCGCCTGCGACAATGCCGCCGGTGTTGACGCTCATCACATCGGGGTGCATGAAGCCGCCGGACAGCAGCTCGCGCAGGATCCATGCGGGGCCGCCTGCGGCCTGGAACTGGTTCACATCGGCATCGCCATTGGGGTACACGCGGGCCAGAAGCGGCACGGCGGATGAGAGTTCGTCAAAGTCCGACCAGTCGATGAGGATGCCCGCGCTGCGCGCAATGGCCACCCAGTGGATCAAATGGTTGGTGGAGCCGCCCGTGGCCAGCAGGGCCGCCATGGCGTTGACGATGCAGCGCTCGTCCACGACGCGCCCGATGGGCGTGAAGCGCGATCCGCGCTTGCCGATGTCGAGCACCGTGCGCACCGCCTGGCGCGTGAAGGCTTCGCGCTCTTGGGTGCCGGGCGGTGCAAAAGCCGCGCCGGGCACATGCAGGCCCATGGCTTCCAGCAGCATCTGGTTGCTGTTGGCCGTGCCGTAAAACGTGCAGGTGCCGGGGCTGTGGTAGGCGGCGGATTCGGCCTGGAGCAGCTCGTCGCGCCCGACCAGGCCCTGCGCGTATTGCTCGCGCACCTTGGCTTTGTCCTTGTTGGGTAGCCCCGTGCCCATGGGCCCGGCGGGCACAAACACACAGGGCAGATGTCCGTAGTGCAGCGCGCCAATCAGCAGGCCCGGCACGATCTTGTCGCACACGCCCAGCAGCAGCGCACCATCGAACACATCGTGGGACAGCGCTACCGCAGTGCCCATGGCAATGGCATCGCGTGAGAACAGCGACAGCTCCATGCCGGGCGTGCCCTGTGTGACGCCGTCGCACATCGCGGGCACACCGCCTGCCACCTGCACCGTCGCGCCGTGTTGTGCAGCTTCGTCGCGCAAAACAGCGGGGTAACTCTGGTACGGCTGGTGGGCCGACAACATGTCGTTGTAGGCCGTGACCACGCCAATGTTGGGCGCTTTTTCGACCGTGACCTTGAACTTGTCAGAGCCCGGCAGTGCCGCGTAGGCATGGGCCAGATTGGCACAGCCCATGCGGTCTTGTGCGGGCTTGCGGGCGATCATGGCGTCGATGCCTGCGAGGTAAGCGCCGCGGGTGTCTGCGCTGCGTTGGACAATGCGCTCGGTCACGCGCGCTACAACTGGGTGCATGGAAGTCTCCATCGGTGGGTGGCTCGGCCCCAGGGCGATGTGCCCAGAGCCTGTTGTATGAGGCCCTAGAATGTAACTCGATAACCACCCCACTTCAACCCATGTCCCTGCAAACCCTGCCCCTGCCGCCCTCCGAACTGGGCGAATCACCCTTCTGGCACCCCATGGAAAAATCCCTTTACTGGTGTGACATTCAGGGACAAGCAGTACATGCATGGCATCCTGAAAGCGGTCGCCACCAGCAATGGCGCATGCCCAGTGAGCCCGGCTGCTGCGCGCCAGCGGCGGGTGGGCGATTGGTAATCGGGTTACGAAACGGTTTCTACCTTCTGGATACGGCGAAGGACAGTGCCGACCCCACCGCCCTCACCTGCCTGGCCCTGCTGCCACCAGAGCAGCACGACACCGCTGTGCTGCGCCTGAATGATGGCCGCTGCGACACCGCAGGCCGGTTCTGGGCGGGCTCGGTCATCAGCCCTCGCACCGCGCCGGATGCCGCGCTGTGGTGCCTGCAGGCCGACGCGGCCAGTGCCACGGGCTACAGCGTGCGCCAGATGGCCGCCAACAACTTCACCGCCAACGGCCTGGCCTTCAGCCCCGACAACCGCACGCTGTACTGGTCCAACACGCCGGAGCACCGCATTGACCGGTTTGACTTTGACGTGGCCACGGGTGAGATCACGAACCGCCGCCCCTGGGTGCAGTTTGACCGCAAGGTGGAAGGCCAGCCTTACGGCGGCAGGCCCGATGGCGCGGCGGTGGATGTGGAAGGCAACTACTGGGTGGCGATGTACGAAGGCTGTTGTGTGTTGCAACTCTCGCCATCGGGTGAGGTGCTGCAGCGCATTGCAGTGCCAGTGCAGTGCCCGACCATGGTGTGTTTTGGGGGGGAGGATTTGCGGACGTTGTATGTGACGTCGGCACGGGCGGGGCGACCATTGGAGGAGCAGGAGGCAGAGGTTCCGGCGGGTTCGCTGTTCAGCGCGCGCGTGACAGTGCAGGGACTGCCGGTAAATTTCTTTGAGGTATTTGGGCCGGGGGAAATCAGTATCCAGAATGTCCTGTAAGGAGCACACCGCCCTAGTTTGGCGATCTAACTCACGTTAGACGACAAAAGCATGAATCGTCTCTACTCCGCTCCAGATGACTTCGAGGCAACCATCCGAATCCTTACGGAAGACGAGGGAGGCCGTAAATTTGCTCCGTTCAACGGCATTCGCTGGGATTTTTCTTACGCCGTAGACAACGCAACTGACCAGCTCTACATGATTTGGCCGGACTTCTTCTCTCCCTCGGGAGATAGCCTACCCAAGGATCAACAGCTTCCCTTGTCTGCCGAGCTTTCAGCCAGGATGACCATCGTTTCGGACAAGATGCGTGAGCAAGTGCATCGGGCGCGCATCAAGCCTGGAGTTGAGTTCTACTGTCATGAGGGTTCTCGAAGGGTGGCAGTCGGCCGCGCAACTCGCATCACTGGGCTGCACATTGATCGCTCAAGTGCCGCCTGACAGGCCATTGAAGCTGCCGCCTCCATAGCTCAGCCAAGGCTGCGTCGAATGCCTGCTTTCATGCGCCCGACGGGATGCTCCTGGCCGATAGACATCCATCTCACTCACACCCCTCCCTGCACCCACAACACGTCACAACACGCCCCATGTTGTGATGGACCACCTTCCACGCGATGCTCTTCTCGCGGGTGGTGTTGCGATTGTCGCGGTACAGGACGCGATACCACACGACCGCCCCCGACTGCGAAACGCCCCACCGTAAGCACAATTACGGACGCCGAGCGCTACGCCGTTCAGTAGACTGGCCGCTCCCATAAAAAGAGAAGCGCTCGGAACCCTGTTCCGGGCGCTTCTTGCATTCATAACAGTGGAGTTCCGTATGGAGTTTGTTCAAAGTGCCGATTTCTGGATCGGCCTGGTGAAGATCGTCTGGATCAACATCATTCTTTCCGGCGACAACGCCGTGGTCATTGCCTTGGCGGCCCGCTCGCTTCCGCCGCACCAGCAGCGCAAGGCAGTTTTCTGGGGCTCGGGGGCAGCCGTCGTTCTGCGCATTGCACTCACCGTCGTTGCAGCCAAATTGCTGCAACTGTCTTTTCTGCAGATATTGGGCGGATGCCTGCTGCTGTGGATCGGTTTTCAGCTGCTGAGTGACGGCGACGAAGACGAAGGCGAATCGAAGACCTATGGCAGCCTGATGGCCGCCGTCCGCACGATCCTGATCGCCGACCTGGTGATGAGTCTGGACAATGTGATCGCTGTGGCTGCTGCGGCGCAAGGCAGCGTCGTGCTGCTCGTGCTGGGCCTGGCCATCAGCATCCCGCTAGTGATCTTCGGCAGCACGCTGATGATCAAATTGATGGAACGCTTCCCGGTCATAGTGCTGCTGGGCGCCGCACTCATTGGCTGGGTGGGCGGGGAAACGATCGCCAGCGACGCGGCGCTGCATGACTATGCCGTCGCACACCCGGCGCTGCACTATGTCGCAGCAGCCTTGGGCGCAGCGCTGGTCGTGGGGATCGGCAAGTTCTGGTCTTCCAGGGCCGCCCGCAACTCCGCGGCTTGAGCGCTCGCCAGGCGCTGTCGGGGCTGGAACCATGGCAGCCCTGACGCCGCCGCAACGGCTCTTCAAAGATTGTTGCGGCGGATGACGCAGCAGTACTTCCAGCGCGAGCGGGCAACCGCTGTCAGCAGCCCTCAAGGGTGGCCAGGGGCAGCTGAGCGGTTTCCCTCAAGAATCCCTGCGCATCCAGCGCCCACAACAACACGTCATAACACGCCCCCATGTTGTGATAGTCCACCTTTCCCGCATTGCTTTTCTCGCGGGTGGTGTTGCGGTTGTCGCGGTGCAGGATGCGAAACCACGCACCATGTTCGTGGTCCACAAAGTGCTCCCAGCAGTAGACCCAGATGCGGTCGTACCACTGCCAATACTGATCGTCGCCCGTACGAACCGCCAGCACCGCAGCGGCGGCCAGGCTTTCGGCCTGCACCCAGTGGTATTTTCCGTTGTCGCAGATGCTGCCGTCGGGCGCCATGCCGTAGTACAGGCCGCCGTGTTCGGCATCCCAGCCGCGTTCTACGGCGGCATCGAACAGGCGCTGTGCGCAGGGCAAGTGCCAGTCGGCGGGTAACAGGGCATCCAGTTGCAGCAGCAGCTTGGCCCATTCGGTCTGGTGGCCGATCTGGTAGCTCCAGGGGCGGAAGATGTTGCTGCGGTCGTGGCGGTTGTAGTCCCAGTCCACCGACCAGTCGGCGTGGAAATGCTCCCACACCCAGCCTTCGGCAGCCGGGGCGCTGGCAGGGCTGGATAACGCCGCCTGCCGCTGGCAGATGCCTTGCGCCAGTTCCTCGGCACGCTCGATGTAGCGGCGCTCGCCCGTGGCGCGGAAGGCCGAGATCAGGGCCTCGCAGGCGTGCATGTTGGCGTTCTGGCCCCGGTAGCCTGTGAGCCGCCAATCGGGGCTGGCCTCGTCGGCATACAAGCCTGCGGTGGGTTGCCAGAAGTGCTGTTCGGCGGTGTCAAACGCCTGATCCAGCCACTGGCGGGCTTCGGGCACTCCGGCTTCAAAGGCGCGGGCGTAGGCCAGCATCACAAAGGCCATGCCGTAGCAGTGGCGCGTGGCGTCTTGTACGGTGGCTCGCCCTTCATTCCAGTCGATCAGCCAGGCGTAGCCGCCCGTGGCGGGGTCGAGGAACGCGGTGCGCAGAAACTGCAGCGCGTGCAACATGCCGGCCTGGTAGCGCTGCTCGCCCGTGGTGCGGTACAGCATGGCGTGCGTGACCACAAAACGGGTAGCGCTGACCAGGTGGCGGGTGCGCGTGTCGTACACCGTGCCGTCATCCAGGAAGAAGTGGTACTGCCCGCCGCTCGCGTCGGTGGCCACGGGGTCGTAGAACGCCATGGTGTCACGCAGATGCTGGCGCAAAAAGGCGGCGGAGCGGAAGTCGGGCTGGGGTGCAGTCATGCAAAGGTCCTCGGCTGCCGCCACCACAACCGATCACGCTGAGCTTGTCGAAGCGCTGCGCCGAGGCTTCGACAAGCTCAGCCCGAACGGTCTGGGCGGGGCGAACGTATGGGGGTTGGGGGTTCAGTCGTGGGCGCGAAGACGCTCTAGCAACCCTGCCGTAGAGCCATCGAGCCCCGCAGCGTCGCCACTGGCCAGGCGCGCCTCAATGTCCTTGGCCAGCACCTTGCCCAGCTCCACGCCCCACTGGTCAAAGCTGTTGATGCCCCACAGGCTGCCGCTCACAAACACGCGGTGCTCCTGCAGCGCAATCAGCGCGCCCAGCGATGCGGGGGTGAGCGCATCCAGCAGCAAGAAGGTGCTGGGCCGGTTGCCCGGGAAGTGGCGGTGCCCATCTTCCCCTTCCTTGCCCACCATCAGCGCCTGGGCCTGCGCCAGTGCGTTGGCCAGCAGCTTGTTGTGGTGGCCCTCCAGTGGGTGGGTGGGCTGGCGCACGGCGATGAGTTCCAGCGGCAGCACGTCGGTGCCCTGGTGCAGCATCTGGAAGAACGCGTGTTGGCCGTTGGTGCCCGGCTCGCCCCACAGCACGGGCGACGTGGCATAGGGCAGCGGCTGGCCGTCCAGCCCCACGCGCTTGCCGTTGCTCTCCATCTCCAGTTGCTGCAGATAGGCCGGCAGGCGGCGCAATGCGGCATGGTAGGGCGCAATGCAGCGGCTGGTGAAGCCATGGAAGTTGCGGTACCAGATGTCCAGCAGGCCCAGCCGCACCGGCAGGTTCTGCGCCAGCGGCGCTGTGCGGAAATGCTCGTCCATGGCATGGGCACCAGCCAGCAGATCGCGAAAGCCTGCCGAGCCAATCGCAATCGCGATCGGCAGGCCAATGGCCGACCAGAGCGAATAGCGCCCGCCCACCCAGTCCCAGAAGCCGAAGGTGGTGGTGATGCCCAGCGCCCGCGCGGCATCGACATTGGTGGTCAGTGCCGCAAAGTGGCGCCCCACATCCTGACCGCCTTGCGCCGCAAACCAGGCCAGCGCGGAGCGCGCGTTGGTCATGGTCTCTGCCGTGGTGAAGGTCTTGGAGGCGATGAGGAACAGCGTGTTCTCGGGCTTGAGCGTGCGAAGTGTGGTGTGCAGCTCATGCCCGTCCACGTTGGAGACAAAGTGCAGCCGCTTTCCCGGTGCGCGGAACTGCTCCAGCGCCAGCACGGTCATGTGCGGGCCCAGGTCCGAGCCGCCGATGCCGATGTTCACCACATCGGTGATGGACTCATGAGCACGCACCGTGTCGGCATAGGCCAGCATGGCATCCAGCGTGGTGTGCACCTGGGCCAGCTTGTGTGCAATGTCTGGCCCGTCGCCGGGCAACGCCAGGCCCCGGGGGCGGCGCAGCAGCGTGTGCAGCACGGCGCGGCCTTCGGTGCTGTTGATGGGCTGGCCGCCGAACATGGCGTCGCGGTGCTGCGTGAGGCCACTGGCACGGGCCATGTCCAGCAGCAGCGCTTCGGTGGCGGCGTCCCACAGGTTCTTGGAAAGATCCGCAAACACCTCGGGCGCATGCTGGCTGAAGTGCTCAAAGCGCTGCGCATCGCTGGCAAAGGCCTTCCGCAGGTCCAGACGGCTGCCATCTGCGGAGAACGCGGCCTGCAACTGAGGCCACTGCGGAGTTTGGTCGCAACGGAGGGAGGACATGGTGGATTCAGGATTTGGGGAGGTGAAAACCGGCGAGATAGTAACTTGATTACACAATTTATCGAATAATTTCTGCGCACAAGCTGTCAAAAAACGTTTTACAGCCTCTACAGCTACACAATTCAATGTAACGAGATTACAATTTCCAGCCGCAGACGCACAACAACACCCTGATACGGAGACCCCATGAGTTTTGACCTTGTCCTGTTTGGTGGAACAGGTGACCTGGCCTGGCGCAAGCTCATGCCCGCATTGTTTCAGGCGTTCCGGCACGGAACGCTGCCCGAGGGGGGTCGCATCATTGCCGTGGCGCGTGACGAGCTGAGCCACGAACAATACCGCAGCCTGATCAAGGCGCGGTTTGACAGCGTGGAACTGGCCAAGCGCCCCACCCCGGACGAGTTCGAACGCTTTGGCGCGCTGCTGCACTACCTGCGCATGGATCTGTCCAAAACCGAGGACTACACCAAGCTGGCTGCCATGCTGCATGAACGCGGCGCCGACTCGGTGGTGATGTATGTGGCCACCGCGCCCAGCCTGTTCACCAACGTGTGCGAGCAGATCGCTGCCGTGGGCCTGAACGGCCCCACCACCCGCGTAGTGCTGGAAAAACCGCTGGGCCACGACCTCCAATCGAACCAGGCCATCAACGACACGCTGCGCCGCGTGCTCAAGGAAGAGCAGGTCTTTCGCATCGACCACTACCTGGGCAAGCCCTCGGTGCAGAACCTGTTTGCCATGCGCTTTGGCAACGCACTGTTCGAGCCCCTGTGGCGGCGCGAAACCATTGCCAACATCCAGATCACCATTGCCGAAGAACTGGGCGTGGAAACGCGCGGCGCGTTCTATGACCAGACCGGCGCCCTGCGCGACATGGTGCAGAACCACGCGCTGCAACTGCTGTGCGCCATCGGCATGGAGCCGCCCATCAACTCCAGCGCCAACGCCATCCGCGATGAAAAACTCAAGGTGCTGCAGTCGCTCAAGCCCTGGAGCATGGAGACCATCGGCCAGCACGTGATTCGGGGTCAGTACGCGGCGGGCAACGTGCACGGCGCGCAAGTGCCCGGCTACGCGCAGGAAAAAGGCGTGGCCCCCGGCAGCACCACCGAAACCTTTGTCGCGCTGCGCACCGAGATCAGCAACTGGCGCTGGGCCGGAGTTCCGTTCTACATCCGCACCGGCAAGCGCCTCGCGGGGCGCGACGCGCACATCGTCGTCAACTTCCGCCCCGTGCCGCACCCCATCTTCAAGACCCCGGTGGGCGCGGCTAACCGCCTGGTGATCAACCTGCAGCCCAAGGACGGGCTGGAGCTGCACCTGCTGGCCCAAGGCGCCGCCCAGCACCAGACGGAGCCCGCGCTGTCGCAGGTGCACCTGAACCTGGACTTCGACCAGCGTTTTGGCACCGAGCGCGTGGGCGCCTACGAACGCCTGCTGCTCGACGTGATTGCGGGCCGCCTGAACCTGTTTGTGCGCAGCGACGAGCAGGAAGAAGCCTGGCGCTGGGTCGAGCCCATCCTGCAGCACTGGAAGAACGACCCCGTGGGGCCGCGCCCGTACACGGCGGGCAGTTGGGGGCCTAGCTCGGCCAGCGCGATGATTGCGAGGGATGGGTATTGCTGGAGCGAGGAGATGTGAGCGGCAGGTGGTAGCCTCTAACGCTCCACCGGTTCCCGAATAACCCAGACTCACGGCCATGCTCACGAAGCGAAAGCTACTACCCGTCCTCCTGAGCATTCCGTTGATCGGAGCGCTAGCTTTCCTTGCACCGTCAGGTCCTGAAGGTTGGAAATCTGCCTGCGGATGCATCCCTACGCACTGGGGTTTTGTGAGTTTCCTGTCGCTGGAAACGGAAGGGTCACCTCTCTCAGCTTCCGTGGATCTCGACAAGCTGGACAACGCGATGATTGTCTCTGGCTTCCTGCGCAAAATTCCTATTGGCTCCAGCCTGGAAGAAGTCAAAGAAACCAGCAGATTCATGGAATCCACCTGCGAAGAGGTCAATGCCCGCCTCTATCGGTGCGACTACTGGCTTCAGTTCAAACGCACCTCAGCACGAGGTTACTCCGTGTGGTTTCACCTCTCTGAGACCCAGCAGCTGGGATCGCTCGAAGCCAAGGCAGTGACGAAAGAAACAAAAAAGGCGTTGTGATTCGCGCAGGAAGCTCAGTCAGCCCCAGCAGTCTGTCTATCGATTCCCCCCACCAACTCAATCGGCAACCCATCTGGGTCCGCAAAGAAGGTGAACAGCGCACCGGTAAACGGATCGACCCGCACCGGCTCCACCGCCACACCATGCGCCACCAGCGCGGCCACGCTGGCCTCCATATCGGCTACGCCCAACGCCAGATGGCGCAGGCCACAGGCCTCGGGGTACGACGGGCGCACGGGTGGGTGGGGAAAGGAAAAAAGCTCCACCTGCGTTCCATCGGGTAATTGCAGGTCCAGCTTGTACGACTGCCGCTCCGCCCGAAAGACTTCGTGCACCACCCGCAGGCCGAGCACCTCGGTGTAGAAGCGGCGCGAGCGGACATAGTCGCTGGCGATGATGGCCACATGGTGCACACCGCTGACCTGTAGCGCAGGCCCCGACGCGGGCGGTGCGGCAACTTCGCTGCTCATCCTTCGGAGCCGGCAATATCGAGCGCACGCGAAGCGCCATACAGCGCAGGCGTGGCGCTCGGGTCGATGATCCAGCAGGGGATGGACGCGAGGTAGGGCTGAAAGCGCCCCTTGGACTCGAACCGTGCGCGGAACGAGGATTTGTCGAACCACGTGCCCAAGCGCGGCACCATGCCGCCGCCAATGAACACGCCGCCGCGCGCGCCCAGGGTAAGGGCCAGGTTACCCGCCACGCTGCCCAGAAACCCGCAAAACAGGTCCAGCGCCTCCAGCGCCAGTGCGTCGTTGGACTGCAGGGCCAGCTCGGTCACTTCGGCGGCCGAACTGATCTCCTTGCCGCCGCGCTGGGCCAGCCTGCGCAGCGCGTGGTACAGGTCCACCAGCCCCGCACCCGACACCGCGCGCTCTGCGGACACATGGCCATAGCGTTCTTGCAAGATGGCCAGCACGTCGAATTCGCGCTGCGTCTGCGCGGCCAGCGACACGTGCCCGCCCTCGCCCGACAGAGGCACGCCGTTGCTGGACCCCGGCGGGAAGACCAGACCCGACACGCCCAGGCCCGTGCCCGGGCCCAGCAGCGCGATGGCGGCGCCCGGCACGGCCTCTCCACCGCCCACGGGGCGCAGCAGGTCGGGCGTCAGCAGGGGCAGCGCCAGCGCCAGCGCGGTGAAGTCGTTGATGACCACCAGGCGCTCAAAACCAAACGCCTCGCGCACCGCGCGCTGCGAGAAGCTCCAGCTGTGGTTGGTCATGCGGATGGCGTCGCCCGTGACGGGGTTGGCAATGCCAAACGCAGCCTCGCGCGGGGTGGGTACGCCCACTTCTGTCAGATAGGCCGCCAGCGCAGCATCCACGGTGGGGAACTGCGCACAGGGCAACACGCGCGTGTCGTGCAAGGGGCCGCCCGGTTCGTTCTGCCAGGCCAGTCGGATGTTGGTGCCGCCGATGTCGGCAAGGAGGCGCTGAGGGTGCATGGGAAAAATATGAAAACCAAAGGTCACACGCCCCCGTTGCCCTGCGGCAGACGGCGGTCTGTGGATCGCCAACGCTATTATTTATATAGCTATTGGCGCTTGACGGATAAGCGATGGAGCCTCTTTTTACCTGAATTACCGCTTCAGGCAAAGACCAAAGCCCCTTCTTGCAGCGACCCAGGGGCCGGGGCTCCCAACCGCTCAGCCTGTCAATCGATCTTCGGACTTGGCGTCGAACCAGTGGGCGTTGGCGGGCTCTACCGCCAGGCCCACGGCGTCGCCGGGCTGCACACGGGTCTGCGCATCGGTGCGCAGCGTGACGCTGCCTGCGGCGGTGTCCACCATCACATAGGTGTCGGGGCCCGTGGGCTCCACCACGCTGACCCGCCCGCGCCAGGGGGCAGTCTCCTGCATCACCAGGTGCTCAGGGCGCACGCCCAGCAGCACTTCGTTGGAACCGCTTTGTGGGGGGGATGGAGGTGCCAGGTTCAACGCCGCGCCCTGGATGCCAAACTGCCCGCCCGTGACCGCGCCACGCAGCAGGTTCATGGTGGGCGAGCCGATGAAGGTGGCCACGTAGGTATTGGCCGGGCGGTTGTAGATCTCGTCGGGCGTGCCCAGCTGCTGCACCACGCCGCCCTTCATCACCGCGATGCGCGAACCCAGCGTCATGGCTTCGACCTGGTCATGCGTCACGTACACGCTGGTGATGCCGCTGGCCTGGTGCAGGCGCTTGATCTCTGCACGCATCTCCACGCGCAGCTTGGCGTCCAGATTGGACAGCGGTTCGTCGAACAGGAAGAGCTGCGGCTGGCGCGCCAGTGCCCGGCCCATGGCCACGCGCTGGCGCTGGCCGCCCGAGAGCTGGCTGGGTCGGCGGTCGAGCAGGTGGCTGATCTGCAGCATGGCGGCCACTTCGTCGATGCGCTTTTGCCGCTCTGGCTTGGGCATCTTGCGCATCTCCAGCGCAAAGCCAATGTTGTCGGCCACGGAGAGCGTGGGGTACAGCGCGTAGCTCTGGAACACCATGGCTATGTCGCGGTCGCGCGGGGGCATGCCCACCACGTTCTTGCCACCGATGCGGATCTCGCCTTCGGTGGGTTCGTCCAGGCCCGCGATGATGTTGAGCAACGTGGACTTGCCGCAGCCCGAAGGACCTACCAGGATCAGGAACTCGCCCGGTGCGACGTGGATGTCGATCTTGCGCAGCACCTCCACGCTTTTGTCGCCTTTGCCAAAGCGCTTGTTGATGCCCGCGATGTCCAATGAAGACGCCATGATTTCCCTTAACCTTTCACCGCGCCAGCCGTCAGGCCGCGCACAAAAAACTTACCTGCAAGAACGTAGATCACCATGGTGGGCAGGCCCGCGATGATGGCGGCCGCCATGTCCACGTTGTAGGCCTTCACACTGCTGCTGGTGTTGGCCAGGTTGTTCAGGCCCACCGTCACGGGCTTCGAATCCGTGCCCGAGAACACCACACCGAACAGGAAATCGTTCCAGATGTTGGTGAACTGCCAGATCAGTGTGACCATGATGATGGGCGTGGACAGCGGCAGCACGATGCGCCAGAAGATCTGGAAGAAGCTGGCGCCATCCATGCGCGCCGCGTTCACCAGCTCCTTCGGGATCGCCGCGTAGTAGTTGCGAAAGAACAGCGTGGTGCCCGCCAGCCCCGCCAGGCAGTGCACCAGCACCAGCCCGGTGATGGAGCTCGAAAGCCCTAGCCATCCCAGCACCTGGCTCATGGGCAGCAGCACCACCTGGAACGGCATGAACACGCCAAACAGCAGCATGCCGAACAGCGCATCGCTGCCGCGAAACTTCCACAGGCTCAGCACATAGCCATTGAGCGCACCCCACACGGTGGAGATCATCACGGCCGGCACGGCCATGGCCACCGAATTCCAGAAGAACGGGCGCAGGCCATTGCAGTCCACGCCCGTGCAGGCGCTGGACCAGGCCGTGCCCCAGGCTGCCCCGTTCAGCGCAGCGGGCAGCGCCAGCAGCGAGGTGCTGCGGATCTCCTCGGCATCCTTGAACGAGGTGACCAGCATGGCGTACAGCGGCAGCAGGAAGAACGCGGTGGCCAGGGCCAGCACGGCATAGACCAGCAAGCGGCCGAGCGACGGAAAGAGGGAGGGCTTAGCGGTCATGGGGCTTGGTCCGCAGTTCGCTGTAAAGGTAAGGGATGACCAATGCCGCCACGGTGGCCAGCATCATGGTGGCACTGGCGGCACCCAGGCCGATCTGGCCGCGCGAGAACGACATGGTGTACATGAACGTTGCTGGCACGTCGGTGGAAAAACCAGGGCCACCGGCGGTGAGCGCCATCACCAGGTCAAAGCTCTTGATCGCCAGGTGCGACAGCACCATGACCGTGGAGAAGAACACGGGCCGCAGTGCTGGCAGCACGATGCGCCAGTAGATGCGTGGCAAGGATGCACCATCGACCTGCGCGGCCTTGATGATGCTGTCGTCGATGCCCCGCAGGCCCGCCAGGAACAGCGCCATCGCAAAACCAGCGCTTTGCCAGATGCCTGCAATCACCACGCAGTAGATGGCCATCTCGGTGTCCACCAGCCAGCCAAACTCAAAATTCGGAAAGCCCCAGTCGCGCACCATTTTTTCGATGCCCAGGCCCGGGTTCAGCAGCCACTTCCAGGCCGTGCCCGTCACCACGAACGACAGGGCCATGGGGTACAGGTAAATGGTGCGCAGCGCGCCCTCAGCGCGGATCTTCTGGTCCAGCAGCACGGCCAGCACGACGCCGATGGCCAGGGACCCGCCCACGTAGCCCACGCCGAAGATGCCGAGGTTCTTGAGCGCGACCCACCAGCGGTCCATCTCCCAGAGTTTTTCGTACTGCGCGAGGCCCACCCACTCGTAGTTGGGGAGCATGCGCGATGCGGAGAGGCTCAGCACGCCATTCCAGACCATCAGGCCATAGATGAAGGCAAAGCCCAGTACAAAAGCCGGTGTCACGACCAGCTTGGGCAGCCATGTTTCAAACGTGTTTTTGCTCATGGCCACGGTATGTGTTTGTCATCGTCCTGCATGTAAAAAAAGCGGGGGACACGCAGGAGTGCCCCCCAAATGAACAAAGTAACCTCTGACTAACTCGCTAACTCACTACCTACTCAACGGATCACCACCACACCTCGTACTGCACGCCCACCAGCGTGCGCGAGGTCTTGCCATTGGCGCCAAAGGTTGCGGCATTGGCCAGTGCCGCTGCCTGGTTCCAGTTGGCCTTGGTCACGTACAGACGCAACTCGGGACGTGACCAGAAGTCTTCCGACAGGGCCAAGGCGCCCGCCAGCGTGACCTTGGACAGGCGCTGGTCAGCACCAGTGCCCTTGCGGGTGGTGGTGGACAGTTCCACCAGGCCCTTGAAGTTCTTGGTGAACGCATAGGAGCCACGGCCGCCCAGCGAGAAGTCCTTGGTCTCCACGCCCGTCAGATCAGCCTTGTTGGTCTGGTAGCCAATGAGGGCCTGACCACCAAACGGGCCGCTTTGCCAATTGATGGAGTCGGCGATGCGGGTGGCGCGCTTGCCAGCGCTGGTGCCCTCGATGGCCTCGAACTCTCCGTCGATGCGCGCATGGCCCCGCGATGTTTGCAGGTACAGCGTGTTGGTGATGCTGGGCAGCAGGAATTCCTTTTGCGTGTGCATGAAGGAGATGCCCGAGCCCGAACCGCCATTGACCTGGCCCTTGCCCCCCACCGCCGTCAGCAGCACCCGCAGCTTGCCACCCGGGTTGGTGTTGATCTCCGACAGGTCGGCGTTGATGCGGTGTGCCTTCACGTTGTTGGGCAGGCCACCGTCGAACTTGTCGCCGGTGAACACGCCCAGGCCCAGCTTCATGCCGCCGACAGGCACGTCGGTCACACCGGCGCCGATGTTGTCGCCGTAGTTCAGCAAGAAGTAGTCGACGATGTGCACGTCCTGGATCCGCAGGCGGCGCTGACCGACCCAGAACTTGGCTTCGGGCGAGAACGAGAAACCGCTCATTTCCACAAATGCCTGTTCGGTGCTGATGTCGCCACTGCCCCACTTGGCGGGCATGTAGTTGACCTTCCACTTGACACCGCCGGCTTCAAAACCGCGTGCAAAGTTGACTTCGATGCCGTTATCACCCTCGTTGCCCAGGCGGTATTTTTGCAGCTCGCCACCCAGCGAAAGGTTGCCCTTGACGCCGTCGGAGTGGTTGAACACCGGGCCGCCCCGCGAGTAACCGTTGAACTCAAAGCCTGCTACATCCATAGCAAAGGCTCCATTCGCGCATGCGGCGGCCAAAGCCACCGCCGTAAGGCGGTTTCTTGTCTTCATGATGGGATCCCTCTGGGGTTGGTTTTAGTGCGTGTGCGCGCGTGTGTCTTGCACGGCTTACTTGGTTTTCGCGGCGGCCGCGATCTTCTTCATGGCATCGGCGACGCTGACCTTGTCGTCGTTCCAGAACTGGCTGACCACGTCCTTGATGGCGCCTTCGGTGGCCGGGGCAATTGCCATGCCGTGGGCCGCGCTGGGCACCAGGCCGCCGCTCTTGGCGGTGTCCACAAAGTCCTTGGCCGAGGCCTTGGCGCAGTCGTCAAACTTGTCCATGGGCTGGCCCGCGCGCACGGGGATGGAGCCCTTGTTCAGATTGAACACTTCCTGGAAGGCCGGGCTCATGATGGCGCTGGCGAGGTCGCTCTGCGCCTTCTGTGCGGCAGCATCCTTCAGCTTGAACAGAATGAACGAATCGACGTTGAAGGTGAACGCGTTGGCCGAGCCTGGGGCAGCAGCACACAGGAAGTCCTTGCCCGGCGCCTTGCCTGCCGCCAGGAACTCGCCCTTGGCCCAGTCGCCCATCAGCTGAAAGCCTGCCTTGCCCTGGATCAGCATGGCCGTGGCCAGGTTCCAGTCGCGGCCAGGGGCGCCGGGGTCGGTGTAGCCCTTGATGCGGCGGAATGTCTCCAGCGACTTCTTCATGGTGTCGCTGTTGATGGCCTTGTCGTCAAGCTTGACCAAGGCGTCCTGGTAGAACTTGGGGCCACCCACGCCGAGCACCACCGATTCAAACGTGGTGAAGTCCTGCCAGTTCTGGCCACCGTGGGCCACGGGCACCAGGCCTGCGGCCTTGAGCTTGTCGGCTGCCGCAAAGAACTCGTCCCAGGTCTTGGGCATGGCGGCCACGCCAGCCTTCTTCAGGGCCTCGGAACTGCCCCACATCCAGTTCACACGGTGCACGTTGACCGGGGCCGCCACGTAAGCGCCCTTGTACTTCATGACATCGGCGACCACCTTGGGCAGCAGGTCATCCCATTTTTCAGCCTTGGCCAGGGTGTCCATGTTGGCCAGCACGCCTTCGGACGCCCACTCCTGAATGGCCGGGCCCTTGGTCTGCGCAGCCGACGGTGGGTTGCCCGAGATCACGCGGCTCTTGAGCACGGTCATGGCGCTGTCGCCACCGCCACCGGCCACGGCAAAGTCGCGCCAGGTGTGGCCCTTGCCCTGCATGATCTTCTTGAGCTCGGCCACCGACTTGGCTTCGCCGCCCGAAGTCCAGTAGTGCAGGACCTCAACCTCCCCCGCGCTGGCCGACATCGCTGCCGCCAGGCCCACCGCCACTGCGGCGATTTTTGTCATCTTCCACATACCCGTGTCTCCTCGATGTTTGAATCCGTTGGTGCGCCGCAATCCGGTGCTGTTCAGCGCAGTCGGTACTTTAATTACAATAATTAATGAACATATCAGGGCTTTCCCGGGTGTGGGTTACATACCAACGCCATTGGCCCGTTATTGAATTACCAACGGCAGCGGGTGCAAGCATTGCCGTCCTGCAGACGCCGCTGGGGGGTGCTTTGTTATGCTCAATCCCATGGCCACGATACTGATTGTTGAAGATGATGCCCTGCTCCTGGACGCGCTGACTGGCCAGCTCCAGCAGCTGGAGTTCGGCGTGCACACGGCCTCCAGTGTGGCCGAGGCCACCGCGCTGCTGCAGTCGCAGGCGGTGGACGGCATCATCCTGGACCTGGGCCTGCCCGGCGCCGATGGCATGGAGCTGCTGATCTGGGCACGCACCCACATTGCCGGCCTGCCCGTGCTGATTCTGACCGCGCGCGATGGCGTGGAAGACCGCGTGCTGGGTCTCAATGCCGGGGCTGACGACTACATCACCAAGCCCTTCAACATGCAGGAGCTGCAGGCCCGCCTGCAGGCCATGCTGCGCCGTGCGCGCCAGCCCGCCTTTACCCAGGCCAGCAGCGCCACAGGCGGCGCCAGCACCACCATCGGCCCGCTGGTGCTGGACCACGCCAGCCATTCGGCGGCGCTCAATGGCGACCTGCTCGACCTGACCCAGCGCGAATGGGAGCTGCTGGAGTTGCTGGTCAACCGCTGTGGCGAAGTCGTCACGCGCGACGATGTACTGGCCGCCTGGCGCGCCAGCCCCCCGGAGCCCGGACAAACCGCCGCGCCCCCGCTCAACTCCAACGCGCTGGAGGTGTATGTGCACCGACTGCGCAAGAAGCTCGACACCTCGCCGCTGGCCATCCGCAACATCCGGGGGCTGGGGTACATGCTGAACAGGCCGTAGATGGAACACCCCCCTGAGTCGCTGCGCGCCTTCCCCCCGCTCTCGCTTCGCTGCGCTACGCGGGCAGGGGGACGATGCCCTCGCTGCGGGGCGGCCCTTGCTCGGCATCCCTCGCGCGGGCCGCGCCAGTGGCTGGCATCGGGGGTCCCACTGATCTCCGCAGGCCCAGGCCACTGACATGCGCCACGTACCGGGGGTTTCTCTTCAACGCAAGCTGCTGCTGTGGCTGTTGCTGCCGCAGCTGGTGTTGTGGCTGTCGGGCGGGTTTCTGGCGTGGCGCATTGCGCTGCAGAACGGCGAGAAGGGCATTGACCAGACGCTGACGCAGTCGGTGCGGGCGCTCGCGCGGCAGATCAAGCCGATCGGGGACGGGTTGCTGGTGGACTTTCCCAAGGCCGCGCAGGACATCCTGGAGCAGGACCCGGCCGACCGCATCACCTACATGGTGTCGTCCCCGCCCGGCCGCTTTCTGCTGGGCAATGCCCAGTTGCCCCCGCCGCCGCCCGTGGAGGTGCGCGTGGGCGACCCCTACCTGTACCACGCCCGCGTGGACGACCGCCCCGTGCGCGTGGCGCTGCTGGACGTGGACTACGGCACCCCCCAGACGCGCCAGACCCTGCGCGTGCAGGTGGCGCAGAGCCTCACCGTGCGCGAGCGCATCGCGCAGGAGCTGCTGGAGCAGATGGTGTTCCCCATGGGGCTGATGGGCCTGGCGCTGAGCGCCGTGGTGTATGCGGGCGTGCTGCGCGGCCTGCAGCCCTTGAAGCGCCTGGAGGCCCAGATCGAGCGCGCCGGCGCCCTGCCCCAGGCGGGCACCACGCCGCTGCCCCCCCATCGAGCTGACCTCGGCTCCGCAGGAGGTGCATTCGCTGGCCAGCACCATCAACCGGCTGCTGGAGACCGTGGCGCGCGGCCAGCAAAAGGAAAAGCGCTTTCTCAACGACGCTGCGCACCAACTGCGCACCCCGCTGGCCGGGCTCATCGGCCAGACCGAGCTGGCCCTGCACGAAAGCCATGAGCCCGCCGTGCAGGAACGCCTGCAAAAGGTGCTTTCGGCCGCCCAGCGCAGCGCCCACTTGGTGCACCAGCTGCTGCAGCTGGCGCGCTCCGAATCGAACGTGGAGATGCAGGCCATCGACCTGGCCTGCCTGGCCCGCGAAGTCGCTCGCGAATGGGCAGCCCGCGCCCTGGCGCAAGGCATGGACCTGGGCTACGAGGGTGACGACAGCCTGCCCGTGCAAGGCCACCCGGTGCTGCTGCGCGAGGCGCTCAACAACCTCATCGACAACGCACTGCACTACGCAGGCCCCGGCGCCACGGTGACAGTGCGTGTGGGCCACGAGGAGCCCGGGCGCTGGGCCTTGCTGCTGGTGGAGGACGACGGGCCGGGCGTGCCAGCCGAACACCTGGGCGATCTGTTTGCGCGCTTCTGGCGCGGGTCGGACAAGGCGGGGGGGTGTGGGCTCGGGCTGTCGATCGTGGAAGAGATCGCGCTGCGGCATGGCGGCCGGACGGTGGCGGAGGGGGTGGTGCCGAGGGGGTTGCGGGTGGGGATGCGGCTGCCTGCGGGGTGATTGTTTTGGCATTTTTGGGGCCTAGCGCTTGAGCTACAAGCGCTGGCAGCTACTTTTTTCATAGCATCTTGCACTTGCCATTTGGGCTGAGCCTGCCGAAGCCAGGGCACCTGTCGAAGCCGAGGCACGCTCGTTCTCTGGTCAGTGCGGCGTGCTTGGGTTGAGGGCGGAGGCCGGGGTGTGCGCCCGGCGGCGCAGTAACTTTCTCTTGTCTCGCCAAGAGAAAGTCACCAAAGAGAAAGCGACCCTACTGTCTGCGACCCCTTCGCTGCGCTACGGGGCAACCTGGGGTGCTCGGTCACGGGGTGCACCGCAGAACTCGCTGCGCGCCTGCGGCGCTCCGCTCGGACAACTGCGGTGAGTCAGTTCACGAAGCATGTGTGTCCTTCGGCACACATGCCACCCCGCGCCCTGCGCGCCCCAGGCGCATCCAGAAGGGAACCCGGGGAGCGGACATCCACACGGGCCATTGCTGCGCTCGGCCCCATCTCGCGGGCGCAAGCGCCACGCGCTGCGCAACCTGGGCCGAGCGCAGCAATGGCCCGTGTGGATGTTCGGGTGCCCAACCCCCTGCTGGCTGCGCCTGCGGCGGGGCGGTTGTGGGGTGAGCATGCGCGTCGAAGCGCGCATGCCTCGTGAACTGACTCGCCGTGGTTGTCCGAGCGGCGCGCGCCAGCGCAAAGCGAGTTCCACGGCGCACCCCGCAACCGCCCCGCCGCAGGTTGCCCCGTAGCGAAGCGCAGGGGTCGCAGACTGGGGGTCGCCTTTCTTTTGGGTACTTTTCTTTGGCGAAGCAAAGAACAAGTACCTCGCCCGCCGGGGCGAGTCCCGGCCTCCGCCCTCAACACAAGCACACCGCCTAAACCAGCGCGCCAAGGCTTCGAAAAGCTCAGCCCGAACGGTATGGGACAAACCGCGTAGCCATAAAAACAATAGCGGCTAGCGCTTGCTACACAAGCGCTAGCCGCCAAAACAACTAAAAACTCCGACCTCAAGCCGCCAGGATCAGCTTCTCCAGCTTCACAGCATCCACCGCAAACGCCCGAATCCCCTCGGCCAGCTTCTCGGTGGCCATCGCATCCTCATTTAGCGCAAACCGGAACCCCGCCTCGTCGTAGTTCACCGCTGGCAAGTCCATCCCCTTGGCAGCCTCTGCATCCAGCGCCCGCAGCAACGGCGCATCGCTCGCCGCCAGCTGCGCCAGCAGCTCCGGCGCAATGGTCAGCAGGTCGCACCCTGCCAGCGCCGTGATCTGGCCCACGTTGCGGAAGCTTGCACCCATCACCTCGGTGGCAATGCCAAAACGCTTGTAGTGGTTGTAGATCTGCGTGACCGACTGAACGCCCGGGTCGTTGGCGCCCGCGCGCGCGGCCTCATCCCAGCTCGCGCCCGCCTGCTTCTTGTACCAGTCGTAAATGCGGCCCACAAACGGGGAAATCAGCTGCACCTTGGCCTGGCCGCAGGCCACGGCCTGGGCGAACGAGAACAGCAGCGTGAGGTTGGTGTGGATGCCCTTGCGCTCGAGCTGGGCTGCGGCCTGGATGCCTTCCCACGTGGCGGCGATCTTGATGAGCACGCGGTCGATGTGGATGCCTTCGGCCTGGTACAGCTCGATGATGCGCTCGGCGCGCGTGACGGTGGCGCTGGTGTCAAAGCTCAGACGCGCATCCACTTCGGTGGAGACGCGGCCGGGCACGTGGGTCAGGATTTCGCAACCAAAACGCACCAGCAGGCGGTCGATCACCTCGTCCATGGCGCGCCCTTGCCACTTGGCGACGGTGTCCTTGAGCAGGGGCGCGTATTCGGGCTTTTGCACCGCCTTGAGGATCAGCGAGGGATTGGTCGTGGCGTCCTGCGGACGGAACTGGGCCAGTTGCAGAAAGTCGCCAGTGTCGGCAACCACGGTGGTGAACTGTTTAAGGGCGTCGAGTTGGTTCATGGCGCCATTATTCCGCATCACGTTGGGCACCTTCGGTACTACCAACCACCGATACGCCGTGGACACCCAGGCTCAGCTGCACCTCGTCCCCCACGGCCAGCACATCGTCCAGGTCGGACGACACCACAAAGATGTGGCCCAGCGCGGTCTCGAAGGTGTATTCGTGCACCGCGCCCAGATAGGCCCGCTTGTCCAGCCGGGCGGGCAGCAGGCCCGCGCCCTGGCGGTGAATACGCCAGGCCTCCGGCCGCACCGCCACCTTTACCGGGCCGCTCTTCACCGCCATGCGGGGGCGCAGCACCAGCGGGCCGAGCGCCACCGTGCCGTCCGCGTCGGCCACGGCGGGGAACAGCATGGCCTCACCCATGAAACCGGCCACGAACTCGCTGTGCGGGGTTTCATATAGAGCGCGGGGCGAGCCCTTTTGCGCAATCAGGCCCTGGTTCATCACGATGATCTGGTCGCTCACCGCCATGGCCTCGGCCTGGTCGTGCGTGACGTAGGCCACGGTGAGCGACAGGCGCTGCTGCAAGGCACGGATTTCCTCACGCATCTCACGGCGCAGGCGGGCGTCGAGGTTGGACAGGGGCTCGTCGAACAGCAGCACCTCGGGCTCCAGCACCAGCGCGCGGGCCAGGGCCACGCGCTGCTGCTGTCCGCCCGAAAGTTCGCTGGGCAGGCGGTCGTCATAGCCCACCAGGCCCACGCCGCGCAGCGCCTCCACCGCCTTGGTGCGTGCCTGCTCCTTGGGCTGGCCTGACATGCGCAGGCCGTACATCACGTTCTCCACCACGTTCATGTGCGGGAACAGCGCGTAGCTCTGGAACATCATGCTCACGTTGCGCTGCGCGGGGCCGAGTGTGGTCACGTCCTTGCCGGCAATGAAGATCTCGCCCGAGGTGGGCGACTCCAGCCCCGCGATCATGCGCAAGGTGGTGGTCTTGCCGCAGCCCGAGGGGCCGAGGATGGTGGTGAGCGTGCCGCGCGGCACCTCAAAGCTGATGCCTTTGACGGCCAGGGCAGCGCTGCTGTCGCTGCCGTAGCGCTTGGTGATGTTGCGGAACACGATGCCCGCGTCGTTGTTGTTCATAGTTGTCTTTTCAATTGACGATTGCGCCTGGCAACTGGCGCGATCCAGGCGTGGGACGCCGAGCAAGGGCCGCCCCGCAGCGAGGCGTTGTCCCCCTGGGGGGAAGGCGCCGAAGGCGACTCAGGGGGGGTCATAAGCTACCGCGCCGACCGAGTTTGCGGTCACCCACCAGCAGCTGAATGAGCCCGATGGAGGCCGACATGAGGATGATGAGCACCGTGCAGTACGCCAGCGCCACGCCATAGTCGCCATTGCCCACGCGGCCAATGATGTAGGTGGTGGCCAGCTCGTTTTCGGCCGTGACCAGGAAGATCACCGCACTCACGGTGGTGATGGCGCGCACAAAGCTGTAGACCAGCGCCGCCACCAGCGCAGGCTTGAGCAGCGGCAGCACCACATGGCGCAGCGTCTGCACACTGCCTGCACGCAGCATGACGGACGCTTCATCCAGCGACCGGTCCAGCTGCTTGAACGCGGCAGTGCCCGCCCGCACGCCCACCGGCAGGTTGCGGAACATGAAGCACAACACGATGATGAGGGCGGTGCCCGTCAGCTCGAACGGCGGCACGTTGAACGCCAGGATGTAGCTCACGCCCAGCACCGTGCCGGGAATGGCAAACGCCAGCAGCGCTGCAAACTCGAACGCGCCCTGCCCCCGGAACTCGGTGCGCGCCAGCAGCCACGCGATGCCGATGCCCAACGTGGCTGTGAGCGGCGCCGAGATGGCCGCGAGCTTGAGCGTGGTGAAGAACGAGTTCCACGCCGTGCCCGCCCACACCACACCAAATTCGCCCCACTCCACACTGAACGCGGTACGGAAATGCGCCAACGTGATGGTGTAGTCGCGCCCCCAGGTCTGCACAAAACCGCCCGCCAGTGCAAACAGGTACACGATGAGCGTGAAGGCCATCCAGGGCAGCGCGATGGAATGCACCACGCGGCGCACACCGGTGGGCAGCGGCATGGCAATGCCCGCGTCGCCCTTGCCCGATACGGTGGTGAAGTTCTGCTTGCCCAGCAAACCGCGCTGGATGGCAAATACGGTGAGCGCGAAGAACGTGAGGATCCAGGCCAGCGACGCGGCACGCCCCTGGTCGTACTGCGCACCGACGATGGCAAAGAAGATTTCGGTCGAGAGCACCGAGAACTGCCCGCCCACCACGATGGGGTTACCGAAGTCGGCCATGCTTTCGATAAAGCCCACCAAAAACGCGTTGGCCAGGCCCGGCTTGAGCAGCGGCAGGGTCACGGTCATGAAGGTGCGGTGCGGGCTGGCACGCAGCGTTTGCGCGGCCTCTTCCAGGCTAGGGGCCACGCCTTGCACCACGCCACGCATGATCATGAAAGCAATGGGCGTGAACGCAAAGGTCTGCGCCACCCACACGCCCAGCCAGCCGTAGAACCAGCGCGTGGGTGTGATGCCGAACGCGTACTCCAGAAACTGGTTGAACACCCCGGCACGGCCAAACAGCAGGATGAGCCCCAGGCCCACCACAAACGGTGGCGTGATGATGGGCAGCAGCGCCACGATGTTCAGGGGCCGCGCATAGCGGCGCGACGCGCGCTCGGCCATCAGCGCCATGAAGGTGCCCAGCAGCGTGGTGCTGGTGGCGGTCATCAGCCCCAGGAACAGCGTGTTCCAGGCCACGCCGCAGCGCTGGCCACCCGCCAGGCACGAGAGACCAAAGTTGCGCTCGTGCGCAATGCGCTCCCACACCACGGCCAGCGAGAACGGGCCGTCCTCCAGAAAAAACGCAGCCGACAACGCCTTGAGCACCGGGAACACGATGAACAGCGCGAGCAGGCTTCCACAGCCCACCACCGCAGCCGCTACGAACAGATCGCCTTTGAAAAATCCTCGCCGTGCCACGCCGAACGACAGCAGCACCAGCAGTGCTGACAACACCACAAACCCGCCCCAGCCCATGCCGGGCTGGCGCGCGCCCAGTTCACCCAGGCTGGTGTTCATCCACTCAAAGGCCCAGCCTCGTGCGCCAATCGCAAAGCCACTGAGCAACAAGGCCACAAGCCCCAGCGCGCCCCCCGCCGCAAGCACGGCGCCCTGCTTGCGTCCCGCAGGCAGGCAGGCGCCCAGCCCCGCCACGGCCAGACCGGCCAGGCCTAGCCAGAGCCAGGGCCGACCAAACAATGCCGCCTGCATGAGCCCGTTGGCCGCCTGTTCGCCGCTGAAAACCTGGCCCACCGCGAGCAGGCCATTGGCATCCTGCTGCGCATACCAGGGGAACACGAGATAACCCAGCACGCCCACGACCAGCCAGACCCACAAGGGCCGGTTGACCGAGGCGCTGGGTGCTGTGGTTCGGAGGGTTGCGTGCGCCGCCGCTGCTGCTGCCGACACCACCACCCCTTAGCGCGCCGCGTTCTGCACGTCTTTTTCCCAGCGCGCAATCAGGCGGCGACGCTCGGCGCTGGCGCCGTATTTGGCGTAGTCGTAGTTGATGAGCTTCATCTTGGAAGGGTCGGTCATGCGCGGGTCCTTGGGCACCTGCGTGTTGCTGGGCAGCTGGAACTGCTTGGCCGCCAGGCCAAACTGCTGGCCGCCTGGCGTGAGTGCCCATTCGTAGAACTTCTTGGCGGCCTCGGTGTTGGGGCCGTTCTTGACGATGCTCATGGAGCCCACCTCGGCGCCCGTGCCTTCCGAAGGCGTGACCGAGCCCACAGGGAAGCCATTGACCGCCTCAGTGGTCACGTCGTGCACGAAGCTCACCGACACCGTGGTCTCGCCCCGGGCGGCCGCCTTGACGGGCGCCGTGCCCGAGCGGGTGTAGGTGCTGATGTTGGGGTGCAGGGCCTTGAGGTATTCAAACGCCTTTTCCTCGCCCATGATCTGCACCAGCGTAGCGATCATGGTGTAGGCCGTGCCACTCGATGCCGGGTTGGCCATCTGCACCTCGCCCTTGAACTCGGGCCTGAGCAGGTCGGCCCACGACTGCGGGGGGTTGAGCTTGCGCTTGGCCAGCAGCTCCTTGTTGTAGCCAAAGCCCAGCGGGCCCAGGTACACGCCCACCGTGCGGTACTTGGAATCCGCCGCCTGCTTTTGCGCCCAGGGGTACAGCTGCGGCAACTGGGGCGATTTGTATTCGAGCGTGAGGCCCTGCTCGGCCGCCTGCAGGTGCGGGTCGCCTGTGCCGCCAAACCAGATGTCGGTCTTGGGGTTGGCGCGCTCGGCGTTGAGCTGCGCCAGGGCCTCGCCTGAGCCCTTGGCCGTCATGTTGACCTTGGTGCCGGTGGTCTTGGCGTACACCGTGGACATCAGGTTGCACCACTCGGCCTGCACCGAACAGATGATGTTGACCTGGCCCTGGGCCCAGCTGCCGGAGGCGGTGGCCACCAGGGCCGCACCGGCCAGAAGTTTCGTCAGCAAAGGTTTGCGCATGGGAGTCTCCTCAGTATCTGGATAACGTGATTAACGCGATGCAAGGATGCTAGTCCTGCAGGCAGGCCAGGGTCAGGGGGGAAACTCCCAGACCGGGTGCAAGCAGGTTGAAAGGCAGGGATGGCGCCCTCCCCGCCGCCTTGGGAACCAAGTTACATTAAGAATGGTTCCCCCAAACCTGTTCGAAGGCCTCACCTGAGCAGCCCGCGCTGCACACCCTGACCGAGACATGCTCGACCGCATCACCGCCTCCCTGCCCTCCCTGGCCCCCGCCGAACAGCGCGTTGCCCGGCTGGTGCTGACCGACCCACGCACTTTTGCACGCCTGCCCGTGCGTGAATTGGCCGAACGCGCGCACGTGAGCAAGCCCACGGTGGTGCGCTTTTGCCGCAGCATGGGGTATGACGGACTGGCAGATTTCAAGCTCAAGCTGGCAGGCAGCGTGAGCGAAGGCGTGCCCTTCATCCACCGCAGCGTGGACGCCGACGACAAGACCGGCGACGTGCTGGTGAAGGTGGTGGACAACGCCGTGGCGGCCTTTTTGCAATACCGCAATGCCGCCAGCACCGTGGCGCTGGAGCGTGCGGCCGAGGCGATTGCAGCCACCTGGAAAACCGGCAAACGCATCGAGTTCTACGGCGTGGGCAACTCGGGCATCGTGGCACAGGACGCGCAGCACAAGTTCTTCCGCCTGGGCGTCACGTCCATTGCCACCAGCGACGGGCACATGCAGGTGATGAGCGCGACCCTGCTCGGCCCGGGCGATTGCGCGGTGATCATCTCCAACTCGGGCCGCACCCGCGATTTGATGGACGCAGCCGACATCGCCCGCAAGAACGGCGCCACCACCATCGCCATCACCGCCAGCGGCTCGCCCCTGGCCAGCACCTGCCAGATCCACCTGGCCGCCGACCACCCCGAGGGCTACGACCGCTACAGCCCCATGGTGTCGCGGCTGATGCACCTGCTCATCATCGACGTGCTGGCCACCTGCGTGGCGCTGCGCATCGGCAGCTCGCTGCAGCCGATCCTGCAGCAGATGAAAGAGAACCTGCGGGCCAAGCGCTACGCGTAAATCCTGGCCGTCAGGCCAGGCCGGGTGCACACCTTCTCAGTCCAGCGTGACACCCGCGTCACGGATCACCTTGCCCCACTTGGTCGTTTCAGCAGCCAAGAAGGCATCGCACGCCTCCGGTGTGGTGCCCTCTCCGAAGGTACCCATGGTTTCGAGCTTGGCTTTGGTCTCTTCACTCTGGATGATGGCGTTCACCGCGTCCGACATGCGCTTGACAACGTCGCGCGACGTGCCGGCGGGAGCAATCATGCTGGCCCAGGTGCTGCCCAGCATGCCGGGCACGCCCTGCTCGATGAAGGTGGGCACGTCGGGCAACATGGGCAAGCGCTTTTCGCTGGCCACGCCGATGAGGGTGATGCGGCCTGCCTTGGCGGGCTGAATCAGGTTGGGCGGAGGGTCGAGGAACAAAGGCACCTGGCCGCCGAGCAAATCCGTCAGCGCCGGCGCGGCGCCGCGGTAGGGTATATGGACCATGAAGGTCTTGGTGAGTGACTTGAGCAACTCGCTGGTCAGGTGCGCGGCAGAGCCCGTGCCTGACGAGGCAAAACTCACCTTGCCCGGGTTGGCCTTGGCATAGGCCACGAGTTCCTTCACCGTCTTGAACGGTGCATTGGGGGCCACCGCTGCCACCAGTGGAGAAACACCCAGCAGCGACACCCCCACCAAGTCCTTGCGCGGGTTGTAGGGCAGCTTGGGGTAGAGCGTGGTGTTGGCGGTAAAGGCCGGAATGACCACGCCAAAGGTGTGACCGTCCGGAGTGGACTTGGCGACAGCATCCACGCCGATGATGCTGTTGGCGCCGGGCTTGTTGTCGATGACAACCGACTGACCGAACTGCTTTTGCAGGCCCAAAGTCAGCAGACGCGCCATCTGGTCGGTAAACCCGCCCGCCGTGTAAGGCACGACGATGCGGATCGGACGGCTGGGCCAACTGGCTTGGGCCAGCGCTGGCAGTGCCGCACTGGCCAGCGCTGCGCCAGTGGCCTGGACGAGGCTGCGACGAGAAAGGGATGCGCTCATGGTTTTGTCTCCTGCTGGTTTATAGGTAAAAAAATAGCCCCAGCGCTTATCCAACAAGCGCTAAAAGCTATATTTTTAATAGCATTCATTCCCATCGAATGGGCTGTGCTTTTGATCTACGGGGGCTCAGAGCGCCTTGGTCAGCTCCGGCACGGCCGTGAACAGATCCGCTTCCAGCCCATAGTCGGCCACACTGAAGATCGGTGCCTCAGGGTCCTTGTTGATCGCCACGATCACCTTCGAATCCTTCATACCTGCCAAGTGCTGGATGGCGCCCGAGATACCGGCGGCCACATACAGCTGCGGTGCCACGATCTTGCCGGTCTGGCCCACTTGCCAGTCGTTGGGCGCGTAGCCCGCGTCCACCGCCGCGCGGCTGGCACCCAGGGCGGCGCCCAGCTTGTCGGCCAGCGGGGTCATGACTTCGTCGAACTTTTCCTTGCTGCCCAGCGCACGACCACCGGAGACGATGATCTTGGCAGCGGTCAGCTCGGGGCGGTCGCTCTTGGCGATTTCGCTGCCCACGAAGCTGCTCTTGCCTGCGTCGGCCGTGGCGGCGGCGGTTTCAACTTGTGCGCTGCCACCGGTGGCGGCTGCGGCGTCAAAGCCGGTGGTGCGCACGGTGATGATCTTGACGGCATCTTGGCTTTGCACGGTGGCAATGGCGTTGCCGGCGTAGATGGGGCGCTCAAACGTATCGGCTGCGATCACTTTGGTGATGTCGCTGATCTGGGCCACATCGAGCTTGGCCGCCACGCGGGGGGCCACGTTCTTGCCGCTGGCAGTCGCGGGGAACAGGATGTGGCTGTAGTTGGATGCGATGGCGAGCACTTGCGCGGCGACGTTTTCTGCCAAGCCGTGTTCCAGGCCAGGGGCGTCGGCGTGGATGACCTTGGCAACACCAGCTATTTTGGAGGCGGCTTGTGCAGCAGCTCCGGCGTTGTGGCCGGCCACCAGCACGTGCACGTCGCCGCCACAGGCCACTGCGGCCGTGACGGTGTTCAGCGTGGCGCCCTTGATGGACGCGTTGTCGTGTTCAGCAATAACGAGAGTTGTCATGACAGTCGTCTTTCTCTTGAATCTGGGAGGGTGCCTGCATCAACCATGGTCGTCGATCAACCGAGGCCGATGCGCGGGACACCGAGGAAGGGCCGCCCCGCACCGAGGGTGTCGTCCCCCTGGGGGGGAAGGCGCGAAGCGACTCAGGGGGTCAAATGACTTTCGCTTCGTTCTTGAGTTTCTCGACCAGAGCGGCCACGTCGGCCACCTTGATGCCAGCACCGCGCTTGGCGGGCTCGGTCACCTTGAGGGTCTTCAGGCGCGGAGCCACGTCCACGCCGAGGTCTTCGGGCTTGACGGTATCGAGCTGCTTTTTCTTGGCCTTCATGATGTTGGGCAAGGTGACGTAGCGGGGCTCGTTCAGGCGCAGGTCGGTGGTGATGACCGCTGGCAGCGACAGCTGCAGGGTTTCCAGGCCGCCGTCCACTTCGCGCGTCACGCTGACCTTGTCGGCCGTCAGTTCGACCTTGTTGGCGAACGTGGCCTGGGGCAGGTCAGCCAGGGCCGCGAGCATCTGGCCGGTCTGGTTGGCGTCGTCGTCGATGGCTTGTTTGCCCAGGATGATGAGCTGGGGTTGTTCTTTGTCGACCAGGGCTTTGAGGAGCTTGGCAACGGCCAGGGGCTGCAGCTCGACGTCGGTTTCCACCAGGATGGCGCGGTCTGCACCGATGGCCATGGCAGTGCGCAGGGTTTCCTGGCACTGGGCCACGCCGCAGGAGACTGCGATGACTTCGGTCACCAGGCCTTTTTCTTTCAGGCGCACGGCCTCTTCAACGGCGATTTCGTCAAAGGGGTTCATGCTCATCTTCACGTTGGCGATGTCCACACCCGTGTTGTCCGACTTCACGCGGACCTTCACGTTGTAGTCCACCACGCGCTTGACAGGGACGAGAACTTTCATGGGATTGTTTTTCCTTGGTTTTTGTTGTGGGAGTGCGAGTGCGCAGGCTTACTCGTTCGAGATGCCCTTGTCGCGGATCACAGAACCCCACTTGACGTAGTCCTGCTGAATGCGGCGGGCCATCTTGTCGGGCGCTTGGTATGCAGCGATGGCGCCTGCAGTCAACAACTTGTCCTGCGTGTCCTTCTCGGCCAGGATTTGCTGCACCTCGGTTGCGATGCGGTCCACCAGGGCTTTGGGCGTACCGGGCGGCGCCAGCAGACCACCCCACGAGACGGCCTCGTAGCCCTTGAAGCCCTGCTCGGCGATGGTCTTGATATCGGGCAGGATGGCCACGCGCTGGGGCGATCCCACTGCGATGGCGCGCAGCTTCCCCGTCTGGATGTGCGGCAGCGCAGCCACCAGATCGGCGTACATCAGCGGCACCTGGCCGCCGATGGTGTCGGTAATGGCGGGCACGCCCCCTTTGTAGGGAATGTGCTGCATTTCAAAGCCCCCCATCTGCTTGAGCAGCTCCATGCTCAAATGGCCAAAGCTGCCCGCACCTGAGCTGGTGTAGTTGAGCTGACCTGGACGGGCCTTGGCATGGGTAATGAGCTTTTGCAGATCGGTCACAGAAGGCATCTGGGCAGGATTGACCACCACGACGATGGGCAGGTCGTACACCGTGGCCACGGGCGTGAAGTCTTTCACCGTGTCGTAGCCCGCCTTCTTGTACAGATGCGGCGCCAGCAGCGTGGGCGTGGCCAGCATCATCAGCGTGTAGCCGTCGGCCGGGCTCTTGGCCACCTGGGCGGCAGCGATGGAGCCCGAAGCACCTGCACGGTTTTCCACCACCACGGGCTGGCCCAGCCGTTCGGCCAGGCGTTGGCCCACGATGCGCGAGGCAGTATCGGTAGGGCCGCCTGCCGGGAAGGGCACCACCAGCTTGATCATCCTGCTGGGCCAGGCTTGGGCGTGTGCCGGGGCCGTGCCCCACAGGACGCTGGCCGCCAGAGCGGCAGACACGGCCAGCACGGCGCGGCGGGCTGCGAAGGTGCGAGAGACAAACATTGGGGTCAAAACGGGCTCAGGTTGTTGGAGGGGTTGCATCAGTCCAGCTTGGCGCCGGACACCTTGACCACGCGCTCCCAGACGGGTGCATCTTTTTTGAACTGGGCGCCGAACTGTTCGGGGCTGCTGCCGACGGGGATGAAACCCATCTGCTGGATGCGCTCACGCACCTCAGGCAGCGCAATCACGGCCTGCAGCTCGCGGCCCAGGCGGGCCACGACCTCCGGCGGGGTGTTGGCCGGGGCGCTCATGCCCAACCAGCCTGTCACCTGGAACACCTCGTCCTTGATGCCCTGCTCGGCCATGGTGGCCAGCTTGGGAAGCGCATCCATGCGCTGGGTGCCCGTCACGGCCAGCGGCTTGAGACGGCCCGAATCAATGTACGGCCGGGCCGACTGCAGGCTGGCAAATGCCATTTGCAACTGCCCGCCCACCAGGTCCTGCAGCATGGGCGCCTCGCCCCTGTAGGCCACATGATTCATGTCGGCCTTGTGCTTGTCGGACAGCCAGGCGCCAGCCAGGTGGGCATACGAGCCCATGCCCCACGAGCCGTAGGCGACCTTGCCCTTGTTGCGGTCGATGTAGCTCATCAGCTCGGCCGCAGTGGACACCGGCATCTGCGGATGCACCAGCAGCACCACCGGCGCCAGTGCGATCTGCGTGATAAGGGCCTGGTCCTTTTGTGGCTGGTACGGCAGGCGCTCGTACAGGTACTGGTTGATCAGCATGGTGGTACCCAGCGACACCAGCAGCGTGTAGCCGTCGGCCGGTGACTTGAGCGCCTGGTCGGTGCCCGTAACGCCGCCGGCCCCGCCCCGGTTCTCAACCAGCACGGGCTGGCCCAGGCGGGCCGAAAGCTTCTCGCCCAGCGTGCGGGCAGTAATGTCGGTGGCGCCACCGGCCTGGTAGGGCACGATCAGCTTGATGGGCTTGCTGGGCCAGGCATCCTTGCCGGACTGTGCCAGGGCGGAACCCAGCAAGCCGATGCCAGCCAAGGCGGCCAGGCCCTGCAGGGCGCGGCGGCGGTGAATGCGTGTGAAGTTCATGTCTGTCTCCTGGTTGAGGTTAAAAATTGGCTCCAGCGCTTATCCAAAAAGCGCTTACAGCTATTATTTTTATAGTGCTTAGAGCGGTGGCAGCGTGAGCACGCCTTTGTCGCGCAGAGCTTCAAGCTCTGCCTCCGGCAGCTGCAGCAGTTGCTGCAGCACCTCGCGTGTGGCGGCGCCCAGGGTGGGCGGGGCGTTGCGGATGGGCAGGCGCTGCCCATCGAGTCGATAAGGCGGTGCGAACACATGCGTAGTGCCCGCCACGGGGTGGGGCATTTCCTGCAGCAGGCCGCCGCGGCGCGTACGCTCGCTGGTCAGTGCCTCATGCAGGCCGGCCACCCTGCCGCAAGGGATGCCAGCAGCGCTCAGGCGTTCGAGAAGCACATCACGCGGGAAGCTGGCGATCAGCGCCTTCATCTGGGGCAACAGGGTCAGTCGATTGCGGGCACGCTCGACATTGGTGGCGTAACGTGGGTCTTCGACGATATCCGGGCGCATCACCACCTGGCGGCAGAACTTGTCGAACTGGCTGTTGTTGCCCACGGCGATGATGAGCGGACCATCCTGTGCCTCGAACATGCCGTAGGGCACGATGGACGGGTGGGCGTTGCCGTAGCGCTGCGGGTCATGGCCCAGCAGCATGGCGTCCAGGCCGTAGTAGCCGGTGATCATCAGACCGCAGTCGTACAGCGCCATCTCGATGTGGCGGCCCTTGCCCGTAGTGCTGCGGCGAAACAGCGCGGCCAGCACGGCCTGCGCCGCGTACATGCCGGTCATCATGTCCACGGCAGCCACGCCGAACTTCAGCGGTGGCTGGCTGGCCTCGCCGTTCAGCGCCATCAGCCCGGCCTCGCCTTGAATCACCAGGTCGTAGCCGGGTCGCTTGGCCTCGGGGCCGGAACTGTCGTAGCCCGCCACCGAGCAGTAGATGAGGTCGGGCTTGATGGCCTTGAGCTGCTCGTAGCCCAGACCCAGCTTCTCGGCACCACCGGTCTTGAAGTTCTGGATCACCACATCGCACTGCGGCAGCAGGTCGCGGATGATCTTCACGCCTTCGGGCGTCTGCAAATCTACCGTGATGGACCGCTTGTTGCGGTTCATGCTGTTGTAGTAGGTGGTCTCGGTCTTGCCGATGCGCATGCCCCAGTCGCGGGTATCGTCGCCCCGGCCGGGGTGTTCCACCTTGATGACGTCGGCACCAAAGTCAGCCAGCACCTGGCCGCACAGCGGCCCGGCAAACACGCGCGAGAGGTCGAGCACGCGCACGCCGTCGAGCGGGAAGTCCATGCCCTCGGGCAGCGGGGGTGTCGGTGTTGTAGTGGTCATTTCGTAGTGTCGGGTTGGGTAGCGGCAGTGGCAGGGGCTTGGCGCAAGCGTGCGAAATCGGCCTGGCGCTTTTCCAGAAACGCACCAATGCCTTCGCGGGATTCTTCGGTGGCCTGTGACAGCACCATCAGCTGTGCCTCCAGCTCCAGCTGGTCAGCCAGCGGCTGCGCGTAGGCGCTGCGGCACAGGGCCTTGATGTTCGCCATCGCGGTGTCAGGCCCGGTGGCAGCCTGCGCAGCCAGGGCGATGGCCTGGGCCAGGGCCTCGCCCGGCTCGGCCAGGCGGTTGACGGGGCCGAGCGCATGCAGCCGCTCGCCGGAGATGCGTTCGCTGGTGAGGCACAGCTCGGTCAGCACCTGGCGGGACACAAACTCGGCCAGGAAGGCCGTGGCGCCGCCGTCGGGCGTGAGGCCCACCTTCACATACGCGACCGAAAACACGGCGTTGCGCGCAGCCACCAGCATGTCGCAGGCCAGCGCCAACGACAAGCCGGCGCCCGCCGCAGCGCCCTCCACCGCTGCAATCACCGGCTTGCGGCAATCGCGCACGGTGCGGATCAGGTCGTGCAGGCCTTCGAGCTTGGCGCGGCGCTCTTCAATGGGCAGCTCGCGACGCTTGGCCAATTGGCGCAAGTCACCGCCCGCACAAAAGTGCCCGCCTTCGCCCGTGAGCACGATGGCGCCCACGGTGGGGTCGGACTCGGCCTCCGCCAAGGCTGCGGTCAGCGCCGCGTAGAACGCGGGCGACAGCGCATTGCGCGCGGCGGGGTTGTTGTTGGAGAGCACGAGCACCGCGCCTTCACGGCGTTGCAGCAGAGGCAGCGACTGCTCCATGGCCTCAACCCCTACCGAGCGCGATGAACCGCGCAAGGTGGTGGTCTTCGTCGCCAAACTGGTGGTCCACCATGACGAGGCGCTTGGCGTAGTGCGACAGCGGCAGCTCCCACGTCATGCCAATGCCGCCGTGCAGCTGGATGCTTTCCTCCGCCACCAACGCTCCGATGCGGCCCATCGTGACCTTGGCGGCGGACAGCGCACGCTCGCGCTCGGTGCGGTCGGTGCTATCCATCGCGGCGGCGGCGTTGATGACGGCCGAGCGCGCCTGCTCCACTTCGAGCAGCAAGTCGGCCATGCGGTGCTGCAGGGCCTGAAAGCTGCCAATGGGCACACCAAACTGCTTGCGCGTTTGCAGGTATTCCAGCGTGTGCTTCTTGGCCACATCCATGGCGCCCAGCGCCTCGGCGCACACGGCCAGGATGCCCCAGCCCACGGCATGCTCCAGCGTGGAAAAGCCCTGCCCTTCGGTGCCCAGCAGCGCACCGGCGCCCACCTGCACGTTTTGCAGCGTGACTTCGGCCACGCTGCCACCGTCGATGCGGCCCATGCCACGGCGCGTGAGGCCTGCAGCGTCAGCGGGGGCGAGGAATAGCGAGATGCCGTCCTCATCATCCACTGCGCCCGAGGTGCGCGCGCTCACCAGCAGCAGCTGCGCCTGGTCGCCATGCAGCACCACGGCCTTGTGGCCGGTGAGCAGCCAGCCGTCGCCGTTGCGGACGGCACGGGTCGTCACGCGGTTCAGGGCGTAGTGCGCGCCGGGCTCCTCGTGCGCCAGCGTGGCCACGGTGCTGCCGTCGATGATGCTGGCGATGTGCTCCTTGTGCGCCGCGCTGCCGGCCAGGCCCAGGGCCCGGCCCACCATCAACGCACCCACAAACGGCTCAGCCACCAGGCCTGCGCCCAGGGACTCAAACACCACAGCCACGTCAAAGCCCGCGCCGCCAAAGCCACCGTCGGCTTCAGGGAACAGCGCGCCAATCGCACCCAGCTCCGCAAAGCGGCTCCACAGCGCCGCGTCCATGCCGTTGTCGCCGTAGGCGATGTGGTTGCGGGTTTCGATGCCGTACTGCTCGGCCACGAAGCGGTTCAGGGTGTCCGCCAGCATGCGGCGGTCTTCGGTATGTTCAAAGTTCATCGCGGCAACCTCACAGGCCGAGAATCATCTTGGAGATGATGTTCTTCTGAATTTCATTGGAGCCGCCAAAAATCGACAGCTTGCGGTAGTTGAAGTAATTCGCAGCAGCCGTCGCTGCCTCCTTGGGCCCCACGGGTTCGTCGGCATAGCCTTCGTACTGCGCTTCTTCAATGAACGGCAGCGCGTACGGGCCCACCGCACGGCGGATAAGCGACAAAATCTCCTGGCGGATCTCGGTGCCGCGAATCTTGAGCATGGAGCTTTCCGCCCCCGGCACGCCGCCACCGGCCACGGCGGCAATCACGCGCAGGTTGGTGGTCTTCATGTTCTCCAGGTCAATCTCGACCTGGGCCATGCGGGCGGCAAACAGCGGGTCCTGGTCCAGCGGCTGGCCGTTCTTCATCACCTTGGCGGCCACCACCTTGAGCTTGGCCAGTGCGGCAATGCAGAAGCCCACGCCTGCGATGCCGGTGCGCTCGTAGGTCAGCAGGTACTTGGCGTAGGTCCAGCCCTTGTTCTCCTCTCCCACCAGGTTTTCCACCGGCACCTTCACGTCGGTAAAGAACACCTCGTTGACTTCCTTGTCGCCATCGAGCGTGCGGATGGGGCGCAGCTCCACGCCGGGCGATTTCATGTCCACCAGCAAAAAGCTGATGCCCGACTGCGCCTTGGCCTCGCGGTCGGTGCGCACCAGGCAGAAGATCATGTTGGCGTGCTGGCCCTGGGTGGTCCAGGTCTTCTGGCCGTTGACGATGTAGTGGTCGCCCTGGCGTACTGCCGTGGTCTTCACCGAGGCGAGGTCCGAGCCCGCGCCGGGCTCGGAGTAGCCCTGGCACCACCAGTCCTCACCGCTCAGGATGCGCGGCAGCCAGTACTTCTTTTGCGCTTCGTTGCCAAACTTGATGAGCACCGGGCCCAGCATGTTCACGCCAAACGGCACGATGCGCGGGCCACCGGCCAGGGCGCATTCGGTGTCGAAAATGAACTTCTCGACGGCCCCCCAGCCGGGGCCGCCATAGGCTTCGGGCCAGTGGTTGGCCAGCCAGCCGCGCTCGTTCAGGATGGCGTGCCACTCGTCCTGGTCCGCCTTGGTCAGGCGCTGCCCGGCCTTGACCTTGGTGGCGATGCGCTCGGGCAGCTTGGCTTTCAAGAAAGCCTGCACCTCGGCGCGGAAGGCTTCTTCTTCGGGGGTGAAATTCAGGTCCATTGACGGTTTTCCTCAGTCATCCATGGCGCTGTGCGCCTGTATACGGCCTTTGCACTGGCGCGCCCCAGGCGGGGGACGCCGAGCAAGGGCCGCCCCGCAGCGAGGGCGTCGTCCCCCTCCCGCAGGAGAGGGGGAAGCGGCGCCAGCCGCTCAGGGGGTGTTTCAATAAATCTCGAACAGGCCTGCAGCGCCCATGCCACCGGCGATGCACATCGTCACCACGCCGTACTTGGCCTTGCGGCGGCGGCCTTCGAGCAACAGGTGGCCCACCAGGCGCGCGCCGGTCATGCCGAAGGGGTGGCCAATGGCGATGGCCCCGCCGTTCACGTTCAGCCGCTCGGACGGAATGCCCAGGCGGCGCTGGCAGTACAGGGCCTGCGAAGCAAAGGCCTCGTTCATCTCCCACAGGTCAATGTCCTGCACTGTGAGGCCGTGGCGCGCCAGCAGTTTGGGCACGGCAAACACGGGGCCAATGCCCATTTCGTCGGGCTCGCACCCGGCCACCGCAAAGCCACGGAACGCGCCCAGCGGCTGCAGGCCCCGGCGCTCGGCCTCCTTGGCTTCCATCAGCACGCAGGCGCTGGAGCCGTCCGACAGTTGCGAGGCGTTGCCTGCGGTGATGAACTGGCCCGGGCCCTTCACCGGCTCCAGCTTGGCCAGGCCTTCGAGCGTGGTGCTGGCGCGGTTGCAGTTGTCGTGCGTGGCCGTCACCTCGCGATACGTCACCTCGCCGGTCTCCATGTTCTTTTCCATCATGCGCGTGGTGCAGGGCACGATCTCGTCGGCAAACACGCCGGCCTGCTGTGCGGCGGCGGTGCGTTGCTGGCTTAGCAGCGAGAACGCATCCTGGTCTTCGCGGCTGATGCCATAGCGGTGGGCCACGATGTCGGCGGTGTCGATCATGGCCATGTAGAGGTCGGGCTTGTGCTCTTGCAGCCAGGGGTCGATGTCTGCCGGGTTGCCTGCACGGATGGCCGAGATGCTCTCCACCCCACCCGCCACCATGGCGGGCACGCCTTCGGCCACGATGCGGCCTGCGGCAATCGCCACCGACTGCAGACCCGATGCGCAAAACCGGCTGGCCACCATGCCCGCCACCGAAAGGGGCAGTCCTGCGCGCAGTGCAGTCTGGCGACCAATGTTCTTGCCGGTGATGCCCTCGGGGTAGCCGCAGCCCATCACCAGGTCTTCAATCAGCTCGGGGTCAATGCCCGAGCGCTCCACCGCCGCCTTGACGGAAAAGGCCGCCAGCTGCGGGCCGGGCGTGGCATTGAATTCGCCCCGGTGAGACTTGGTCAATGGGGTGCGGGCGGTGGAAACGATGACGGCTTCACGCATGATTTGCTCCTGATTTGATAGCTTTTTGCGCTTATTCATAAAGCGCTAGAGGCCAATATGACTCGAATACGGTGGGACTGATGGAAAACGCTTCGCGTGCAATGCAGGCCAGCCAGTCTCTGCGCTATGCAGCCTTGTTCATGCTGTCGAAATTGCGCCCCTCGGCTACCAGCTTTTCCAGCAGCGGCGCGGGCTGCCAGAACAGCGGGTCTTCCTGGGCGAACTCGCGGATATCGGCCAGCACCTTGTCCAGCCCCGTCATGTCGGCCCACTTCATCGGGCCGCCACGGTGGCGCGGAAAGCCGTAGCCCGCGACAAAGGTCACGTCCACATCCAGCGGGCGCAGGGCAATGCCTTCGGCCACTACTTTGGCGCCTTCGTTGACCATGGCGGCCATGTAGCGGCGCATGATCTCGTCGGCGCTGAAGCTGCGGGGCGTGACGCCTTTCTTGGCGCGCTCGGCATCCACTACGGCCAGCACTTCCGGGTCGGGCTGGCCCGTGCGGGCACCGTCGGGGTACAGGTAGAACCCGCGCCCGGTCTTCTGACCAAACCAGCCGCGTTCGCAGATGCGGTCGGCAATCTCCACGTACCGGGCCTTGGGGTCGCGCGTCGCAGCGCGGCGCTTGCGCGTGGCCCAGCCAATGTCGCCACCGGCCAGGTCTGTCACCTGGAAAGGGCCCATGGCAAAACCAAAGCCGCGCACGGCAGCGTCGATCTCGTAGGGGCTTGCGCCGTCTTCCAGCAGGTAGTCGGCCGCCTGCTTGTAGACGGCCAGGATGCGGTTGCCGATGAAGCCGTCGCACACACCGGCGCGCACAGGCACCTTTTTGAGTTTTTTGGCCAGCTCAAACGCCGTGGCCACCACATCGGGCGCCACCTTGGCGGGCACCACGATCTCCAGCAGCTTCATGATGTTGGCGGGGCTGAAGAAGTGCAGGCCGATCACATCCTGCGGGCGGCCGGTGGCAGCTGCAATAGCGTCGATGTCGAGGTAGGACGTGTTGGTGGCCAGCACGGCACCGGGCTTGCACACGCGGTCCAGCTCGCGGAACACTGCCTTCTTGACCTCGATGTCTTCAAACACGGCCTCGATCACCAGATCCACATTGGCAATGTCGGCATAGCTGGTGCTACCGGTGTAGCGCGCCATCACGGCGGCCTGGGCGGCATCGGTCATGCGGCCCTTGGCCACCAGGGCGTTGTAGACCTTTTCCACATTGGCGCGGCCCCGGGCAATGGACTCAGCATCGCGCTCAATCATGGTCACGGGCAGGCCGGCATCCAGCGCCGCCACGGCAATGCCCGCGCCCATGGTGCCGCCACCAATGACGGCAATGCTGGCCGCGGGGCGTGGCTGCGCGGCCTGGGCCTCGGGCACCTTGACCACTTCACGCTCGGCAAAAAAGGCGTGGATGAGACCGGCGCGCTGCGGGCTGTCGATGCATTCCATGAACAGCGCACGCTCGCGGGCCATGCCTTCGTCGAAAGGCAACTGCAGCGCAGCCCGCACGCATTCGATGATCTTGAGGGGGGAGAACAGGCCGCGCGACTTCTTGGCCGTCTCGGTCTTTTGCTCTTCGAGCCAGGCCAGTGCAGCCTGCGGCTCGGCGATGGCCAGGTCACGCGTGCGGCGCACGGGGGCGTTGGCAGCCAGCAGTTCGCGCACGTAGGCCAGGCCTGCGGCCAGCGGGTCGGTGCCTTCCACCAGCTTGTCAACCAGGCCGGCTTGCAGCGCGGCCTGGGCCTTGAGGGGCTGGCCGCTGAGCATCATGGCCGTGGCAGCCTGTACACCCATCAGGCGCGGAGCGCGCTGCGTGCCGCCCGAGCCGGGCAGCAGGCCCAGGTTCACCTCGGGCAGGCCCAGCGTGGCGGCTGGCAGGGCCAGCCGGTAGTGGGCCGACAAAGCCACCTCCAGCCCGCCGCCCAGGGCTGCGCCGTGCAGCACGGCCACCACGGGCTTGTTCAGGTTTTCGATGGCGCGGCAGACCTCGGGCAGGACCGGAGCCACCGGTGGCTTGCCGAATTCGCGGATATCCGCCCCGGCAATAAAGGCCTTGCCGGCGCCCACCAGCAACACGGCGACCACGGCGGCGTCGGCCTGCGCCTGCTGCATGGCCGCCAACAGGCCCTGGCGCACGGCGGCCCCCAGGGCATTGACGGGCGGGTTGGCGATGGTGACGACCAGAACATCGCCATGCAGCGCGGTGGTAACAACGGAAGATGCGGCAGCGGCGGCGTGCATACGGGGAAGTCTCCTGGTCAATGGCTGTGCCTGTTGATGACCGGGGGATTGTTGATGCGCGAAGTAATCTTGACAATTACATAGCCCATTGACAGACTGTCAAACTTCTTTTGACAAACTGCAGCCAATGAGCGTTCAGGCGCCGCCCCACCTATGGAACTCACCTCCCTCACCGTGCTGGTCGACATCCTTGATGCCGGCAACCTCAGCCAGGCCGCGCGCAACCTGAAGATGACGCGTGCGAATGTGAGCTACCACCTGCACCAGTTGGAAAAATCGGTGGGTGTGCAGCTGGTGCGCCGTACCACGCGCAGGGTGGAGCCCACCGAGGTGGGCCTGCGCCTGTACGCCCATGGCCGCGCCATTCAGAATGAAATGCTGGCCGCGCGCGAGACGATCGCCACGCTGGGCCAAGGCCTGCAGGGCCGCGTGGGCCTGAGCGTGCCCAGTGGCTACGGGCAGATGGTGATGTCGGACTGGCTGATCGACTTCAAGCGGCTGTACCCCGGCATCGTGCTGGATGTGCGCTTTGAAAACCGGGTGGACGACCTCATCCGCGATGAGGTGGACATCGCCATCCGCGTGATGCCCGAGCCCCCGCCCACGCTGGTGGCGCGCGACCTGGGCAGCGTGCGCTACATCGCCTGCGCATCACGGGAGTATGCCGAGACGCATGGGCTGCCCCAGGACTTCGAAGCTCTGCAGGCCGCGCCGGTGATCACCGCAGGGGTGGTAGGCAAGCAGCTGCGCCTGCGCGGTTACCGGGGTGACCAGCGCCAGGAAGTTCTGCTGGAGCCCACCATCATTTCGGAGCACTTTCCGTTTCTGCGCCAGGGCATCCTGGCCGGACTGGGCGTGGGTCTGGTGCCCGACTACGTGGTGCAGGACGCCGTGACCAGCGGCGAGGTGCTGACCACGCTGGACGACTGGCGGCTGAGTATTTTTGGCACCCAGATGTTCATGCTCTACATGCCCAACCGCCACCAGACCCGTGCGGTGCGCACCTGCATTGATTACCTGCTGGGGCGCGCGCTGCCGGGGACAGACGACGGCAGCACCGCACCAGGCCCGTTGCCAACATAACGATCTGCACACGGACACGGACACGTACACGGCGAGCCACCGCCCATTCGGGTTGAGTCTGTCGAAGCCAGAGCGCCCCCACTGCCCATTCGTGCTGAGGGTCGAAGGGCTCAGCGTTAAGGGTGTCCTGCATAACCCTCGCGAGTCGGGGGTTACGCGGATCGGGACAGACCGCAAGGCGTCTTTTTGCAGCCAATAGCGGTGCTATTGGCAAGAAAAGCAACGCAGCGGACTGCCCGAGACCGCGCTGCCACAGACCGCAGGGAGTTATGCAGGACATCCTTCATGGTCTTGGGTTTCCGTAAGGAGGGCTGCATGAACTCGCCCGCCGACATCAGGCAGCGAGCGAGCACGCCCGACGGATCTTCAGTTGGGGCCCTTGAAGCTGCGGGTGCTGTACAGCTGCGTCGGCAACCTGTTCAACACTGGCAGGCCCGTGGCCGCATCCTTGCCCTGCTTTTCGATATAGCTGAAGAACACATCCGCATCCAGCACGCCGATGTCCAGGCGCCGAGCCGCCGGCACTGCGGCCAGGGTCTTGTAGCCGTCGCCGCCGGTGGCGTTGAAGCTCAGCACGAACAGCTTGTAGGTCTTGGCAGAGTCCAGCGGGCCCCAGGCGCCGGTGGCGGGGTTGCGCACCTCGATGTCCGTCACGCGCTCGCCCTTGGCGGCGGCGGCGTTCACGTCGTAGCGCAGGCCGCCGGTGTAGGGATACGGACCGGTGGAACCGCCCGCGCCGTAGACCGCCTCCAGACCGTCTTCCAGCATGCCCTTGACCTCCTGGCCGGTGATGTCCAGGCGGAACAGCATGTTGCCGAACGGCAGCACCTGGATCACCTGCGCAGCCGTCACCGTGCCCTGCAGCGGGATGCGCACGCCACCGCCACTTTGCAGGGTGATGTCGGCACCGCCGTATTTCTCGTTGGCGACATCCAGGTACGCCTGGGCCACCAGTTGCTGGATGTCGCCGCCGCGCAGGCTGACGCTGCCCTCTGCGTTGCAGGCCGCGCTGGAACGGCTGTAGTCGACCGACCCCACACCGCCGGGCACGCGGCGCGAGCACAGCTCTTGCGGCACCACGGCCACTTGCGTCTTGTTGAACACCGCCACGCGGTCCTTGAACGGTTGGAGCGCAGCAGTGGCGGGGGCAGAGGGTGCGGTAACGCGCAACACGCCCGTAGCGGCTGCGCTGGCCTTCAGGGCCGCCTTTTCAGCCTCGGTAGCGGCCTTGCCACCGATGGTGAAGTTGTCGCCAATCAGCACGTGGGGCGTGCCTGCGCACTGCGTGACTTCGCCCTGGGCGTTGAAGCTGACCTTGAGCTCGCCCACCACCTGCGCGTATTCCCACGCCTGCACCACACACACGGGCTTGCCGTCCTTGTCGGTGACGCGCGTGGGGTACGCGCCTGCGGGCGAGCCGACGCCGCTGGTGGTCAGCGTGTTGGGCCCCAACAGGGTGTGCGAGTCGCCGCCCACCACCACGTCCACACCCGACAGACGGGCAGCCACCTGCTTGTCGTAGTCGTAGCCGATGTGGCTGAGCACGATGACCTTGTCGATGCCCTTGGCGCGCAGCGCGTCGATCTCGCGCTGGGCGGCCACGGTCTCGTCCTGAAAGGTGGTGTCTGCGTCGGGGCTGGACGAGGCCTTGGTTTTTTGCGCAATCGTCAGGCCGACGATGCCGATCTTTTGCCCATCACGCTCGACCACGGTGGACGGGCTGACGTAGCCCGGTGCGCGCGTCGCGTTGAGCGCCGAGCCGGTGCCAAACTGCACGTTGGCGCTGAGGATCGGCGTCTTGCAACTGCCTTTGCGCAGCAAGTCCAGAAAGCCCTTCAGGCCTGTGTCGCCCTTGTCGAACTCGTGGTTGCCCAGGGTAAAGGCGTCAAAACACACGGTGTTGATCATCGCGGCGTCGGCCTCGCCATCGGCCCCGGCGCGGTTGAAGTACAGCGTGCCGGTAATGGCATCGCCCGCGTGCAGCTTGAGCACATTGGGGGACTTTGCTGCCAGCTCGCTGATGGCGGCCGTGACGCGCGGAAAGCCGCCTGCGTCCACCGCCACATCCACGGCCGAAGCGCCACCCGCAGACAGCTTGAGTGTTTTGGACTTGGATTCCAGCGTGGAATGGTGGTCGTTGATGTGCAGGATGGTCAGCTCCAGTGGCTTGCCCTGTTCACCGCTGTCAGACCCGCCGCACGCGGCCAACGCACCGGCCACCGCCAGCGCCAGCATTCCCACACGCACGCGGCGCATCTTGGTTTCCCACCCACTGATCTTCATGTTTGGCCCCTGTGACTGTTGTTGCGCAAAAGCCTGTAGGGTGGTGAGGCTGCGTGACAGGGGGATGAAAAACAACGTGCGGCGTGATGCCGCAAAAAACGCCACAGGCTCCCGAAAGGAGCCTGTGGCGTTGTCTGCGAATGGGCCGCTTGCCCCTACTCTGATGAACTCGCGAGCAGGCTGCTGGGCCAAAATATGAGTCAAATAGGCCCCTAGCGCTTATCCAGCAAGCGCTAGCAGCTATATTTTCAGGAGTAATCCATCAAATACGGCCTTCTTCGACTGCGTGGCACGCGATGCGGATGCCGCCAATGTTGAGCAACTGCGGGCGCTCTGTGCGGCAGCGGTCGTTCACGTGCGGGCAGCGCGGGTTGAAGGCGCAGCCGGGCGGCGGGTTCAGCGGGTTGGGCACCTCGCCCTGCACGGGCGTACGCGCCTTGCCGGTGTCGTGCATCTTGGGGATGGCATCGAGCAGCATGCGGGTGTACGGGTGGCGGGGCGTGTCAAACAGCGTGTGCTTGTCGGCCAGCTCTACCAGGCGGCCTAGGTACATAACGCCAACCTGGTCGCTGACGTGGCGCACCACGGCCAGGTTGTGGCTGATAAACAGGTAGGTGAGGTGCCTTTCGCGCTGCAGGTCCTTCATGATGTTGAGCACCTGGGCCTGCACCGACACGTCAAGCGCACTCGTCGGCTCGTCGCACACCAGGAACTCGGGTTCCGTGGCCAGGGCGCGCGCAATCGAGATGCGCTGGCGCTGGCCGCCGGAGAACTGGTGCGGGTACTTGACCATGTCCAGCGGCGACAGGCCCACGGACTTGAGCAGCTCGCCCACGCGTTGTTTCAGCTCGGCCTTGTCGGTGATGAGGCCATGCTCCTTGAGCGGCTCGCCAATGATGTCTTCGACCAGCCAGCGGGGGTTCAGGCTGGCATACGGGTCCTGGAAGATCATCTGGATGCGACGGCGCATGGCCTTGGCGTCGTTGCCCTTGAAGGCGGCGTGCGCATCCTGGTTGTCAAACGTGAGGCCGCCGCGTGTGGGCTCGTACAAACCCACCAGCAGGCGCGCCACGGTGCTTTTGCCGCAGCCAGACTCGCCCACCAGGGCCAGGGTCTTGCCTTTTTCGATCTCGAAACTCACGCCGTCCACCGCATGCAGCAGCGTGCGGGGCTTGCGCTCGATCACGCGGTTGAGCCAGGGGGCGGACACGTCAAAAGTCTTGGCCAGATCGTGCGCCTGCACCAAAGCCTTGCTTTTCATTGCTGCGCTCATGCGGTCACCTCGGTTTTTGTCGTGGCACCAGCGTGCAGCCAGCAGGCGGCGCGGGTGGAGCCTGCGTCCATCAGGTCGGGGCGATCAGTCATGCAGCGGTCAAAAGTCTGGGGGCAGCGCGGGTTGTAAGCACAGCCCTGGGGAATGGCGTTCAGACGGGGCATGGCGCCGTCGATCTGGTTCAGGCGTTCACGGTCCACCGTCATGTCGGGGATGGAGGCCATGAGGCCGCTGGTGTACGGGTGCGAGGGCTTGTTGATGACGTCGTGCACGGGGCCGATCTCGGCCACGCGCCCGGCATACAGCACGGCCACGCGGTCGCAGGTCTCGGCGATCACGCCCATGTCGTGGGTGATCAGCATCACCGCGGCACCGCGCGATTTGCAGATGTTTTTCAGCAGCGTGATGATCTGCGCCTGGATGGACACGTCGAGCGCCGTGGTGGGCTCATCGGCCACGATGAGCTTGGGCTCGGCCGCCAGGGCCAGGGCAATCACCACGCGCTGGCGCATGCCACCGGAGAACTGGTGCGGGTAGTGGTCGATGCGCTCTGCAGCGGCCGGAATGCCGGTGTCTTGCAGCAGCGCAATGGCACGCTGGCGCGCCTCGGCGGGCGTGACCGGCAGGTGGGCCAGGATGGTTTCGGTGAGCTGTCGGCCCACGGTGTACAGCGGGTTCAGCGAGGTCAGCGGGTCTTGAAAGATCGCGCCGATGCGGCGGCCACGGATGTGGCGCATTTCCTCATTGCTCAGGTTGTCGATGCGCTGGCCTTCGAGCAGGATCTGGCCAGATGCCACGCGGCCCGGGGGCTCCAGCAGGCCGATGATGGCAGCGCCAGTGAGCGACTTGCCCGCGCCGGACTCCCCCACCACGCCCAGGATCTCGCCGGGTGCAATGGAGAAGGAAATGTCGTCCAGGGCGCGCAGGGTACCGCGACGGCCCGGGAATTCGACAACGAGGTTTTTGACTTCTAGGAGACTCATGGGGATATCGCTTTTCTTGTTCTTGTTCAGCGCAGGCGCGGATTGAGGGCATCACGCAACCAGTCGCCGAGCAAGTTCACACTCAGGGCGATCAGCACCAGCATGGCACCGGGGAACACGGTGATCCACCATTCGCCGGAGAACAGGTAGTCGTTGCCGATGCGGATCAGCGTGCCCAGCGAAGGCGAGGTGGGCGGTGCGCCCACGCCCAGGAAGGACAATGTGGCCTCGGTGATGATGGCCGTGGCCACCTGGATGGTGGCCAGCACCATCACAGGGCCCATGACGTTGGGCAGCACGTGCTTGCGCATGATGCGCAGCGGCGAAACGCCCGTCACACGGGCAGCCTGCACGTATTCCTTGTTGCGCTCGACCAGGGTGGAGCCGCGCACCGTGCGCGCGTACTGCACCCAGCCCGTGAGCGAGATGGAGATGATCAGCACACCAAATGCCAGCGACTCGTGCGCGTTGGGGAACAGCGCACGGCCCACACCCGCAATCAGCAGCGCCACCAGGATGGCGGGGAACGACAGCATCACGTCGCACAGGCGCATGAGCACGGCATCGATCCAGCCACCGCGAAAGCCGGCCAGCAGTCCAAACGCCACGCCCACCACCACGGAGAGCACCACCGATGCGAGGCCCACCACAAGGGAAATGCGCGCGCCATAGATGAGGGCGGAAAGGATGTCCCGGCCCTGGTCGTCGGTGCCCAGGGGGTACTTCATGGAGCCCTCGGCGCTCCAGGCCGGGGGCAGCCGCGCGTCGCTGAGTTCGAGCGTGGCCAAGTCAAAGGGGTTGTGGGGCGCAACCCATCCGGCAAATACCGAACAGAACACACAGATCAGCGCGATGGCAGCGGCCACCATCGCCATGGGCGATGTGCGGAAGCTGTAGCCAACATCGCTGTCAAACCAGCGGGCAAGGGTTGTTTTCATTGTGGGGAAACCAGTAAACATGCAACAGACGCACGACCCGGGTGGCGGCCGTGCGTTGTCCATAGGCTGTCAATTAGCGATAGCTATCTCGTACCTTCGTACTTCAACTTCTGTTTTTCGTTCAACCGCTTTACTTCTCGATGCTCATCCACTTGAACGGCATGAAGTTGTCGGCCATCTGCACCAGCTTCACCTTTTTGCTGACACCCCAAGCCAGAGCTTGCTGGTGCAGAGGCAGATGGCCGATGTCAGCGCTGTGCAGGTCAAACGCTTCCTTGATCATGGCGTCACGCTTGGCCTTGTCGGTCTCGACCAGGATTTTCTTGGTCAGCTCGTCCAGCTTGGGATTGCAGTAGGCACCGAGGTTGAACTGGCCCGCGCCACCCTTGTCGTCCGGGCAGATCATCAGCGCATTGAGCGCGTTGTGCGCGTCGTACGTGGTGGGCGTCCAGCCCAGCATGTAGAAGCTGGTGTCGCGGCGCAGTACCTTGGGGAAGTAAGTGCCCTTGGTTTCGGCCTGCAGGTTGATCTTGACGTTAATGCGCGAGAGGTTGGCCGCCACGGTCTGGCAGATGCGGCCGTCGTTCACGTAGCGGTCGTTCGGGCAGTTCATCGACACTTCAAAGCCGTTGGGGTAACCCGCGTCGGCCATGAGCTTCTTGGCGGCTTCCACGTCATACGGCAAGCGCTTTGCGGAGGCATCGAAGCCATTGATGCCTGGGCCCACCATCAGCGCCGAGGGGTTGGATGCACCGCGCATCACCGTGCGCTTGATACCGTCGATGTCAATGGCCTGGTAGAAAGCCTGGCGAACGCGCTTGTCCTTGAAGGGGTTCTTGCCCTTCACGTTGGAATACAGCAGCTCGTCGCGCCGTTGGTCCATGCCCAGGAAGATGGTGCGCAGCTCGGGGCCGGTCACGGCGCGGGTGTTGGCGCTGCCGTTGACGCGGTCGATGTCCTGCACGGGCACGGGCTCCATCACGTCCACCTCACCGGACAGTAGCGCTGCCACGCGGGTGGCATCGTTGCCGATGGGCGTGAAGATGATTTCGGTGGCGTTGCCTTCGATCTTGCCCCAGTAGTTGCCGTTGCGCACAAACACCGAGCGCACGTTGGGTTGGCGCTCACGCAGGCGGAAAGGGCCGGTGCCGTTGGCGCGGAACGATGCGGCGTTTTCAATGCCCTTGCGGCGGTCCACCGGCACCACGGCCTGGTTGGTTTCACACCATTTCTTGCTCATCATGTACGAGGTGGTGATCACGTCGGGCAGGATGGGCTGGGGCGCATTGGTTTCGATTTCGACGGTGTGGTCGTCAATCTTGCGCACCTGCTTGACATCGCTGTTAGTGGCCTTCATGTCAGAGCCTTCGCCCTTCATGCGGGCAAAGCTGAACACGACGTCGTCCGCAGTGAATGGAGTGCCGTCATGAAATTGAACACCCTTGCGCAGCTCAAAGCGCCACACGGTGGGGGCGGTCTGCTTCCAGGAGGTAGCCAGCGCGGGTGCCAGACTCAGGTCCTTGTTACGGCTTACCAGGGGTTCGTAGACGTTGCCGGTCACGCTCAGCTGCAGCGACTCGTTGAGCGAGTGCGGATCCATCGACAGCGCATCGCCCTGGTTGGCGATACGGATGGTCTGCGCGTTGGCCACCAAGCTGGTTGTTGCCAGCGCGGCAAACAGTGCGGTTACAGCAACTTTTTTCTGGAATTTCATGGAAATCTCCTGGTAGTGGATAGGTTGCGAAAGTGCGGAACTTCCGGAGTGGGAGGAGGGAGCAAAGGCTACGTAATAACCTAGGGGGGCTGGCGAGCTCACGGCGTCGCCAGGGGCATGGCCTGCTCAATAAGGCTTGCGTGCAAAGCCGAGCCCAGGGGCAGGATGTCGTCGTTGAAGTCGTAGCGGCTGTTGTGCAAGGCGCTGCCACTGGCCCCTGTGCCCTGGCCGATGCGCAGATAGGCACCGGGGCGGGTCTGGAGCATGAAGGCAAAGTCCTCGGCGCCCATGCTGGGCTCCAGGTCGCGCACCACATGGTCGGCACCCAGCAAGGATTCAGCCACATCGCCGGCAAAAATGGCTTCGCTTTCGCTGTTGATCGTGGCCGGGTAGATGCGTTCATAGTGCACCGTGGCTGTGGCGCCAAAGCCCAGGGCGATGGCGTTGCACAGCTCCTTCAGGCGCTTTTCCACCATCTCCTGCACCACGGGATCGAACGTGCGCACGGTGCCCACCAAAGTGGCAGAGCCCGGCAGCACACTGAACGCACCCAGGTCGCCCGCTTGCGCTGCGCAGATGCTGACCACGGCGCTTTCAATGGGACGGACATTGCGCGAGACGATGCTTTGCGCGGCCGTAATGATGTGCGCGGCCACGACCAGCACGTCCACCGTCTGGTAGGCATGGGCACCGTGGCCGCCACGTCCCGTGATCTCGATGGTGAAGCGATCCGCCGCAGCCATCATGGGGCCGGAGTTGATGCCCACGGTGCCGGGCTTCATCGCGGGCCAGTTGTGCATGGCGTAGATGGACTGCACCGGGAAGCGGTCAAACAGCCCGTCTTCCATCATGACGCGGGCGCCAGCAAAACCTTCTTCGCCCGGCTGAAACACGAGCACAGCTGTGCCGTCGAAGTTGCGGGTCTCGGCCAGGTAACGCGCAGCCCCCACCAGCATGGCGGTGTGGCCGTCGTGGCCGCAGCCATGCATGAGGCCGGGCTTGCACGACTTCCAGGAGAAATCGTTGTGCTCGGCCAGCGGCAGCGCATCCATGTCAGCACGCAGGCCCACCATAGAGCCACTGGAGGTGCTGCGGCCGCGGATCACGCCCACGACTCCCGTGCGGCCAATGCCGTCGTGGATCTCGTCCACGCCGCAGAGCTTCAGAGCCTCTTTGACGCGCGTGCTGGTGTAGATCTCCTCGAAGCCCAGCTCAGGGTGGGCATGCAGGTCCCGGCGCAGCGCGGTCAGCTCAGGGTGGTACTGCGCAATGTGCGCAAACGCCCGGCCTCCAGCCTTCAGGCGGGGGCCCTGCATCAGTGGCCTCCTGCCTTGCCTACGCGCAGGCGAGGGTCGACCGCAAAATACAACAGGTCCACCACCAAATTGATCACCACAAAGATCAAGGCAATCAGGCACAGGTAGGCGGCCATTACCGGAATGTCGGCAAAGGTCACGGCCTGGATGAACAGCAGGCCCATGCCGGGCCACTGGAACACAGTCTCGGTGATGATGGCGAAGGCAATCAGACCACCCAGCTGCAGGCCGGTGATGGTCATCACGGGCACCAGCGTGTTCTTGAGCGCATGGCCGAAGTGGATGGCGCGATTGGACAGGCCCCGGGCGCGTGCGAACTTGATGTAGTCGGTGCGCAGCACCTCCAGCATTTCTGCGCGCACCAGCCGCATGATCAGCGTGAGCTGGAAGATCGCCAGCGTGATGGCAGGCAGCGTGATGTGGTGCCAGCCCTTGGCCTTGAGCAGGCCCGTGCTCCACCATCCCATCTGTACCACTTCACCGCGCCCGAAGCTGGGGAACCAGCCCAGAGTGACAGCGAACACCAGGATCAGCAGGATGCCGATCAGGAACGTTGGCAGCGACACGCCCAGCAGTGAGATGGTCATGAACAGCTGGCTTGTGAAGGTGCCGCGCTTGAGGGCTGCATACACGCCCATGGGCACGCCAATGACCAGGGCCAGGAAAGCAGCCACCAAGGCCAGCTCCAGTGTGGCAGGAAAACGCTCTGCAATCAGCCGCGAAACCTTGGCACCCTGGCGCAGGCTCAGGCCGAATTCGCCCTGGGCTGCGTTGACCAAGAAATGCCAGAACTGTATGAAAAAGGGCTTGTCCAGACCGAGCGAGGCGCGCAGTTCGCGGATCTGCTCGGGAGTGGCGTCCTGGCCCAGCAGGAACACCACAGGGTCTCCCACGTACTGGAACAGCATGAAGGAGATGAAGGCCACCGTGACCATGACAATCACAGCCTGTATCAGGCGGCGCAATATAAAGGCGAGCATCGGAGAGTCGATTGAGTGTTCGATGGGAACGCCACAGCCACTTTTGATGGCAGGGCGCTGGCAGGCAATATGCGGTCGTCAAACCGGACCAGAAAGCAAAACAAAGAAAGCAAGGGCCTCGGGGCCCTTGCTCTCAGTGTGTCACGCACCGGTCAATTCACCTTGACGGTGCGCATGTCCACGCGGTTATCCGCGCGGTGAACCAGTTCAATGTTCTTCTTCACGGCCCATGGGATCACCTGGTCATGCAGAGGAATGTGGGACACGGTGTCGTTGGACAGTTGCAGCGCTTCCGTCAGCATGCGGGCGCGCACGGGTGCATCGGTTTCTGCCTTGATGCGGTCCACCAGATAGTCCATGCGCTGGTTGCTGTAGCGACCCACGTTGTAGTTGCCGTCACCACCTTGGCCCACAGTGCGGACCAGCGATTGCAGGCTGTACAGCGCATCGAAGGTCGGCACGCCCCAGCCCAGCATGTAGATGCTGGCTTCGTAGCGCTGGATCATCGGGAAGTAGTTGACCAGCGGCAGCGTGCGCAGCTTGGCCTTCACCCCCACGCGCGACCACATGGCGGTCACAGCCTGGCAGATGGCTTCGTCGTTGATGTAGCGGTTGTTAGGGCAGGCGAAATCCACTTCAAAGCCATCGGGGTAACCCGCCTCGGCAAGCAGCTTCTTGGATGCATCAACGCTGTATGGGAAACGCTTGCCAACAGCCTCTGTGTAGCCAGCCACTTGCGGCGCAACGATGGTGCCCGTGGGCTTGCCCAGACCGCGCATGATGTTGCGCGAGATGGTTTCTGCATCAATCGCCTGGTAGAGCGCCTTGCGCACCCGCACATCCTTGAGCGGGTTCTTGCCCTTGATGTTCGAGCCCGGGAGCTCTTCCCGGAACTGGTCCATGCCCAGGAAGATCGTGCGGTTCTCCACACCATCAATCACCTTCAAGTCAGGGCTGGCGCGCAAGCGACCCAGATCCTGGGGTGAAGGGTCGAGCACCAGATCCACTTCACCCGACAACAGTGCAGCAATGCGTGTGGCTGCGGACTTGATGGGTGTGTAGACGATCTCGGTCACATTGCCGTCCATCTTGCCCCACCAGTTGGGGTTGCGCTTGAACACCATCTTCACATCAGGCTGCCACGACTCCAGGGTGTAAGGACCGGTGCCCATGGCATTGCGGTGGGCAAAGTTTTCGTCGGTGCCCTTGATGTCTTTGGGCTCGACCGACTTGTTCTTTTCCGCCCAGGCCTTGCTCATCATGCGCAGTTCGGTCATCTGGCGCAGCAGCACAGGGTTGGGAGCGGTCAGGATGACGTCGATGGTTTGCGCATCCACCTTGTTGATCTTGCTGATGCCCTGGATGTAGGGGGTGAAATTCGATGTCTTGGCCATCGCGCGCTGCAGCGAATACACCGCATCGTCGGCAGTGAAGGCCGAACCATCATGGAACTTCACGCCTTGGCGCAGCGTGAAACGCACCTGCGTGGGGCTGATTTCTTTCCAGGCCGTTGCCAGCACGGGTTCTACGTCAAAGGTCTTGCTGTTGTAGTAGACCAAGCTTTCATACACGTTCGCATGGATGCCGTTTTGGAGCGCATTGTTCTGGGAATGAATATCCCAGGTCGCAATCTCGCTCTGGCTCGCCCACTTGAAGGGCTTGGCATGCAGCGCTGGCGCTGCAAGCAGTGCCGCAGTCGCAGCGACCGACAAAAGGCTGTATTTGAGTTTCATGAAACCCTCTTGAATAAAAGTTTTACTATGCAGTAAAGATTGCTCTATAGCCAACGGGAAATCCCTGAATCCCGGGCACCACGGAGGGCCTCTGAAGGGCTTCTATAGAGCAGTCCTACGCAAGGATGGTGCCAATAATTTGCACCAAAACAAGAGGGGGAGAAACCTAGGAGACAGTCCAGCACGCGCCATCACAAAGCACGTTCTGCATGCGGACTTTCTACCGATGTGCCCGGAGTTACATGCCTACGTGGCCGCAAAATTGGTTGGGCGAGCCATGGAGTAGCCGGGTGAGGCGGCCTTCCATTCATTCTTGAAACAACGCGCTGGTGTGGCGGAGGGCTGCATGCCGGGGCAGGTCACACCAGCGCAACGCACCAGACGGCAACGATCTCAACAGCAGCCATATCAGGCGATAAACCACAGCATAATAAAAGCCGCCCGAAGGCGGCTTTTAGCTTTGATATCGGCAACTGGCCAGAAGAAGCCAGTTTCGATCTTAGAAGCTGTGCTTGATACCGAAGTCGTAACCGTTGGAGTTGTCGCCAGCGGCAGTCACGGCACCGTTCAGGGACTGAGCAGCGCCGTTCTTGTTGCTCACGCGAGCGTACGTTGCGTACAGAGCCGTGCGCTTGGACAGGTTGTGCACGTAGCCCAGAGCGATCTTGTTCGAACGTGGGTCAGCACCAACTTGGTCGATCTTGTAGGTGGAGTAAGCCAGACGGATTTCGCCAGCGCCCACGGGCACCAGACCACCGATCAGGAAGCCCTTGCCTTCAGCGCCGCCCTTGACGTCGTCTTGGTTGTAATGAGCCATGATCTTGGCCACGCCCAGGTCGTATTGACCGCCCAGGTTCACAGCCTTGATGTTGCCCGACAGGAACTTGGTGTCAGAGAAAGCCAGAGCCACGTTGATGGGGCCATTGGCGTAACCAGCGCGCAGAGCCAGGCCGTTGCCGTCCTTCTTGTTGGCTGCGTTGCTCAGGTTTTCACCCATGTAGTACTGGGCTTGGCCGTAGAAACCGCCCAGGTTGCCAGGCAGGAAGTAGCCGATGGAGTTCGAAGCGCGCACGGTGGTTGGGCCACCCAGGCTGGAGTTCAGGGTTTGGGTCGCGCCAACACCGACCGTGCCGAACGGATCGAACACGGTCAGGTTCCAGAATTGGGGCGTGTAGTCACGGCCCAGACGCACTTCACCGAAGCCGCCGTTCAGGCTGACGGTCGAACGACGGTTGAAGGTCAGGCCGCCACCGCCGGTGACGCCGCTTGCGCCTTGGTTGTTGGTGCTGGTGGTGCCACCGGAACCGTTGTCGTTGTTCACGCCAGCTTCGAGCCAGAACGAAGCGGACATGCCGCCACCCAGATCTTCAACACCGCGGAAGCCCAGACGGCTGCTGTTGTAGCCGGAGTTCGTCAGTTGGGACTTGTTGGCGACGCTGCCGGAACCGTATGCGTAGGTAGCGTCAACGATACCGAACAGGGTTACGGACGATTGAGCCATTGCAGCGCCGGAAGCAGCCAGCACAGCCAGGGCAATCAGGGATTTTTTCATTGCGAGTTACTCCAAGGTTAAACATCGGGCTCCGGTACGGGGGGTCTATGGTGAAAGCACCTGCACAGTCCCGCCGGTTCCCCGGGCCAACCTCCTGGTGGGGAAGTTGCTCTTATTGCACCAGACCCGGCCGGGTTTCGCAAAGGAATTCACCCACAATCGACCCGAAAGGGAAAAATCGTTGCAGTGTTGCAACATTTCCATGAACCCCGGCAAAATCGATCTGCTGCGCCTTGTAGCAGCTCCTGCCAGCGCCCGAGATTTGTATCCAAGTGAAAATTGTGTTTCTGCGCTCTTGCCAACCTGAAAGCCTCCATGGACTCTTTGCTTATTGCGGCTGACACCGCACTGCGCACACTTTTTGCGACACCCCGGGCATCGGAGCCCACGCCGGCGCGCGGCATGGACGAAGGAGCGCTCGACCCCACCCAGAAGAAGCTGGCGGGGGCGCTGATGCGTGTCAACCATGTGGGCGAAGTCTGCGCACAAGCCCTGTACACCGCGCAGGCAGCCGTCACGCGCGATCCCGCGCTCCGTGCCCACCTGCTGGAGGCCGCCCGCGAAGAAACCGACCACTTGGCCTGGACACAGCAGCGCCTGGACGCGCTGGGCGCCCGACCCAGCCTGCTGAACCCCCTGTGGTTTGCGGGCGCCTTCGCGCTGGGGCTGGTCGCCGCCAAGGTCAGCGACCGGGCAAGCCTGGGTTTTGTGGCGGAAACGGAAAACCAGGTGGCGGCGCACCTTCAAAGCCACCTCGCACGGCTTCCCGCACAAGACCTGCCCTCACGGGCCGTGGTGGCCCGCATGAAGGACGACGAGGAGCGCCATGCCGCCCAGGCCCGGGCATCGGGCGCACTGGAACTGCCGCCCCCCGCCCGGGCGGCGATGAAGGTAGCAGCCAAGGTGATGACCACCACCGCACACTACCTCTGACGACGGCCCGGGCGTACGCTATAGGTGCGCCAGAGGTATCGCGCGTCTGCCGCCTCAAAAACTGTCGCAGCCCAGGCCAGGGATGCCGAGCCAGGGACGCCCCGCAGCGAAGGCGTCGTCCCCCTGGGGGAAGGCGCCGCAGGCGACTCAGGGGGGGGGTAAATTCAAATTTCGACCACTTCAAACCCGGTGGTGATCTCCGCCGTCTTGCCCAGCATGATGCTGGCCGAGCAGTATTTATCGTGGCTCATGGCAATCGCGCGCTCTACCGCAGCGGGCGGGATGCCCTTGCCGGTCACGGTGAAATGCATATGGATCTTGGTGAACACCTTGGGGTCCGTCTGGGCGCGTTCGGTGGTCAGCTTGACGCTGCAGCCGCGCACATCGTGACGGCCCCGCTTGAGGATGAGCACCACGTCGTAGGCCGTGCAGCCGCCTGTACCGGCCAGCACGGTCTCCATGGGCCGGGGCGCCAGGTTCAGACCGCCGTTGGCCGGATTGGCAGCATCGGGCGCGCCATCCATTGTCAAAACATGGCCGCTGCCGGTCTCGGCCACAAAGCCCATGCCAGAACGGGTTCCTGTGCCTCCAGTCCAGCTGACTGTGCATTCCATGGTGTATCTCCTTTTTGGTGCGTGGTTTTTTTCGCACGGAATGGCCCGGCGAAACAAAAATTTGGTGTTGATTTTGCTGCAATGCAACAAGACTCGCGCTAAACTTCCACCAAGCGCTGCTTTTTCTGGATGGAAAAGGCAGATGGCAAGAAGCCCGGCTTCCGGCACTTGTCCCGCACCGATTGTCTCCTCCATCTCCTCAAAGGATGGATTAGCCCCAGGCCTCACGGCCCGGGGCTTTTTTTTGGCTGAACTGGCCTCGATAGCTTCCCTCAGCGGCGCATCGCCCCCCAAAAAACCGACCCCCTATGATGTGGACCCCCGCCGCTGCCCTGTGGCGGCCCCACCTGCCCTGCCATGACCCAGCACCTCACCCCCGCCGACTACCTGAAAAAAATCCTGACCGCCCGCGTGTATGACGTGGCGGTGGAGTCGGCGCTGGAGCCCGCCAAGAACCTCAGCCGCCGCCTGCACAACAAAGTGCTGCTCAAGCGCGAAGACCAGCAGCCCGTGTTCAGCTTCAAGCTGCGGGGTGCCTACAACAAGATGGCGCACCTCACGCCCGAGCAATTGGCACGCGGGGTGATCTGCGCCTCGGCTGGCAACCACGCCCAGGGCGTGGCCATGAGCGCCCACAAGCTGGGCACGCGCGCCGTCATCGTGATGCCCACCACCACGCCGCAGCTCAAGGTCGACGCCGTGAAGACGCTGGGCGGCGAGGTGGTGCTGTTTGGCGAGAGTTATTCCGATGCCTACGGCCATTCGGTGAAGCTGGAGAAGGAACAGGGCCTGACCTTCGTGCACCCGTTCGACGACCCGGACGTCATTGCCGGCCAGGGCACCATCGCCATGGAGGTCCTGCGCCAGCTGCAAAGCCTGGGCAGCAACCAGCTCGACGCCGTGTTCGTGGCCATTGGCGGCGGCGGGCTCATCTCAGGCGTGGCCAACTACATCAAGGCCGTGCGGCCCGAGATCAAAGTAATCGGCGTGCAGATGAACGACTCGGACGCCATGATCCAGTCTGTCAAGGCGCACGAGCGCGTGACGCTGGCCGACGTGGGTTTGTTCTCGGACGGCACCGCCGTCAAGCTGGTGGGCGAGGAGACCTTCCGCATCGCCCACAGCGGCCTGGTGGACGAATTCATCACGGTGGACACCGACGCCGTCTGCGCCGCCATCAAGGACATCTTTGTGGATACGCGCAGCATCGTCGAACCCGCAGGGGCTCTCGCCGTGGCGGCCATCAAGCAGTACGTTGCTGAAAAGAAAACCAAGGGCGAAACCTATGCCGCCATCCTGTGCGGCGCCAACATGAACTTCGACCGCCTGCGTTTTGTGGCGGAGCGCGCCGAGGTGGGCGAGGAGCGCGAGGCGCTGCTGGCCGTCACCATCCCCGAAGAACGCGGCAGCTTCCGCCGCTTTTGCGAGGTGGTGGGCGGCCTGCCCGGCGGCCCGCGCAACGTGACCGAGTTCAACTACCGCATCAGCGATGCCGCCCAGGCCCATGTGTTTGTGGGCATCACCACCAATGGCAAGGGCGAGTCGGAGAAAATCGCCAAAAACTTCGGCCGCCACGGCTTCGAGGCACTGGACCTGACCCACGACGAACTGGCCAAGGAGCATCTGCGCCACCTGGTGGGCGGCCATTCGGCGCTCGCGCAGGACGAGCGGCTGATGCGCTTCACCTTCCCCGAGCGGCCCGGCGCGCTGCTCAAGTTCCTGAGCCTGATGCAGCCGACCTGGAACATCAGCCTGTTCCACTACCGCAACCAGGGCGCGGACTATGGCCGCATCCTCGTGGGCATGCAGGTGCCGCCCGAAGACGCCGCCATGTTCGACGCCTTCCTGGCCACGCTGGGCTATCCGTATGTGGAAGAGACGCTGAACCCGGCCTACCGGCTGTTCCTGCGATCCAAGTAACCAAAATATGGCCCAATTGGCCTCCAGCGCTTATCCATCAAGCGCTGGCAGCTATCAAATCTGACGTAGTCCCAGCCAACCCATGCAAGCCCTGCGCCACTATCTGCTGGCCGTGCAGTTTTTCACTCGCATCCCGGTCACCGGTCGGCTGGCCGACTGGGTCGGCTACAGCCCCGCCATGCTGCGGGCCAGCGCGGCGCACTTTCCGGGCATTGGCTGGCTGGCCGCGCTGCTGTCCACGGGCGTCTATGCCGCATTGCACTGGGCCCTGGCGCCCAACCCGCTGACCCCGGCCGTGGCCGCCGTGTTCTGCACCATCGCCACGGTGCTGATGACCGGCGGCTTTCACGAGGATGGGCTTGCCGACGTGGCCGATGGCCTGGGTGGCAGCGCCGATCGCGAGCGGGCACTCGACATCATGAAGGACTCGCGCATTGGCGCCTTCGGGGCCATGGCGCTGGTGCTGGCGCTGCTGGCCAAGCTCAGCCTGCTGGCGCTGCTGGGGGCCGACAGCCTGCTGGCTGCCGTGGCCGCGCTGGTGGGGGCGCATGTGCTGTCGCGTTTCTGGCCGCTGCTCATCGTGCGCAGCATGCCGCATGCGGGCGACACCGCCCGGTCCAAAAGCAAGCCGCTGGCCGACCAGATTTCGGGCGGCGCGCTGCTGGCGGCATTTTTGTGGTGTTTTATGCCGCTAGCGCTTGTCTATCAATCGCAATCAGCTATTTATTTTATAGCATCTGTACTCTGCAGCGCCCTTGCCGCCGCCTGGATGGCCCGCTGGTTCGCGCGCAGGCTGCAGGGTTTTACCGGCGACTGCCTGGGTGCCACGCAGCAGGTCAGCGAAATCGGCTTTTACCTGGGCGCGGCGCTGGCCTTGCGCTGGATGTGACCGGCGCCCCCCCCAAAACTCGCCTTTGGCTGGTGCGCCACGCCCAGCCGCTGGTGGCACCCGGCACCTGCTACGGGGCGCTGGACATCCCTGCCGACCCCGCCGCCACGCGCGCTGCCGCAGAGCACCTGGCCGCCGCGCTGCCACCCCAGGCGCGGGTGATTCACTCCACGCTACAAAGATGCGAGCAGCTTGCGCTAGAGCTTCAAGCGCTGCGGCCCGATTTGGTATCAAAACCCGATGCCCGCCTGCGCGAAATGGACTTTGGCAGCTGGGAGGGGCAGGCCTGGGAGTCCATTGCCTGCAGCGACATCGACGCCTGGACGGCCGCCTTCGCCAGCTACCGCCCTGGCCTGGGGGAAAACCTGGCGGCGGTGCTGGCCCGCGTGGCGGCTGCGCTGCAGGACCACGACCCCGGGGCCACACGGGATGTGGTGTGGATCACCCACGCCGGGGTCATCCGCAGCGTGGCGTGGCTGAGGGCGCACGGCAACGGCGTGCTGCCGCGCTCGGAAGAATGGCCCGCTGCCGCGCCGGGCTGGGGCCAGTGGGAGAGGATCGAACTGGGGTAGGAGCCGGAGCCCCCAGCCCCGGCATCAAGCATCAACGCTTGAGCGGCATGTCCAGCGTCAGCGTGGCGGGGCCATCAGCATCGCGCCCCAGCTGCGCCTGGCGCGGGCCCAGCGCCTGCAGCACCAGGCCTTCATCCACCGCTGCGCCCACGCGGAACGGCTTGGCGGGTTTGCCATCCACCGCGATCAGGGCGGCGCCGCCCCCGCTGTTGCGGCCCGAGAGCACCCCGATCAGTGCGAAGCGGCTGGCCAGTGTTGCCACCGGGGCGGCTGCGACCACCCCCGGGGCGGCGGGCGCAGCCCCCAGCAGCCGGGCCAGAGCCTGCGCATCGGGCGCCACGGGGGGTGGCAGCACCACGGGCGCAGCGGCTCCGGCCGCAGGGGCGGACAGGCGCAGCCCCCAAAAAACCACGCTGGCGCCTGCGGCGGCCCATAGCGCCAGAGTCCCCAGGCGGACGCCCCATTTGCTGTACGTATTGGTCACCATGCGGGGATTATGATTCACGCGATTCGACCATCCGAGAGACCGCCAGCAGTGAACACCTCTTTCCCCCTCCTCTTGCGCTCCGCCCGCCACCGCCTGGCCACGAACGTGGCCCGTGGCTTCACCCTCATCGAGCTGATGGTGGTGCTCGTCATCATCGGCGTGCTGGCCGCCCTCATCGTGCCCAATGTGCTGGAACGCGCCGACGACGCCCGCGTGACCGCTGCCCGCACCGACATCACCAACATCATGCAGGCGCTCAAGCTGTACCGCCTGGACAACCAGCGCTACCCCACGGCCGAGCAAGGCCTGCAATCGCTGATCGTCAAGCCCAGCTCGGGCCCCGTGCCCAACAACTGGAAGCTGTACCTCGAAAAACTGCCCAACGACCCCTGGGGCCGTCCTTACCAGTACCTGAACCCTGGCATCAAGGGCGAGATTGACGTGATGTCGTTCGGCGCCGATGGGCAGTCGGGCGGCGAAGGCAAGGATGCTGATATTGGCAGTTGGCAATGACGACCGGCTCTTCGCGGCAGACCCCTGCTCCATGAAGCTGGCGCCCCCTCGGCCAGGGATATCGTGGAACTGGCTTCGCCAGGCCATCGGCATCTCCCCCCCGAAGGGAAGCCGCGCAGCGGCTCAGGGGGGCTTCACCCTCCTTGAGTTGCTGGTGGTCATCAGCATCATTGCCCTGGCCACCGCCGGTGTGAGCATCGCCATGCGCGACAGCGGGCAGACGCTGGTCGAGCGCGAGGCAGCCCGGCTGGCGGCGTTGCTGGAATCTGCGCGTGCGCAGTCGCGCGCCGGGGGAATGCCCGTGCGCTGGCGTGCCGATGCCGGAGGGTTCCGGTTCGAGGGCCTGCCGCCCAGCGCACTGGCGGCGATGCCCGGCCAGTGGCTGGATGCGGGCACCACGGTGCGCGCGCCCACGCTGCTGGTGCTGGGGCCAGAGCCCCTCATTGGCCCCCAGCAGGTGCTGATCACCCACCAGGCCTATCCCGAGCGCACGCTGCGCATTGCCACCGACGGGGTGCGCCCCTTCACCGTCGAGACCGTCCAATGAAGTCCACCCTGCCCCCCCAACGCCGTTGCAGGCGGCAGCGCGGCTTCACGCTGGTGGAGGTGCTGGTGGCGCTCAGCATCGTGGCTATTGCACTGATGGCGGGGCTGCAGGCCACCACGGCGCTCACGCGCAACGCGCTGCGCCAGTCAGACATCGTGCTGGCCCAGTTGTGTGCCGAGAACGAACTGGTCTATGCGCGCCTGTCGCGCCAGATGCCCAGCGTGGGCGACAGCCAGGTCACCTGCGAACAGGCCGGGCGCCAGCTCACCGTGGCCCTGATCGTGCGGCCCACGCCCAACCCGAGCTTTCGCCGGATGGACGCGCAGGTGCTGGATGGCGACAACTCGATCCTGCGCATCTCGACCATCATCGGAAGGTATTGACCAGATGTCCCCCCTGAGTCGCTTCGCGCCTTCCCCCCTTGGGGGGGACGCACCCGGTGGCCTGGCAGAGCCAGTTCCACGGGTGCACTGGCCTCGCGCCGCGCCGGTTTTGAAAGGCGCGCACGGCTTCACGCTGGTGGAGCTGCTTCTCGCCATTGCGGTGATGAGCCTGCTGGCCATCCTGAGCTGGCGGGGGCTGGATGGGATGGTGCGGGCGCAGGAGATCACGCGCCAGCGGGCCGACGAGATGCTGGTACTGCAGTCTGCCCTGGGCCAGTGGGGCACGGACCTGGATGCGCTGCTGCCCATTGCCAACACCACGCCGCTCGACTGGGACGGCCAGGTGCTGCGTTTGACGCGGCGCACGAGTGCAGTGCCCGACGAGGGCGCCCTGGTGGTGGCCTGGACGCGCCGGGGCGGCCAGGGTGTGGGCCAGTGGATGCGCTGGCAGTCGCCCCCGGTGCGCACGCGCGCCGAGTGGCAGGAGGCGTGGCAGCTGGCCGCGCAGTGGGCGCGCAGCCCGGGCGACGCCGAGCGGCGCCATGAGATGACGCTGCTGCCGCTGGAGGACTGGCAGATCTTCTACTACCGGGGCGGTGCGTGGTCCAACCCGCTGTCCAGCAGTGGCACCACCCCGGTGGGCACCTCGGCCATCCCCGACGGCGTGCGCCTGCAGATCACCCTGCCGCCCGGTCAGGCCCTGGTGGGCCGGCTCACACGCGATTGGGTGAACCCCGTGCTGGGTGGGGGACGGACATGATCAGTCCCCCTCTGAGCGGCTACGCCGCTTCCCCCCAGGGGGATGCCACCGGTGGCCTGGCAAGGCCAGCTCCACGGTGGCACGGGCCTGGGCCGCGCCCGGTCCGCAGGGAACGCGGTGCGGCGCTGCTGCTGGCCATGCTCACGGTCACCCTCGTGGCAACCTTTGCAGCGGCGTCCATGTGGCAGCAATGGCGCGCGGTCGAAGTCGAGACGGCCGAGCGCGGCCGCGTGCAGTCCACCTGGATTCTGGTCGGCGCGCTCGACTGGTCGCGCCTGATCCTGCGCGAAGACGGGCGCTCGGGCGGTGCGGACCACCTGGCCGAGCCCTGGGCCGTGCCGCTGCAGGAGGCACGGCTGTCCACCTTTCTCGCGGCCGACAAGAACGTCAGCCAGGTGGACGACGCCACCACCGACACCACCGAGGCCTTTTTGTCGGGGCAGATCTCGGACATGCAGGGCCGCCTGAATCTGACCAACCTGGTCGATAACGGCAACGTGCAGACCTTGGCACTGCGGCAGTTCACGCGGCTGTTCGAGCGCCTGGGCCTGCCGCTGCAGGAGCTGAGCCTGCTCACCGACGCCCTGCGGCGCGCGCAGGCCACCACCGGCACCGACAGCACCAACGCCCCGCTGCTGCCCCCCACCATGTCGCAACTGGGCTGGCTGGGCCTGGCGCCCACCACCGTGGCCCGCCTGGCGCCCCACGTGACGCTGCTGCCCGTGCGCGCGCCGGTCAACCTCAACACCGCCGACATCGACGTGCTGCTGGCCGCCATCGACGGCCTGGACATGGCCAGCGCCCAAAAGATGCTGCAGGCCCGCGAGGCCCGGCATTTCCGCACGCTCAGCGAGGTGCGCGACCTGCTGGGTGCCAGCATCGACATCAATGAAGGCGCCCATGCCGTGGCCTCTTCGTACTTTGAGGTGCGCGGCCGCCTGCGCCTGGGCGATGCCATGGTGGACGAGCGATCACTGGTGCGCAAACAGGGCATCGAGGTCACCACGCTATGGCGCGAACGGGGTGCTTTTGACCGCGAAACCGCCCCGGGCGCTCGGGAGGCCCAGCGCTGAAATCTGACACATCTGCAACACATCCGCAGGTTCGGCCCGCACTGTCAAGCCCGCCCCCTAAAATGGCCCGCAAAACCTGTCCATGAGCACCCTCATCCTTTTCCTGCCGCCGGCCCGTCCGGGGCCGGCCACCGAGTACAGCTACACGCTGACGGCGGACGGCCACACTGCCCTTCGCCACGCCACTGCCCCGGCCGCGCTGCTGCCCGAACCCACGCGCCCCGGCGGCGAAGTGGTGGCCGTGGTACCCGCCCGGGCGCTGTCCTGGCAACGGGTGCAACTGCCGCCCGGCCTGACACTGGGCGCGGGCCAGCAGACACCGCGCCTGCGATCGGTGCTGGAGGGTCTGCTTGAAGACCGCCTGCTCGACGACGCATCGCAGCTGCACTTTGCCATCCAGCCGGATGCCAATCCCGGAGAACCCGTGTGGGTGGCGGTGTGCGACCGCACCTGGCTGCGCGACAACCTGCAGGCCCTGGAAGCCGCTGGTCGCCGCGTGTCGCGTGTCGTGCCTGAATTCGCCCCCGGCCCCACCCAAAGTGGTCGCCCCGAGCTGTGCGCCCTGGGCACCCCGGAAGACGCCTGCGTGGTGCTGACTGGGCAGGGCGCCGACCACGGCGTGGCCGTGTTGCCCCTGTCCATTGCCTCCGTGATGCTGGCCCGTGCCGGGCTCCCCCAGGATGCGGCCACGGACGGAGACGATGCGCCCGTGGTGCGCGCCGAGCCTGCGGTCGCGGCCCTGGCAGAGCGCACGCTGGGCCAGCGCGTGGCACTGCACACGGCCAGCCAGCGGGCGCTGGATGCCGCGCGCGGCGACTGGGATCTGGCCCAGTTCGATCTGGCCAGCACCGGCCGCACACGGGCGCTGCGCAAGGCGGGCAGCCTGGCCAGCGCACTGCTGAACGCCCCGCAGTGGCGCGCAGCGCGCTGGGGTGCAGCACTGCTGGTGGTGGCGCATCTGGTGGGGCTCAATGCCTGGGCCTGGCAGGAGCGCAAGGCGCTGGCCGCCAAACAGGCGGCCGTGCGGTCCACGCTGACCCAGACTTTCCCCAAGGTGCAGGTGGTGGTGGATGCCCCGGTGCAGATGGAGCGCGAACTGGCCCAGCTGCGGCAGGCGGCCGGCGCCGTTTCGGCCCGCGACCTGGAGCCCCTGCTTGCCGCCGCCGGAGCCACCCTCCCCAGCGGCCGCCAGCCCACGGGCATCGAATACGCCCCCGGCGAGCTGCGCCTGCGCGGCGTCACGCTGGCCCCCGACGAAGAAACCGTGCTCTCGGCCCGCCTGCAGGCTGTGGGCTACCGGGCCCGGCTGGACGATGGCAGCCTGCTGCTGCGCGCTGAAGGCACACCATGACTGTCATCACCTCCCCCGCCCTGCGCGCCCGCTGGCAGGCCCTGGCCCCCCGTGAGCAGACCCTGGTCCTGGCCGCAGGTGGCCTCGTCGCGTTTGCCCTGCTGTGGTGGCTGGCCATGGCCCCGGCCCTGTCCACGTTGCGCACAGCACCCGCGCGCCACGCTGAGCTGGACTCACAGCTGCAGCGCATGCAAGGCCTGCGCGCCGAAGCGCAGCAGCTGCAGTCGGCCCCGCGCAACACGCGCGGCGATTCCGTCGGTGCACTGCGCACCGCGCTCACACAGCGCCTGGGCAATACGGCCCAGCTCAATGTGGTGGGCGACCGCGCCACCGTCACGCTCAAAGGCGCTCCCGCCGATGCGCTGGCCCAATGGCTGGCCCAGGCGCGCAGCAACGCCCGCGCCGCCCCGGTGGAGGCACGCCTGACGCGCAGCGCTGCCCCTGCAGGCTCCGCGCCCAACGCCCCGGCACCGGTCAAACTGGGCAACGCGGCCGCGGCGATGCCGCGTTGGGACGGCACCCTGGTGCTGGCCCTGCCGCCTGCCCAGCCCTGAATCAGCCCCCGCACAGACACCCTCTCCCCGTGGCCACCTCCTCACGACACCGAAAACCCGTATCCCGCACTCCCCGCAGCGCATGGGGCTGGGCACTGGTCGGCGCTGTGGCGGGCGTAGTGCCCGCCGTGGTGGCGTTTGCACCCGCGCACTGGCTGGCACAAAGCGTCGCCAGCGCCACGGGCGGACAGGTGCAGCTGCTGCAGGCACGCGGTACGGTCTGGACAGGTTCGGCCCAACTGGTGCTGACGGGGGGCTCGGCCAGCCAGGACAGCGCCGCCCTGCCCAGCCGCCTGGACTGGCGCATCCGCCCCGGCTGGGGTGGCCTGCACGCGCAACTGAATGCCAGCTGCTGCACCCCTACACCCCTGCGACTGCAGGCGAGTGCCGGCTGGTCCGGTACGCGCCTGACCATCATCGACGGCGAGAGCCTGTGGCCGGCCTCCGTGCTGACCGGGCTGGGCACGCCCTGGAACACGCTGCAGCCCCAGGGCCAGCTGGCGCTGCAGACCCGTGGCCTCACCATCCGCTGGAGTGCCGGACGCATGTCCCTGGCAGGCCAGGTGCAGCTGGATGCACGTGCCATGTCGTCCCGCCTGTCCACCCTGCGCCCCATGGGCAGCTACCGGCTGGCAGTGCAGGGCGGCGAGGCGCCCACGCTCACGCTGAGCACGCTGGACGGGCACCTGCAGCTCAGTGGCACCGGCCAGTGGGTGGGCAACCGCCTGCGCTTTGCGGGCGAGGCCAGTGCCACCCCCGAGCGCGAAGCCGCCCTGTCGAATCTTCTGAACATCATTGGACGGCGCAATGGCGCCCGCTCCATCATCACCGTGGGTTGAACCTATGAACTCCTTGTTGTCACCACGTCTGGGTTTTGCTCTTAAAGCAATAGCAGCTAGCGCAATACTGGCGTGCGCCAGCGGCCAAATTATTGCCCAAACCGCCATTGATACCGGCACCGGCACCGGCAGCGTGCGCGCAGGCGAGCCCGTCACCCTGAACTTCGCCAATGCCGAGATCGAAGCCGTGGCCCGCACCATGGCTACCATCACGGGTCGCAACGTGGTGGTCGACCCGCGCGTGAAGGGCCAGCTCAACCTGGTCACTGAACGCGCCGTGCCGCCCGCCGCCGCCTTCCAGCAGTTCCTGGCCGCGCTGCGGCTGCAGGGCTTCACGGTGGTGGAGGCTGCAGGCCTGTACAAGGTGGTGCCCGAGGCCGACGCCAAATTGCAAGGCGGCAGCGTGAGCGTGGTGCAGGGCAGCTCTGGCAGCGCGCCCGGCGGCGGTCAGATCGTCACCCAGATCTTCAAGCTCAACTTTGAAAACGCCGCCAACCTGGTGCCTGTGCTGCGCCCGCTGATCAGCCCCAACAACACCATCAACGTGAACCCCGGCAACAACTCGCTGGTGATCACCGACTACGCCGACAACCTGCAACGACTGGCGCGCATTGTGGCGGCCATGGATGTCTCCAACGCCAGCGATGTGGAAGTGATACCGCTGCGCAACGCCGTGGCCACCGACCTCGCGCCGCTGGTGGCGCGCCTGATCGATGGTGGCAGCGGTGCCACACCGGTGGCCGCACAGGGGCAGGCGGACACCTCGTTCAAGACCACGCTGATTGCGGAGCCGCGCAGCAACGCGCTGATCCTGCGCGCCGCCAACCCGGCGCGTGTGGCCCAGGTGCGCGCGCTGGTCGCCCAGCTGGACCAGGCCCCCGCACCCGGCAGCAGTGCATCCACCGGCAACATCCATGTGGTGTACCTGAAGAACGCCGACGCCACCAAGCTGGCCACCACGCTGCGTGCCGCCATGGCTGCCATGGGCGGCACCGGCAACACGGGCGGTGGCAGCGCGGGTGCAAGTGCCGCACCGGCCGCGCCCAGTGGAGGTCTGGGCGGTGGCGGCACCAGCGGCAACATGCTGTCGACCGGCAGCGGTCTATCAGGTGGCAGCGGCGGGGGGCTGGGCTCAGGAAGCAGCAGCATGGGCACCAGCAGCACCAACAACAACCAGCCCTCTACGGGCGGCCAGATCCAGGCCGACCCCACCACCAACTCGCTCATCATCACGGCGCCCGAGCCTCTGTACCGCCAGCTGCGCGCAGTCATCGACAAACTCGATGGACGCCGCGCACAGGTGCTGGTGGAAAGCCTGATCGTGGAAGTCTCGGCCAACAAGCTCGCCGAGTTCGGCATCCAGTGGCAAGGCATCCTGGGCAAACAAGGCGATGGCACCGTGGGCGTGATCGGCACCAATTCCGGACAGGCGGGCGCCAACATCCTGGGCATCACTGCAGCACTGGCGACAGGAAGCGCGTCCAGCATCGCCACGGCGGCGGGCACGCTGGGCCAGGGCATGAACCTGGCGCTGGCGCCACGCATCAACGGCCAGTATTACCTGGGTGCGCTGGCCAACTTTTTGCAGAACAGCGGCGATGCCAATGTGCTCTCCACGCCCAACCTGATGACGTTGGACAACGAGGAAGCGCGCATCATCATCGGCAACAACGTGCCCTTCGTCACCGGCTCTTATGCCAACACCACGGGCAGCAGCACCGTGAGCCCGTTCCAGACCGTGGAACGCAAGGACGTGGGCCTGATGCTGAAGGTGCGCCCGCAAATCAGCGAAAACGGCACGGTGAAGATGGCGATCTACCAGGAGGTGTCCAAAATCGACACCGCCACCCTCAGCAATGCCAACGGCCCTAGCACCAGCAAGCGCTCCATCGAGTCGAACGTGGTGGTGGACGACGGCAGCATCATCGTGATCGGCGGCCTGCTGGAAGACAGCTATCAACAAGGCCAGGACAAGGTGCCGGTGATGGGCGACCTGCCGGTGGTGGGCAACCTGTTCCGCAGCGAAACCCGCTCGCGCAACAAGACCAACCTCATGGTCTTCCTGCGCCCCATTGTGGTGCGTGACAACGCCACCAACGACGCATTGGTGATGGACCGCTACGAAGCGATTCGTGCGCTGCAGCAGGCCACGCAGCCAGCCCCCAGCACCTTCATGAAGTCGGTCTCTGGCGCCCCCATCCTCCCCGCGCTGCCCGAGCGGGTGCCGGCGGCAGCCAGCCCCATGCCCACGCAGCCCGCCACGCCAGTGCCAGCGCCCATGCAGCAGCTCAACCCTGTGGCGCCACCGCCCCCCTCAGCACCGGGAACATCACCCCAAAGCAACGCGCCCTTGGAACAGCCCAGCCCCACGGCCCAGGCGCAGGTCCCCGCGCCGCTGTACTACGTGAACGTGGGTGTGTTCGGCAAGGATGCGGAATCGCGCAGCGCCATGACCAAGCTGCGCAGCACGGCACTGCCCCTGTCCATCCAGGCGGTAGACACCAACCGGGGCACGCTCACCCGCGTGCGTGTGGGCCCCTACAACACCGAAGACGCTGCCAATGCCGCTGCCGCCACCGTGCGCAGTCTGGCACTCAACGCCACGGTCTCGCCCAAAGCGCTCTGACGGACCCACGCCCATGCGCCACCCCCTGCCCTACGCCTTTGCCCGCACCGCCCAGCTGCTGCTGGAGGACGACGGCCACCAGCTGGTGCTGTGGCATGGCCCCCACCCCGACGCCGGTGCGCTGTCCGAAGTGCTGCGCAAACACCCAGTGCAGCAGTTGCTGCCGCTGGACGCCCCGGCCCTGGCCCAGCGCATCAGCGCCGTGTATTCGCACAGCGAATCAAGCGCCGCCACCGTGGTGAGCGAGGTCGAAAGCGACGCGGACCTCTCGCGCATGATGCAGGAGCTTCCCGCCGTCGAGGACTTGCTCGAATCCGCGGGCGACGCACCCATCATCCGCATGCTCAACGCCCTGCTCACGCAGGCCGCGCGCGATGGCGCGAGCGACATCCACATCGAGCCCTACGAGCGCCATTCCAGCGTGCGTTTTCGCGTGGACGGCACCCTGCGCGAGGTGGTGCAACCCAACCGCGCGCTGCACGCCGCGCTGATCTCGCGCCTGAAGATCATGGCCGACCTGGACATCTCTGAGAAACGCCTGCCGCAGGACGGCCGCATCAGCCTGCGCCTGGGCACCCGCGCCATTGACGTACGCGTTTCCACCCTGCCCAGCGCCCATGGCGAACGCGCGGTGCTGCGCCTCTTGGACAAGAGCGAAAGCAAACTGAGCCTGGAAGCCGTGGGCATGCAGGGCGAGACGCTGCGCCGCTTCGAGGGGCTGATCAGCCAGCCGCACGGCATCATCCTGGTGACAGGGCCCACCGGCTCGGGCAAGACGACCACGCTGTACGCGGCGCTGGGTCGGCTCGATGCCACGCGCAACAACATCATGACGGTGGAAGATCCCATCGAGTACGAGCTGCCCGGGGTAGGGCAAACGCAGGTCAACAGCAAGATCGAGCTGACTTTTGCCAAGGCCCTGCGCGCCATCCTGCGCCAGGACCCGGACATCATCATGATTGGCGAAATCCGCGACTTCGAAACCGCGCAGATCGCCATCCAGGCCTCGCTCACGGGCCACCTGGTGCTGGCCACGCTGCACACCAACGACGCAGCCAGCGCCGTCACGCGGCTGACCGACATGGGGGTGGAGCCATTTCTGCTGTCGTCATCGCTGCTCGGCGTGCTGGCCCAGCGGCTGGTGCGCAAATACTGCAGCCATTGCCACGGCAGCGGGTGCGAGCACTGCGGCCAGACGGGCTACACGGGCCGCACTGGCGTGTTCGAGTTGCTGGTAACCACCGACGCGATCCGCGCGCAAATCCACAACCAGGCGTCCGAAGCCGACATCCGCACCGCCGCGCTGGCCGACGGCATGGCGCTGATGCGCGAGGATGGGGAACGGCTGATTGCAGCAGGCATCACCAGCCGCGAGGAAGTGCTGCGGGTGACGCGGGACTAGCCAGCCGCAGAAGCTCAGTTTGATATTATTTTGATAGCAACTAGCGCTTAATAGATAAGCGCTAGCGGTCAAAAAATGCTCAAAATTACCGTATGCGCAGCGCAGGCCGTCGCTGCGCCTGGGCCACGGCCGGTGCAGCAGGCGCTGCGGCCGCGCTGAAGACCGAAGGTGCAGGAGCCCCGCCGTCCTGCAGCTTGAACTGGCTGACCGCACTGCTCAGGTGCAGCGCCTGTTCACGCAGCGATTCAGAGGCAGCGGTGGACTCTTCCACCAGCGCAGCGTTCTGCTGCGTCATCTGGTCGAGCTGGCTCACGGACTGGCTGATCTGGCCGATGTTGTCGCTTTGTTCGGCCGACGAGGCCGTGATCTCGGCAATGATGTCGGACACCCGGCGCACACTGCTGACAATCTCGGTCATGGTCTGCCCGGCCTGGCTGACCAGGCGCGATCCATCTTCGACGCGCTCCACCGACGAACCGATCAGACCCTTGATCTCCTTGGCCGCCTCGGCGCTGCGCTGCGCGAGGTTGCGCACCTCGCTGGCCACCACGGCAAAGCCCCGGCCCTGCTCTCCGGCGCGGGCGGCTTCCACGGCCGCGTTGAGCGCGAGGATGTTGGTCTGGAAGGCAATGGAGTCGATGACACCGGTGATGTCGGCAATCTTGCGCGAGCTGGTCGTGATCTGATCCATGGTGGTCACCACCTGCGACACCACGGCACCACCGCGTGCGGCCACTTCGGCGGCCGACGAAGCGAAGTCGCTGGCCTGGCGGGAGGACTGGGCGCTTTGCTGCACGGTGCTGGTCAGCAACTCCATGGACGAAGCGGTTTCCTCCAGATTGGCCGCAGTCTGCTCGGTGCGGTGGCTCAGGTCGTGGTTGCCGCTGGCGATCTCGGAACTGGCGGTGGTGATGTTGCCTGCCGCGTCCTGCACCTGGCGCACCAGGCCCCGCAAGGCGTCCTGCATGCGGCCCATGGCCGACACCAGCTGGCCCACCTCGTCCTGGTTCATGGCCGCCACATCGCGAGAGAGGTCACCACTGGCAATGCGGTCGGCCAGTTCCTGCGCCTGCCCCAGCGACTTGGTGATGGAGCGCACGCTGAAGAAGGTGAGCGGAATCAGCACCGCCAACCCCAGCACCAGCCCGATGCCAATCAACGCCGACATGGTGGAAGTGCGCGATTCAACCCCCGCACGGGCCTCGTCCATCTGCGAGCGGGCCGCGCTGGCCAGGCTGGAGAACAGCTTGTCGGTGGCCTCCATGTGGACCTTCAGGCGGTCGGCGTAGGCACCGCCCCCCGCACCATCGAGCTGCGCCCCCTCGATCTTCTCGAAGATGGGGGCAATGCCGGTTTCGTACTGCTTGATCTCGTCCAGGGATTTGTCGATGGAGGCCACAAACTCTGCATCGCCCGACTGCACCTGGCGCACCTCGGCCAGGCTCTTGCGCAAGGCAGCCAGGGTCTTGGCCCAGGACTCGCGCAGGGTAGAGACCTCGACCGAGTTGTTGAAATTGATGATGATGTCTTTTTCGGTCCGGCGCAGGTCACCCAGGGTCGTGCGCAGGTCGGACATATCGGTCAGGGTTTGCACCCGCTGCGAAAACAGCTCTTGCAATGTGCCCCGGGTGCGGTCCAGGGCCACGTAGCCCATGGCGCCAATGACGATCAGAAGAATCAGCGAAAAAACGGTTCCGAAGTAAAGACGTGTGCGGATAGAGAAGCGGCCGAGAGCATTCATGGCTCTTCCTTACATTTTTTAACAGATAACTCAGCATAGCAAATTTAGTGCCACACGCCCATCCTCCCGGTCTTCTGAACCGGGGGTGGGCGGGACTATATGCCGGGCGGGGCTATCCACCGCACAGGGTAAGCACGGCCCTGAGGCCCTGTTTCAGGGAATCCTCGGGGCCAGTAGCTGCGCTTATTGCACGGTTCTCAAACAGGCTTCAGGGGGATGTACAACTCGCCCCCGCCATTCTGAAACTCTGCCGCCTTGGTCTGCATGCCCTGGGCCAGGGCGTCAGCCTCGGCCACACCCTTTTGCTTTGCAAAGTCACGCACTTCCTGCGTGATCTTCATCGAGCAGAACTTGGGGCCGCACATCGAGCAGAAATGCGCCACCTTGGCCGAGTCCTTGGGCAGGGTTTCGTCGTGGTACTCCTTCGCCGTTTCCGGGTCCAGGCCCAGGTTGAACTGGTCCTGCCAGCGGAAATCGAAACGCGCCTGGCTGAGCGCATCATCGCGCGAGCGGGCGCCCGGGTGCCCCTTGGCCACGTCTGCTGCGTGGGCGGCGATCTTGTAGGCAATGATGCCCTGCTTCACGTCATCACGGTCGGGCAGGCCCAGGTGCTCCTTGGGCGTCACGTAACACAGCATGGCCGTGCCCATCCAGCCGATCATGGCCGCGCCAATCGCGCTGGCAATGTGGTCGTAGCCGGGTGCAATGTCGATGGTCAACGGGCCCAGTGTGTAGAACGGCGCTTCGTGGCAAGTCTTGAGCTGCTCGGTCATGTTGGCCTGGATCATGTGCATGGGCACGTGGCCAGGGCCCTCGATCATGGTCTGCACGTCGTGCTTCCAGGCCACCTTGGTCAGCTCGCCCAGCGTGTGCAACTCGGCAAACTGCGCTTCGTCATTGGCATCGGACGCGCAGCCAGGCCGCAGGCCGTCGCCCAGGCTGAACGACACGTCGTACGCCTTCATGATGTCGCAGATGTCCTCGAAGTGCTCGTACAAAAAGCTCTCGCGGTGGTGCGCCATGCACCACTTGGCCATGATGGAGCCGCCGCGCGAGACGATGCCCGTGCGCCGCTGCGCCGTGAGGTGGATGTAGGCCAGGCGCACGCCCGCATGGATGGTGAAGTAATCCACGCCCTGCTCGGCCTGCTCGATCAGCGTGTCGCGGAAGATTTCCCAGGTCAGGTCTTCGGCCACGCCGCCCACCTTCTCCAGCGCCTGGTAAATCGGCACGGTACCAATCGGCACGGGCGAGTTGCGCACGATCCAGTCGCGCGTGGTGTGGATGTTCTTGCCGGTGGACAGGTCCATCACGTTATCGGCGCCCCAGCGGATCGCCCACACGAGCTTTTCCACTTCTTCCTCGATGCTCGACGTGACGGCCGAGTTGCCGATGTTGGCGTTGATCTTGACCAGGAAGTTGCGGCCGATTGCCATCGGCTCCACTTCGGGGTGGTTGATGTTGGCGGGGATGATGGCGCGGCCCCGGGCCACTTCGTCGCGCACGAATTCGGGGGTGATGATGCGCGGGATGCTGGCACCCATCGGGTTGCCCATCAGGCGCTGCTCGCGGCCTGCGTCAGCCATGTACTGCTCCATCCACTCGCGCTTGCCGTTTTCGCGGATGGCCACGTACTCCATCTCGGGCGTGATGATGCCTTTCTTGGCGTAGTGCATCTGCGTGACGTTGGCACCGGCCTTGGCGCGCAGGGGCTTGCGCTGCAGGGCGGCGGCCTCGGCGCGCAGCTGGGCCAGGCGCGTGGCGTCTTCGCTCTTTTGCCCATCGTCCAGCGCCACGGGAGCGCGGCCTTCGTAGTGCTCCACATCGCCACGGCCGGTGATCCAGCCCCCGCGCACGCTGGCCAGGCCCTTGCGCACGTCGATCACGGCTTCAGGGTCGGTGTAAGGGCCGGAGGTGTCGTACACGCTGACCAGCTCGCCGTTGGTCAACGCGATGTCGCGCACGGGCACACGCAGGTCGGTGTGCAGTTGGCCGGGAATATAGGCTTTGCGCGATGCGGGGAAGGGCTCGCGCGTCAGCGCCAGCAATTCAGCAAATTTCTCGCGAGCGATGGGATCGGGGGCGTTCATGGGCAGGTCTCCTGGTTCCGGTGGCGGTGGGGTCTGCTCCGGAATGGACCTGTGCGCCCCCCAGGGGCGGCAGCGCCTGGGGCATGACGTGCCCACAGGGACTGCGGGCACGGGGACAAGGAGGTCGGCTCTTCTTCCGCCGGTATGAACCGGATCAAGTTCGTCGGGTTCGCAAGCTGGCCTGAATTTCTTCAGGCCTCTTGCATCTCAGCGCATCAGCACACCCCGGAGCAGGCGCGAGTATAGGCCAGAGAAAAAACTGCGATGCAGAGCCCGCGCATCACGCGAGTCGGCCAATGAGGATCACCGCAAAGAAAAAGACGGCGGCAATCACCGTCCACTTGAGGATGATGAGCCCCAGGCGCTTGTAGCGCGCCTGCCCCGTACCGGCATAAAACGCAAACGACACGGCAGCCGCCAGAAGCAGCAGCATGGCCAGCCAGCGAAAGATCAACATGTGCGTGCTACCAGGCGCGCGCAGGTTGCGCGAAACCGGTGGGGGCCTGGCGCTCATCCTCGAAGGTGACCACCTCCCAGGCATCACGCTGGGCCAGCAGCTCGCGCAGCAAGAGGTTGTTCATGGCGTGGCCCGAGCGGAACGCACTGTAGGCCGCCAGCAGGGGCTTGCCAATGAGGTACAGGTCGCCCATGGCATCCAGGATCTTGTGCTTCACGAACTCGTCGTCGTAGCGCAGCCCGTCGCTGTTGAGCACCTTGTAGTCGTCCATCACGATGGCGTTGTCCAGCCCGCCGCCCAGCGCCAGGCCGTTGGAGCGCATCATCTCCACATCGCGGGTGAAGCCGAAGGTGCGGGCGCGGGCAATGTCGCGGCTGTAGTTGCCTTGCCCCAGGTCAAACTCCACACGCTGGCCGGTGGAGTCCACGGCCGGGTGGTCAAAGTCGATCTCGAAACTGAGCTTGTAGCCGTGGTAAGGCGTCAAACGTGCCCATTTGGCATTGGCGCCCTCGCCCTCGCGGACCTCCACCGGCCGCAGGACGCGGATGAAGCGCTTGGGCGCGTTTTGCAGCTCGACCCCTGCGCTCTGGAGCAGGAAAACGAAAGATGCGGAAGATCCGTCGAGGATAGGCACCTCTTCGGCCGTGATGTCCACATAAAGGTTATCCAGCCCCAGCCCCGCACATGCCGACATCAGGTGTTCCACCGTGTGCACCTTGGCATTGCCGACCGCGATGGTGGATGCCAGCCGGGTGTCCGTCACGGCCTCGGCGCGGATCGGGATGTCCACGGGCTGTGGCAGATCCACCCGCCGAAAGACAATCCCTGTGTCCGGCTGTGCTGGCCGCAGGGTCAACTCGACCCGCTGGCCGCTGTGCAGCCCGACGCCTACGGCGCGGGTCAGTGTCTTGAGGGTGCGTTGCTGGAGCATCCCGCCATTTTAGTTTCTGGCGCCCTGTCCCGCACGGGCTGAGGTCTTGCCTGCCTTGCAGACGCCATGCCCGGAGCGCTTGGGGCCCGTACGTAGAGCTACCGCCGCGTTTTCACCTACTGCGCAGGCCCCCGGGTTCGCCGCACAATTTGGGGCCAGAGGGCCTTGAAAAGATACAACATGAACACACCACAAATGCCCCCCCAGGAGACTCCCATGAGCAAGCTCAGCTTCAAAATGAAAATCATGCTCATGATCGGCACTGCGCTTGTCGCGCTGCTGATCATGGCCGTCACCTCCCTCCTGCAGGAGCGACGACTCATCACCGAGTCCCGAAAAGAGCTGCTGACCACCGCCGTCCAGTCCGCCCACAGCATAGTGGCCGCCTACCAGGCCAAGGCCGCCAGCGGCGCCATGCCCCAGGAGGAGGCCCAAAAGGCCGCCAAGGACGCCCTGCGCATTGCGCGCTATGGCGGCCCCGAGGGCAAGACCGAGTATTTCTACATCTGGACCACCGAGGGCGTGGGGGTGATGCACCCCTTCAAACCCGAGTGGGATGGGCAGAACATGCTGGGCAAGGTCAAGGACGGCTCGGGGGTGGACATCATCGCCCTGCTGGTGAACGGCATGCGCAGCAGCAAGGATGGCAAGGCGTTTGTCCCCACCATGTTTGCCCGCCCCAACCAGACCACCCCGGTGCCCAAGCTCCAGTACATCGTCCGTGTAGACGGCTGGAACTGGATGGTGGGCTCGGGGCTGTATACCGATGACGTGGACATGCTGCTGCGCAAGGCCCTGCTGTCGAGCCTGGCCATGGTGGTGGTGGTGATTCTTGTGGTGGGGGCCATCGGCCTGTTCGTATCGCGCTCCGTGCTGCGCCAGATCGGGGGAGAGCCCACTGACGCCATCGCGATCATGTCGGAAGTGGCCGAAGGCAATCTCGATACACACATCCCCACGGCCCACCCAGGCTCGATGCTCGACGGGCTCGCCCACATGGTCACTTCGCTGCGCAAGCTGGTCACCGACGTGCGCGCCGCCACCGACAGCATCGCCACCGCGTCGAGCGAAATCGCGCAGGGCAACAACGACCTGGCCCACCGCACCGAAGACACCGCCAGCAACCTGCAAAGCACGGCCAGCAGCATGGAGGAACTGACCAGCACCGTCAAGCAGACCTCGGACTCCGCCCAGACGGCCAACCAGATGGCCACATCGGCCGCTGCAGTCGCGGCACGTGGGGGTGAAGTGGTGTCGCGGGTGGTGGCCACCATGCAGGACATCAACGCCAGCAGCAACAAGATCAGCGACATCATCGGCGTGATCGATGGCATCGCCTTCCAGACCAATATCCTGGCCTTGAATGCCGCCGTCGAGGCGGCCCGCGCGGGCGAGCAAGGCCGGGGCTTTGCCGTGGTGGCCAGCGAGGTGCGCAGCCTGGCCGGACGCAGTGCCGAAGCCGCCAAAGAGATCAAGGCCTTAATTGGTGCATCGGTCGAGAAGGTGGAGTCGGGCACGCAGCTGGTGGGCAATGCGGGCGCCACCATGACCGAGATCGTGGAAAGCGTTCAGCGCGTGACCGACATCATTGGCGAAATCCGCTCGGCTACGTCCGAGCAGAGCCAGGGCATTGCCCAGGTCAACACGGCCATGAACCAGCTCGACCAGATGACGCAGCAGAACTCTGCCTTGGTGGAGCAATCCACTGCCGCCGCAGACAGTCTGCGCGAGCAGGCCATGAAGCTCACCCAGGTGGTCGCGCTGTTCCGGGTCAATGGCAGCAATGCCCCAGCGCCGTCCCCGGCAAGCCGGCCCGCCCCTGCGGCCACACCCCGCCCCACACCCGCTCCCGTACGCGCTGCCGCACCACGCCCCGCACTGGCCAAGGCCACTGCACCCCGCCCAGCGTCGCCCGCCAAGGCCCCGGCAGCGGCGCTGCCGCCCAAGGCCAGCAGCCCCAAACCTGCAGCGGACAACAACAACGACGATTGGGAGTCCTTCTGACCCCCAGGACCTGAAGCAGCACAAGCACAGCGCAAGCAAACCTCGCTGCCAAAAAAAGAAGCCCTGCCAGCTTGTGCTGGCAGGGCTTCTTGTCTTGCGGCCCAGGGAAGAGCCTGTTGTCGATCAGTCGGCTTGCTTGCGCAGGAAGGCCGGGATCTCCAGGTCATCCATGCCACCCGAGGACAGCGCGTCCACACGGGCCGCAGCCTGGGTGCGGTTGGTGCGCCACACGCTGGGCACCGACATGCTGCCGTAGTCGGCTTGCGCGCTGCCCGTGTGGCCGCCTTGCACACCCACAGCCCCCCCCAGCGTTCCCACACCGGCCATGGGCATCTGGTAGGCCATATTGTCCGTGCCCGTGCGCAGGCCACCTTGCACCACCGAGATGGGCTGGCGGCGCGCGTTGGCACGCGACAGGCCTGTGGCCACCACGGTCACGCGGATCTCGTCGCCCAGGGTTTCGTCGTAGGCAGCGCCGAAGATCACATGAGCGTCGGTCGATGCGTAGGCATTGATGGTGTTCATGGCCTGGCGCGACTCGGACAGCTTGAGGCTGCCCTTGCTCGCGGTGACCAGCACCAGCACGCCCTTGGCACCCGACAGGTCGATGCCTTCGAGCAGCGGGCAGGCAATGGCCTGCTCGGCAGCGATGCGGGCGCGGTCGGGGCCGCTGGCAGTGGCCGTGCCCATCATGGCCTTGCCGGGCTCGCCCATCACGGTGCGCACGTCTTCGAAGTCCACGTTCACTTGGCCGTATTCGTTGATGATCTCGGCAATGCCGCCCACGGCGTTCTTGAGCACATCGTTGGCGTGTGCAAAGGCTTCGTCCTGGGTGATGTCATCGCCCAGCACATCGAGCAGCTTTTCGTTGAGCACCACGATCAGCGAATCCACATTGGCTTCCAGCTCGGCCAGGCCTTCGTCGGCGTTCTTCATGCGGCGGCCACCTTCCCAGTCGAAAGGCTTGGTCACCACACCCACGGTCAGAATACCCATCTCCTTGGCGATGCGCGCGATCACCGGGGCAGCCCCCGTGCCCGTGCCGCCGCCCATGCCGGCCGTGATGAACAGCATGTGCGCGCCCTGGATGGCGTCGCGGATGTCTTCCACTGCCGCTTCGGCTGCATCGCGCGCCTTTTCAGGCTTGCCGCCTGCCCCCAGACCACTGCCACCCAGCTGGATGACACGGTGGGCCGAACTGCGCGTGAGCGCCTGCGCGTCGGTATTGGCGCTGACAAACTCCACGCCCTGCACGCTGCGGGAAATCATGTGCTCGACGGCATTGCTGCCGCCACCGCCCACACCGATCACCTTGATCTGGGTGCCCTGGTTGAATTCTTCGGCTTCGATCATTTCGATGGTCATCTTGGAGCTCCTGTTTCTAAATTCGTAGGCAATTGCCATATGGGGAAGGGGGTACTGGTGGCTGGAGAACGAGGCGGTCCTGTACATCGCCATCGCTCTCGCGCAGTGCCGTGCGGGCTACCACGGGCTAACCACAAGGCCCCCACGCTTGCCACTGCGTGTGCTGCGCTGCCCCCCAAGGGGGCCTTCGCACCTTGGGGCGGCCCGGCGGCGCTCATTCCTGGGTATTTCATGGTCAGAAATTCCCCACGATGAAATCTTTGAAACGGCCGAACGCCGTCTTCATGGACCCGCTCTTTTGCGCCACCTTGAAGCCGCGCAGACGAGCCAGGCGCGCTTCTTCGAGAAGCCCCATGACGGTAGCAGCACGGGGCTGGGCCACCATGTCAGACAACGCGCTGGAATACTTGGGAATGCCTCGGCGCACGGGCTTGAGGAAGATGTCTTCGCCCAACTCGATCATGCCGGGCATCACCGAGCTGCCGCCTGTGAGCACGATGCCCGACGACAGCACTTCTTCATAGCCCGACTCGCGCACCACCTGCTGCACGAGCGAGAAAATTTCTTCCACCCGCGGCTCGATCACACCGGCCAGCGCCTGCTTGCTCAGCATGCGCGGGCTGCGGTCGCCCAGGCCCGGCACTTCCACCTGCGCCTCGGGGTCGGCCAGCAGTTGTTTGGCGTAGCCGCTTTCCACCTTGATGTCTTCAGCGTCCTTGGTGGGCGTGCGCAGCGCCATGGCGATGTCGCTGGTGATGAGGTCGCCCGCAATCGGAATCACTGCCGTGTGGCGGATCGCGCCGCCGGTGAAGATGGCCACATCGGTCGTGCCCGCGCCAATGTCCACCACCACCACACCCAGCTCGCGCTCATCGTCGGTCAGCACGGCCTGGCTGCTGGCCAGCGGGTTCAGCATGAGCTGCTCGACCTCCAGGCCGCAACGGCGTACGCACTTGATGATGTTTTCGGCAGCGCTCTGCGCACCGGTCACGATGTGGATCTTGGCCTCCAGGCGGATGCCGCTCATGCCGATGGGCTCTTTCACATCCTGCCCGTCGATCACAAACTCTTGCGGCTCCACCAGCAGCAGGCGCTGGTCGCTGCTGATGTTGATGGCCTTGGCCGTCTCGACCACGCGCGCCACGTCGGCCGAGGTGACTTCCTTGTCCTTCACGGCCACCATGCCGCTGGAGTTGAGCCCCCGGATATGGCTGCCGGTGATGCCGGTGTACACACGCTGGATCTTGCAGTCGGCCATCAGCTCGGCCTCTTTCAGGGCCTGCTGGATGCTTTGCACGGTAGCGTCGATGTTCACCACCACACCGCGCTTGAGGCCATTGCTCGGGGCCACGCCCAAGCCTGCAAGCTTGAGCTCGCCATTGGGCAGAACCTCGGCCACCACGGCCATGACCTTGGCGGTGCCGATATCCAGCCCCACCACAACGTCTTTGTATTCTCTTGCCATATCAGTCTCTGCCCTTCTCTGTTCTGTCCCGCTGCCCCACGGCCCCATTCACGAACCCACCTGCGTCCCGCTCCACATACCAGCGCTGTTGCTGCATGCCATTACCTCCTGCGCACGGCACTTGCCGAAGCAGCCGCCGCTGCGGTATCGGTCACCACCGTGGTCACACCGCGCATGCGCAGGGCGTAGCCCCCGGCATGCCGCAGGTCGGCGGACTCCAGGGCATCCACGCGCCGCCCGTACTGCGCAGCCACCTGTGTCAGGGTGCGCGTGAAGCGTTGCGTGCGCTGCACCACCTCCTGCGGCGTGCCGCCGCCCAGCTCCACCACGGCGTCGCTGTCCAGCGTGGCCCGCCAACCGCCCCGCCCCGTCAGCTCCAGCGTCTCGACCTCCAGCCCGAGCGGTTTGAACACCGGCTGCAGCAGGCCAAACATCTGCAGCACCTCGGGGGAGCTGCCCGCAGGTCCCAGCAGGCGCGGCAGGCCGTCCTGTTCCACATCACCAACGTTGGCCTCGAACACTTCGCCCTGGCTGTTGACCAGTGCAGAGCCGGTGTCCGGCCCCCAGTACGCCACGGCGTCATGCTCCTGCAGTTCCACGCGCAGGCTGCCGGGGTACACCCGCCGCACCTGGGCGCGGCGCACCCAGGGCACTTGCTCGAAGGCCTCGCGCGCGGCACGCAAATCCACCGTGAAGAAATTGCCCACCAGGTGCGGCGCGACATTGGCCCGCAAGGTCACCGCGTTGTTGTGCACCAGCTCGCCCTGCACCACGATGCGCGCAATCGCAAAGCCCGGGTAGCGCAGCACCCACCAGGCCCCCGCCGCCAGCACAAGCAGGACGCAGCACACGAACAAGACCGATGCGGTCAGGTTCATGAGCTTGACGTCCAGCGGTGCGGGCAACGTTTGGGTCATCAGCCGGCCTTCGACCTTGTGGGAGTGTCCAAGGCAGCATCGGCCAGGATGCGCAGGCACAGCTCTTCGTAGCTGATACCCGAAGCCCGTGCGGACATCGGCACCAGCGAATGCCCGGTCATGCCGGGGGACGTGTTCATCTCCAGCAGGAAGGGCTTGCGATCGCTGGCACGGATCATCAAGTCGGCACGGCCCCAGCCCCGGCAGCCCAGGGTGCGGTAAGCCTCCAGCACGATGCGCTGGATCTCGCGCTCCTCAGCCTCGGGCAGGCCGCTCGGGCACTGGTACTTCACGTCATCGGTGAAATACTTGTTCTGGTAGTCGTAGGCGCCATCGGGCGCCACGATGCGGATCACTGGCAGCGCACGGGCACTGGCGCCCTGGCCCAGCACGGGGCAGGTCACTTCTTCGCCTTCGATGAACTCTTCGCACAACACATCGGGGTCGTACTGGGCAGACAACCGCACGGCCTCCTGCATGTCCGAGTAGCCACGCACCTTGGTCACGCCGATGGAGGAGCCTTCGCGCGGCGGCTTCACGATGAGCGGCAGGCCCAGCTCGTCGGGCACGGTGCGCACCACCTCGCGCTGCTGCCGGTCGGGCGCCAGCCACACATAGCGGGGCGTGGGCAGGCCCTCGGCCAGCCACACCCGCTTGGTCATGACCTTGTCCATGGCGATGGCCGAGGCCATCACGCCGGGGCCGGTGTAGGGGATGCGCAGCAGCTCCAGCGCGCCCTGCACCGTGCCGTCTTCGCCATGTCGGCCGTGCAGCGCGATGAAGCAGCGCGCATAGCCGTCGCGCTTCAAATCACCCAGCGCGTTCTGTGCGGGGTCAAACGCATGGGCATCCACGCCACGCGAGCGCAGCGCCTGCAGCACGCCGCTGCCCGACATCAGCGACACCTCGCGCTCGGCCGAGTCCCCGCCCATCAGGACGGCAACCTTGCCCAGCGACTTCACATCGATATTCGATTCAGGAAGGGTCATAGTGCGCTCCCTTCATGCGCTTTCAGCTCATTATTTTGTAGCATCTCCACCACCTTGCCAGGTACGGCGCCAATCGACCCTGCGCCCATGCACATCACCACGTCGCCGGCCTTCGCGTTGTCGGCAATGGCCTGGGGCAGGTCGGCCACGTTGTCGATGAACACCGGCTCCACGCGGCCCGCCACGCGCAGCGCACGGGCCAGCGATCGACCATCGGCGGCCACCACAGGCGCCTCCCCAGCGGCATACACCTCGGTGAGCAGCACGGCATCGGCATTGCCAATGACCTTCACAAAATCCTCGAAGCAATCGCGCGTGCGGCTGTAGCGGTGCGGCTGGAAGGCCAGCACCAGGCGGCGCCCCGGGAAGGCACCCCGTGCGGCAGCCAAGGTGGCCGCCATCTCCACCGGGTGGTGGCCGTAGTCGTCGATCACGGTGAACTGGCCGCCGTCCTTGGCGGGCAGGTCGCCATAACGCTGGAAGCGCCGGCCCACGCCCTTGAAGCCCGCCAGCGCACGCTGTACGGCTTCGTCCGGAATGTTCAGCTCCACGGCCACGGCAATGGCCGACAGCGCGTTGAGCACGTTGTGCTCGCCCGCGAGGTTGAGCACGATCTCCATGTCGGGCAGCGTGACGCCGTTGCGCCGCTGCACGGTAAAGCGCATCTGGCCCGCCTCGGCCAGCACGTTGATGGCGCGCACCTGCGCGTCTTCCGAGAAGCCGTAGCTGGTGATGGGGCAGGTCACGCTTTGCAGGATGTCGCGCACGGCGGGGCTGTCCACACACAGGATGGCCGTGCCGTAGAACGGCATGCGGTGCAGAAAATCGACAAACGCGCCCTTGAGCCGGCCGAAGTCGTGGCCGTAGGTCTCCATGTGGTCGGCGTCGATGTTGGTCACCACGGCCATCACGGGCAGCAGGTTCAGGAACGATGCGTCGGACTCGTCGGCCTCGACCACGATGTAGTCGCCGCTGCCCAGCTTGGCATTGGCGCCTGCGCTGTTGAGCTTGCCGCCGATCACAAAGGTCGGGTCCAGGCCCGCCTCGGCCAGCACGCTGGTCACCAGGCTGGTGGTGGTCGTCTTGCCGTGGGTGCCTGCAATGGCGATGCCCTGCTTCAGGCGCATCAGCTCGGCGAGCATCAGCGCGCGGGGCACCACGGGAATTTTTTTCTCGCGCGCGGCCAGCACCTCGGGGTTGTCGGGCGTGACGGCGGTGGAGGTGACCACCGCATCGGCACCGTCAATGTGCGCAGCCGCATGGCCCAGGCAGGTCTTGATGCCCAGCCCCTCCAGGCGGCGCAGCGTGGCGCTGTCGGCCAGGTCCGAGCCCGAGATGCGGTAGCCCAGGTTGAACAGCACCTCGGCGATGCCGCTCATGCCCGCGCCGCCCAGGCCCACAAAATGGATATGGCGAATCGCGTGTTTCATGCCAACTCCTCGCAGGCAGTCACCACTTCGCGGGTGGCGTTGATTTTTTGCATGTTTTTGGCCTTCAGCGCAATATCTACAAGCGCAGGGCGCTCCAATTTCAATAGCATCTGCGACAGCCCTTCGGGCGTCAGGTCGCGCTGCTGCACCAGCCAGCCGCCACCGGCATCCACGAGGAACCTGGCATTGGTGGTCTGGTGGTCGTCCACCGCTGACGGGAACGGCACAAACAAGGCAGCAGCGCCCACGGCAGCGATCTCGGTGACCGTGCTCGCGCCAGAGCGGCAGACGACGATGTCGGCCGCCGCAAACGCGCTGGCGGTGTCATCGATGAAGGGCGTGCACTCCGCCTCGACCCCTGCAGCCGCATAGTTGGCCCGCAGGGCGTCGATCTGCGTGGCGCCGCTCTGGTGAATCACCTGCGGGCGCTGGTCGGCAGGCATCAGGGCAATAGCCTTTGGCACGATCTCGTTGAGTGCGCGCGCCCCCAGGCTGCCACCCACCACCAGCAGGCGCAGCGGACCGGTGCGCCCCGCAAACCGCTCGGCCGGACCGGGCTGCTGCGTGAACGGCGTGCGCAGGGGGTTGCCCACCCACTGGCCTTGTTTGAACACGTTGGGGAAGGCGGTAAACACCCGGTCGGCCACACCGGCCAGCACCTTGTTGGCCATGCCCGCCACCGAGTTCTGCTCGTGCAGCACCAGCGGCTTGCCTGCCAGCACACCCATCATGCCGCCCGGAAAGGTGATGTATCCGCCCAGGCCCACCACCACATCGGGCTTGACGCGCCGCACCACCTGCAGGGCTTGCCAGAACGCACGCAGCAGGCGCAGCGGCAGCAGGGCCAGCGTCACGATGCCTTTGCCGCGCACGCCCGAGAAGTCGATCAGTTCGAGGGCGAAACCGTGCGTGGGCACGATGCGCGCCTCCATGCTGCCGGGCGCGCCCAGCCAGTGCACACGCCAGCCACGCGTGCGCAGCTCTTCTGCCACCGCAAGGCCCGGAAAGATGTGGCCACCGGTACCACCGGCCATGATCAGAGCAGTTTTCTGCGCGCTCATACGCGGCCCCCTCTCATGAGGAGCTTGTTCTCGTAGTCGACCCGCAATACCACCGCAAGCGCCACCAGATTCATCAAGATCGCCGAGCCCCCAAAGCTCATCAACGGCAGCGTGAGCCCCTTGGTCGGCAACGCGCCCAGGTTCACACCCATGTTGATGAAGGCCTGAAAGCCGATCCAGATCGCCACGCCCTGCGCCACCAATCCAGCGAACACGCGGTCCAGGGCAATCGCCTGGCGGCCGATGTGCATGATGCGGCGCGTCATCCACAAGAACAGCACGATGAGCGTGACCACGCCCACCAGTCCAAACTCCTCGCCGATCACGGCGAGCAAAAAGTCGGTGTGCGCTTCGGGCAGCCAGTGCAGCTTTTCCACGCTGCCGCCCAGGCCCACACCAAAAATCTCGCCGCGCCCGATGGCGATGAGCGAGTGCGAGAGCTGGTAGCCCTTGCCCAGAGCGTGCTCCTCGCTGAAGGGGTCGAGGTAGGCAAACACGCGTTCGCGGCGCCAAGGCGAGCTGGCGATCATCACGCCAAAAGCCGCCACCAGCACCCCGGCGATGAGAAAGAACATGCGGGCGTTGACGCCCCCCAGGAACAGAATGCCCATGGCGATGACCGCCACCACCATGAACGCGCCCATGTCGGGTTCGGCCAGCAGCAGCACGCCCACAATGCCCACGGCAGCGCCCATGGGCAGCACGGCGCGGAAAAACCGCTCCTTCACTTCCATCTTGCGCACCATGTAGTCGGCCGCATAGATGAGCACGGCAAACTTGGCCACTTCAGAGGGCTGAAAGCCAATGGGTCCGATGGACAACCAGCGCCGCGCGCCGTTGACGACCTTGCCCACGCCGGGGATCAGCACCGCGATCAGCAGCAGCAATGCGACCACGAACAACCACGGCGCCGCACGCTCCCACAGCGCCATCGGCACCTGGAAGGCCAGCAAGGCCACCACAAACCCGATCACCAGATACATCGCGTGGCGGGTCAGAAAATGGGTGGAGGCATAGTTGGCAAAACGCGGGTTGTCCGGCATGGCAATCGAGGCCGAATACACCATCACCAGCCCCCAGGCCAGCAACGCGACCACCACCCACAGCAGGGCCTGGTCGAAGCCCAGCACGCTGGCCGGCGTGCTCGACGACTGGCGGTACTCGGTGCCACCCACGCGCACCGGCAATACGTCGGCCGCCTTGCCGGGCAGGCCGCCAAACCAGCCGGTCACCCGCTGCAGCAATGTGGAATTGCGCACGTCGGCGGTCATGCCATGCCCTCCAGGGATTGCCCGGCATCGTCTGCCAGCGTGCGCACCGCGTCGCAGAAGACCTGTGCGCGGTGTTCGTAGTCCTTGAACATGTCAAAGCTGGCGCAGGCGGGCGACATCAGCACGGCATCGCCCGCATGGGCCCGCTGCGTGGCCAGAGCCACAGCCTGAGGCAACGTCTCGGCATCCAGCAGTACCACACCGCAGTCCTGCAGCGCAGCGCGGATCTGCGGCGCATCGCGCCCGATGAGCACCGCAGCGCGCGCATAGCGCGACACCGGCGCTGCGAGCGGCGAGAAGTCCTGCCCCTTGCCTTCGCCACCCAGGATGACCACGATGCGGCGCTCTGCGCCCAGGCCCGTAAGGGCCGCCACCGTGGCACCCACGTTGGTGCCCTTGCTGTCGTCAAAGTACTCAATGCCGTTGATGATGGCCACGGGCTCCACACGGTGCGGCTCACCCCGGTATTCGCGCAGCCCGTAGAGCAGCGGGGCCAAGGTGCAGCCTGCGGCCGAGGCCAGGGCCAGCGCAGCCAGCGCGTTCACCGCGTTGTGGCGACCCCGGATGCGCAGCGCATCGGCGGGCATCAGGCGCTGGATGTGCAGGTCTTCCGCCACTTCGTTGCGGCCGCGCTTGCGGGTTTCATCCGCGTCCATCGCGCGTACCAGCCAGGGCATGCCGCTCACGACCTCAATGCCAAAGTCGCCGGGGCGCCGGGGCATGTCGGCGCCAAAGGTCAGGTGCTCACGCACCTGGGGCTTTTGCAGCTTGACCTTGACCGGAGGCGGCAGCATCTGCATCACGGCCACGTCTTCGCGGTTCAAAATCATGAGCCCCGTCTGGCCAAAGATGCGCGCCTTGGCCGCCGCGTAGGCCGCCATGTCACCGTGCCAGTCCAGGTGGTCCTGCGTGATGTTGAGCACGGTCGCCGCAGTGGGCTCAAAGTTGGTCACACCATCGAGCTGGAAGCTTGATAGCTCCAGCACCCACACCTCGGGCAACGTGTCGGCGTCGATGTGGCCCGCCAGGGTATCGAGCAGCGTAGGGCCGATGTTGCCAGCCACAGCCACGCTCTTGCCCGAGCGCTCCACGAGCTGGCCCGTGAGCGATGTGACCGTGGTTTTGCCGTTGGTACCGGTGATCGCCAGCACCGCCGGTGCGTAGCCGTGGGATGCCCGCAGCGCGTTCAGCGCCATGGAATACAAACTTAGTTCGCCCCCAGCGCTTATTCCACAAGCACTAGCAGCTATCAAAACAGGATCTATTGCCTCAGGACTCAAACCGGGAGAACGGTAGACCGCGTTCAGGCCTTGGCCTTCCACCAGGCTGGCATCAAAGGCACCGGCGACAAAACGCACCTGGGGCAGCTCCTGCTGCAGCAGGGGCAGCTGTGGCGGCGCAGCGCGGGTGTCGGCCACGGTGACCTCGGCCCCGCAGCGCACGCACCAGCGGGCCATGGCCAGGCCCGAGGCGCCCAGCCCCAGGATGAGGATGTTCTGACCTTGCAGCAGTTGGGCCATGGCTTCGCGCGGCGCGACCTGCGGCTCGGCCTCTGCGCCGGATGCACCCGGGGCGTCAACGTCTTCAACGTCGACACTGTGCTCGACGGGCGCGGCCTCGGGCGCCGATACGTCGGCAAAGATCTGCGCCACGAAATCGGCGGCAGCCTTGGCAGCCGAGATGGCGGGCACGGCTTCAGGGTCCCAGGTATGGCCCTTGGAGGGTGCGTTCCCGGCCGCAGGGGTCACGTCCGGCGTGGCCATTTCAGGCGGCACTGCGGCGACGGGTTCGCCAGCCCGGGACGACGGCTCAGCCGCAATGCCCACGCTGGGCTGCTGCGCATCGGTGTTCAGCGCATCGGTATCGGTATCGACAGTTTCCGTGGGGTCCGGTGCAAAAAAGTCGTCACCGGCGGGCGCGTTCACGTCGGCGTCCGCGCCCGGCCCTGCCAACGGCCGCGCGGCATCGGGCGCCCCGGGTTCGGCGGGCGTGGGACGGATGAGAGGCTCGTCAGCGTTCATCTCAGTTTCAAGGTGGACAGGCCGATGAGGCACAGCAGCATGGTGATGATCCAGAAGCGCACGACCACCTGCGTTTCCTTCCAGCCGCTCTTTTCAAAGTGGTGGTGCAGGGGCGCCATCTTGAGCAGGCGGCGGCCTTCTCCATAGCGCTTCTTGGTGAACTTGAACCAGGTCACCTGCAGCATCACCGACAGTGCTTCAACCACGAAGATGCCGCCCATGATGGCCAGCACGATTTCCTGCCGCACGATGATGGCGATGGTGCCCAGCGCAGCACCCAGCGCCAGTGCGCCCACGTCGCCCATGAACACCTGGGCTGGATGCGCGTTGAACCACAGGAAGGCAAGGCCCGCCCCCGCCATGGCGGCGCAGAAGATCAAGAGTTCGCCCGCGCCCGGAATGTGCGGGAAAAACAGGTACTTGGAGTACACCGAGCTGCCCGTGACATAGGCAAACACGCCCAGGGCCGAACCCACCATCACCACCGGCATGATGGCCAGGCCGTCCAGGCCGTCTGTCAGGTTCACGGCATTGCTGGAGCCGACGATGACGAGGTAGGTGAGGATCACGAAGCCCAGCACGCCCAGCGGGTAGCTGATCTCCTTGAAGAACGGCAGTTGCAAGCCTGCCTTGGGCGGCAGGTCCAGCGAGAAGCCCGACTGCACCCAGCCCACGAACAGCTCCCACACCTTGGCGTTGGAGCTTTCGGAAATGCTGAACACCAGATACAGCGCAGCAATCAAGCCGATCACCGACTGCCAGAAATACTTCTCGCGTGAGCGCATGCCTTCGGGGTCCTTGTTGACCACCTTGCGCCAGTCGTCCACCCAGCCGATGGCGCCAAAACCCAGCGTGACGATGAGCACGATCCACACAAAGCGGTTGGACAGGTCGAACCACAACAGCGTGGAAATCGCAATCGACAGCAGGATCAGCACGCCACCCATCGTGGGCGTTCCGCTCTTGGACAGGTGCGTCTGCATGGCATAGCCCCGGATGGGCTGGCCGATCTTGAGCGAGGTGAGCACACGGATCACCTTGGGGCCCGCAACCAGGCCGATGAGCAGCGCCGTCATGGCGGCCATCACCGCGCGGAACGTGAGGTACTGGAACACGCGGAAAAAGCCGAACTCGGGAGACAGACCCTGCAGCCATTGCGACAACATCAGCAGCATGTGGACTCCCCCGCTTGCACGGCCTTGGGTGCCGCCACCACACGGCTGATTTCAGAGTGTTGCGCCATGGTGTCCCTCCAGTGCCCGGTTCTGCTTTTGTTGTTGTTCTTGCGGCTGCGCTGCAGCGGTTGCAGTGGCGGCAATCGCCTCCACCACCTGTTCCATCTTCATGAATCTCGATCCCTTGACCAGCACACTGCCCACGGTGGACAGGGCATCGCGCACTGCCACCAGCAGCGCACTCCTATCGTTGAAATGCCGGGCATCTCCATAGGCCGTGGCGGCGTGCACCGACTGCGCGCCCAGCGCGAACAGCAGCGGGATGCCTGACGCACGCGCATGGGCACCGGCCTCGGCGTGGAACTGCGGGCCCTGGTCGCCCACCTCGCCCATGTCGCCCAGCACCAGCAGTTGCGGGCCGGGCAGCTCGGCCAGCACGTCGATGGCGGCGCGCATGGAGTCGGGGTTGGCGTTGTAGGTGTCATCCACCACGGTGATGTCGCGGCCCGCGCAGTGCACGCTGAAAGCGCGCGAGCGGCCCTTGACTGGCACAAAGTCGTTCAGCCCTTGGGCGATGGCGGCCAGGGGCGCCCCCGCTGCCAGCGTGCAGGCAGCGGCTGCCAGTGCATTGGTCACATTGTGGCGCCCCGCAATGTGCAGGTGGGTGGCCACTTCGCCTTGTGGCGTGGCCAGTGTGACGGCCCAAGCGCCCTGGCCCCATGTAGTTTGCGCGCAGGCCACATCGCCACCGTCGCCAAAAGTGACAACGCGGCGCCCTGCCGCCAACGAGCGCCAGAGGCCCGTGTAGGCATCCCCCGCAGGGAACACGGCCACACCGTCGGCGGGCAGGCTGGCGAACACCGAGCCGTTCTCGCGGGCCACGGCTTCCACCGTGTGCATGAACTCCAGGTGCTCACGCTGCGCGTTGTTGACCAGCGCCACCGTGGGCTGCGCCATGGCGGCCAGCGTGGCGATCTCTCCCGGGTGGTTCATGCCCATTTCGATCACGGCGGCGGCGTGGCTGGCCCGCAGGCGCACAAGCATCAGCGGCACGCCGATGTCGTTGTTGAAATTGCCCTGCGTGGCAAAGGCAGCCTCACCCTTCCAGGCGCGCAGGATGGACGCAATCATCTGCGTCACCGTGGTTTTGCCGTTGCTGCCCGTCACGCCGACCAACGGAAGGCTCAGTTGCGCCCGCCACGCTGCAGCCAGCGCGCCCAGCGCCGCCAGACTGTCCGGCACCTCGATGCCCGGCAGGCCTGCGGCGGCAAGGCCGCCGTGGGCGATGGCAGCGGCGGCGCCACCAGCGCTGGCGTCGGGCAAGAACGCATTGGCGTCAAACCGCTCGCCTTTGAGCGCCACAAACAGGTCGCCCGCCTGCAGCGTGCGCGTGTCGGTGTGCACGCGTGCGAGCGGCGTGGCGCCATCGCCCACCAGGCGGGCGGCGGGAATGCGCGGCTGAAGCAGCGCAAACGCCTGCGCCAGGGTCATCATCAGCCCAGGGGTGGCGGTCATGGACGGGCTCCTCGGGCCTGCAGCGCGGTCTGCGCATGGGCCATGTCGGAGAACGGCAGGCGCACACCGGCCGTCTCCTGGGTGTCTTCGTGGCCCTTGCCGGCGATCAGCACCACATCGGCGGGCGCTGCCTCGGCAATGGCCAGCGCAATGGCGGCGGCGCGGTCGGGCTCGGCGCGCACGGTGTTGCCAGCAATGGTGCCTTGCAGAATCTGGTGCAGGATGGCCGCAGGGTCTTCGCTGCGCGGGTTGTCGCTGGTCACCACCACCCGGTCGGCGTGGTGCTGGGCGACGGCGCCCATCAGCGGGCGCTTGCCCGCATCGCGGTCGCCGCCACAGCCAAAAACGCACCAGAGTTGGCCGCCGCGCTCCTGCGCAATCGGGCGCAGGGCTTGCAAGGCCTTGTCCAGCGCATCGGGCGTATGGGCATAGTCCACGGCCACCAGGGGTTGGCCAGGGTGGTGGATCTGCTCCATGCGGCCCTGCACCGGGGAAAGCTGGGCGCAGGCATACAGCGCGTGCTGCAGCGGCACGCCCAGCGCGCGCAGCCCGGCCAGCACGCCCAGCAGGTTGGAGACGTTGTACTGCCCGATCACGCGGGTCTGCAGCACATGCGAGTGCACACCTTCGGCCACGGTGAAGCGCAGCCCGCCTTCGCCCATGCTGATGTCGCGCGCCGCCAGACGGGCGGGGCCGGTGATGGACACACTCCACAGGTCCAGCAGCCGGTCTGCCAACGTGGCATGCAGCTCGGCGCCGCGTGCATCGTCGATGTTGACCACCGCAGCCTGCAGGCCCGGCCAGTCAAAGAGCACACTCTTGGCCTGCCAGTAGGCCGCCATGCCGGGGTGGTAGTCCAGATGGTCCTGCGTGAAGTTGGTGAACAAGGCAACACGGATGCGTGTGCCTGCCATGCGGTGCTCGGCCAGGCCGATGGAAGAGGCCTCAATGGCGCAGGCCGTGCGGCCCGCATCGGCGAACTGCTGGAACGCGCGCTGCAAGCGCACCGGGTCGGGGGTGGTCATGCCCGTGCTGGTGAGTGCAGGCGGCGTTCCCATGCCCAAAGTGCCTACCAGGGCGCATCCACCTTGCGCAATAAGCTCATTTTTTGATAGCACATTGAGGGCTTCGGCCAGCCACCAACTGGTGCTGGTCTTGCCGTTGGTGCCCGTCACGGCCAGCACGTCCAGGCGCTGCGTCGGCTGGTCGAACCAGTCGGCCGCAATCAGGCCGGTGGCGGCCTTCAGACCATGGAGTGCCGCCACGGGCAAACCTTGCAGCGTAAAGGCCTCGGCACCCTCGTGCTCCACCAGGCAAGCCACAGCGCCGCGCGACAACGCATCCCCGATGTGGGCGCGGCCGTCGGTAGCGGCACCAGGCCAGGCGATGAAACCATCGCCGGGACGGATCTGGCGGCTGTCGGTCTGCAGGGTGCCGGTCACGCGATCGCGCAGCCAGGCCACGGCATCGTGCACCGATGGGAGCAAAGGCACCGTCGTCATAGCGACTCCTCCACCGCGTTGGCCACGATCTGTGGCTTGACCGCCATGTCGGGCTGCACGCCCATCATGCGCAGCGTCTGCTGCACGACTTCGCTGAACACCGGTGCAGCCACGGCACCGCCGTAGAACACGCCATTGCTGGGCTCGTCAATCATCACGGCCACGATGATGCGGGGCTTGTCGATGGGTGCCATGCCGGTGAACCACGCGCGGTACTTGCCCGAGGCGTAGCTCTTGCCCACCTGCTTGCGCGCCGTGCCCGACTTGCCGCCCACCGAGTAGCCCACGGTCTGGGCCTTCTGGCCGGTGCCACCGGGGCCTGCGGCCATCTGTAGCATCTTGCGCACCTGATCGGCCGTGCGCTCGGAAAATACCGGCACGCCCACGGCGGGCTCGGCCGTCTTGAGCATGGTGGCGGGAATCACCCGACCGCCGTTGGCAAACACCGTGTACGAGCGCGCCATCTGGAACAGGCTGGCCGACAGGCCGTAGCCATACGACATGGTGGCCTGCTCCACCGGGCGCCAGGTCTTGTACGGGCGCAGACGACCCGTCACCACACCGGGGAAATGCAGTTGCGGCTTCTGGCCAAAACCAGCGGCTGAGAAGGTCTCCCACATTTCGCGTGCAGGCATCTGCATGGCCAGCTTGGTGGTGCCCACGTTGCTGGACTTCTGGATCACGCCTTCCACCGTCAGTACGCCATAGTTGTGCGTGTCGGAGATGGTGGAGCCGGTAATGTTGATGCGCCCCGGTGTGGTGTCCACGATGGTTTCGGGACGCACGCGGCCCGTCTCCAGTGCCAGGCCGATGGTGAAGGGCTTCATGGTCGAACCGGGCTCGAACACGTCGGTCAGTGCGCGGTTGCGCAGCTGCTCGCCCGTGAGGTTCTGGCGCTTGTCGGGCACATAGCTGGGGTAGTTGGCCAACGCCAGCAACTCACCCGTGTGGGCGTCGAGCACCACCACGCTGCCCGCCTTGGCCTTGTGCGCCAGCACCTGGTCGCGCAGCTTCTGGTACGCGAAGAACTGCACCTTGCTGTCGATGGACAGCTGCATGTCCTTGCCGTCCACCGGCGGCACGGTCTCGCCCACGCCTTCCACAACGCGGCCGAGGCGGTCCTTGATCACGCGGCGCGAGCCCGGCTTGCCCGCGAGCTCCTTGTCGAACGCCAGTTCCATGCCTTCCTGGCCATGGTCTTCCACGTTGGTGAAGCCCACCACGTGCGCAGCGGCTTCACCCTCGGGGTACTGGCGCTTGTATTCCTTGCGCTGGTAGATGCCCTTGATGTCCAGTGCCGCGATCTCCCGGCCCACATCCCAGTCGAGCTGGCGCTTGATCCAGACGAAGGTCTTGTCCTCGTCGGCCAGCTTGCGTTGCAGCTCGGCCAATGGCATGTCGAGCAGCTTGGCCAGCTGCTTGAGCTTGGCGCGGACCTCGGGCCTGTCCTGCTCCACGTCTTCCGGAATAGCCCAGATGCTGGCTGCCGGCACGCTGGATGCCAGGATCAGCCCATTGCGGTCCACGATCTTGCCGCGGTTGGCCGGCAGTTCCAGCGTGCGCGCGAAGCGCACTTCGCCCTGGCGCTGGAAGAACGCGTTGCCAAACACCTGCACGTAGGCAGCGCGCCCCGCCAGCCCCATAAAACCCAGCGCGATCGCCGCCACGATGAACTTGCTGCGCCAGACCGGCGTCTTGCTCGCCAGCAGCGGGCTTGAGGTGTAGAGCACGCTGCGGCTCATGGCTGCACCCCTGCCGGTTGCGATGCGGCCGCTGCAGCAGCCGCCGCCGCAACACCCTGTGGGTCAGATACATACTGCGTGATGGCCGGCGTGGCCGTGCGCATGTTCAGCTGGGCACGCGCGATCTTCTCCACCCGCAGCGGGGTGGCCTGGGCGCGCTTTTCCACCTGCAGGCGCTGGTGCTCGGTTTCCAGACGACGGGCCTCGGCCACAGCGCGGTCCAGCTCGGTGAACAGGCGGCGCGATTCATACTGGGTGTGCACCAGATAGATTGCGCTGGCCAGCACCGCCAGCAACAAGACCACGTTGAGCCGAGTCATGTCAGACCACCGCCGTGCGCTCGGCCACGCGCATGATGGCGCTGCGTGAGCGGGGGTTGGCGGCCACTTCGGCAGCACTGGGCTTGATGCGGTCCAGCGCGATGAGCTTCATGGCCTGGGGTGCGGCAAACGGCGCACGGCGGTCGTAGACCTCCTTGGAGTGTTTGGCGATGAACTGTTTGGCGATGCGGTCTTCCAGCGAATGAAAGCTGATGACTACCAGCCGCCCGCCCGGCTGCAGCACCGAGAGGCTGGCCTCTAGCGCCTGTTGCAGCTCTTCAAGCTCGGCGTTGATGAAAATCCGAAGAGCTTGAAATGTGCGCGTTGCAGGGTTCTGGCCCGGCTCGCGGGTTTTGACCGTGCCAGCCACGAGATCGGCCAGTTCTGCGGTGGTTGCAAGAGGACCCCGCTCTTCGCGCCGCGCAACAATCGCCTTTGCAATGGGGCCAGCAAACCGTTCTTCACCGTAGTCACGTATCACCTCCGCAATCTGACCGACTTCGGCCGTGGCCAACCAATCGGCAACGCTTTCGCCGCGCGTGGTATCCATGCGCATGTCCAGCGGGCCGTCAAAACGGAAACTGAAGCCCCGCTCGGGGCTATCGATCTGGGGCGAGCTCACGCCCAGGTCCATCAACACACCGGCTGCGCTGCCAGGCGGCAGATCGGCCAAATGGCGGAAACCCTCGTGCCGAATGGAAAAACGCGCATCGGTGATGCGCGTTGCTTCGGCGATGGCTTCGGGGTCCTTGTCGAAGGCCACAAGGCGCCCCTGCGGCCCTAGCCGAAGGAGGATGAGGCGAGAGTGCCCACCGCGCCCAAAGGTCGTATCGACCCAGGTGCCCGCAGGCTCAGGGCCTGCGCCGCCCAGGAGAGAATCCACGGCCTCATGGAGCAGGACGGTGGTGTGTTGCAAGGGGGATGTCACAGCGCGCCTTAGAAGGAGAAGTCCTTGAAGACATCCGGCATCTCGCCCTGCATGGCCTTGGCCTCCTGCTCGTCGTAGGTGGCCTTGTCCCAAAGTTCGAAATGGTTGCCCATGCCCAGCAGCATGGTGTCTTTGGAGATACCGGCCGCTTCACGCAGCTCGGGCGAAACCAGCACGCGGCCCGTGGCGTCCATGTCCACATCCATGGCGTTGCCCAGAAAAATGCGCTTCCACCACTGGGCGGACATGGGCAGCTGGGCAATGCGCTCGCGGAACTTCTCCCACTCGGGGCGGGGGAACACCATGAGGCAGCCGTGCGGGTGTTTGGTGATGGTGAGCTGACCGGATGCCGTGGCCGCCAGGACGTCACGATGCCGGGTCGGCACGGACAGCCGACCCTTCGCATCGAGACTCAGCGACGAGGCACCTTGAAACACGGACAGATTTCCAATTCGGTTTTGCGCCTCGGGGGTCCGTGCAATGGACCTTGAGGGCACTTTTCACCACTTAATTGCACTTTTTTGCACTGTAGCAGGAAAAGCACACCGAACAAGAGGGTGTCCAACAAACTTTTGTAATGAAATCAACGACTTAGACGCGACTTTGCAGAGACCAAAAAGCCAAAAGTCGTTGAAAAATAAGCACTTAGAGAGGCCTATGAAAGTGACCTCTCAAGGCTCGACCGAGTGGTCACAGGATGTAGCGCGAAAGGTCCTCGTCCTGGCTCAGTGTCTGCAGGCGAGCGTCCACATAGGCAGCGTCAATGGTGATGGTCTGACCCGATAGGCGGGTCGCATCAAAACTCACCTCGTCCAGCAAGCGCTCCATCACCGTGGACAGGCGGCGTGCACCGATGTTCTCCGTGCGCTCGTTCACCTCAAAGGCGATGTGCGCCAGGCGTGTGATGCCCTCGGGCGCAAATTCGAGCGTAACGCCTTCGGTGGCCAGCAGGGCCTGGTACTGCTTGACCAGGGACGCATGGGTCTGCGTAAGGATGGCCTCAAAATCCTTGACCGACAGCGACTCCAGTTCGACCCGAATGGGGAAGCGCCCCTGCAGCTCCGGGATCAGGTCGCTGGGTTTGGACAGGTGGAACGCCCCGGATGCGATGAACAGGATGTGGTCCGTCTTGATCATGCCGTACTTGGTGGACACCGTGGTGCCCTCCACCAGCGGCAGCAGGTCGCGCTGTACGCCCTGGCGCGACACGTCGGCACCACTGGTTTCCTGGCGCGCAGCCACCTTGTCGATCTCGTCGATGAAGACGATGCCGTTCTGCTCGGCATTGGCAACGGCGCGGGTCTTGATCTCTTCCTCGTTGACGAGCTTGCCCGCCTCTTCGTCGGTGATGAGCTTCAGGGCCTCGGCAATCTTGAGCTTGCGGGTCTTGCGCTTGTCCTGCCCCATCTGGCTGAACATGCCACGCAACTGCTCGGCCATTTCTTCCATGCCCTGGGGGCCCATGATTTCGAGTTGCGGGCGGCCTTCGGCGACATCGATCTCGATCTCCTTGTCGGCCAGAGCGCCTTCGCGCAGTTTCTTGCGAAAGACTTGGCGGGCCGTGTTGTCAGCCGCGGGCTCGGTGCCTGCGGCTGCGCGGGCAGGGGGAATCAGCACGTCCAGGATGCGCTCCTCGGCAGCATCTTCGGCGCGGGCGCGCACCTTTTTCATCTCGGATTCGCGCGTCTGCTTGACGGCCATCTCGGCCAGGTCGCGGATGATGGAATCCACGTCCTTGCCGACATAGCCGACCTCCGTGAACTTGGTGGCTTCGACCTTGATGAAGGGCGCATCTGCCAGCTTGGCCAGGCGGCGCGCAATCTCGGTCTTGCCCACGCCGGTCGGTCCGATCATGAGGATGTTCTTGGGTGTGATCTCCTGGCGCAGGCTGCCTTCGACCTGCTGGCGGCGCCAGCGGTTGCGCAGCGCGATGGCCACGGCACGCTTGGCGCTGGCCTGGCCCACGATATGGTGGTCCAGCTCGGAGACGATTTCCTGGGGGGTCATGGACGACATGGCGAAAATTCCAGTCAAATTGGGCTCTAGCGCTTATCTATCAGGCGCTAGCAGCTATCAAAAACGTATCAAATGCGGTAAAGACCGCCCTGCAAAAAACACCCGGCCTACAGGGTCTCGACGGTGTGGTTCATGTTGGTGTAGATACACAACTCGCCGGCAATCTCCAGCGACTTCTTGACGATGTCCTGCGCAGAGAGGTCGGTGTGGTTGAGTAACGCCTTGGCGGCCGAGTGCGCGTAGGCCCCGCCCGATCCAATAGCCACGATGCCCTGCTCGGGCTCCAGCACGTCGCCATTGCCGGTGATGATGAGCGAGGCCTCCAGATCGGCCACAGCGAGCATGGCTTCGAGGCGGCGCAGCACGCGATCGGTGCGCCAGTCCTTGGTGAGTTCAATGGCTGCCCGCACCAGGTGGCCCTGGTGTTTTTCGAGCTTGGCTTCAAAGCGCTCAAACAGGGTGAAGGCATCGGCCGTGGCGCCCGCAAAACCGGCCAGCACCTTGCCGTGGTGAAGCTTGCGCACCTTGCGCGCCGTGCCCTTGACCACGATGTTGCCCAGGGTGACCTGGCCATCCCCGCCAATGGCCACTTGAACGCCCTGGGGCGTCTGGCGGCGTACGCTCAGGATGGTGGTGCCGTGGAACACCGGGTGGTTGTCGTTTGATGAGTCCATAGCTGCGGCAGTTGAGGGCACGGGCGGCGCTTTCAAGGCGACGCCGAACGCTAACTGCCACGAGCAGCCACCGAATCTGTGGCCCTGCAGCCCACCCAAAAACTATGCAACGATCACGGCCCGCACCCAGCCGGCGCGCAAGGGTTGCTCCGCCGCACTGGTGGTGCGTCCCATGGAGGTTTCAGTTCTTTCGGGGTACCACCCAAGCGTGCTCGTTGATACCGATCACGTTGAAGAAAATTGCCACCAGCCGCTGCAGGTTCTGGAACTGGATCACATGGCCATGGCCCTGCTGCTCGGCCGCCCAGTTGAGCACCGAGCCCGCAGCCGCAAAGTCCACACGAATGAGCTTGTCGCAGGCGATGGTCAGCGGCACACCCGGGCGCAGGAAGGCCTGGAAAGGCTCCAGCAGTGGCGTGGCATCACCATCGATATAGCCGCTGAGCTGCGCCACGGGGCCCGCCTCCAGCGGAGCGGGGGCGGACAACTCACCCAGGTCGGAGGCCATGAAGTCGCTGTCGGCCGCCAGAGGCGCCGAGCCCGAAGACACACCTTCGTTGTCCGAATACCCGCAGCGCGGCGACGCCCACGACGGCGGAGAGACTTCGTAGGTCACGCAGTAATCCAGCGCAACCAGCTCGAACTCATCCGGCTTGCCCATGAGCCGCAGCGCCGCCATGCGCAGGCGCCACCACTCGGGGCTGGTGGCGCGGTCGCCAGACTGGGTTTTGGCATCCAGCAGGGCGTTGAGCTTTTCTACCCCGGAGAACACCAGCTGAACATCACGCTCGGCCCACTGGGTGAACTGGTCCGCCAGCAAAGGCACAGCAGCGTCATCGATAGCGCCCAAGCGGGCCCAGGACAGGGTCCAGGGCGACGCGGCGCGTGCCAACGAGGCCTGGAGTGCGGCCACCGAAGACACAGCCAGCGTGGGCGGCGCGTTCCAGCTGAAATCGCGGCGCACCGCGCCTGCCGGTGCGGCTGCAGCCGTTCCAGGCGCAGCTGCTGCGGCGGGTGGTGCCATGCCCAATTGCTCGGGCATGGAAAACCACAGCGGTGCGGAGCGGCTGTACTGGGCGGCGAAGTCGATGGCCAGGGTGTCAAACCGGTCATGCTGACCCGTTGCACGGTACAGGTCGAACAGTGTCATCCAGATTTCGAGCTGGTCGTCGGGCGCATCCTGCTGGTGCTGGGCCAACACATCGAGCAGGCCGGACTCGGCACCGGCATGGTCGCCATTGGCAAACCGGATGGCAGCTTCTTCTAAATCGGGTTCGTGCACGAATTCCTCCGGTTCGGATGCGGGCGCTGGCGTTACCGCAGTAGCTGCCGCAAGGCTGAAGGACGCTTCGCCAGGACCTGCGCCCGCGAGCATTTGCGCATCGGTGCCGCCAAACCGGCCAATCGCCATGCTGTCATCGGCAAACAGCGGCTGGACACCGGCCTTGTTTTCGAGGGGCGCTGGCAGGCTGCCGGGTGCCGTGGGCGCATACGCCCTTGCGTGGGCGGAATCAGAGGACGCAGCTGCGTCGGCAGCAACAGGCATGGCGCCAGGTTGCGTGGGAGCCTCTGCACCTTGCTTGCTCTTCCACCACTGCTGCGACATCTGCGCTTCGATCTCGTCGATCTTCTTGAGCGTGACGGCCCGCTCGTCGGGCGATGCCATGCTGCTCTGAAAGAACGAGGGGCGCCCTGCGGCGTCTTCCACACGCTGGCCTTGCAGCACCTCGCGCTGACGCAGCTTACGCAGCTGATCGAACTCGCGGCGCCGCACGAAATCGTTGCGGCGCTTGCGCTCGATCATCTCCTTGAGCATCTGCTTGCTGTACTGGCTCTCCCGGTCGTCCTGGATGGAGTCCAGCTCGGTCCAGTTCACCGTCGGGTTCTTCACGAACCGAACCACCTTCGACAGCAGGCCTCCGGGGGTGGTTTCTTCCTTGCTCATGGCTCAGGGTGCGCTTGGGGTTGATCAGGCCAGACGGCCCGGTCAATCACCAAACATCTTCTGCTTGAGTTCGCGGCGTTGTTGTGCTTCGAGGGACAACGTGGCGGTGGGACGTGCAATCAGGCGGCCCACACCAATGGGTTCGCCGGTTTCGTCGCAGTAGCCATAGTCACCTGCGTCGATGCGAGCAATGGACTGCTCGATCTTCTTGAGCAGCTTGCGCTCGCGGTCGCGGGTGCGCAACTCCAGGGCATGTTCCTCTTCGATCGTGGCGCGGTCGGCCGGATCGGGCACCACCACGGTGTCTTCACGAAGGTGTTCGGTGGTTTCACCAGCGCTGTTGTGGATCTCCTGCTTGAGCTGCACCAGCTTCAGGCGGAAGAAGGCCATCTGCTTGTCGTTCATGTACTCGTCGTCAGGCATGGCCATGACTTCGGCGTCGGTCAACTCAGCGGCGGACTTGGTTTTCCAGTTGTTCGCCAGCTTGGGGTCTTTTTTGGCAGCCGTATACGTAGGCTGTGCTTGCGCGGTCGTGGGCATGGTATGTAGATAACTGGCTTTGGCAGCGGTCGAAGCCACTGTCTGTGCCATGGATGGTACGGTCAATTGGGCCAATCGTGAAGAAGGCCGGGTTGTGCGCACGGGTACCTGCGAGCCTGCTTGCAGCACGGGTGCCGGAGCAGGAGCCGCCACGGCGGGGGGTGCGGCCACCTTGGGCGCCGCAGCAGCCTTGGCAGTGGCCTTCGCAGCAACTTTGGGTGCCGCTGGGGCGGCGGCGCTTTTCGCCGCGGCAGGGGTTGCCTTGGTGGCCCCCTTGGATTTGCTGGTGTCGGCTTTCACTTCCTGGTCTCCTCGCAGTACGGGCGGGCCCTAGCTGCATTCGCAGCCAAGGGCGGGTGGCAAGCCTTCCGGGGTTTTACCGGGGCGCGATTGTATCGACCTGGGCTGACGCAAACGAAAACGTTGCAGATACAACACAAACACGCCGTTCTCCCCTGGGCGGCACAGGCCCCGGTGAGGGTCAGACCAGGCTTTGTTCCAGCCCCTGCAGGAAGATGTCCTTGGGCAGGTCAATGCCAATAAAGACCATCTTGCTCGTGCGCGTCTCACCCTCGGCCCATTGGGGTCCCAGATCGCTTCCCATGAGCTGGTGCACCCCCTGGAAGATCACCTTGCGTTCAGTGCCCTTCATATTAAGCACACCTTTGTAGCGCAGCATGCGCGGGCCGTAAATATTCACGATGGCCCCCAGGAAGTCCTCCAGCTTGGCCGGGTCGAATGGCCGGTCGGAGCGGTAAACGAAGCTCTTCACATCATCGTCGTGGTGATGGTGGTGACCATGGCCATGTTCATGCTGGTGCGAGGGGTGGCTGCAGTGCTCGCCATGTTCGTGGTCATGATCATGGTGGTCGTGCCCGTCCCCTTCTTCCTTGAGGAAGTCCGGGTCGATGTCCAGCTTGGCATTGAGGTTGAAGCCGCGCAGGTCCAACACCTCCTTGAGCGGCACCTCGCCAAAATGCACGGCCTTGATGGGCGCGCGAGGGTTCATGTGCTTGAGGCGATGGATCAGCGCCTCGGTCTCGTCCTTGGACACCAGGTCGGTCTTGGACAGGAAGATCTGGTCCGCAAAACCCACCTGGCGGCGCGCTTCCTGGCGGTCATTGAGCTGCTGGGGTGCGTGCTTGGCGTCCACCAGGGTGATGATGGAGTCGATGAGGTAGGTCTCGGCGATTTCTTCGTCCATGAAGAAGGTCTGCGCCACCGGGCCGGGGTCGGCCACGCCGGTGGTCTCGATCACGATGCGGTCGAACTCGAGCAGGTTCTTGCGCTTCTTGGCGGCCAGTAGCTGCAGCGTCTCGCGCAGGTCTTCGCGGATGGTGCAGCAGATGCAGCCGTTGCTCATCTGCACGATCTGCTCCTTGGACTCGGTCACGAGGATGTCGTTGTCAATGTTCTCTTCGCCGAATTCGTTCTCGATCACGGCGATCTTCTGGCCATGGGCTTCGGAAAGCAGGCGCTTGAGCAGCGTGGTTTTGCCCGAGCCCAGGAAGCCGGTGAGGATAGTGACGGGGATCAGTGCCATAAATCTGTCTTTCAAGGGGATCAATACCTGCGCTGCGGCCCGATGCCACTCAGCGCGACCTCCCTGCGGAGGGACTCATTTTTCAGTGTACCGAGGCTGTCAAGCCCTTGCAGGGCACGGATAGCTCACGCCTTGCGCATCACCGCCAGCCCCTTGAGGTACTCGCCCTCCGGAAACTCCAGCGTCATCGGGTGGTCGGGCGCGCCGCCCAGGCGCTCCAGGATGTAGCCGTCCACGCCCGCATCCGCGCCCGCCGACGCCACGATCTTGTGGAATAGGTCGGCGCTGATGCCGCCCGAACACGAGAAGGTGAACAGCACCCCGCCCGGGGTCAGCAGTTGCAGCGCCAGCCGGTTGATGTCCTTGTAGGCGCGGGCCGCGCGTTCGGCGTGCGCTGCGGTCGGCGCAAACTTGGGCGGGTCGAGGATGATGGCGTCAAAACGCTGGCCTTCCTTGAGGAACTGGCGCAGTGAAGCGTTCACGTCGGCGTCCATAAAGCTCGCGCGGTTCGGGTCGAAGCCGTTGAGCGCCACGTGCGCACGGGCGCGCTCCAAGGCGGGACCGGACGAGTCGATGGACGTCACGTGCCCATCGGCCACGGTGCCTGCCGCACGCATGCCCGCCAGCGCCGCCACGCTGAAGCCGCCGGTGTAGCAAAAGCAGTTGAGCACATGCTTGAAGCCCAGGCGCCGCGCGTAGTCGGCAAAGCGCTTGCGGCTGTCGCGCTGGTCAAGGTAGAAGCCGGTCTTGTGGCCCTCGGCGATGTTCAGCGTCAGGCGCCACTGGTGTTCGTGGATGGCGAGTTCAAGCGGTGGCCCTTCGCTATCGCCCGCCGTGCCCGTGGGCCCGCCGCGCAGCCAGCCCGTGGCGGGCTCCAGACCTTCCAGCGCACGTACGCTGGCGTCTGAGCGTTCATACAGCTTGGTCAGGCCCGTCTCGCGCAGCAGAGCGTCGGCGATCACATCTTTCCAGCGCTCGGTGCCCGCGCTGGTGAACTGGGCCACCAGCGTATCGCCATAGCGGTCCACGATGAGCCCCGGCAGACCGTCGGATTCGCCGTGCACCAGACGCACGCCATCGCTTTGCACATCAAATCGGGCTCTGGCGATTATGGATCGGGCGCAAGTAGCTATAAAAAACGGAGCATCAATGCGCTGTGCTTCGTCAAAGCTCCACACCCGCGCGCGGATGCGCGAGGTCGGACTGAAGGCGGCCCAAGCCAGGAACTGGCCTTCGTGCGACTCCACACGCACGGTCTCGCCGCTGTCGCCGCCGCCCTTGGCGATGGCCGATTCGAAGATCCAGGGGTGGCGGCGCAGGAGCGAGCGCTCTTTGCCAGGGCGAAGGCGAAGGGTTTTCATGCCCCGGATTGTGCGGGCTCACCGCTGCCGCCCAACCATCATCCCTTGAAAAACAGCATGCGCTGCCCCTGCAGCAAGCCCGCCCGTTTGCACAAAAGAACACCCACAGCGCTGGCGAGTAAATCAGATTTATCACTTTTGAAATCATTTATTTGACAAATATGATTCAGCCCTTATAAAATTCGCACAACTATCATTTTTATCGAGCAAACATGTCAGCGAATCTTCACACCCTATCCAGCATGGGTTCTATCCCTGATGCAGCCCCAACGGTCTTGACCGATCTTCGTGAGTTCCTGGCATTCAAGATCGGCAACGAGGAGTACGGCGTAGACATCCTGCGGGTGCAGGAGATCCGTTCGTACGAAAAGCCCACCACCATCGCCAACGCCGCCTCCGACCTCAAAGGCGTGGTCAACCTGCGTGGCGTGATCGTGCCCATCATCGACCTGCGCCTGAAACTGGGCTTGCCAGAGGCTCGCTATGACCATCTGACCGTGGTGATCGTGCTCAACATTGGTCAGCGCGTCGTGGGCGTTGTGGTGGATGGCGTGTCTGATGTGCTCACGCTGGAGCGAGAGCAATTGCGCCCTGTCCCCGCACTCGACATGGACGTGGATCACGACCACCTGCTGGCCATCGGATCGGTCGATGACCGGATGCTCATCCTGCTCGACATCGAAAAGCTCTTGGCACCCTCGTTGCCATCGCCCCTCACCGTGCAATGACACGCTGTCGCATTGCCACGAAACACAAACACACCCACACGGAATCCCCATGAACTTCTTCAGAGCATTCGGCATTGCGAAACGCCTGCACCTGCTGTCCTTCGCACTCATCAGTGGCCTGACCTTGGTCGCGCTTCTCGCATGGTTCAACCTCTCCGAGGTCACCGCCCAAACCCGAAAAGTCGCCACAGAGTCCGTTCCCCACCAGTTGCGACTGGCAGCCATGGAGTTGAACGTGACACGATCTTCTCTTCAGTTGCGCCATGCGCTGCTGGTCAGGACACTGTTGGTGCCGATGCAATCTTGACCAGCTAAACCGCAAAGTACCAATCCAATATTGACCAGGGTGTTCCACTGACCTGCTGAGAATTTCAGCAGGGATTCAAGGTGATCACCATGGACATGATTGGC